>JAESGK010000275.1_pt1 | contig 28902 bp, 26 predicted proteins | sample 9269681 | NCBI WGS metagenome assembly JAESGK01 (sample SAMN14515347, study PRJNA621673) | algae metagenome | isolation source: Timaviella obliquedivisa GSE-PSE-MK23-08B and co-occurring heterotrophs from... | place: USA: Grand Staircase Escalante National Monument, Utah | collected 2006-08-15
ACGGGAATAATGGCAAAAATGGCAGGGAAACCATCAAAACCCCATCCTCTCAACTCACTGAGTGCACAATTGGATCCCACCTTTGAAAATTTCGCATCAAAATAGAACAAAACCCGCAACCAGTTGTTAGTGATGAAGAGGTAGAGGAATTGATCGAGTCGATGCATCGGGCTGATGCCTTATAGAATCTATTGGGAATCTATTTCTGTAGCTGTAAACCCTGTTCTGTATGAATTTCAGATCTTTCGCCACCACCGCCCCTGATTTCTCGTCTTGTGGCTATTGGGTTACATGAAACGGCATGTCCGTCCGCTTTATTTTGCAAGGAAAGATATCAAAAGGGTTCTATAAGGAAGATCTTCCTGCCCTACTAGAACATCTCTAAATCATCGAGGTTCCCGCAAACGCAACAATGGGCAACGCTGCGGTAAGAACACCCAATAAAATCCACGATTTCTTCATAGGTCTTGCCATCATTTCTCAGCAGCAACATCAAAATTCGCTATCGTTGATGAGCATCCTCACTCTCTCGGAGGGCATTTTGGAGGTTTGTTTGTTGGAGCGGACTGAGAAACTTAGGAACTGGCATCGGCTTCATTCGATTATCTTCTAGTCCCTATTTTATCCAGCTTTGTGTATTCTAGATGATAGTCAGCTTACTGGCTCTGGTTACTGGCTTTAGAGCGGTTAGCACTAGAGTTCAACTTGATCAATCCGACAGAACTAGACCAGCGTACCGCTGAACTTTTAGAGCAAGAAGACCAATGGCTCTAAGCGGTCTGTCGGGTCAAAGTGGGACAGTTCGCCACTCCCCAATTATGTTTTCCTTTGTGAGGTTTGAATCATGCATCGACGACAATGCCAGACTCACAACTTTTTTCGTGCATTGTCTTTTTAAAAGAAACAACCGAGACGAGCTTGAATGAATTGTGAGCATTCTATGACCTTAGAAAGAGGAAGGACTAATTTGTAGCTTCCAACACTATTTAATATTTTGCTCATTAGTAACATTCGTATCAATTAAATAATTAAAAGACACCTAGGGTTCCAGTCAAGATACTTAACTCAAAAAAATGCCCGATTTCTTTTGTGCAGCTAATTTATCTATCTGAAGCGTGCAAAAAACGTGATTTCGAGTACGTGTGAATTGAGGAATTGATGTTAGGTCCGAGAGGGGTCGATTAGTCTCAGTAGGTTGAATGTATTTCACCTTATTGAGTTCTGATTACACGGCGGGAAAAAAGCCCGGGAGAGGATTAGGTTGGTTACTCAACCTGGTCTAATCTCGGGCTTTTTCGCATTTCACTATCAATCTGGGAGTGGTTTCATGACTCAAAGTTCTTCTGACAATCCCCTATTTCAAAATCCAGAGGCAGCCTCCCCTAGTGAAGCACAGCAGGCTTTGGAACGTGAGACGAGGTTGCCTTTAACAGGATGGCAGCAAGAAGTAGCTCAGGGGCTAACCTATGGGCTGGAAGCCGCAGATAGTATCCGCGATCGCCGAATTCCTACCTTTTCACGGGGTGAATTGCCACACTATGCAGGCATCAATACTTTTCTTAAAGCTCCTTATCTTGAAGATGTTCGCAAAGTGGGCAATTATGATGTGGCGATCGTTGGAGTGCCCCATGATTCAGGCACAACCTATCGTCCCGGCACGCGATTTGGTCCCCAGGGAATTCGCCGTATTTCAGCTCTTTATACTCCCTACAATTTTGAGTTCGGCGTTGATCTACGAGAGCAAATTACCCTTTGCGATGTGGGTGATATTTTCACTATTCCTGGCAACAATGAGAAATCGTTTGATCAGATTTCTAAAGGCATTGCCCATATCTTTAGCTCTGGTGCCTTTCCAATTATTCTAGGGGGCGATCATTCGATTGGCTTTCCAACTGTTCGCGGGGTTTGTCGTCATTTAGGTGACAAAAAAATTGGCATTATCCACTTCGATCGCCATGTTGATACTCAGGAAACCGACCTTGATGAACGGATGCATACTTGTCCCTGGTTCCATGCCACCAATATGCAGAATGCTCCGGCAAAAAATTTGGTGCAATTGGGAATTGGCGGTTGGCAGGTGCCACGCGAGGGAGTCAAGGTTTGCCGCGATCGCGCAACTAACATTCTTACTGTGACTGACATCGTTGAACGTGGTATCGACGCTGCCGTAGACTTTGCTCTGGAACGGGCACTAGATGGCACCGATTGCGTCTGGATTAGCTTTGACATTGATTGTATTGATGCGGGTTTTGTGCCGGGGACAGGCTGGCCCGAACCCGGTGGTTTACTGCCGCGTGAGGCGTTGTCGCTGCTGGGCAAAATTGTGGAGCGTGCGCCAGTCTGTGGTCTAGAAGTGGTAGAAGTTTCCCCTCCTTATGATGTGAGTGATATGACATCGCTGATGGCAACCCGCGTTATTTGTGACACGATGGCGCATCTAGTCTTATCAGGTCAACTACCGCGCCAAAAACCTGCATACATCCATCCAGAAGCCAACATGGCTGTGGACGCACCCTGGTCATGAGAATTGCCCCATGCATGAAACCGATATGACCAAGGCGCTAATTTTAACTGTGAAGGAATGGTGGGAAGCCCAGCCTGAAGCGATCGCCATTTCTCATGTGCATCTCGTCGTGGGAAAGTTCACTTGTGTTGAACCCGTGAGCTTGCAATTCACCTTTGAAGTCCAGACTCGCAATACGTTTTTAGAAGGGGCAACCCTGGTAATTCAAGAGACTCCCCTGATTGCCTTTTGCCACCTCTGTCAAATCGAATACTTCCCAGTAATAGGGATGCAATATGCTTGTCCTAATTGTCGATCGCCCTTAGAGGACATCCGTTCAGGTCGAGAACTCAAAATCGATCGCATTGAATATACCCCTGTTTCTGTTCCCTCTTAAAGTACCTCTGAAACTCCTATGCACCAGACTCTTGATGCCGCTCTAGAAATTAACTTACTCCATGCCAACCAAGCAGGTGCTGATCATAATCGTGACCATTTTGATACCTGGGGAATTACCTGTCTAAATTTGATGAGTAGCCCTGGTGCTGGCAAAACTCAGCTTTTAGAACGCACGCTAGCAGCACTCAAGACGCAATTCAGCATCGCTGTGATTGAGGGCGATATGACCACTGAACTAGATGCCGATCGCCTACGGCAGTATGGAGTGCCTGTCATTGCCATTAATACTGGGCGTGCCTGTCATCTAGATTCCAAAATGGTCGCAGGCGGAATTCATCGTCTAGCTCATGAATACGACCCGACTGAGTTTGACCTTGTACTCGTCGAGAATGTCGGCAATTTAGTCTGTCCAGCAGAATTTGAAGTAGGAGAACACGCAAAAGTTGCCCTCTTAAGCATCACTGAAGGAGATGACAAACCCTTGAAATATCCTGTGATGTTTCAACAAGCTGATTGCCTATTAATTACCAAAATGGATCTAGCGCCTCATTTGGAAGTTGAAGTCGATCGCATTGTGTCGAATGTTTGCCAGATTAATCCTCACTGCGCCATCATTCCAGTTTCAGCTAAGACGGGGGAGGGATTAGACGTTTGGTTTGCATGGCTAGGCGACTGCATCGATCAAACCCAGTTATCTCAGCGATCGCAGGTTACTGTTCTATCCTGATGCGATAAAAAACGTTCTCATCAGTATTCTCATTCTGATAACGAAGCGTTACCGTCTCTATTCCTAATATTAGGAACTACACGTAAAATTCTTGAGGACATCGTGAAAATACCTGCCTTTTCCACGCATTTAAGTCGCCTTAAATCCCAATTGCTGTATAGCGTTCTCTGCCTTATCAGCGTAGCGTTTATTGTCGGCTGTACGAATCCTGCTGTTTATATTAAAACTACTACTGCTACCAAGCCAGTGGTTACTGCTAATACTAGTGGACTCAAGGCAGTCAATCTTGGGTTTAGCGCGTGGCCAGGATGGTTCCCTTGGCAGGTGACTCAGGAAAAGGGAATTTTTGAAGCCAACAAAGTCCCAGTTGACCTGAAATGGTTTGATGGCTACTTAGAGTCGATTAGTACCTTAACGGCTGGACAAATTGATGCCAATAGCCAGACGCTTGGAGATACGGTCAGTTCAGTGGCAGGTGGAGCCGAGCAAGTGGTCGTTTTGGTCAATGACAACTCCACAGGCAACGACAAAATTATTGTACGAGAAGGAATTAACTCTGTTGCGGATTTGAAAGGCAAAAAAGTAGCAGCCGAGGAGGGTACAGTTGATCACTTTCTGCTACTGCTGGGTATGCAGAAGGAAGGATTATCGCCCCAAGATATCCAGTTCGTGCCATTGGAGACAGGTAAAGCCGCTGCCGCGTTTGTGGCAGGGCAGGTTGATGCAGTCGCAGTGTTTGCCCCCTTTACAACTCAGGCATTGAAGCGATCGCAGAGTAAAGAACTATTCAGTTCTAAAGACTTTCCAGGAGCAATTTCCGACCATTTAGTAGTGACACGCCAAGTTATTTATGATCACCCTGAACAGATACAGGCACTAATAGATTCCTGGTTCACTACATTGGATTTCATTAAGAAAAATCAAGCTACTGCCTACGAAATTATGGCAAAACGAGCAGGTGTTTCCGTCGATGAATACAAAGAATATGCCGATGGTACTCGTCTTTTTTCTGTAGAAGAAAATCTGACCGCGTTCCAACCCGGTAACAACATGACTTCTTTGTTATTTGCGGCAGAAGCAATGAGTAAATTTCTCTCCGATGTGGGCTTAGCCAAAACTCAGCCGAATACAACACTCTTGTTTGACGATCGCTTTGTCAAAGCCTATGCGCAAAAGACAGCAAGACCTGCTTAGTCTCGCGCTTATTCATTCCGTATCGATTCATCTACTTATTTGCTTATCTCTCCTCCATAAATCATGAGTCAAAGCACAAGCCCACGATCCATCCAATCTCTGATTAAGCCTAAATCTATTCGCCCAACTGTGTTCTGGCGGCTTGCTGAAGATATTCCTAAGCCGCTCAACACCGCATTAATGATCGCCTCGATCGCCATCCCTGTACTGATGTGGTGGTTAGTAACTACGTTTGGTAATATCGATCCTAAATTTTTGCCCTCGCCTGCCAAAGTAATGGAAGCCTTTAGGCGACTGTGGAGCACTGGCGAACTTCTCAAAGACACAGTAGCAAGTTTGTGGCGAGTTGGATTTGGTTTTTCATTAGCGGCGCTGTTCTCGATTCCTGTAGGCGTGTTAATGGGCAGTTTTCCTAGCATTCGCGCTTTGCTAGAACCTCTCTTCGGCTTGATGCGCTATATGCCTGCGCCAGCCTTCATTCCTTTGCTGATTCTTTACCTGGGAATTGGTGAAGAACCCAAAATTACTCTCATCTTTATCGGCGTATTTTTCTTTAATTCACTGATGGTGATGGATACAGTAAAGTTTGTTCCCAAAGACTTGATTGAAGCAACGTATATGTTGGGAGGCAATCGTTGGGAGGCGCTAACTCAGGTAATCCTACCGCACGTTCTGCCAGGAATTTTAGATGCCTGTCGCATTAACTTGGCAGCAGCATGGCAGCTGGTCATCGTCTCCGAGTTGATTGCAGCCACGGAGGGATTAGGTCGTCGTATCAGTGTGGCAGGTCGCTTTCTTAGAACCGATGAAATCTTTGTCGGATTAATCGTGATCGGCGTGATTGGCTTAGCGTTCGATCTGCTGTTCCAGTATCTGTTGCGTTTGACTTGTAACTGGGCAAGTCAGAAGCGATAACGCTGGGTTTAAGTTTCTCAATTATTTTTAGATCTCAATCACGTTTAGATTTCTCAACCACCTCTTTAAGGAAGGCTAACCGTATGTTTTTGCAAATCAATAAACTGAACAAGAGTTTTGAGACCCAAACTGGAAATCTGGTCGTGCTCAAAGACATTGATATGGCAATCGAGCAAGGTGAATTTATCTGTGCGGTTGGGGCTTCTGGCTCAGGTAAATCAACGCTGCTGCGCCAGATTGCTGGACTAGATCACCCCTCGACAGGAGAAGTGCAAATCGAGGGTAAACGAGTAACCTGCCCAGGGCCCGATCGAGGGATGGTATTTCAGCACTACACGTTGTTTCCCTGGAAGACAGTACAGGAGAACACTGAATTTGGGCTTAAACTGCAAGGAGTTCCCAAGAGAGAGCGGCGCGAACAAGCCAGCTATTACTTAAATGTGGTGGGATTATCTCAGTTTGCCCAATCTTTACCGAAAGCGTTATCGGGGGGGATGAAGCAACGAGTAGCGATCGCCCGTGCTCTGGCTTCTGAGCCTAAAATTCTATTGATGGATGAACCTTTCGGAGCATTAGATGTTCATACAAAGGAATCAATGCATGAGTTCATGATCGAGCTATGGCAGCGCACAGGAATTACTGTGTTTATGATTACCCATGATGTTGAGGAAGCCGTGTTTCTTTCTAATCGCATCTACGCTCTTGGAGCACGTCCAGGCACGGTACGCAAGGTGATGACCATTAGTCTGCCCAATCGCACTCACCTTGTGAAGCGCCAGTCTATCTTTCACGATTACCGTGATGAGCTAATGGATCTTTTACGTCAACATGGGCAAGAAGCATCAGTTGCCCTGTAGATTTTCTTTCATTAAACAATGATTAACATTACTTTTTCAGTTTGTGGTTGACCTTCAAAAATTATCGTGGATACTACGACCTGCACCAGTTCCTAGACCAGTTACTTTTAGTATTAGCGATCGCATTAGGGGGTATCTAGAAACCGATCCGAGATATGTGCGAAATAGTATTGAGAATCTTGAAATGATCGCTGTGTATGCATTCTAAGCATTGAAAACTCTGATGTTCAAAAACCGTTTGATTAGTTACATGGGGGTGCAACTAATCAAACGGTTTCATACTACTTCAGCGATCGGAATTTTCATCTTATTTGTGCGTCAGTGGTCTACTATTGCCATTACAAAGGATGAATATTACTGACGTTACCGAAACCACAGAAGCTCAGAACGTAACGCTGATAGCGTTAGGGAAACTTGATTCAGACGGTCAGCGGCTGAGACTATGAGAATAGCGCATTGCCCATCCCCGATCGCCCCTCCTATTAAACTTTCTTCATCTTAGTAAACCGAGTATGTGCTGCTTCAATATCTGCCTCCACTTGCTGAAGGGTCTGCGTTGGGATTACGCTTTTGGGTCTTTTTCCAGCTAATCCTCGCCTTGTGGAAGAGGGCGTAATAGCTTTGCTTAGAACTAAAGACGACATCGTACTCATCTTGAAGATAATTTTGTAACTCCAGGAGATTCCAAGCTGCCTGAGACTGTAGCCAACGGATGACAGATTGTTGTTCGCTCTCATCGAGATAGCCGACTGACCCTTGATGCCTGAGTCTCAAGCCACTCGCACCCGGTTGTTGATAGAGCTGAGTCCATTTACTGATAAAGCCTGAACTGACGAATAGGCCATCCTGAATCTCCCGGTGTTTATAGCCTTGGAGATATATTGTCACTGCGGTCGCTCGTTCGAGTTTACGAGAGTCGGGGTTAGACTGGCTCAATACGGTCAGGTCGTCTAGCATCTCTCGTTTATCGAAATATGATTTCTACTCTTCTATATCCTCTCATATGGTTTAGGGTTGCTATAGAAGAACGGGAAATAGCCACTAATGACACTTGTGCTTCACCGAAGACGGCACATCATTGGCAGGATTTTCGTTGAAGAAATTTACAGGCTTCAACATGAATCCTAAATAACTTACAGGCATCACAGGCCAATCTTCAGCACGGGGAATATGCAGATGCCCTAAGGTATACCAAACGACAACATCAGTGTTGGCGATCGCGCGATCGGCTTGCGTCCAAGCAGGCAACCCTGCCCCACCCGGATGCTGATTGGGATAATCTCCGGTTGAGTAAGACTCTTCAGGGCTGTAGGGCGTTACCCAAAGATGCTTAGTCATGTAAGCACCCCGCTTTGTTACACTGGCTTCAGGATGGGCAAAAGGTAAAATATTTTCACCCGGAACCAACTTATAGCCTACAGGTTCACCCATTTGATTAGTAACATCAGGGTTAATAATTTTCCAGTATCGCCCCGCAAACGGATCAACGATGCGCTGTGCTGCCAACTCACTTTCTAACAACGTTGCTTTTGCATAGAAGGCATTGCCATAGGGGTTGTCAGGTCCCACCGGTGCCGCTTCAGTATTCACCTCATAAACAGAATTATTTTGTCCATCTACAGTCATATCTAACCGCACGCTGAAGAAATGCTGATGATTGGGAGCATAAAGCTGAGGTGCAACTAACGTGCCATACTGAGGTTTTTCACCCGGTAGAGCGGCACCTGTGTTCATGATGCCTGTAAGTTTAATCTCGTATTGAATCGAGCCATCTTGATAAAAGTACCAGTAGTAGCCATATTCATAATTGCCGACTGTAGCAATAAATGAAACCACTAAGCGACGCGATCGCCTCACTTCTGTCTGGTCTGTACGCCAGTCCACATGTTTCCACAGAATACCAAAGTCTTCTTCATGCAAACAAATGGCGTTCTCAATCACGACAACATCGCCACTACTGTTGGTGAGAACTCCATCAAAGTAATGAATCTCGCCCAAGCAATCGCAGCCCAACTTCAACGAGTTAGTCAACATTCCTAAACCATATTCACCCACATCAAAAGCATTCTTTCGGCAGTTCTGCGGTCTGGGATCACCGTAAGGAACCGTCATTTCGACCAAAGATGCTCGGTACAAAATTGGGCGTTCTTGCCCCTGATCGGTATACGACACCGTGTAGAGAACTAAGCCTTCACGAGGGGTAAACCCGACGCGCATTTTCCACTTCTGCCAACTGATCTGATGACCATCAACTTGAAAACTGGCTCCCTCAGGCTGCACAATTTCCAATGGCTTTAGATCTTGGCGATAGTTTTTGACGAACTCAGGCGAATAGTTCCCAGCTTGAGGCGGCAACGGCACCACGCCATAATCTTCAATGCGCAGCACCTCCATTTTGTTAAGGTCAATAACTGCAATGACCCCCTCAATCGGTCGCGCATAGCCATTATCATTCGCGCTCGATCGCACCCAAGATAGTGCTCTCGACAAACGAATGCCCTGCTCATCTTCCGCTCCATAGTTCCCGGCTGACCAAGGATCAACCATTACCAAATCAGGGTTGGTAATACCGCGTTTCAAAAGTGCCGCCTGAAAATCGGGATTCGCCTTAACAGCAGCTTCGCAGTCAAAAAACTCATCCAGCACAAATCCGGGCTGAACGTCTGGAATATACTTCCAAGACACGATAGATTGATTGGTAATAGAAACGATCGCTTCATAGGTTTTTGCTGCCTCATTATCTAGCAAAACCATAAATGCTTGACGTTCGATAGTATTACCAGGACGATAGGCAAGAACACAATCTTTCGGCGGCTCTTGCAACGCGACAGACATAAATCGAACACGATCGCCTAGCGATCGCTCTTGTCTCACCATCGCTACTGCCACTCGAATTTCCTCAACAGTTAAAGGCTCTAGCGGGTGGATCGTTGAGGTAGTCTTTGCAGATGCACTTACTTTTTCAAATGTAGAAGTCATGAAAATTCTCCTTCTTCAAAATTAGTGTTGTGGAGGATTGATGGTTAACTCAATGGCTCAACAAACACAGAGCGGCGCTTAACGTCCTCCTGCTAAGTAAACCAAACTCGTCATAACAAGTTTGTGTATGGATATACGATTTGACGCGAGTTAATGACGAGCCTGATTTGCCTATAGCGTCAGCTTTCGAGAAATCTATCTCAGGGAATAATCAATAATCAACCCAATTAATCTAATGCTCACAATGCAAAATAAGGCGTTTGTAAGCAGTAGACCTAACTTCAGTTAAATCCTCGGTAGTCCTAAACATGTGTTGAGATTTAGCGATACAATTAAGCCCACAACAAGCAATGTCACGATTATGGCAATCGCGGCTCGGTTCATCCGCAATCCTGGCAGATAGTCTAGCCCTAATCTAGGTTAGAAACACAATGAGGTAACGCAGAATAATCATGTTTGGGAAATTATGAATCCATCAATAAGATCTCACATTAACCCTCTCGCTTGATCTGTACTGAATAGCAAAAGCGATCGCCCCGTGAAATAGATTTACCATGAACGATCGCACAATTTTCGTCATCATAAGCAGTGTGCTGATACACAATCAGTGGGTGCCCTAGCGGAACTTCTAGCTGTTCACTCGTTTCATAGTCTGCCTGAGTACACTCAATCATGGCATCAATCTTTTCGATTTTAATTCCATGCTTTTCTAGAGTTGTGAACGTCATTTGTTGACGCAGATCTTTCTCATAGGCTTTCCCAAATTTCGGTAAAATATAAGTGATATCAACACAGCCTGGAATTCCGTTAAACAGCAAAACCTTCTTTTGTAAGTAAGTGATCGAAGATTTCAACATTTCCTGAACTTCTATCGGGGCGGTTACTGCTTCAAACATTAATGTTTTCACCGTGACCTCGACTCCTTGCCGCACAATATCTGCCTCTAAAAACCTCAAGGGGCTAGAAAGCGAATAGGTTACTTTCTGCTGAATGAATACAAAGCACCCTTTTCCTCGACGCACTGTGACTAATCCTTGCTGAGTCAGATTGGCGATCGCGCGTCTGGCAGTAATTCGACTCACTTCAAACTCAGACATTAACTGATGTTCGCTGGGAAGTTGAGCGCCGGGTTGATACAGTCCAGCTAAAATGCGATCGCGTAATTGCTCAGAGATTGCTAAATGTAGAGGAATCATCTTGAAATTCAGTAGCTTTGTATACAGACTTGCAGGTAGGGTAAAATTAAACTTATTATAACAAGCTAGGAGGAAACCGAATCGTGAATCCGCTCATCTCTGAGTCTACCTTGGTTAAAAAGTCTACCCCGATTGAATCATTGAAGACAGAATCGTCGAAAAGTCATGCAGTTTTAGCGATAGATATACTCAAGGAGCTTAATACTCGATCGACGAAGCAAGGACTATTTCGACTCGCTACCCACCTGCTAGTTCTTGGCATCAGTGGCTATGTTTGGGGCACAAATATGGGTCAGAACTGGGCGATCGCTTTGCCCGCTCTGGTAATCTACGGATTTAGCTTTGCGGCAATGTTCGCCCCTCTACACGAATGTTCGCACCGCACTGCATTCGCAAACAATATGCTTAATGATGTGATGTGTGGAGTAGCTGGCGTTCTCTCATTTTATAACAGCGCCTTCTTTCGCCGCTATCACAAATGGCATCATCGCTACGCCCAAGATCCCGATAACGATCCAGAACTCAGCGATGGCGTTCCCCAAACGATCGGCGAGTATATTTTGGTTGTCAGTGGTCTACCGTGGTGGTGGGGTAAGCTAAAAACTCATGCGCGAGTTGCGTGTGGACGGTTAGAAATCTATCCATTTATTCCAGAAAACGCCCGCGCTGAAGTGATTCAATCGACTCGGATACAGCTTGCGGTTTACGCGATCGCTATCCTCATTTCAATCATTGCACACCAACCTTGGTTCGTGTTGTACTGGCTTTTACCCTTGTTTGTCGGACAGCCCATTCTCCGGTTTATCTTGCTAGCCGAACATACAGGGTGTAGTCGCGATCGCAATCCGTTTACCAATACTCGTTCTATAATGACGCTGCTTCCCTTTCAATTCTTCCTATGGAATATTCCCTTCCATGCAGAACACCATCTCTATCCCTCGATTCCGTTTCACCAGCTTCCCACTGCACATCAACAGTTGAGACAGCATTTTACCCACGTTGATCCAGGCTATATCAAAGTTAACCGCGACATTGTATCTGATTTTAATCCTGCTATATGACCCGTCGCTTCACGCTTAGAAACTTTGAATTTCAATGCGGTGTCAGCATTCCTGAAGCACAGATTGCCTATCAAACTTATGGTACTCTAAACTGCGATCGAACCAATGCTATCCTCTACCCTACCTCATACGGCGCGCAACATACAGATATTGAATGGCTGATTCGACCTGATGGCATTTTAGATCCAACTCGCTGGTTTATAATCATCCCAAATATGTTTGGAAATGGACTTTCAACCTCTCCCAGTAATAGTAATTGCGGGTTGGAAGAACAGGGATTTTGGTTTAGTCATTTTGATAATGTGCGGGTACAACAGCAGCTACTACAAACAGTTTTTCAAATTGAGAAACTTGCCCTCGTCTATGGTTGGTCAATGGGCGCGCAACAAGCCTATCACTGGGGCGCACTGTATCCTGATCGCGTTCAGAGGATTGCTGCTCTATGTGGCACTGCTCGCACGACCGATCACAATCGCATTTTTCTGCAAAGCTTACGCAGCGCCTTAACAGCAGACTCAGCCTGGACAGGACAACGGTTTGAGAAAATTCCTGACCAGGGATTTCGCACTTTTTCCCAAATTTATGCAAGCTGGGCAGCTTCGCAAGCCTTTTACCGCGAAGGGATCTACTATAAACTTGGCTATTCTTCGCTCGAAGACTACTTAGTTCAAGCTTGGGAAGCTAGCTATCGGAAACGCGATCCTCACAATCTTTTGGCAATGATTGATACTTGGCTGCATTGCGATGTCAGCGATAATCCTCACTACCAGGGCAACTATCAAGCTGCTTTGAAGGCGATTCAAGCCAAAACATTCGTCATGCCTGCCGCCACTGATTTATACTTCACTCCTGAAGATTGTGCAGCCGAAGTAGCCTTAATTCCTAATGCAGAGTATTACCCAATTCTTTCTATTTGGGGACATCGCGCGGGTAACCCTTACCAAAATCCAACCGACGAAGCCTGGATTCGATCGCAAATTCAAACTCTACTTGATAGCCCTGTACTTGCCTCCTGTACTTGACACAATAAAACTATGACTACACTTTTCCAGATCGCCCGTGAACAAGAAATTCGCTACTTCTTGATTTCATTTACTGACCTGTTTGGGGTGCAGCGATCGAAGTTAGTGCCTGCTGAGAGTATTGATCAAATGGCAACCAGTGGCGCTGGATTTGCCGGATTTGCGGCTTGGCTCGATTTGACCCCTGCTGACCCAGATATTCTAGCAATTCCAGATCCAGCAAGTCTGATCCAACTTCCCTGGCAACCTGATGTGGCTTGGATGGCTGCGGATCTGCACACCATTACTAGAGAACTTTTAGAACAAGCGCCTAGAGTTGTATTAAAGCACGCGTTACAGCAGGCTCAAGATCTGGGTTATCGGGTCAAAACAGGCGTGGAATGTGAGTATTTTTTATTGAGTGCAGATGGAGAAAACCTTGCAGATTTGCGCGATCGCCAATCTAAACCTTGTTATGATCAGCAGTCTTTGATGCGGCGTTATGACGTAATTCGAGAAATCTGTGACGCCATGCTGTCTCTGGGTTGGGGCGCTTATCAGAATGATCACGAAGATGGTAACGGACAATTTGAGATGAATTGGATGTATGCTGATGCGCTGATCACTGCCGATCGCCATGCGTTCTTTAAGTACATGGTGAAAGCGATCGCCGAGAAGCACGGACTTCGCGCGACGTTCATGCCTAAACCTTTTGCCCATTTAACGGGGAATGGGTGTCATACTCACGTTTCACTTTGGGACACCGCCGACCAGGAAAATCTATTTTATGATCCACAGGGAGAACTAGGATTATCGCAACTCGGTTACCAATTTATTGCAGGCGTGTTGCATTCGTCAGAGGCACTTTGCGCGATCGCCAATCCTACGATCAATTCCTACAAGCGAATTAATGCTGCTGTCACTACATCAGGCGCAACCTGGGCCCCTAACACTGCCAGCTACAGTGGCAACAATCGCACCCACACCATTCGTATTCCCGATGCCGGACGCTTCGAGTTTCGCTTACCAGATGGGGCAGCAAATCCTTATTTATTGCCTGCTGCACTAATTGGGGCAGGACTTGATGGGATTGTTCAGAAACGTGATCCGGGGCCTCGACGGGATAATAATAGCTACACAGATCCTTTGCCCGCAGATCAAGTAAAAGCCCTGCCAGGAAATTTATTAGATGCGTTGCGCTGTTTAGACTCAAATGAGGTGTTAAGGCGATCGTTGGGTGAACCTTTTTTGAATGCGTATCTTAGGTTGAAGCATCAAGAGTGGAATCAATACAGTGCTTGTGTAACGCCTTGGGAATTGAAAACTACATTAGATTGTTAATAAGATCAATTGGCAGAAGTGCGGCATTTAGACAAGTAATCTTTTGCTTGCCCTGAAAGAGTTCCAGGTCACTTAGCAATTCAGGCTTGTAAAAGCTTGAACTACAACTCATCCATGATAAAACTCTTAGTGATTCAAAATTTCAGTCTTGCTCCGTTAGGTGTGTTAGATGAATGTATTACTAATCGCGACATTCAAATCGAGATCCTAAAGCCATTTGCAGGTGATTCACTTCCGGTTTACACCTATTCTTACAATGGTTTAATTATTTTAGGCGGACAGATGAACGCTGAAGATGATGAACAATATCCTTACCTAAAAGATATTGTTCGCTTGGTGCAGCTATTTTCTGCGGAGTGCAAGCCTATTCTTGGCATCTGTTTAGGCGCACAGCTCATTGCTAGAGCCTTTGGTCAGCGGGTTTATCCTCATCACACCAGCGAACTTGGGTTTACGGCACTGCATCCAATTCATTCGGCTGTTGTCGATGATCCATTGCTGCAAACGTGGCTTCAGAGTCATCTTGAACCTATTCACTTAATGGAATGGCATTTTGATACGTTTGATTTACCTGATCAGGCAACTCTCCTCATGACGAGCGATCGCTGCCGGAATCAAGCTTATAGAATCCATGACAACATCTATGGTTTTCAGTGCCATATAGAAGTAAATCACGCAATTTTGCAGGATTGGCTCACGGATGGGAAAGACTACCTTCAGGAAAATCAGGATGATTTTCCCGAGCAATTAACACAACAGGCAGAAGTCTATCTAGGTCAATCAACAGCTTTCTGCCAAAATGTTTACCACGCTTGGCTCAATCTTGTAGCATTCCAAGTCTGTACAAAAGTTCAATATTGAATTTAATTCCGCACCTCAAGTAACGCTTTTTAGACCGAAAATCTAAACCTTACTTAACGCAGATCTTTATTTAAATAATTAACAAGTGACTCCCGTTAGTTTTGTTTGAATGAACTGCAAATCTTTTGCAGCAGTGTGAATTTCTAAGGCGGGTTGTCCGTCAATCGAGTGTCGCCAGATTAGTACCGATACGCCATCAATACGAGCCGGAGCCGCGCACCCATTTGGCAATTGCAGGCGGTGAGGCGGTTGGGGAATAGCAATATTCAGCAGTGAGTCGATCGCGTCGGGCAGGACGATCGCCCCCAGCCAGTCAAACTGCCTCAGCCAAACTTGTAGCCCGATCGCGCTTTGCTGCAACTGCTGTGAAAGGTGAGGATAATCACTGTACCAAACGACGCGAAAGTTGGTTTCACCCAGACGCAGAACCGAGCAGGGGCAGTTTATTAAATTGGTTTCGATCGATTGGAAAACGGCGATGCGATCGATCGCACTGCCAAACAGCGATTTTGCCATTTGCAAGCCGTCGATTCCAGCAAAATCCCAAAGTTGCGGGGTCATGATTTAACTCGGCTTTTGGTCGGGTCGTAAGCCGCTAATGTGCCGACGATCGCCCGAATGCGCCGTTTCATACCGTCCATTAAGCCTACTTCAAGCACGGTTCCTGGTGACGCAAGTTCTGGGACAACCTGTGCGAGGGCAATGCTGCGATTGAGAATCGGGGAGAATGTGCCGCTGGTGACTGCGCCAACTCGCCATCGTTCGCCGCTCGGATGCAGGCACTCGCCGCCGCTGACCCCTTCGTTGCCCTCAAGGACGAGTCCGACGGCAACTTTGGGCGGACGTAGTTTGATTTGCTCTAGTGCAGCTTTACCGATGAAGTTGGGCTTTTTGAGGGCAACTGCCCAGCCGATTCCTGCCTGATAGGGCGAGGTCAAGTCGTCAAATTCGCGTCCGGCTGCCAGCAATCCGGCTTCGATCCGAGCGCGATCGAGTGCCAGCATTCCCAGCGGAGCAATTCCTGCCGATCGCCCTGCCTGCACGATCGCGTCCCATAGTTCTGCCCCGCGGCTTGGCTCAACAAATAGCTCATAACCGAGTTCGCCTGTGTATCCGGTGCGCGAAACGAGGACGGGAACGTTGCCGACATGACCTGTGGTGAAGCGGAAGTAGGCAAGAGCATCCACGTCAAATTCAGCGATCGCCCGCAAAATTTCTCGTGACAGTGGCCCTTGAAGCGCGAGATTGTGCAGATCGATCGGACGAACTGTGACCTGAAGCGTGTGCTGTTGGGCGACTTTCTCTAGCCAAGCGCGATCGCTGTCGCAGTTTCCCACATAGCGAAATAGCTGCTCACCCAGTCGAAAAACAATGCCATCATCAATCATGCCGCCGTGCGGATTGAGCAGACAGCCATAGACAGATTGACCGATCGCCAGTTTTGCCACATCTCGCGAAAACGTCAGTTGCAGCAGATTCAAAGCGTCTGCACCTGTAATCTGGAATTTGCGGAGGGCGGACAGATCCAGCAAAGCCGCTCGTTCTCGCAATGCCCAATATTCTGCGTGAACGCCCAAATGGGCAAAGCTGTTGGGAACCCAAAAGCCGTTGTATTCTGTGATGTCGTCGGTCAGCGATCGAATCTTCGCAGTAAATGCGCTTTCCTGCGTTAGACGAACAGGATCATCTGCGGTTGTCCGTCGGCCGATCGCCTTTGCAAAGGTTTCGGTTGCTTCATAGATGCGGACGTGAATCGGCGTAGGATGCCAGCCGTTTGCCGGATCAATATCGTCAGGGCAGGCAGAACTGGCGCAGAGCAAATCCTGGCTAGCTCTCAGGAGCACGTAATCGCCCGGACGCGACCATGCTTCGCCGGATGCGATCGACCCTGTTCCATCCACTTCGGTACTGAAGAAAAAGTTAATTGCTGCCCAACCGGGGCGATCGGGAATTCCATAAGGCTGAAGGATAGAGTTGAAATTGTCGCTACAGCTTGGATGTCCCGGATAACCTGCATCTTCGTAGTATTTCGCAGTGCAGGCAAGCATAAAGCTGTCGTGCCGTCCGCAGGTGTCCTGTATCACCTCAAATAGCGGCTGCATCGTTTGCGAAAAATATTTGCCCAGTAGTCCAGCTTGTGGCACGGCTAAGCCATTAAGCGTCCGCGTCACCGTGCCATCGATTTCTTCACTCCAGTCGGCTCCGGCAAAGGCAAGGAAATCAGAACATTGAGAGCCTTCTACGTCGATAACTTGGATGTACTGTCCGGCGGTAACAGAGTAGGCGATCGCCGTTCCTGCTGTAATCCGGTGCTCAGTCACTATGCGACCGAGCGGCTTTGGCAAATCTAAGAAGGGTTCAACGTCGAGGAGCATACATAATCACCCATACACCTGCGATCACAATGCTGCTGCCAAGCCAGTCAAATCGATCGGGGTTGACCCCATCGACTTTCCAGCCCCACAGTAGCGAGAGAAATACGAACACGCCGCCATACGCCGCGTAGACCCGCCCAAAGCTAGCTGCTTGCAAGGTGGGAATGATGCCGTAGAAAAACAGAATAACGCCGCCGAGCAGCCCTAGCCAAGGGCTTTTGCTGTCGCGCAGCCATAGCCAAATCAGGTAGCCGCCACCAATTTCACAGAGTCCGGCTAGGAGAAAGTAAAACAGCGATCGCAGCAGCATTAGACGATTGCTACTCGATCGCCGCGACGAATTGTGCCACCCTGCACAACGCTGGCGTAGATGCCGACGTGCCCCTGATTGTGCTTAACGACGGTTCGTAGAATGTCTACATCGTTGGGTAGTTCAGCCTGCGGCATTGTAGTCATGACGCAGCGTGGACAGGGTTCGTTGATGCTTAATCGAACTTCATCGCCGATCGCCAAAGTCTGACCCACCCAATCATTTTCAACAAATCCAGTTGCGCCATTGGCAGGCGAAATCACAAAGTTGGGGCGAAAGCGACGTGTTTCAAACCTTGATGTCGGTTTAAGAGACTGAAACTGATTCAGCGTGGCAGTCGTAAGTAGATGCACTGTGGCAGCATCAAAGAAGGTATTAGGGCGAATTGCGGCATTCGTCTCAGCATCCGCATCTGGAATGCCTTCAATGTCAGGCGTGTACATTTCGATGCTTGGCGTTTCAGGAGCAGCAGTAGATAGCGTCACCTTGCACCCAAACGCTTTGGACAAAATTTCATCTACGTCACTCGCATTACCCATGACAATCGACCCGTCCGGTAAAGTGATCTTCACCTGCGTTGGTGAATCAAGGGCAGCGCGGCACTCAAATAAACTGCCCCACTTGCGCGGCAGCTTGGCACTGATAATTGCCCCCGTTTCGGCATCGACCAGGGCATAGGCACGATCGCCCATCACCCCCCGCTCCATCACCTCGGTCGCATTAAGCTCTTCGCCCAGCATCGACTTGACTGGATAACGCCACACCGAAACGATCGAACCGACTACTGAATCTGTCATAATGCCTCCTAAACTACACCGATTGCTAAAGTTTTCTCAGGCACTTCTGCTGCCGCCTGTGCCAATAATTGCTCTGCTAGTTTGCGTTTGCCTGCGGCATCAAGCTTTTTGACTTCGTTGTGCAAAACGCGATCGTTCACCTGCTGATTCCAGTAGTCCAACGACTCAAAGCCCAGCAGTGCCAGCTTGCCAACAAACTGCCGCAGCACTTCGTTGGTTGGCCCCATTACCCATCCGGCTTTGCCATCGCGCAAATATCGCTCGATCTCCATATCTTTTTTGAAGCCCGATCCGCCGCAAGAATGCAGCATTTTGTCGCAGACTTGAGCAACATTTTTGGCAGCGGAAAATTTGATTTGCCAGTACCAGGGCAGGTAGGTTGATCGCGGCAGAACCGTTAAATCTTGATGGATTGACCAGTCACAATTCTGCGTTAAATCATCCATTAATTTACCCATCGAAAAGGTGAACGAACGACAGGCATTGGTGTCGATAATTGCCTCACCAAAGTAATCTTGAATGGTTGGATAGTCCGCCACACGCATTCCAACATCAGCGTGTTTTTTGCGCGTCACATGACGTTTGGCAATGTCGATCGCGCCCATCGCAATTCCGTTCCAGCAGGCAGACGAGCAGAGTAAAAAAAATGGATCAACAATTTCATCGTTAGAGGCTATGCCGTCACTTTCAGGCCCGATCATGCGATCGATCGGTACGGTCACACCATCAACATGCAGCGTTCCAGATTGGTTGCCTCGCAGTCCCATTGCGTCCCACTTGTGTGGCTCTGCCTGCACTTCATCAGCGTAAATTAAGAAGCACGACAAATCCGAATAATTGCCGTTAAACTCGGGGCTAGTGGTTTGCACAATGTACCAGTCTGCGAAACCTGCCGAAGTTGTCCAGGAAGCTTTTTTAGAAACCTGCCAGCCGTGCAGCGTTCGTTCCGCCTTTGAAGAAACTGGATACCAAAAGTGCGATCCGGTTTCGGGATCGGAGTAGGACAAAGTTCCAATTAAAACGTCGCGATCGAGTCGTTTTAAAAGCTGCTGTAACTCTGGGCTGTCGTGTGCGCGAAACAAAGCCGCTGCCGTTGCGCCCAAGTGCATCGTGTAACACATCGCCGTGCTGGGACAGCCATAGCGGGCGATCGTCTCCACCACCATTGCCGCGCAAACGTGATTTTCACCCAGCCCGCCCCAGGCTTTCGGCACAAATAAACCCAGTAATCCTAACGACGCTAGCGCCTCAAAATTACGGCGAGGATAGATCAGATGGCGATCGGATTCGATCGCATTAGGACGCAAAACGGAGGCGCAGATCTCGATCAAATTAGACTGTAATTTCTGCTGAACTGGAGTTAACAACCATTGAGGATCAAAATCGTACCCCAGCCCCCAATATTCCGACCCGCTCCAAGATTTTGTGGCAGTCATAGGCTTGAATTTAACAGCACGAATGTGGGCAATATGCAGAGATTAACAAGTTGTAAAGAGCGTTGCTCAATCGCTTTGTGAGTGACAAAAGTAACGCAGAATTTAAGATTGAAATGATAAACCTGACCTGAGCCGAGATTGTGAATATCAAGCTCTATGGAGCAAGATAAACCGCTTGCATCTTGCAAATCGTCATTTTGAATACATTTGTTATAACAAGTTAGCCTATAAAATTTGCCTGGTAATTCGGATTAGGCTTCACAGCTTTACATCGATCGCATCTGTCATTGGTATGGCTTTCTGAAGTGCGATCGCAATTGATCGAATTCACATGACTTGTTCTACCCCTAAATAATCTATGTCTCCTGAAGCACAAGAATTTCTAGGAACATTTGTCGCAGAGTCCTTTTACTATTGGGCTTCTGTGTTCATGTTATTGATCCATGCAGGCTTTTTAGCCTACGAGGGCGGTGCATCCCGCACCAAAAATGTCCTCGCGACGATGGTGAAGAACCTGCTGACCTTAGCAAGTGTCGGTCTATCATTCTTCTTTTTTGGCTGGTGGGTCTACAATGCCTTTCCGTTTTTTCCTATTACGGGCGGCATCTTAGGTCCTTGGACAAATCCAGAACAAAGTAAAGCGATCGCTACGGCCATGCCTTATGTAGATGCCTCCTACCCCTGGTCGCCTGCTCTGGCTCCCAACACAGGCGATCACATTACTGGCGTTTTCTTCTTCGCCTTTGCCCTGTTTGCCATGACGACGGCTTCGATCTTGTCGGGCGCACTGATTGAGCGCGTCAAAATTGGCGCGTATCTAGTGATGTCGATCGTCCTCGGTTCGTTTACCTGGGTGGTCGCGGCGGCTTGGGGTTGGAATCCTTTCGGTTGGATGTTTACCCAATTGGGCTATCACGATTTTGGCTGCGCTGGAGTTGTTCACGGCGTTTCTGGCTTCTTTACGCTGGGCGTGCTGATGAATCTTGGTCCTCGGATCGGCAAGTACGACGCTGATGGCAGACCCCGTCCGATTTTGCCGCACAACCTGCCGCTGACAATGGTGGGACTGATGCTGATCTTTGTCGGCTTCTACGCCTTCCTCGCCGCCTGCGTGATCTTTCTGCCAGGATACAGTGGGGAAACGACAATCTACGGAACGCCGATGACCTTGGCTTCGATCGGCGTCAGCACTACGCTGGCACTCGCTGCCGGACTGGTCGGCGCATATATTTCCTCCAAGGGCGACCCGTTCTTCACGATCTCAGGCGGACTCGCAGGCATCATTACCGCTGGTGGCGGCATGGATCTATATCACCCCTCGATCGTGATTATCCTCGCGTTCATTGGCGCGTTTTTGATGCCCAAGGTGGCGATCGCAGTAGAAAAATGGGGTATTGACGATGCCGTAGGTGCGGTGGGTGTTCATGGCTTCTGTGGCTTTCTAGGGTCTGCTGTCGTAGGCATTGTGGCAGCGGGCTATCCGCAGGGTGAAGGCATTGCCTCGATCAATCCGATCGGGCAAATTGTTGGCACGTTAATCTGCACAGTTCTGCTCGGCTTTATTCCTGGCTACGCAACAAGCTGGCTGCTCAAGAAATTCAACCTGCTGCGCGTCTCTCCCCAAGAAGAGATAGAAGGGCTGGATCTGTCTGATTTGGGGGCTGAAGGCTATCCCGAATACGCCACGCTTGCTTTTGTTGACCATGCTACAGCGCAGGGAGGCACATCTGTTGTTCCTCGGACTTCTATAGATCTAGCACCAGAATAGGGAGATTGTAATGAGCAGTCCATTTTCAAGTTTTAAAGAATTTTCAGACGCGAAAGGTCCGATCTACACCTTTGCCAACAACCCCACGATGATTGGGTTTCTGCTGGTCGTCTGTCTGGCAATTACGGTGTACTTTCTCTACGCTTCCTATACGATGAAGCAAAAAACTCCGGCAAAAACTCCTGCCGCGTTCGGTCTCTTGCTTGTGGCAGGAGCCGCTTCGATTCTGGGCATGGAGTTTGCCCCACAATCGCACAAGCAACCCGAAACTAGCCGCCACCAGCAATCTCAGCGCAGCACCGCTCGCAACTGGCAACCGCTGGCACTGTTGGGCATGGTTGGCATGGGGGGAACGCAACTGGGACGCAAGCGGCGATCGCCGCGTCGTCAACCGCTTCGTCGTCCTCGCTAAAAGAGCGATTGGTCAGAGTTGCGATTGTAACTCTGACCGATTGATCAAGAAATTGCGGGCTGGGCACTTTGAGACAGCAAGCCATCTTCGCAGTATGTCGAAAGGAAAGGCGATCGATCGCCGTCTTGCGTCCACAAAATTGGAAAGAAGCTTTCCGACATTTCCAGGTCATCAACCTGCTTGTAGCGTCCGTAGATATAACCCGCTTTGTTCGTCGGGTGAAACTGTGTTGTCGCAGGAATCGTGTGCAGCCCAATACTGTGAAACGTGCCTTCGGTTCGCGTCGTTTGACAAAGCCCGTGCCAGGTTCTTCCGTGATGAAAAGCGCAGCCACCAGCCGGAACTTCCACCAGAACGAGTTCCGGTTCCGGTATGCCTGCTTGCTCTGCGGCTTGCAGCATTGCCCAGCGGTAATCTTTAGTCGGCGCGTGAAATTCGCCCTCCACGTCAATCAGGTTCCACTTGTGCGAACCTTTAGCATAGACCAGCGTACCATCCGCAGCAGCAGCATCGTTGAGCGCAATCCAGCAGGTCATCATCTGCGGCGGATCGAGATAGTTGATGTATGTCCCGTCCTGGTGCATGGCGATCGCCTTAGCGTGGGGTGGCTTCATCCACATACTGTCTTGCCCAATTCGTGCTCCGCTCCATCCGGCTAGCTGAGATGTAAGGCGACCAATCTCAGCAGAAAGCACGAGGCTGGCGATCGTCAAATCACATTTCCAGGCATTGCAAATTTCTCGCGTTACGTCCGGCAGGCTCAGTCCAGGTCGCCAGTGCCACTCGTCGGGGAAAATTCCAGTTTCAAACTGACCGTGAAACAGCGGTTCCATTCGATCAATTAATGCTTCGGTGAAATCAAGGGGTAAAAAGCGATCGAGAATTAAAAACCCGTCTTCGTGAAACTGTTGAACCTGCGCGTCTGTAAGCTGAATCGGCTGATAGTTCATAAGGCACCTTTTGACTCAGATGCACTTGTTATAATAAGTTGCTCGATTAAATGCTGTATCTTCAGCTACGCTCGATCGATTCTTCTCATTAAGGAATTGCAACAATGGAACTGCCCACGATCGCCCCCGGTTTCCTCCATATCATCGCCAGCGATTTTGATGCCAGCCCGATGACCTGCGTAAAGGACGGAAAGCGAATCGGCTATGAACCTGCCGTTGCTAGAGTCGTTTGTCAACAGTTAGGACTCGAACCTGTCTGGCACAATTTACCAATGCAAGATTTCTACACCAGCCTGCAAGCGGGACAGTATGACGTGATCTGGTTTAATCAGGCGATTACGCCCGAACGTCAGCAGTGGGTGGATTTCACCAGACCTTACGGCTTGTTTGACGAGGCGGTTCTGGTTCGTGCTGATAGTCTGGCTCACTCTGCTACCGACCTTGCTGGACAACGCGTGGGCGGACTGGCAGACAGCACAAATATTGCCCTTGCAGAAACCTTTACCGATGTAGAAACCGTGCCGTTTCCTGGCAGCGATCAAGTGTTGCCAGAAATGCTAGAAGCCTTACGAGTAGGCGAAATCGACGCGTTGATCGACGATGAACTGGTGCTAATTGTCTCTGCCGAAACGGATTCTAGCTTGCGAGTTGCTTTTAGCATTCCGACACAGGTGCCATTTGCGATCGGCGTTCGTAAAGATCAGACTATTTTACTTAATGCTTTAAATGAAACGATCGAAGCGCTAATTGCAGACGGAACGCTGGCGCAACTGTGGGCAGAATGGATTCCTCAAAAGCCGTTTCCGTTTACCTGATGATGGAGGCGATCGTAACAAATTGACTAATTCTCTGCTTTCGTAGTGTCAAATACAAAGTTGTCATAACAAGTTCGGTTTACTAGACCCAGAACCATAGCCAACTGGAGGTCTAGCGGTGACTGGAATGCTAATACGAACCGAACAAACTGACCTGGAAGCGTACGTTGCCGCTCCGGGTCGTGATGAATTAGTCAAGCAAGTCCGTGCCAAGATTGATGAACTGGGGATTCAATACATTTACTACCAGTTTATTTCAGTAACGGGGCGAATTGTGGGCAAAGGCGTACCTGCCGACCATTGGGAAACCATGTCCGATCGCGGCATTCAGCTTGTTTACGGCGCAACCGCAAATTTGTTTGTCGATCGCCATCGCAACTACATTGGCTATGGACCCGAAGCCTCCGAACTCGTTGCTATTCCCGACCCCGAAACCTTTTGTCAGTTGCCCTGGGATAATCGGGTTGCTCGCGTCTACTGCACCTGCTTTCGCAACCGCGAAGAAGAAATCAATCCTGGGGGGTTCCTCACGTCTGACAGTCGCGGCAATCTCAAACGCATTCATGCCGACTTTCAGCAGGAACACGGGCTGCATTTGCGGCACGGCTGCGAACCGGAAATGATGTGGCTCAAGAAGGATGCAGACGGCAAGCCCAACGGTGGCGTAACCAAGCCAAACTGCTACCAGATCGATCAGTTTGAAGAACTGCGCCCGGTCTTTTTGCGCGTGATTGAATACAGTCGAGCAATGGGGCTGGACATGATCCAGGGCGACCACGAAGACGCACCCGGACAGCTAGAGCTAAACTTCCAGTTCGATGACGCTTTGCGAACCGCCGATCGCCTGACCACATACCGCCAAATCTGCGCCCAGGTTGCCCGCGAATTTAACCTGATTGCCTGCTTCATGACCAAGCCGTTTATGGGTGTCTCTGCGTCGGGCTGTCATCACAACCTTTCGCTATGGCGCAACGGCGACGAGCAGGTAAAAACCTTTGGCATGGAAACCTTGCCTGGACTTGAAGGCTGCTTCACCTACCGCAAAGGCGGCGAAAATACTTTCCTGCCGCAGCCCGACCTGGACAAGCGACTACCAGGCGCGACCGGCTTGAACTGCATCGGTGGCGTAATCGAACACTTGGGCGCGTTAACGGCGATCGGCTGCTCGACGGTCAACTCCTACCGCCGCCTGTGGGATACAGGACTGTGGGCACCCGTGTATGCCGATTGGGGCTATCAAAACCGCACCTGCGGTCTGCGCGTCTCGGCTCCCGGTCGCTTCGAGTATCGCGCTGTTGATTCAATGGTAAATCCGTATCTAATGGCAAGTGCAATCCTCAAAGCATTTAATGATGGTATCAAACGCAATCTCGATCCGGGCGAGCCAGAATCTCGTAATCTGTACGAAGCGATGGAAGCTGGCAAGCAGGTAAAGAAATTGCCCATGTCACTAGGGGAAGCGATCGATCGGCTCTCCGAAGATCCGGTAATTCAGTCTGCCCTTCCCGGCGACATGTACAGTCTCTACACCTGGTATAAGCGCGACGAGTGGGAGAAGTTTTTGGCAACGACTACGAGCTGGGATATCGAAACCTATCTCGATTGCCTACCGTAAGAATTAACGGCAATCAGCTTATATTCAGTGGCAGCAAACAAAATTGTCGAGTAACGCGGTATTTGGGTTCATGGCAACTTTTGGTGATCGGGAGAAACAGATAAGTTAAGGGACTAAGAACGGAGAACTGGTGAAGGAAGAGAAGAGGCAGAAAGATAGAAGAAGGCGCTAAAAAAGGCAGCCTTGACTTAACTAGGGTGAAGACGAGAGAGATGAGAGCTAGTTGGAGGGTTGGCTGAAGCGGTTAATCAGCGAGGAGAAACCGTTTAGCGAGGAGGTCAGTCCCAGCCCGTCCGTACATTTGACGTTTGAGAGTTTTAAGGCGGTTGATCTGCCCTTCGACTTGTCCATTGCTGGTGGGAAGAGACACGCCCGCTTTGACCGCATCATAGTCGGAGCGAAGACTGAGAGCGAACCGTTGAAGGGGAGGGATCTGAGAATCTAATGCCTGAAGTAACCAAGAGTCGAATTGATCAGAGAGGCGTTGGCGAACGAGGTTGGTAAAGTCAAGGGCGAGTTGAATGGAGAGAGCGAGGCGAGGATTTTGCTGAGAGAGTAAAGAGATGATCAGTTGGTCTTTAGGCTGAAGATCGTCAGGGCGGCGTAAAAGAAGCCAAGCAGCGCGACGGGGAGTGAGGTGGCAATTTCGGGTCAGTGAGGGCAGGGAAGCTGCGACCGCGCGGACGATGACGGAGGCTCCAGCCATGAGCGTCAGCAAGTTGTCGGACATAGCGAGCGGTGGTCATGTAGCTGCCCTGATAACCTTGCTGTTGAATTTCGTGAAAGAGTTGCTTAACGGAGAAAACGCTGTCATTCCAGCGTTGGAGGATGTAGGGTTTGAATGGATGGATGAGGGTTCTACCTTGATCGCTGCGGGGTTGGCGTTCGGGGAATTGAGAGGAAGAGAGGAAGCGTTGGACGGTTTTGGTACTGAGTTTGACCTTGCGAGCGATCGCGGGAGCAGAGAGACCTTGGTGATGAAGGTTCCAAACCTTGTGGAATGTTTTGATTCTTTGTTGCCGCTTTTGTTGAGCCAGTTGTTGAGGTAAGGAGTGGGAGTGGGAGGCAGCGTGATGACAGGTTGAAGATCCTCAGAATCTTCAGTTAGATCTTGAGCGTCGGCGGGATGGAGAGCGGCTTCAACGGCTTTGAGATCCTGGGGGTGAGCGGCGAAGACTTTTTCGAGGACTTGGGCGAGGTTTTGGAGAAGGTGGAAGCGACCCTTGCGGTATCTGCGGAGCAGCGCGGCAACTTGAATGGCATCGGGAGCGCCTTGGGACATCCCCAGTTTGTAGTCCTTGGATCGATCACGAGAAAGGATTTGGGCACCGGGACGTTGTTTGAGCCATTGAGCAAGAGTATCAGCATCACGTCCTTCGAGGAGAGCGATCGGTTTGTGTTGATCTAGATCGACGAGGATGGTGCCGTAGCGGTGACGCTTCTGAAAGGCGAAGTCATCCACGCCGAGAGCCTGGGGGGAAACTGAGATTTGCGGCAGAGGAGATAGCCCAGGTGACGAGCCAAGCGAACGCCAGCTGCTCCCCCTAGGGCTAAAGCAACAGAGGTTAACTGTTGGGCAAGGCGTGCCGTGCGTCTAGCCCAAGGAGCGACTACAGTTGGTAGTCGCTCAGTAAAGATGCGTCGCTGGCAGCTTAAGTTGAGGCAGAAAAACTTGCGGACATTCAAGGTTAAGATGACGGTGTAATCTGCCCACCTGAAGTCTTGAAGGGTTCGTTGATAGCGGCTATGAACACGATGAGTAGAGGATTGGCAGAGAGGGCAGGCAACAGCGGGATGAACGGTTGAAACAGTCAGGCAGAGTTGGTGGTTGAGCGAATTAAGCTGGTAGTCATCAAGGCACAGGTCAGATTGATGTGGCAGTAGGGCTTGAAGAAGTTCGAGGGGCAAGAGTTGTGGGTTAAATGCATCTATTCTTATTTTGCCGCAAGCTGCTAAAAGCTGTTGGGGGATGACGGAGAAGAGAGAAGTCCGATCGGGTCATAGAGGCGACATGGGTTTGTTAGGATGAGAGTGCTAGCCAGGTGTCGCGTTCGCTAACCCTAGATCAGCTTTCCCTAGGAGCTTTACTCCTTTAGGCTAGGCGTAAGAGCCGCTTCATTACTTACTACGGATGTAGGCAGGGCCGTTGGTCCCATTACGTGGGAACTGGAGGAAAAGATCTCCAGGAAGCACTCTGGCTTCAGTCAGGTGAGGCTCGCGCCTCTGATATACGACTTTCACGTCGCACGAACTCTAAATGTAAAATTCGTCCACGAGTTTGTAGCAGAGTCACCGAATCTACCCGAATTGGCTCAATGCTCAACTCGGTTTCAGCACCTCCATAGGAGTGGTAGACGGCTGATCCAACAGCCAAGCTGCAAAGCGGTCAGGATGTTTTTCTGCCAACAACTTACACAGTTTGTCAAAGCTCATAGCTCAACGCATCCAAGAAAACCTCGTTCAGCGTAACAGTTCAGCGATCGGGTCTCTGACATTCATCTGCTCACAGAGCTACTTAAAGATCAAAGTATTTTATAGCCAATTTCAACTGATTTAATATCCTTATTTCTCTTCAAGTGCAGCTTAAAATAGACTAATTTGACCTAGCCTCACTATCACTTAGGCAATTAGAGTTTAATCATCTCAGAAATGCTGTGCCCCTGGTGAACGCGGTTATGGCGTTGACCGAAACCGTGATGCCGATGATGTTCATCGATCGCCTCACTTTTGGCTCTAAGGACTGCTTCAATTCTAGGTTGAGTTGCCTTACCCAATTGTTTCAAAAGATCCTTCATGACGGGAATACTAATCGCCCACCTTTGCTGATGGGAGGTTGCCTCATACTCGTTGTAATCGAGAACTGCTTGGAGTGCTCGAAGGACATCCGAATCTAAGTCAGCCTGGGATGAACCAGCAACAGCAACCTTTTGAGGACTGGGTAAAGTGGTCGGTGATGCTGACTGAGTTTTGATTGAATCTGCTGGTGAAGTCATGACGATCGCCTCCTCCGTCCTTTTCTCTTGAGTAGTTTTCTCGATCGTCCCTCCATTCAAGAAGCGTTGAATTCCCTCCAATCTGGATTGAGTCTGTAAGAGTTCTGTTTTAAGGCGGTTATTTTCATCATGCAGTTGGTTAATTTCCTGCTGCGATTGTTCTTCATTCTTCAATAACAGAGAGGGTGCGACTGCTACTTCCTTTTCCTGTTGAAGCTGATTGATTTCTGCTTCCAATGCTTCCACTCTCCCAGTGAGCCAAGCTAATGTTTGGTAATGTTCTAGACCTGTGGATTGGCAGTTAGATATCTAAGTCAAATTCATAGCGATTGATGAATAGTCCAATCACGGCATCATGAAGCCATTTAGATTTAGAGAAACAAATCGTTTTACGGGC
>JAESGK010000278.1_pt1 | contig 28729 bp, 30 predicted proteins | sample 9269681 | NCBI WGS metagenome assembly JAESGK01 (sample SAMN14515347, study PRJNA621673) | algae metagenome | isolation source: Timaviella obliquedivisa GSE-PSE-MK23-08B and co-occurring heterotrophs from... | place: USA: Grand Staircase Escalante National Monument, Utah | collected 2006-08-15
ACCCGACCCTAACCCGGAAATCGCCGGTGACCGCCGCAAGGCCGCTCCCTCGCTACAGCGCACCCGATGGGCGCGCTCGCTCGCGGCCTTGCTCCAACCAGCTACACCACCACCGGGGGCACGACCCGATTTTCGATTGCGCTTCGGACCACCAAGTCCATGAGCCGGCTGACGGCAGCAGCGCGGCCCGAGCCCGACTCGGCTGCAGCATCGCGCACAGCAGGAACGAAGACGAAGTTTGTAGCCCTGTGCAACTTGCCATTGGCGTTGTTTGTGAAGCCAAACCACTGCCCATCGTCGCGGCGCCTTTGGCATTGGGCAGGATGCAGGGTTTCCCAGGCTTCTAAGGCGGGGTCCACTTCAGCGACCGTCCGGATTGTCGGAAGGGCGTAAGCCGCATTCTCTCTTGAAAAGTTATTGTATGCCGACCGCTTCTGCACGCCGGTTTGGGCGCGGATACCATCGAATCCATCGTGTTGCAGGCTGCTACCGAAGTAGCGACCGTTTTTGGTGCCGTTGTCGAAGACCCGCACGACAGACATACGGTCGCCTTCAATTTTTGAAGCAAACAAGCGCCGCTCGGCAGCGGAGAAATTGTGAAACGTTAGCTCTATCTCGATTGGGACATTGGTGACGCGATTGTAGAAGTCGTCAATCGTGATGCCAGGATTGGGTGTGTAGAAGGCATCGATCGCGCGCAGGACGGTAGATTTGCCAGACCCGTTCCCGCCTACGAATGCCGTAGCAGAGTCCAACCTGATGACGGCGTCTCGTATGCATCGGTAGTTGGCAATTCGGACAAATTGCAGTTGCATTGGTGGTCGTCTCCCCGCCTAGTTGTTCTACCGCAGTCGCGGGGTGGGGGAAATCGCAATGGTAACGATGACGCCGGTGCAGTCTTCTACGATTAGAGCGGTCGGCTGGGACCAGGCCACGACTACTCTGTATGTGTCGTTCAAGAATGGAACTACCTACTGCTACGCCGCGGTTCCGGAGGCGATCTATAACGCTCTGTTGAGTGCCAGTTCGGTTGGGGGCTATTTCGCGGAGCATATTCGCGACCGATACGCTACCCGCAAGCTTTAGGGTCTTTGTGTCTGGAGCGAGCCCTTGCGACGGCTTACTTAGTGTCGCGCGCACATCGGAGGCGAGCCGCCACCCTGCGTTTTCGTCCAGCCAGATATGCATTCTAAGATTTGCAGGTTTGACAGGATCATGATAAGAAATTGACTATCTTGGCGGAAATGCACTTCCGTCTCCCCTGAGCCCTTCCCGTGAGCCTTTCCCGCCCGCCCGCGCCCCGTTTCCAGGCGCTTCGGCGGGCCTTTTCATGTCCAGGAGCTGCCGATGTCCCCGTCCATTCGCCGCCGCCGTCGCATCACCGCCGCCTCGCCCACGCCCGAAAAGCTCGCGACATTCCTGCGCCACCTCGAGGAGAGCGGCTCGGTGAGCCTCGCCGCCCGGCGCGCCGGCATTGCCCGAAACACCGTCTACGAGCGGCGCAAGATCGATGCCGCGTTCGCCGAGGGGTGGCAGAACGCGATGGCGATGGCGGCCGAGGCGCTCCGCGACGTCGCCATCACGCGCGCCCACGAGAGCGACAATCGCCTGCTGATGTTCCTGCTGCGCATCCTGCGGCCGGAGGTCTATGGGCGGCGAGCGCCCGGATGAATTTTGACACGTCCGCGATTCGGGCATGAGTCGAAACGCTGTTCGGCGTTGTGCGGAAACTCCGGCGCAAGAGGTTGGTGCGGTTCGGAAATCCGGCTTACCGACGACGCCTTTGCGAACACCTGGCCCAACCGGATCGGGACAACTCGTGTCCGTACACTCGACCGTCCGCGCACGGGAGGCGACAAACCCGAACACGCCGAACACTTCCGAACAACGCCGAACAGCAAGGTGTCCTTTCTGGCGTGCCTCAAAGACGCGTTTTACCGGTCTTTTCTCAGGACACGTTCGCGAAAAGACGCAATTCAGCCGGGATTGGACGTCAAAAGCCGTGGAACATATCGAATGCCAGATCGTTTTGGCATTTGGTGGGGATTTCATTATCGCTTCCCGAGCCGATCCCCCGGCATAGCCGGGCAACCGAGAGGAATGACAATGCTTCGATCAGTTCTGGCGACGGCAGGTGCCGCACTGTTGCTCGTGGGCGCCGCGACCGCGGCTCGGGCCCAGTCGTCTCCCGCCACCCCGGGCACGCCGGCCGCTGCCGGCCGGTCCGGCGCCAATGTCGGCTCGCTGTCCTGCAGCGTCGCGGGCGGCGTCGGCTTCATCTTCGGCTCGTCCAAGGACATGAACTGCCTGTTCACCCGCACCGACGGCATCGCCGAGCGCTACACCGGCACCATCAAGAAGTACGGCGTCGACATCGGCTTCACCAAGGAAGCCCAGATGATCTGGCTGGTGTTCGCGCCGGGCAGCATCGCGGCGGGCGCCTTGGGCGGCAACTATGCCGGTGCCACGGCCTCGGCCACGGTCGGCGTCGGCGTCGGTGCCAACGTCCTGCTGGGCGGCGGCAGCGGCCAGGTAACCCTTCAGCCGGTCAGCGTCGAGGGCAATGTCGGCCTGAACGTCGCCGCCGGCGTGGGCGCGGTCGAGCTCACCTACGTCAAGTAAGCGAACGCCGGCAGGCGCCTCGCCCGAGGCGCTTGCCGGCAGACCGCCGGTCGGATCAACTCGGCCCATGCCGACCGCCGCCGAGACGCCGACCGCCGGATTGCGTGCCGCCCGCGCCCGTCGTCGCGTTTCGGGGTCGGCACGATGACCGAGGTCGCAGCGCGTGTGTTCGGCGTCTCCGGCTGGAAGAACGCCGGCAAGACGACGCTGGTCGAGCGGCTGGTGGTGGAGTTCGTCCGGCGCGGCTGGCGCGTGTCGACCGTCAAGCACGCCCATCACGACGTCGATGTCGACCAGCCGGGCCGGGATTCGTTTCGCCATCGGACGGCCGGTGCCACCGAAGTGGCGGTGGTCGGCGGCCGGCGCTACGCGATCATGCGCGAACAGGCCGACCCTGCGCTCGCCGACGTGCTGGCACGGCTGGCGCCGGCCGACCTGGTCCTGATCGAAGGCTACAAGGGCGAGGGACATCCCAAGATCGAGGTCCGGGCGGGGCAGGCCTCGTCCCTGGCCGCGGGGGATCCGGAGGTTGTCGCCATCGCCGCGGACGAACGGCCGTCGGAAATGCATCTGCCGTGGTTCCGGCGCGACGATATCGCCGGCATCGCCGACTTCATCGGCGCCCTGCGACGTTAGGGTTTCGCGCCTACGAAGGTGCCGCCCGCCTTGTAGCCGGTGCCGGTCACCGTAAAGGTGCCGGCCTGGCCCTTGGCGACGCCGCCCGCGCCCGGTGCGTCGAAGAACGAACCGGCCACGGCGCCGGTCCGTCCCGCGCCGCTGAGGGCGCCGGTGAAGTTGACGGTCCCGTTGGTCAGCGCCGTGGTGCCTGTGTAAGTGGCGCCATCGAAATTACCGATGGTCACGGCGCCGGTCTGGCTGGCGAAGTTCCAGGCATTGGTATAGCTGCCGGCCGCAAGATAGGAGCTTGTTCCGTTCTGGACGTTGCCGAAGGCGTGGCCGCTATAGGTTGCCGTCCCTGTCATCGGCAATGAGACGGCCGAGGTCAGTGTGCCGGCGACGTAAGTCGCAAAGTTCAGGCGGTCGCGTTCGTACGCGGTGTAGTTGGCCTTGTATTTGACGTCGCCGCCCCACACGCCCCAGGTCATGAATTCGCAGGAAGTGCAGCGCGTGACGCCCGCCGCCTGGAAGAAGGCATCGAACGTCGCGGGCGCGGTGCCGTAGCTGACAGCGAAGGTCCGCGACTCCAGATCGCCGGTCTGGGAAGTCACGCCGCTGATCGTGACGCTGGTCGTGTTGGTCAACAGGTCGGAAGGCCGGTCGGCGACGGCGTAGATCTTGTCGTCGATGAACGAACTGGTGGAGAAGCCCGAACCCGACGTGCCGCCCAGCCGGAAGGTCGCCGATGTCCCGGTACCGTCCCATTCGGGGACGGTGAAGGTCGCGGAAGCGCGGTTGGACGCAGCGTCGGTGATCAGGATGACATTCGCGGGCGCGGCATTGTTCGGATTGCCGAGTAGCCGCGTCGTGAAGGTGCCCGAGCTGTCGCGCCCCTCGACGAGGCCACCGACATAGCCGTTCATGGTCTGGCTGGTGCGTGCGTTGTCGGTCGTCGATGAAGACGACGTCCTGGTCGCCTGGGTGACGCTGAAATAGTCCTGGCCGGTGAGGTTGTTGTAGGGCTGGTCGAACGACGCCTGCGATGTGCGGGTGGTCGTGACGGCGGATACGATGCCAGAGCTCGAGGTCACCGTGGTGCTGAGGCTGTCCGGCGTAAACACCATCCTCTCACCGTTGGGCCCAAAGATCGAATTGCCGGCGCCGGCATCGAAGGTCGATTCGGCGGACACCAAACGGCCAATCTGCTGGGTGTCGCCCAGCCGGTAGGAGGCATTGAAGCGGCCCGCGTTGGCGATCGTGCTGTTGTTGTTGTCTTTGAAGTAAGTACCGATGAACGCACCCATGTAAGACTTCTGGCTGGTGCCCTGGCCGGCAATCGATACCGTTGCCTGCAACGCGGTGGCGCGCGCGGCGCCCGGTTCCGCGCCGCCCACGGTAGGGGAGAAGGTGCCCGAATAGGCGGAGTAGAGGGGCGACTTGCTGGCGGCTGTTTTGAGCGCAGCATTGCCGCCGACGGTGTCGTTGGCGAATGGGATCTTGTCGGAGTCGCCGAGGGCGATCACGGTGTGTTTGGCGTAACCGGTCGAGGGGAATTGACCCAGCGTAGTCGGCGTGCCGCCGATGACACCGATACGTTCGTTGTTCGTGGTTTCGAACACGTAGGCGAAGTAGTCGCTGCTGGCGCTCACGTAGCCCTTGCCGGTGAGCATGCCGAAAGTCGGATGGTTCAGCGAAACGGTGAAGGAGTCCGATCCAGGATTCCAGGGAACGGTGACCGACCGGCCGTCGCTCAGCGTGATCGTCGCCTTTCCGCTGGTCACCGAACCCTGGGAGTTCAGCAGCACATTCTTCTGCGAATCCGGCGTGACGCCCAGCGTCTGGTTGTTGAAGGCGGTATAGGGGGTATTGCCGAAGAAGCGGCCCCGCGTGACGATCACTTGGGTCGTCGGCGTCGTGGTTGTGGTCTGGTTCTTGGTCGATGCGGCCTGTGCCGTCTGCTCCACCGTCTGGTTGTTGGACAGGGCAGTGGCGACGAGTTCCGAATTGTTGATCCTCTGCGCGGCTGGCGTCGGGCCGATATTGGCGCCCGGCTGAACGGCGCCCGGGGTCTGGCCCGAGTTGCGGCTGGAGAAGCCCGAACTCTGTGCCTTTTGGTCGGCATTGCCGCCGCTCGTGCCGCCACCGCTACCACCGCCGCTACTGCCACTGCTTTGTCCGCTGCTCTGGCTGGTGCCCTCGAGTTGGCTGAGCTGGGCGCTCATGCCGCCCTGGCCGACCATCGTGGGAGCGCCGGGCGCCGCGCCGCTGCTGGCGGTCACCTGCGACCCCGGCCGCGTCACCGTCTGGGTCTGGCCGGCGGAGGTGAACGTCATGCCGTTGCCGAAGACGAAGGTCGAGGTCGTGCTGGTCGGCTGGACGGTGAAGATGGTGATGCCGCCGCGGATGCCGATCGTGCCCGATGGCGTGGTGATGGTGATGGGCTTGGTCTTGCTGATCTTGCCGCCGACCAGGCGGAACACGCCCTTGCTGGCATTGATCGCGAGGTCGCCGGTCTTGGTGGCAGGGTCGTAGACGAACTTGTCGATGGTGAGCTGCGCGCTCGGTCCGACGGTGAGCGAGGTACCGTCGAGGAACACGAGGTGGGCACGGTCGCGGGCGTTGGTGGTGATGACCTCGTTGGCCTGCACATCGATGCCGATGCGCAGCACGCGCTCGGCCTCGGACGGCGGCTTGCCGAGGGGATCGCCGTCGGTTGCCGAGGTGACGCCGACCCGGGCGGCGGCGTCGGGGATGCCGAACGGGGCGCCAAACAGGGCAATCGCCGTCGTGCCCAGCAGCATGGCGCGGACAAGCGGAAAGCCGGCGACACTGGCTTTGACCATCTTCGTCTCCCTGGCCGGCATCAGAAGCGCCAGCCGATGCCGAACATCACATTATTATTGACGAATTCGTAGTTGGGCAAGTTCGAGCCCCGCGAGAACCGGCCGCCCGAAACGCTGAAAGTCGTCCGCTCGTCGAACGGGATCGACAGCACCAGATTGAGGATCGTGTCGAGCTGCTGGCGGACGACGCCCGGGTCGATGATCGGATCGGGAGCGTCGTATTGCCACCATTGCTGGTTGACCGTCAGGTTGATGCTCCAGGGGAGTTCGCTCTTGAACAGCGGGTCGGCGAACCGGAACGCCATACCGCCGCCGGCGCCGGCGACCACGTAGTTCTGCGAGATCGTCTGTTGCGTCTGGTAGCGCTGGGCGTTGCCGAGTGCGTAGATCGTGATGACATCGGTCAGCTGATACTGAAAGGTCGTGGTGGCCGAGTACTGGGTGCCGGTGAATTGGCTGTTGGTGGGCAGGTAGTTGGTGTTCGGGTAGTTCTGCTGGCGCCAGCTGAAGATCGAGATATTGCGAAACTTGTTCGCCAGCAGCACGCCGCTCTCCAGCCCGGCGCCATAGCTGCCGTAGTAGGGCTGATCGTTGACCCAAATGTAGCCGGCACTCAGGAACGGCTTCAGGATCACGTCCTCGAAAATGCCCTGGAATGCCTGGAAGCGCGGTCCGGTCGTGAAGTCGATCAGCGAGACGTTCGCCGCCTGGAGACTGAACTGGCGGTTGGCGTAGGCCGTGAGCTGGCTCTCGATCGCCGACTTGTCCTGGAGGCCAAGATCGTAGGAATGACGGAACTGCGCCGAGCTCACGAAGCCCCAGTCCGACGTGCCGAGGGCCTGCTGGTTCAGGTTGGCGGTTTGCCCGAACAGCCGGACCGCCGACGTCGCGGGACCGAGATTGGCGTTGGACTGATAACGCGTGCCGAGGAAAAGCTCGCCCGAGAAGCGGGAGGGGCTCTGGCGCTTCTCGACCTCGGCCATGAACTGCTCGGCCCTGTTGCGCACGTCGGCCGGCAGGGCTTGTGATTTCAGGGCGGTTTCGAGATAGGTGCGAGCGATCTCGTAGGATCCCAGCCGGTAGTAGAGGACGCCGAGTTCCAGCCGCACCCGGGGAAGGTTCGGATTGATGAGCAGCATCCGCTCTAGGGCGGAGATCGCGCCCTCGGGGTCGCCGGTCTGGCTTGCGATGGTGGCGAACTTGAAGAGGACGTCGAGATCCGCCGGCTTCTTCAGCATCTCTTGGAAGGCGTCGTCGTACTGCTTCTCGGCGCTGGCGGATACGGCCGCCGTCTGGGCCCCCACGTCACCCGGCAAGGACGCCGCTGCGACCGCAACAAGTGCGCAAGCTGCAACGACGCCTGCAACACGCTTGAGCTGCCCGAATATCTTCGTCTCCTCACCGCCCGCATGAACGAGAGGTCACTTGAGCAGAGTGATGCAGCAAGAATGTTAAATCAACCAGCTCCGGATGATAAGAGCCCAACCCAGCAAGGGGCCAGCGCGGGCGGCCCGCATGCGCAGCGCCATGCGGCGATACTGCCGGTCTCCCAGGGCCAGGACGAACCGCTCGCGGTCGCGGGTCATCGCCGTCAGCATGCGATCCAGCATGCGGCCGTGCGTATCGCCCCAGTTGCGGCTGGAGAGATGCAGCCGGCCGCCCAGCACGGGGTTGTCGGCGGCGCCGTTGCGGCCATGTAGCCGGTATGAATAGAGCGCCTCGTCGATCAGCAGCGAGCCGGCCACCATCTGGGCCATGACGACGATGTAGAAATCCATGTGCAGGCGGAACGCCTCGTCGTCGTCGGGGAAGACGAGGTCGATCAGCGAGCGGCGGAACATCATCGACGAAGTGCTGACCCAGACCCAGTGCACGACGCGCCTGGTATAGAGGCGATAGGGCGTCTGGCTCTGCCAGGTGGCGCCTCGCGCGGCATCGAGCTTGGGCACGCGGGCCGGGTCGACCGGGGCGAAGGCCTGGTCGCGATCGACGCGGGCGCGATCCTTGCCGAACCAGTAGACGCAGCCGGCGATCAGGGCACCTTGGCCGTCGATCAGCCGGGCGTTGCAGGCGGTGAAGCCCACTGCATAGGTTTCGTTGAGATGGGCGGCGAGATGGCGTTCCAGGAAATCGTCATTCCACAGATCGTCGGAATCGAGGAAGCAGACGAACGTCGCTTGCGTGGCCGCGAGGCCGCGGCGCGTGGCCCCGGTTTGCCCGACGTTCTTGTCCAGCCGGATCAGCGAGAAGCGCGGATCGGCGAGTTCGTCGAGCAACTGGCGGACGACCGCGGCGGAATCATCGGTCGAGGCATCGTCGACAACGACGCACTCGAAATCTCGCAGGGTCTGGCGCGCCACCGAGCGGATGGCGTCGGCGATATAGTCACGGCAATTGTAGCACGTGACGACGACCGAGATTTTCGGGAGCTTGGTGTCGGCCATCCGCTAGCGCTTCGCGCCCGCCGATCCCAGGAAATCGAAATCGACGCCTTCGTCGGCTTCTAGGACCGTGTCGAAGTAGAGGCTGGCATAACCGCGATGGCTGCCGGGATGTGGCGGCGGCGCCTTCCAGGCCTTGCGCCGCTTGGCGAGCTCGGCAGCCGACACATGCAGCTCGAGCTTGCGCTTGGGCACATCGAGCGTGATGCGGTCGCCGTTCTTCACCAGGGCGAGCGGCCCGCCGTTCGCAGCCTCGGGCGAGACGTGCAGCACGATCGTGCCGAAGGCGGTGCCGCTCATGCGGGCGTCGGAGATGCGGATCATGTCCTTCACGCCGGCCCGCGCGAGCTTCATCGGGATCGGGAAGGATCCGGCCTCCGGCATGCCGGGTGCGCCCTTCGCCCCGGCATTGCGCAGGACGAGGATGTCGTCGGCCTTCACGTCGAGCTTGGGGTCGTCGCCGCGCGCGGCCAGGTCCTCGAGCGACTCGAACACGACGGCGCGGCCGGTGTGCGTCAGCAGTGCAGGGGAGGCCGCCGAGTGCTTGATGACCGCCCCGCGCGGCGCGAGGTTGCCGCGCAGCACGGCCATGCCGCCGGTCGGCTTGATCGGGTTCTTCGCACTGCGGATCACCGTCTGGCCCGGCACCATCTCGGCCTTGTCGATCACCTGTTTCAGCGTGCTGCCGCTCACGGTCATCGCCGTCTCGTCGAGCGCGCCCCGGATCTCCTTCATCAGGCGCGAGTTGCCGCCGGCCCAGTGGAAGTGCTCCATGTAGTGGTCGCCCGAGGGCTTGAGGTCGACCAGCACCGGCACGTTCTGGCCGATGGCGTCGAATTCCTCCAGGTCGATCCGGATGCCGAGGCGGCGCGCGACGGCGGTGAGATGGACCAGCGCATTGGTCGAGCCGCCGATCGCCTGCATGACGGTGAGCGCGTTGCGGAAGGCGGCCTTTGTCATGATCTCGCTGGGCTTCGGCCGGCCGCTCACGGCCATCTCTGCCGCGCGCTTGCCGGTGGCTTCGGCGACCCGCAGGCGGTCGGAATGCGTGGCCGGGATCGAACCGCTGCTGGGCAGGCCCATGCCCAGCGTCTCGACCATGCAGCCCATGGTGCTGGCGGTGCCCATCACCATGCAGGTGCCCTTGGTCGGCGCCAGCCGCTCGCTCACCTGCTGGATGTCCTGCTCGGAGAAGGTGCCGGCACGATACTGGCCCCACAGGCGGCGGCAGTCGGTGCAGGCGCCCAGGACCTCGCCCTTGAAGTGACCCACGAGCATGGGGCCGACGGGCAGCACGATGGTGGGGCGGTCGGCGCTGGCGGCAGCCATGAGTTGGGCCGGCAAGGTCTTGTCGCAGCCGCCGATCATCACGACGGAGTCCATCGGCTGGGCGCGCACCATCTCCTCGGTGTCCATCGCCATCAGGTTGCGCAGGTACATGCTGGTCGGGTGCGAGAAACTCTCGTGGATCGAGATGGTGGGAAACACCATGGGCAGCGCACCCTGCAGAAGGATGCCGCGCTTCACCGACTCGATCAGGTCGGGGACGTTGCCGTGGCAGGGATTGAAGTCGCTGAAGGTGTTGGTGATGCCCACGATCGGCCGGTCGAGCGCATCGTCGGTGTAGCCCGCCGCCTTGATGAAGGCCTTGCGCAGGAACAGCGAGAAGCCTGCATCGCCATAGGTGGCGAGGCCCTGGCGCAGTCCGGTCGCTTTCGGCGCACTTGTCGTGCGCTTGCGGGAAGCCATGTCGATCTCTCTTTCCTGGGTTCAGTGCATTTTGTCAGGTCGGCGTGGTCGCTTCCAGACCGGCCGCCCATCGTGCATGGGTCGCGGCATCGCGGCCCATGCCGAGCGTCCGGGCGAGCTCGAGCCCCATCAGGGCGCCGAACTTGAAGCCGTGGCCGGAGCAGGGCGACATGACCCAGCCGCGGGCGGCCTGCTTCTCGACGAGGAAGCGTTCGTCTTCCGTCACCGTGTAGAAACAGACCTTCAGTCGATCGGTGTGCCAGCGGTCGAAGCCGCGCAGCAGGCTGCGGCAGCGCTGCAGCAGGGGATAGATGTCGTCCTCGGTCGCGGTGCGTTCGGCCATCGGGTCGCCTGATCGGCTGAACTCGTGGTCGCCGACCTTGAAGCCGCGACCTTGCATCGGCGGCACCAGGTAGAGCCCGACGTCGCCGGTCTTCTCGATGATCATCGGTCCTCTGGCCCAGGCGGCGCGATCCTCGTCCGGCAGGTCGAAATAGACGACGACCTGGCGCGACGGAATCAGTCTCCGTCCGAGATCGGGCAGCAGGCGGCCGACCCAGGCGCCGGCTGCGACCACGACAATGTCGGCGGCCTGCGCGCCGCCGGCCTCGGTGACGATGCGGCCTTGCTCCAGATCGACCGAGCGAACGGCCGTGTGGGGATGAAGGCGGACGCGCGGCTGTCGCGCGAGGTGCCGGGCAAGTGCGGTGACGATATCCTGGGCGAACAACACGCCGCCCGAATCCATCCAGAAGGCGCGTTCGACGCCTCTCGCTTCGATCTGCGGAAAGCGGTACCGCAAATCCGCCACCGGCAGTTCGGTCATGGACTTGCCAATGGTCGCCAGCGCGGTGGCCGATCGTTCGGCCCAATCGGCGCCGTTGCCGGTGAGCGCCAGCGTTCCAGTTGCGGCGTAGAGGCGCCGGCCGAGGTCCTGCCACAGCAGATCCCAGGCGGCATAGGCATCGTCGATCAGGCGGGCATAACCCGCCTGATCGCCATAGGGGTGACGGATGAGACGATGCTCGTCCATCGACGAGGCGAGCGGGTTGGGCAGCGGGCCCTGCTCGAACAGCTCGACCTCGTGGCCGTCGCGCACCAGCCCCCAAGCGGTGCTGAGGCCCATGATTCCACCGCCGACGATGATCGCTTTCATGATCGCGTCCTCAAGTCATCGTCTAGCGCGCCGGCCAGCGTTCGAGAGCGGCCTGCCGCTCGCGCCACTCCACGCGCGAAGCGAGTTCGGCATGCACGCCTGCCGCAATGTCGGGAAGGGGAAGGGCGGCGATCAATCGGCCCGAACTGTCGAACGACAGCTTCAGGGCGCCGACCCAGCGCCCGGGAAATTCCCCGGCTTCGTAGTCGGCGGCATCGGCGACCAGGCGGTCGGCCGAGGCGTATTCGTCGATGGTCCTGAGGCACTGGCCGCCGGCCTGCTGTTCGACGATGAGATAATAGGTGTTTTCCATCTCCCCTCCGTTCGAGGACGATAGGGATAGATAGGACAGACTCCTATGAAACGTCAAGCGATAGGCTAGCGGGAATACTTGCCGACGATCAGCTGGACCTTCTGCCACTGGCTGCGGTCGAGGTCGAAATCCTTCGCCGGATTGAACTGGCGGACCCGCCATTTCTCCGGCGTTGTCCGCAGCAGGCGCTTGACCAGGGCCTGCTGGCTGCCGTCGCCCTGGTCGCGGACGAAGACGCAGTCGTCGCCGGGCCGCACCGGGCGGCCGGGATGGACGAGCAGCAGGTCGCCCTGCTCGTAGGCCGGGCTCATGCTGTCGCCGATGACGTAGCAGCCGTAGCCGTCGCGCACCGAGAGGAGCGGCTCGGGCCGGCGCACGTAGTCGATCGGCTCGCTGGTGATGATAATGGCACCATTGCCGCCCTCGGCCGAAGCGTAGACCGGAAGGTCGGCGCGATCGGCCGCCCGGAGCGGGCCCGCCATGCGGAGGTCGCCCTCCAGTCGGCCGCCGGCGCCGGGAGGCGCCGCGGTCGACCGCAGGTCGTCCGGCGAGACCCCGAGCAGGGGCGCCAGACCGTGCCGTGCCACCTCGGGCAGTTCGCGCGGCGAGCCGCGCATCAGGTACTGCTGGAGGTAGGCGTGATTGCGGCCAATGGCCAGCGACAGGTTCTTGAGGTCGAGATCCGGCCGACGCGCCAGTGTATCGACCAATACTTTGCGGGGTGCGTCCATGATGCTGGCATTTTGCCAGCTTGCGGCGATTTCGTCTACTAGGAATTGTACGATTGACAGGGATAGAAATTCCTATACTCCTGCCAACAGGAGGTACGGATGTCCTATCCCAAACTTTACGATCGACTCCCCAGCCAACGCTTCGCCACCGTCTTCGGCGGTCGCGCCGCAGCCGCGAACTACCATGGTGTCCGGATCGCCCGGCTCCTTGCCGCGAAGATGGGCCTTCGCCCGGTCGACGTCCTGCCCTTCATGGCACGACCGCTGGCCCGCGAAGCCGCCCGTGCGCTCGGCCTGTCGGCCGATCGCACCCTTGTCGAGCTGATCGCAGAAACCGAGAAGAACGGAGGCCGTCATGACCGCTGACCTTACCTTTGCCGAAGTCCGGCGCGCGGTGATCGTCACCCTGGAACGGGCGGCCGACACGCTGAGGCGCCTGCCGATGCCGCGGAACGGCAGGCCGGCGCCGGAACAGTCATCGTGGCCGATGATTCCGATCGATCCCGACGACGCGGGTGGCCAGGTTTCCTCGCGCGCGCCCAGGCTTCCGCCTGGGCCACGGGCAATCTCCGAACTCGACAGCGTGCTGCCATGGCTGCGAGCGCTCGACAACACGGACCGCCAGCTTGTCTGGGCGCGTGCGGTCGGGCTGTCCTGGTCGCGTCTTGCACGTGAGTTCGGCATCAATGTCGGACGGTTGCGTTATCGCTGGAACGGCGCGATCGATCGCATCGTGGCCGCGGCCGTGCATGACGCCGTCGTGACGGGCTCCGCCGCGGCATTGCGTCGTAGGACTTGCCAATGCGCTCGTATTGCGCGTTGATGTACCGAGAGCGTACACAACCGCAGCGTAGACACTTTAGTATAGTTGGGAGAAGTCCATGGCAATGACCATGCTGCAAATGGCGGGCGCCACGCCCACGCCGGCGACAACGGCGGACGGTGTCTTGCTGATTATCGACGCACAGCGCGAATATACCGACGGCCTGATGCCGCTCACCGGCGTGACGGCGGCAGTCGAGGCGCTTGCCGTGTTGCTGGAGAAGGCCCGGAAGGCCGGCACCCCGGTCGTGCACGTGCGTCACCAATCCAAGGGTAAGGCGTTCAATCCATCCTCCACGGGCTACGAGATCGTGGCCTCGCTTACGCCGCGTGCGGGCGAGACGATCGTCGACAAGGGACTGCCCAACGCCTTTGCCGGCACCGAACTCGCCAAGCACCTCGCGGCCAGCGGTCGCAAGAACCTGATCGTCGGTGGATTCATGACGCACATGTGTGTTTCGGCGACGGTGCGGGCTGCCACCGACCAGGGTTTCATGAGCACGATCGCCGCCGATACGGTGGCGACGCGCGATTTGCCCGATGCTACCGGCGCAACCACGATCGACGCGGCTGCCATCAACCGCGTGACTCTCGCGGCGCTGTCCGATCGATTCGCATGGATCGTGCCCAAGGCATCCCAGATCGCCTGAGCACCACGTCTCCTGAGCATCGGTCGGCAGGTTCCGCCGCTCAATTCGACAAGTCGATCGCGGTGGCGTGCGGCGCGGTTGTGCCGGCGCGCACCTGCGTCAGGACCGCGATCGCGGCGATCGCCAACAGCAGCATGAACGAGCTGTAGCCGATGAGCGTTTTACCGTGTCGGTCGCCGACGAAGCGGCGGATCGAAGCCAGCTGGGTGGAAGTCGAGGGCGGCAACATAGGTCCGATGTTACCTGGCATCCATCAAGCGAGGCAGGGCACCAAACGTCTGATATGTAACCATGAGAGTCGCTTATCCATCGCCAAAGAAAATGGGCGGCCCGTTGCCGGACCGCCCATGTTTCGACCGGACGAAGATCGATCAGGTGAGGCTGTTGCTGACGTTGGTCAGCGTGTTGGTGATCTTGCCGCCGACCGTGGTCATGGCAGTGATCGCGGCAACCGCGATCAGTGCGGCGATCAGCGTGTACTCGATCGCGGTGGCACCCTGCTCGTTCTTCGCAAGACGACGAAAAGTGGACAACATCGATGTCTCCTAACGGAAATTGAGCGACGTAAACCCCGAACGAAAGACGGGCGATCCGCTACCGGAAGCGCCTATCTATCGTTTAAGTGACATGAACTTAAGTGAGGCTGTTGCTGACGTTGGTCAGCGTGTTGGTGATCTTGCCACCGACGGTCTTCATCGCGGTGATGGCCGCGACGGCGATCAGCGAGGCGATCAGCGTGTACTCGATGGCAGTGGCGCCGTTTTCGTTCTTCATGAGGCGACGGAAAATGGACAGCATTTTTATCTCCAAAGGAAAAGACGTCTTTTGATCGGCTTTTGTGTCCACCGCCCCAAGACGTTCTGGGGATTGCCGGAGGGTGATCGACACAACCGCTGGGGCCGATATGCGCCCCTACCTCAATAAATAGTTGAGATATTGATACTAACTTATTGATTTAAATAACGTATTCAACGAACGAATTGTATCAACTTGTTCACGACATTCATATTTTCTGTCGTGATCGAAGTTGAAGGTCGGGTAGCGGCAAGCCGCGTGTTATCGTTCGGCAACAGGGAGGGCGTGTCATGAAATCAATTCTGACAATGGCCTGGACGGCAGAAGATCCGTCCGCATTCGATTTGGCGGCCAAGATCGCACGGAAATTCGACGCCCGATTGGTGGGGCTGGAACCGCCGTCCTACGGCGTCATGAGCATGGCATGGGCCGACGCCGGCATGGGTGCGCCGATCGGCGGCGGCTTGGCCGAGGATGCGGAGGAGCGGCAGCGCGTCGCCGCGGTGAAGCAGGCGTTCGATCAACGCGCGGTGGGGCTCCAGTCCGAATGGCGTTCGGCCGACGACAGCGGCCCGACCGCGATCGGCACGATCGGGCGTGCCTACGATCTGATCGTCCTGCCCCAGCCGGGCGCGCTGCCGAAAATGCCGGAAAGCGTCTTCGAGACCGCTCTGTTCGATTCGGGCCGTCCGGTCCTGGTCGTGCCGACCGGTTTCGACGGGCTGGTGGGCAAGCGCATCCTGTTTGCCTGGAACGGCTCCACCGAGAGCGCGCGCGCCATTTCGCTCGCCATGCCGGTACTGAGCGGCGCCGAGGGGATCGTGGTGCTGAGCGTCGACGGTGCGATGGTGCCGGGACCGACCTCGGCCGAGATCGCCGAGTCGCTCAAAAGCCACGGATTGAGCGTCACCAGCCAGCACGAGAAGCCAGGGGCGCGCTCGGCGGGGCAGACGATCGTCGACACGGCCATTGCCGTCGGCGCCGACCTCATCGTGAAGGGGGCCTACACGCAAAGCCGCCTGCGGCAGATGATATTCGGCGGCATGACCCGCCATCTCATTCTGAGTTCGCCGCTGCCGGTTCTATTCTCGTACTGACCGGCTGTTCTCAACTTGACGATCCGCCGCCGGTACCTTCGCCGGCGGCCGTGCTAGAACCCGCCGCATGACGGCTGGCTCCAAACCGATCGAGGATCGCAAACGCCTGCGCACGATCGGCATAGCGGTGTTCGTGCTGTGCGTTGCCGCAGCTGCGGTCCTCGTGGTGTTCGGCCGGGCCGAAGGACCCGGAACCGGCGCCACGATCGGCGAGAAGCTCGCGACGCTCAGGGCCGAGCGCGCGAGTCTCCAGGCGCGCGCCGATGGCGAAGCAAGGATTGGCCTGCTTCGAGCGTTCCGGGCCGCCAGCCTGCTGACCGATGCACTAGCCGCGCGGTACGAGCCCGATGCGGAGCGCGCCTTCGATCGATTGCCCGCCAGCCGCCTTCAGCCCTTCGTGGAGATCGATCGGCTCAACGCCGCCATCAAGGACGCCCTCGACCGGCCTGGGGATGGCGCTCGCGGCGCTGCCCGCAACGCGGCCGAGCAGGCGACGACCCAATTGGAACGAATCGCCGGCCTCGACGATGCGCCGCTGGTGCTGGCTTATACGCCGCGTTTCGTGCCGCCGCGCCGTGCCACGGGCGAACTCACGTTGATGCCAGGCGCCTCGGGCGCCGCCCCGCCAGAGGTCGCGCCGCGTCTCGACCTGCAGCCGGGCGGGGCGGGACGGGTGGCGCCGCCTTCCGGGGCGACGTCCTCGGCAACGCCGACCGTGCCGCGTTACGCGCCCGACTTCGCGGCGTCGGGCGACGACGATCCGGCGGTCGAGATCGACGTGGCCGGAGTCTTTCTTACGCCGCGCGGCGGACCGCCGCCGGTCCTAGCGATCGGGACGTGGCGCGGCGATGCCGCCGTCGCGCCGGAGCGGCTGCGCTTCTCGGTGCCGCGCAGTGCCTTCGCCAACGACGCCGCCCGCACGACCTTTGCGTCCGGCTCGTTGATCGTCCGTCGCGGTTCCCGAACGACGACGTTCCAGCTGCTGTTCACGGTGCTGCCCGATCGTCCCGGCTCCTTTGCCCTGGACCAGAGGGTGCGCACGACGGAGCTCGAATCGAACACGCTGGTGTCGCCCGAGATCCTGTCGCGGGCGCCGCCGGGCGAGACGCGCACCGTGCGACGTTGTTTCGATCCGCCGCAGGGCTGGCGCTTCGACAAGGAACGCCGGCGCGTCGTCATCGTCGAACGGCTGGGTTGGGTCGACGACGTAGCCGATCCGTCGATGAACGCCGGCCTGGTCGAGTTCGTGCCCGAGGAAGATCCCGGCCAGATCTGCATCGCCGTGCTCGCCAAGCCTGTCGCGAAGGCGGCACGCACCGCCACTATCGGCCGTTTCGAGGCGACGCTGGTCCGCGACCTGCCGGTCGACCGGGTCCTGAAGAGCGGCGTAAGGGCGCTCGATTGGCGCGAGCCGGCGCGCATGCCGATCGAGCCGGGCATGGTGGAATGGAAGCTCTACGTCCGGCTGTTCGACGAAATCGTCCGCGAATTCGACCAGGCGGTGCCGTCCGGTCTGCCGTTCCTGCGCGTCGAACTCGACGCCAACGGCAAGCTCCTCGTGCTGCAGGCCGATCCAACAGCAGAGCCCTAGCTGGCGACCCCCTTAGCGCCCCCCCCTTCAGCGACCCCGGGCTTCGAGGCGCAGCCGGAGCTTGCCGCTGGCATCCTTGAGATCGAGCGTGGTCGCGGCGATCTGGGCGCTCTTGACCGCGCCGAGTGCGTCGATGAAGCGCCGCTCGACGGCATCGGACGGTGGCTCGCAGGCGGCGAGGGTCATCGGGCCCGCGATGAACCGCAGGCCGTCTGGATCGAGCGTGTAGTTGCCGCCCAGGCTGTTGCAGCCGGTCGATGCCGAGAATTTCCCCTCGTCGTCCAGCATCAGCGTCGGCCGGCGCTGGCCATCGCCGGAGGCCAGCCGGTTGCCGTCGACCTCGAGGACGCGCCATTCGGTGCCGCGCAGTGCGGCGCTTCGCGGCGCCGGCGGGGGGCATGTCGTATTGGGCTTGAGATCGAGGACGCTTTCGACCTCGATCTCGCCATCGTCGGCAAAGCGGCCCACGATCTGGAAGAAGATCTGGGCGTCGCGCGACGGGGCGCCCTGCATCCAGGCGCGCTCGAGTTCGGGTTCGGCGCCGCTCCGGGCCACGCCGTAGGTGCGCCCGGTGAAGCACTCGGTGAACAATCCACCGTCCTGCGCGTCGCGATAGAGTCCTTCGAGCCGGAAGCGGCCGTCGATCTTGTCCGTGGCCGCAGCCTGCACGAGTTCGGTGCCGTTGTCGGCGATCAGGCGATTGCCGTCGGCCTGGCTGAAGGCGCGCCGGGCGACGAGGCTGCCGCGCAGGATCAACCGGACGCCGCCATCCACTTCCTGCGTCCATTGGCCGAGGTCGAGCGCAGGCGTGTCGTTGCCCTCGCGCGTCTCGCGCAGCCGGAACGTGCCGTCGGGGAAGAGTGTGACGACGAGGCCTCGGCCCGCATAGGTACGCGGCGGATCGCCGGGCCGGCCGGCGGCGTGGCAGCGCATCGCCCGTCCGGCCGCCGTCAGCGTCGCCTCGCGGCCGCGACCGCGCAGCTCGTAATAGGAGTCGCCGTAGGCGAAGCCCGAGCCGGAGCGCTGGCGTGGCAGCTCGATTTCAGGTTGGCCCGCGACCGTGAGCGTGGCGAGGTCGCCGTCCTTGGAGAAGACGGCGCTGAAATCGGTGGCGCCTGGGCAGACGTATCTGACCTCGGGACCGGGCGGCTGGCCTTCCTCGCGCGGCGTGGGCGCCTGGGCCATCGCGGCGGCGGCGGACAGGAGCGCGAGCGTCAGGAGGGCGAGCCGCTTCATTGCCCGTTCTCCGTGTAGGGCTTGGGAATGTCGCCGTCGGCCGACAGCAGGACCGCGACAGGCCTCGTCGTCTCGAACTGCGCCAGCACGATCAGGCCGACCACGGTGATGGGCACGCACAGGAACATGCCGACCACGCCCCACACCGTGCCCCACACCACCAGCGAGACGATCACCACCAGCGGCGAGAGGTTGAGCGTGTGGCCCATGATGGCTGGCTCGATGACGTTGGCGGTCACGACCTGGATGCTGCCGAACACGAACAGCACGACGAGGAAAGGCGTCAGGTGGTCGAACTGCACCAGCGTGAGCAGCGCCGGCGCCACGATGGCCAGGATCGAGCCCACGGTGGGGATGTAATAGAAGAAGAACACTAGGACGGCCCAGAAGCCGGCGAAGTCGACGCCGACCCAGGCCATCACCAGGTAGGCGAGCGCCGAGGTCGTCGCCGCCAGGGTGGTCTTGATGCGGATGTAGATGCGGATCTCGCGGTCGATCCGTTCCAGCACGGCGCGCACACGGGCCTGGTTCTCGCCCTCGCCGAAGATGATCGCGAGCTTGCGCTTGAAATGGACCTGCTCGACGAACAGGAAGCCGGCATAGATCAGCACGATGCCGGTGATGCTGACGATCGAGGCGGCGGCGGCGGCGAAGCCGGCCAGCGTATCGGCGAGGCTGAAGCGGTCGAACAGCTCGACGAGGGTCGGTACCTGCTCGATACCGACCAGTTGGGCCACTTGGCCGATCACCTTGGTCAGCCGGCTCTCGTAGTTGGGGGCGGCGGCGATGACGGCCGTCACGTTGCTGCCGATGGTGCGGCCGACCACCCAGAACAGCCCGCCGATCGCCACAAGGGCGGCGAACATCGCGATCGGCCGCGGCAGGCGCCATCGACCGAGCCGCGGCTTCTCGAAGGCGTCGGCCAGGGCATCGACCATGTACCAGAGCACCAGCCCCAGCACGAAGGGCAGCAGCAGGCCGCGGCCGGCCACCAGCAGGTAGACGGTGGCGGCGATCACGATCGCCCACAGGGCGGCGCGCTGCAGTGTCATGCGGCCACTATAGAATGTACCGCCGTTGGTGGGGAGGGTCGCTTTGACCCCGCCGGCCGAGATCCAGGCTGCGACCATTGTTCAGCTTCGAGGGGCGGATCGACCGCGCCGTTTACCGGATCGGCGGCGGCGTCACCATTGCCTACACGCACGATCCCGGGGAAAGGATCCACGAGCTGCGCGGGACCTGAGAACTACGCCGCCGAATCGCCAGCGGCGCGCCGATCCTTTGCCCGCCCAAGTTTCCGGCCAGGTTTCCGCCCGAGGCTCGGGCCAAGTGCCCTGGCGAGGACACGGCGGCCGGTCTCGGTGAGTTCGACCCGGTGCTCGCCTTCGCCGCCGCCGGCCTGCCGCACCAGCCCGTCGGCGCGGGCATCCTCCCAAACAGGGAAGCGCGGACAGGAACTCTGCCAGGCGTCGAGCACGTCCTCGCGCCGGCGCGGCCTGGCGGCCACCCACTCGAGGAACTGGATCATGATCGGGCTGGGCTGTGGGACCATGGGTAAATAATCCCCCGAATCGGTCGAAAAATCAAACTTGCAAGTTCCGCAGGTTTGAGCTATGTTTTCTGACAGGATGCCGGGAGCGCGTGCGAAACGCCTCCTTCGGCCCCTACTCTCAAGAGGTCCGGCGAAAATCGACATGCGGGGCGTGGTGCAGCCGGGCGGCCAGCGCCACGGCCCGGCCGGCCAGCAGGCCGGCGCACAGCACCATCGCGAAGGCAGCTGCCAGGCGCAGCATGACCCCGTCGGCGCCCACCATGGCGCCGCCGATCTCGACGCCGATCGCGATGGGAATGGCCAGGGTCACCCAGAACAGCGCGCGCCGGCTGGTCGGCCGCAGCAGCCGCAGGTTCTGGTCGACCTTGAGCATCATGGTGGCGCCGCGCACCGCGCCCACGGCGGCGCCGGCTGCGAAGACGGCGCCGAACCACCACGACGGCTGTCGCGCCGCCAGTTGGAACAGCACCAGGATCATCGCCAGGACTAAGGCCACTGCCGGCAGCGCGAACAGCCGCCACGCCCGCATGGATCGGCCACGGATTTCCCGCAGCGCCAGATGCACCGCAGCCATGGCGCCCAACACGAGAACGAGATGGAGGAGGTTGAGATGGAAGATCACGGGGCGAGCCTAGGGTCCTGCCGGTGACCGCTGTATGACGCCGTCGCGCGGTTCTAAAGGAGAAGGGTACCACACACGCCTGTGGGTCATGTGCCCGTCATCCTGCATCGGGAACGAAATGTTTTTCCGCCGCCCGTGACGGCGCTAGGCCGAGGGTTTGGCGGCCGTGCCCTTGGTTTCCGCCGTATCCTTCTTGTCGGCGTCGATCTTGGTCGGCGGCATCAGTGTCAGCATCGCCCCTTGCACCACCAGAGCCAGGAACGCGCCAAGCGCGGCGACCTGCCAGAGCCCGAGCCCGCAGCAAAGCCCCACGCTGCCGGCCAGCCACAGCCCGGCGCCGGTGGTGAGGCCATGCACCTCGCCACGGGAAAAGATGATCGTGCCGGCGGCCAGGAAGGCGACGCCGGTCGTGACCGCCTGGACGACGCCGATCGGGTCGATCCCCGCGCCCGCCCGGTCCAACGCCGGCATGTGGACGATCTCCAGCGTCAGCACGCCGAACATCGCCGCCGCGACGCAAACAAGGGTGTGGGTACGCAGGCCGGCCGGCCGGTTGCGCCATTCGCGCTCGAATCCGATCGCCGCCCCCAGCACCGCCGCCGCCAGCAGGCGCGCGGCGATCACGGGGAACGACAGCCAGGTCGGCCGGGTGAATTCTTCCAGAAACTCGCTCATGGGCACCGGGCTGGGACGAAACAGGCGGACACGACGAGGCCCGCCCGAAGGGATTGACCTCCAGACGGGCCTCGCACGCATCGAGCGCTGGGGGGCTAACTCGACACGTGTGTGAACTTGGACAGGCCGCGGGGAGGATGAGGCCCTGCCGGTTCTGGGCAGGTAACGCCCAGGTCAGGGAACGGTTCCCGAAATCGATTTTTCAAAGGAGGGGTAGATGCGGCGAGACGCGAAGGTCGATGCTGCGCCCTTGCTCGAGGCAACCGCCCGCTGGGCGCACGATCCCCTGGGCTTCGTGACCCAGACGCTCAAGGCCGAGCCCGACGCCTGGCAGCGCGAGGTGCTGCAGGACATCGGCGTGGGACTGGCCACGCCGGACGAGGCCATCCGGATCGCCGTCGCCTCGGGCCACGGTGTCGGCAAGTCGGCGCTGGTCGCCTGGATCCTGCTGTGGGCCATGGCCACGCACAAGGACGCGCGCGGTGTGGTGACGGCCAATACGGAAACACAGCTTCGGACCAAGACCTGGGCCGAACTGGCCAAGTGGCTTCGCGATTGGGAATACCGAGCGTGGTTCGACTTCACCGCGATGGCGCTCAGCTCGCGCGTGGTGGGACACGGCCAGACCTGGCGGCTCGATCTCGTGCCCTGGTCGGGCACCAATGCCGAGGCCTTCGCCGGCCTGCATAACCACGGCAAGCGCACCATCGTGGTGTTCGACGAGGCTTCGGCGATCCCCGATGTGATCTGGGACACGACCGAGGGCGCGCTCACCGACAAGGAGACCGAGCTGTTGTGGCTGGTGTTCGGCAATCCGACACGCAATTCAGGCCGCTTCCGCGAATGCTTTGCGCGCTTCGCCCATCGCTGGCGAGGCCGCCAGGTCGACTCGCGCAGCGTCAACATCACCAACAAGGCCCAGCTCCAGCGCTGGGTCGATGACTATGGGGAGGACAGCGACTTCGTCCGCGTGCGCGTGCGTGGCGTCTTTCCGCGTGCCGGCTCCATGCAGTTCATCGATTCCGAGAGCGTCGAGGAGGCGATGCGCCGCGAGACGATGCCTCAGCCCAATGATCCCACGGTGATCGGCGTCGATGTCGCCCGCTTCGGCGACGACCGCTCCGTGATCTATGCCCGCAAGGGCTCCGATGCGCGCAGCCGCCCGCCGCTGGTGCTGCGCGGCGTCGATACCATGACGCTCTCGGGCCGCGTGGTCGAGGTCGCGGCCCACTATCGCGCCGACGCCGTGTTCGTCGACGAGGGCGGTGTGGGCGGCGGCGTCGTCGACCGCTTGCGCCAACTCGGCGTGCCGCACGTGATCGGTGTCAACTTCGCCGGCAGGCCCGATGGCTGGGCGCCGGAAGGCACTGGACCGCTGTTTGCCAACAAGCGCGCCGAGATCTGGGGGCGGATGAAGGAATGGCTGAAGGCCGGCGCCATTCCCGACGATACGGCGCTGGCGCAGGACCTCACCGGCGTCGAGTACGGCTACGACGCGCGCAACGCCATCCAGCTCGAGCGCAAGGACGATATGAAGAAGCGCGGCCTCGCCTCTCCCGACCTCGGCGACGCGCTGGCGCTCACCTTCGCCCAGCCGGTCCATCCGGTCTGGCAACGGCGCGAGGCCGATCGCAAGCCTCGCATTCTCGACGAGGATCACGACTACGACATGTTCCACGATATCTGACCAACAGGAGTGAAACCCATGTGTATGTTTTCTGGCGCCCCCGCGATGCCGGCGATGCCGCCCATGCCGCCGATGCCGGCAGCACCCCCGCCGCCGCCCGAACCGCCCCAGGCCGCCGATCCGGCGGTGAAGGCCGCGCGGGAGGATGCGCGCCGGCGGGCCGCCGGCCTGCAGGGCTATCGCAGCACCATCGCCACCTCCGGGCTCGGGCTCGCCGGTGCGCCCGCGCCCAACAGCACCGGGTTCAAGACCCTGCTGGGCCAATGAGAGGAGCGGGCACCATGACTCTTTCCGACGGCGACCTGCGTCGCCACTGCGAGCGCCGGATGGGCGCGCTCGACCGCGAGCGCCAGAGCTGGTTCCAGCACTGGCGCGAACTCTCCGACCACATCCTGCCGCGGCGCGGCCAGTTCCTCAGTGTCTCCGGCCAAAGCGACCGTGGCCGCAAGGTGAATGGCCGGATCCTCGACTCGACTGGCACTCTGGCCGCCCGCACCCTGGCCTCCGGCCTGATATCGGGCGTCACCTCGCCGGCGCGGCCGTGGTTCCGACTCACCGTCGGCGATCCGGCACTGGCGCAGGCCGAAGGCGTGCGCGCGTGGCTCGACCGGGTGCAGGAGGCGATGCTGCGCGTGTTCGCCCGCTCCAACCTCTACAACGCCCTGGCCACAGTCTACGAGGAGCTGGGTGTGTTCGGCTCGGCGGCGCTCCTGGTCCTGGAGGACGACGAGGAGATCGTGCGCGCCTGGCCGTTGACGGTGGGCGAATACTGGCTCGCCTCGTCGGACCGGCTGGTGGTGAACACGCTCTACCGCGAGTTTCCCCTCACCGTGTTCCAGCTTGTCGAACGCTTCGGCCGCGACGCGGTCTCGCCGCTGGTGCGCGAGCAGTACGACGCCGGCACCTGGGACCGCGAGGTCACGGTGGTGCATGCGGTCGAGCCCAACGAGGGCCGCGACCTGGAGCGTGCCGACAACCGCAACATGGCGTTTCGTTCGGTCTACTACGAGAAGTCGGGCGTCGATGAGGGCCTGCTGGCGGTCTCCGGCTTCGAGACCTTTCCCGCGATGTGTCCGCGCTGGCACCTGGTGGGCAACGACGTGTGGGGCCGCTCGCCCGGCATGGACGCGTTGCCCGACGTGAAGGGCCTGCAGGTGCTGCAGAAGCGCTTCGGCCAGGCGCTGGAGAAGATGGTGAACCCGCCGATGGTGGCGCCGCCCAGCATGCGCAACGACATCGCATCGACGGTGTCGGGCGCGGTGACTTACGTCGCCGACCCGAGCGGCGCGGGGTTCCGCCCCGCCTACCAGATCAACCCGCCGCTCAATCACCTGGCTTCGGTGATCGCCGACCGGCAGCGCAGCGTCCAGGCCGCCTTTTATGCCGACCTGTTCCTGATGATGAGCCAGCTCGACGACGTGCGCTCCGCGACCGAGATCGTGGAGCGGCGCGAGGAGAAGATGGTGATGCTGGGGCCGGTGCTGGAGCGGCTGCACGACGAGCTGCTGGATCCGCTGATCAAGCGGGTGTTCGGTCTCATGGCACGGGCGGGCGCGGTTCCGGCACCGCCGCCGGCGCTGAAGGGCCACTCGATGGAAGTCGAGTACGTATCCTCGCTGGCCCAAGCCCAGCGTTCGGTAGCGACCGGCGGCATCGAACGGTTCGTGAGCTTCGCGGGACGCGCCGCGGCGATGAAGGCCGACGTCTTGGATAAGCTCGACATCGACGAGACAGTCGACGCCTACGGCGACCTGTTGGGCGTGCCCAGCCGGCTGATCGTGTCGACCGACAAGGCGGCGGCGGTGCGCCAGCAGCGAGTGCAGGTGCAACAGCAGCAGATGGCATTGCAGGCCGGCCAGGCGATGGCCGCCGGCGCCGAGAAGCTCGGCCGCGTCGATGTGGGCGGCGGCAAGAACGCCCTTCAGGCCCTGGTGGGCCGCTAAGCGGAGATCGAAATGGCAAGCATCAAGATAGAGGGACTGCCCGAAGCAGCACTGGTGGAAGGACCGGGGCCGATCGACAACGATCCGATCGGCATCCAGGCCGACGAGATGTTTGCGCGCCAGCTCGATACCGGGTTCGCGGGCGAGATCCGCGCCCTCCTGCACGATCCGGAGGCGGGCCTTGCCGGCAGGGACCCGGAGGAGGCGCTGGGCGGCGTTGCCGAGGCGATGCCGATGTTGGGCGAACTGAAAGACCGCTATCTCGCGCAGGCGATTGGCCCGCGCCAGAGGACCATCCTCGAACCGCTGATCGATAGCCGCCTCGACCGTGCCACGGGCGACCTCGGCCGGATCGCGCAGCAGGCGACGTCGGTGCTCGACGACCGCATCGTGGCGGAGCGTATCGCCAACCTGCAGCAGGAGGCGGCGCTGGCCTGGCATGATCCAGCGCATCTGCGCGCGCTGGGCCGCACGGCGGTGGGCGAGCTGCGCTATCAGGGCGAGCGAAGGGGCTGGGACGAGGCCCAGACCGACACGACGGTTCGGCGAGGGCTGAGCGATCTCTATGCCGGCGCGGTCGAACGGGCCATCGGCCAGGATTCGGACCGTGCGGCAGAACTCTACGAGCACGCACGCAACGTGATCCAGCCGGAACGGCAACAGATCGTCGAACGCAAGATGGAACGGGCACGCGAGGAGCGTGGCGTTTCCGATGTGATGGGCAGCCTGGCTGTACCGGACGATCCGACGCGACAGCCCGATCTCGACGACTATCAGGCTCGTGCCGCCGAGCTGACACCGCCGGATGCTTCGCCCGAGGTGCGCGGCCAGGTGAACAGGATGGTCCAGGTCGAACACGCTTATGCCGACCAAGCATGGCAGGCCGCTCGTGGCCGTGCAGCCATAGCCGCGGTGGACTGGCTCGGCAAGAATCCGGCCACGCGGCTGCTGGCGATGCCGGCCGAACTGCGCGACAGGCTGAGCCCGGAGCAGACCGAGCGGCTGGACCAGGCGGCAATCAATGGTGGGCGCGTGGTCACCGACCACGACCTCTATGAACTGCTGGATCGGCAAGCCATTTACGAGCCGAAGGTGTTCGCCGGCCTCGATCTTAGTCAGCATCGTCTGTCTCTGGACGATCAAGATTACCAACGTTTTGTCGGCTTTCAGAAAGGTTTGGCCGACGGCAGACCCGATGTCGCCTTCCAGCGCTACGACCTCGGCCGTTCCGCCCTCGACGAAGGGTTCGAGAAGGCGAACTTCGATCCCGGCGGACCGGAGGCACGAGCGGGACGAACAGTGCTCGGCAAGACCCTTGGCGCCTTTGAGGCCATTCAAGGGCGCCCAGCAACGTTAGAGGACATCGAGCACATTGCGGGCGAAATTGTTCGGCGCGCCCTTCCGCCTACGACCCGAGGCTTTGACGACGAGCTGAGAACGGCCCGCATTGTAAATGACGAGCCAGTTCTATCAGAAGGAGATACTCAGACTGCGCAACAAGAGAACTTGGTGCCGGAGCCGGCTGCTAAGCGCGGTGTCGCGCCGACTGTCGAATTGCCGCCTGGTACTCACCGAAAAGACGGCCCAGGGCAGCCTGTCATTCTGCCCGACGGATCACGCATTCCCGATCGGTATTCTCCAACGGGTTACTTGATGGCGCCAATAGATAACTTGGAGCCGGTCGCGGCTAAGGGTCGGCAGGCCGGTACCATCTATCGTTCGTTGCTGACTAAACCCGGCGGCGGCGGGGGTGCCGCACTTGCTTACCTGGGTCTTACGATGCGCAGATTTCTCGGTCAGGGAGGCGCGTTCGACTACCAACGTGAGAAAAGCAATGAAGACGCATCTGGCTTCACTCAACTCAGGCAATTTCGAAACGTGTCAAACGTAAATGTCGGCCTCTTTGCCCAACAGGCGGGAATGTCACTTCACGACGTTCTAACGATAGCGGGAGAATACGCGGCCAAACATTCAAGTAATGCTGATCCAACGCAGCCCTATGGCCTTAATACTCAAACTAAGGAATTCATAGAGGTCGGATATGAGATCGGACAAAGCGGCGCTTTCGGTCCCGCCACAGCCGATCGCTAGCCTTTCCGCTTCCCACGGCGACTCGTCAGATAGGCGATCACGGTCAACCCGACAGTAACGGTCAACGCGATTGCCAATATCTGGGGATGCGGACTTGGAGGAGGGTCCCCTTCGACTGAGCTGAGAGGACCCAGCAGCAAACCAAAGGGAGCACGGATCATGTCGGCAATGCGTTGACCAACGCTAGCGTTGGACCCAATCGAGTCGATGGCCACGGTAATGGCCGCGTAAACGCAGAAGCAGACACAGTAGATGACGAAGAAAGCAAGGCCGGCACAGAGCAGTACGGCTACGCCGTTGGTTCCTCTCGTTAGCAACGGCAATGCTTTCATACTGTTAAATCCGTGGGACAATTTGGAGTTCTTCTATCATCTCATCTAGGAGAATTGAAACAACCCCAGGTTACATATTGGATGTTGGAGATGAGGGCCGCGACATCGCACCTTGTAGAGTCTGTGCGCCATATTTGTCGCGCGCCTGTTTCAATTCGCTCAGGGAACGACCTCTCTGAGCGTAGGCAATCAACTCTCGATTGTGGGCCGATCCGGCCGACCGAGTCATCAAATTCAAGGAGGACAAGATGTGTGAACCGATCACGACCACCCTGATGCTGGGCGCGTCCGTGGCGCAGACCGCGCTGGGCGTCGCGCAACAGGCGCAGCAGGCCCAGGAGGCGGCGGCGCAGCAGGCCAGCCGCGCCTGGCAGGCGGCGTACCAGACGGCCTATCAGACCGCGCAGGCGCGCAACGCCGCTGCGGTCTCCGAATACAACGCCCGGGACGCCGAGCGGCGGGGCGCGGTCGAGGAGGAGCGGCAGCGGCGCAAGACCTCGCTGCTGCTCGGCACCCAGCAGGCGCGCTTCGCGGCCCAGGGCAGCGATCTTCTGGGCACGCCGCTCGATCTGCTGGGCGACACTGCCGCCATCGGCGAGGAGGATGCGCTGGCGACGCGCTACCAGGCGGCGCGGGAGGCTTGGAATCATAGGATCCAGGCGGCCAATCAGTCCTCGCAGGCTGATTTTTACGCTAATTCCGCGGTTATGCCGCTTAAAAGCTACGACCCAGGCCTGGGAATTGCCAAGTCGCTGCTGGGTGGGACGACCGACCTGCTGGGAATTGCCGTTAAAAGGGGCGTGCTGAAGTAGTGCTGTACCGCTCAACCGGGAACAAAGCAGGTATTTTGCGCTCGGCCACTGTGACCGGCTTGCCACACCTTCTGTAACAATGGCTTAGCGGCCATTGTACAGGGTGGCGCCCGGCCGGGCCGCTCGGTTACATTGTGTCGTCATTGCGAGTTCGGCCCGCGCCGCGTGGGCCCTGGGTTTGTGAAATCAAGGGAGATCGAGACATGAAGAAGGCTCTTATCGCCGCCGCCGCGTTTGTAGCGCTGCCGGCAATTGCCCAGGCGCAGACGCCGACTCCGGGCTTCTACGTCGGTGCCGAAGGCGGTCTGAACTGGCTTCTCAACACCACGGTGACGGCGGCCACGGCGACCA
>JAESGK010000280.1_pt1 | contig 27992 bp, 25 predicted proteins | sample 9269681 | NCBI WGS metagenome assembly JAESGK01 (sample SAMN14515347, study PRJNA621673) | algae metagenome | isolation source: Timaviella obliquedivisa GSE-PSE-MK23-08B and co-occurring heterotrophs from... | place: USA: Grand Staircase Escalante National Monument, Utah | collected 2006-08-15
TCTGCGGATGCTCAGGCTCGTCCAGATAAACCCGGAAACCCTTCCGCGGCACGCTTCCGCGACGCTGCTATCGCGTCAGCATGGCAAACCGTCGAACCCTCAACACGGTGAGATATCCGGGCTAGCTCGGTCGCGGCTTCACGTCGGCGGGCAGCCCTTCGAGGAACCGCAGGCTGACGCCGATGCTGCTGAGCGGATCGGCCGAATCGTCCTGCTCGACGAACAGGTGCTTCGTGCCGATCGCGAGCGCCGTGCGAACGATCTGCTCCATGGCGAGCACGCCAGCGCCCAACTCGACGGTCGCGCCGTCACGACCAAGGTCCTTCAGGTGCAGGAGCGCGATCCGTGCGGCGTTGTCCCTTAGGCAAAGGACGGGATCGAGTCCGCCCCTGGCGACCCAATAGACATCGAGCTCGAGTTTGACGTCTTCGGGGTCGGTTTCCCGCAGCAGGAGTTCGAACGGCGTGGCGCCGTCCGCATAGGGCGCAAACTCATAGTCGTGATTGTGATAGGCGAGCACGAGCCCATGGCGGCGAGCGACGCGGCCGGCCCGGGCCAGTGTCTGACAGACGCGTTTCCAATCGTTGGTCGTGCGGCGTTCCTCGGCATCGACCGACGGGCAGACGATAAAGCTCGCGCCAAAGGTGCCAGCCTCTCGAATGACCCCGTCGAGGTCTCCGCGCAGGTCGTCGTAGCCGACATGGATCGACGGCACGGCGAGCCCGTGACGCTTCAGCCTTTCCTGGAAGGTGGCAGCCGTCATGCCGGCCAGGCCGGCGAGCTCGACCTCGCGATAGCCGATGTCCGCGATCCTTCGCAGCGTGCGCTCAGGGTCGACCGCGAGAGCGTCCCTGACGGTGAAGAGTTGCAACCCGGGAAGCCACGAGCGCGACTGCGCCAGAACCCCGCACGACAAGCCGAGCCCCGCCAGCAACGGCAGGAGCGCTCTTCTTGTCGGCTTGCTCAAACTGGCGCCCCTAGGCGACCTTCAAGCTGGCGTCGATCGAGAGCTTGGCCTTGGTCTTCGCCTTGACCTCGTCGATGGTGACGCCGTCGGCGAGTTCGATCAGCGTCACGCCGCCGTCGCCTGTCTTGTCGATGGCGAAGACGCCGAGCTCCGAGATCACCATGTCGACGACGCGCCGGCCGGTGAGCGGCAGCGAACATTCCTTCAGGAGCTTCGAGGCGCCGTCCTTGGAGACATGCTCCATGGTGACGATGACGCGCCGGACGCCGGCAACGAGGTCCATCGCGCCGCCCATGCCCTTCACCATCTTGCCCGGGATCATCCAGTTGGCGAGATCGCCGTTCTCCGCCACTTCCATGGCGCCCAGGATGGAGAGATCGATGTGGCCGCCGCGGACCATGGCGAAGCTGTCGGCCGAGGAGAAGTACGACGTGCCCTTCAGCTCGGTCACGGTCTGCTTGCCGGCGTTGATGATGTCGGCGTCGACCTCGTTGTCGAGCGGGAAGGGGCCGACACCCAGCATGCCGTTCTCGCTCTGCAGCGTAATGTCGACGTCTTCGGGTACGTAGTTCGACACCAGCGTCGGAATGCCGATGCCGAGGTTGACGTAGTAGCCGTCCTTCAATTCCTTGGCGGCGCGTGCCGCCATCTGTTCGCGGGTCCAGGCCATGTCGGGATCTCCTAAGCCTTGCGAATGGTGCGCTGCTCGATCTGCTTGTCGTAAGGCGCGCCACAGAGGATGCGATTGACGAAAATACCGGGCGTGTGGACGTGGTCGGGATCGAGGGAGCCCACCGGCACCAGCTCCTCGACTTCGGCGACGCAGATCTTGGCTGCCGTCGCCATCATCGGATTGAAGTTTCGCGCCGCCTTGCGATAGACGAGGTTGCCCGAGGTGTCACCCTTCCAGGCCTTGACCAGCGCCACGTCGCCGACCAGGCCGCGCTCCATGACGTATTCCTGGCCGTCGAAGATCTTCGTTTCCTTGCCCTTGGCCACTTCGGTGCCGACGCCGGTCTTGGTGTAGAAAGCGGGGATGCCCGCGCCGCCGGCGCGGCAGCGCTCGGCCAGCGTGCCCTGCGGGTTGAACTCGATCTCGAGCTTGCCCTCGAGGTAGAGCTTGGCGAAGGTCTTGTTCTCGCCGACGTAGGACGAGATCATTTTCTTCACCTGACCGGCTTCCAGCAGCAGGCCGAGGCCCGCGCCGTCGATGCCGGCATTGTTGCTGACACATGTCAGGTTCTTGACGCCCGCGTCCCGCATCGCCCGGATCAGCTTGTCGGGAATGCCGACCAGGCCGAAGCCGCCGCACATCACCATCATGCCGTCGTGCAGCACGCCGTCGAGCGCCGACCTGGCGTCTTTGAAAACCTTGTTTGCCATAGCCTCGTTCCGTGCAGGAGCTGTCCCTCCGCATATGCGGGAGGCGGTCGCGGGCTGTCAACGCGTCAGCTTTGTGGCCTGTCCAGGATCACGACGGCGATGCCCGCGATCACCAGGGCGGTGCCAATCGCCAGCGGCGCCGTGATCGTCTCGCCCAGCAGGACGACCGACGAGGCGATGCTGAGCAGGGGCACACGCAGCATGCCCATCGACCCGATGACCGGCGGCAGCGCCCGCCCGACCGACACGGCGGCCCAGGTCGCGATCGGGCCGGCAAAGGCTCCGATATAGAGCAGCGATATCCAGAGTTCCGTCCGCTCGAGCTCCAGATGGCCCGCGGGTTCGGCGATCAGCGCGAGAGCCCAGAGCAGGACCGTCGCCACGCTCATCTGCCAGGGCAGCGCATCGAGTGGCGCGAGTTTCCAGCGGTGCCGCCGGATATGAACGATGGCGATGGCCCAGGTGAAGCCTGCGAGCAACAGCCAGATGTGGCCCCAGACGATCGCCATGTCGTTCCAGTCGAAGCGCAGCGGATCGACCAGCACGACGATCCCTGCGAGACCGAGCAGGACGCCCGCGACGGCGCGCCAGCCTGCCTTTTCGCCGATCAACAGGGAGAGCGGCACGATCCAGAGCGTGGTGGTGTAGGCGAGCACGCTCGACCGGCCCGCCGGCAGGCTCTGCACGCCGAGGTTGGAGAAGGCGAAGAAACAGGAGAGCTGCAACGCGCCCACCGACAGCACGATCGGCCAGTCGGCGCGATGCGGCCACGCCAGGCGGCCGAGGCAGGCCAGCAGGAGGAAGGCGGTCGTGGCCGAGAGCGTCGCGCGCGCCGCCGCAAACCACAGCGGCGTAGAAGCTTCCAGGCCGATCTTGATGATCGGCCAGCTGAGGCCAAACAGGATGATGTTGGCGGCAAGCTGCAACCACGCGATGCGTGGCACGCGCGCGGTGCTCATCGCTCGATACTATCTAGGCGCGCTTGGCTTTGGCCAGCGACAGCGGCTGCGGCAGGCGGGTTAGCATTTCTTTCGGAACGACCTGCCAGAAGCGCTCGACCTCGCGGTCCCAGTCGTTCAGCAGGCGGGCGCCGAGCGGCGACTTGGTCTCCGCGACATGCTCCTCAACGAGCTTCCTGAGTTCGCCTTCCCAATGCGGATGGTCGAGGCGCTGCCACGCCACCGTCTCGGGATTGACCTTGAGCTTGAAGGCATCGGCCGGGTCGTAGACGAAAGCCATGCCGCCAGTCATGCCGGCGGCGAAGTTGACGCCGACCGGACCCAGGATCACGGCGGTGCCGCCGGTCATGTATTCGCAGCCGTTGCAGCCCAGACCCTCGACCACGGCATCGGCACCGGAGTTGCGCACGGCGAAGCGCTCGCCGGCCAGTCCCGAGGCGAACAGCTTGCCGGCCGTCGCGCCATAGAGAACCGTGTTGCCGATGATGGCGTTGTGCTCGGGCACCAGCGGACTCGATATGGTGGGCTTCACCACGATGGTGCCGCCGCTCAGGCCCTTGCCGACATAGTCGTTGGCATCGCCGAACACCTCGAGCTTCATGCCGCGCACGGCGAAGGCGCCGAGCGACTGGCCGGCGGTGCCGCGCAGGCGCACCGTGATGGTGTCGGGCTGCAGGCCGGACATGCCGTACTTGCGCGTGATCATCGCGGCCAGCCGCGTGCCCACGGCGCGGTGCGTGTTCCGCACGCTGTACTGGAGCTGCATCTTCTCGCGATGCGTGAACAGCGGCTGGGCGTCGCGGATCATCTGCGCATCCAGCGTGTCGGGCACCTCGTTGCGTCCCTCGACCGTGCAATGCGCGACTTCGCGGCCGCCGTCGGCCCGCGTCAACAGCGGGTTGAGGTCGAGGTCGTCGAGATAGCGCGAGCCGCGGCTCACCTGCCGCAGCAGGTCGGAGCGGCCGACGATCTCGACCAGCGAGCGGTAGCCCAGCTGCGCCAGGATCTCGCGCACCTCTTCGGCCACGAAGCTGAAGAGATTGACGACTTTCTCCGGCGAGCCGTCGAACTTGGCACGCAGCTTCGGGTCCTGCGTGCAGACGCCGACCGGGCAGGTGTTGGAGTGGCACTGCCGCACCATGATGCAGCCCATGGCGATCAGCGATGCCGTGCCGATACCGTACTCTTCGGCGCCCAGCATGGCGGCGATCACCACGTCGCGGCCGGTCTTGATGCCGCCGTCGGTGCGCAGCAGCACCTTTTCGCGCAGGCGATTGAGCGTCAGCACCTGGTGCGTCTCCGAGAGACCCATCTCCCAGGGAATGCCGGCATACTTGATGCTGGTCTGCGGGCTGGCCCCGGTGCCGCCGCTGTGACCCGAGATCAGGATCGTGTCGGCCTTGGCCTTGGCGACGCCGGCGGCGATGGTGCCGATGCCCGACCGCGCGACCAGCTTCACCGTCACCCGCGCCTCGGGGTTGATCTGCTTCAGGTCGTAGATGAGCTGCGCCAGATCCTCGATCGAATAGATGTCGTGATGTGGCGGCGGGCTGATCAGCGTGACGCCGGGCGTCGAGTGACGCAGCTTGGCGATCATCTCGCTCACTTTCAGGCCGGGCAGCTGGCCGCCTTCGCCGGGCTTGGCGCCCTGGGCCACCTTGATCTCGATCTCGCGGCAGTTGTTGAGATACTCCGCCGTGACGCCGAAGCGGCCCGACGCCACCTGCTTGATGGCCGAGGAGGCGTTGTCGCCGTTGGCGCGCGGACTGTAGCGCGCGGGATCCTCGCCGCCCTCGCCGGAATCGGACTTGGCGCCGATGCGGTTCATGGCGATCGACAGCGTCTCGTGCGCCTCGGGACCGAGCGCGCCCAGCGAGATGCCCGGCGCCACCAGCCGCTTGCGCAACTCGGTGATCGACTCGACCTCGTCGAGCACGACCGGCGTACGATCGGTCTTGAAGTCGAGCAGGTCGCGCAGGTTGATCGGCGGCAGCTTGCGCACCGCCTCGCTGTACTTGCGGTACTTGGCGTAGGACTCGGTGTTGACCGCATCCTGCAGCATGTGGATGAGGTCGCCCTCGAAGTTGTGGCGATCGCCGCCGCGCCGCGTCTTGTAGAAGCCGCCGATCGGCAGCGCGATGATGTCCTCGTCGAAGGCGCGGAGATGCTGCTCCGCGACCTTCTCCTGAACGCCGCGCAGGCCGATGCCGGAGATGCGCGAGGGCATGCCGGGAAAGAATTCGGCGACCAGCGAGCGCGAGAGGCCCACGGCCTCGAAGTTGCAGCCGCCGCGGTAGGACGACAGAACCGAGATGCCCATCTTGGACATCACCTTCAGCAGTCCCTCGTCGATCGCCTTCTTGTAGTTGGCGACGCACTGGCCGAGTGAGAGCTTGCCGAACAGGCCGCGCGCGTGGCGGGCGGCGATGGTCTCCTCGGCGAGGTAGGGGTTCACTGTGGTCGCGCCGACGCCAATGATGACGGCGGCGTAGTGGACGTCGAGGCACTCGCCGGACCGGATGTTCAGCGACGTGAAGGTGCGCAACGACTGGCGCACGAGATAGGAGTGCACGGCGCCCGCCGCCAGGATCATCGGCAACGCGGCACGGTCCGAATCGATGTTGGCGTCGGTGAGCACGATGTGCAGGCAGCCGCGGCGCACGGCCTCCTCGGCCTCGTGGCAGATGCGGTCGAAGGCCTGGCGCATGGCGTCGAGGCCGCCTCTCGGGTCAAAGGCGCAGTCGATGCGGGCGACGGTATCGCCCATGTAGTTGCGCATCGCCTCGAACTCGGCGTTGAGCACGATCGGCGACTGCAGTGACAGCATCTCGCTCTGCTCGGGGCTTTCGTCGAGGATGTTGCCGAGATTGCCCAGCCGCGTGCGCAAGGTCATGACGTTGCGTTCGCGCAAGGAATCGATCGGCGGATTGGTGACCTGGCTGAAATTCTGCCGGAAGTAGTGATGCATGCCGCGATAGGTGTCCGACAGCACGGCGAGCGGCGCGTCGTCGCCCATCGAGCCCACGGCTTCCTTGGCATCCTCGACCATGGGATGGAGGATCATCTCGAGGTCTTCGATCGACCAGCCGGCGGCGAACTGACGGCGGCGCAGCTCATCGGCCTCGAAATGCTCGGTGGCGGGTGCGTCCTGCTTGATCAGCGAATCGAGCTCGACCGTGCGCCCGGTCCAGGCGGCATAGTCGTGCGTGTCCGCGAGCATGTCCTTCAGCTCGTGGTCCTTGTAGAGCCGGGGCAGGTCCATATCGACGGCCAGCATCTCGCCCGGGCCGAGCCGGCCCTTCTCGACGATCCTGGCCTCGTCCTGCGGCACCATGCCGGCCTCGGAGCCGGCGATCAGCAGCTCGTCCGCCGTGCGCACGTAGCGCATCGGCCGGAGCCCATTGCGGTCGAGCCCGACCAGCGCCCACTTGCCGGCGACGGCGGCGATGGCGGCCGGCCCGTCCCACGGCTCCATGACGCCGTTCACGTAATTGTACATGGCGCGGTGCTTGGGCGGCACGTTGGGGTTCGACGACGATGCCTCGGGGATCATCATCGACTTGACCATCGGCAGGTTACGATGGCCGCGCACCAGCAGCTCGAACACATTGTCGAGCGCCGAGGAATCCGACGCGCCGGGCTGGACGATCGGCTTCAGGTCTTCGATCGAGCGGCCGAAACCGTCGTGATCGAGCCGTGCCTCGTGGCTCTTCATCCAGTTGACGTTGCCCAGGATGGTGTTGATCTCGCCATTGTGCGCCAGCACGCGGAAGGGCTGCGCCAGCTTCCACTGCGGGAAGGTGTTGGTCGAATAGCGCTGGTGGAAGATCGCGAAGCGCGAGGTGAAGCGCTCGTCGAGCAGGTCGGGATAGAAGGCGCCGAGATGCTCGGCGAGGAACATGCCCTTGTAGACGACCGAGCGGCAGCTGAGCGAGCAGACGTAGAACTCGGCGATGTTCTCGGCGATCGCCGCCTTCTCCATGCGCCGGCGCAGGATGTAGAGCTGCTTCTCGAACTCGCGGTTGTCGAGCCTCGGATCGCCGCGGCCGATCAGGATCTGCTCGATCTCCGGCCGCGTTTCGTTGGCCTTTTCGCCGATCGAGGAGATGTCGACCGGCACCTGGCGCCAGCCCAGGATGGTGTGGCCGAAGCGAAGGATCTCGGTCTCGACGATGATGCGGCAGCGCTCCTGCGCGCCCAAGTCGGTGCGCGGCAGGAACACCATGCCGACGGCGATGCGGCCGACCTGCGGGAGTTCGCCGCTCGAGTCGCGGATATGCTCCTTGAAGAAATCCTGCGGGATCTCGACATGCAGGCCCGCGCCGTCGCCGGTCTTGCCGTCGGCATCGACGGCACCGCGGTGCCACACGGCTTTCAGCGCATCGATGCCGGCCACCACCACGTCGCGGCGCCGCTTGCCGTCCAGCGCCACGACCAGGCCGACGCCGCAGGAGTCGAGTTCCTGAGCGGGGCTGTAGCCATAGGCCTCGGTGAGCTTCGCCGTGCCGCTCTGGTAGTCGCGGACGAACTGCCGGGCATCTTGGGCATCGAAGGGACGTGCGGACATGACGTCGGATCCTTGCAGGGAGAACTAGTCGGAGAAGAGCTTGCCGGCCTCGGCCCAGTTCTCTTTCTTGATGTCGGTGAGGACGATCTGCACTGCGTCGGGCGTGCAGCCCAGCGCGCGGCAAGTGCCCTCGGTCAGTTCTTTCGCCAGCGCGCGGCGTTGTTCCAGCGTGCGGCCCTCGAACATTTCTACTCGGATCATCGGCATGGCTTTTCCCCTTCTCAGTTCTTGTGGCTGATGGTGACGTGGTTCGGCTGGGCGGCGACACGTGCCATCCAGGCGTTGATGTTCGAATAGGGTGTGAGATCGAACTCGCCCTCGTGCGCAACGTGCGTGTAGGCATAGAGCGCGATATCGGCGAGCCCGAAACTGCCGCCGACGAAGAACTCGTTCTTCGCCAGGTGCTTTTCCATGACATCGAGCGCGGCATAGCCGCCCTTCATCCGATCCGGCAGGTCCATCTCCTGGAGCGGCGAGAGCTTCGGCAGGTAGTGCTTCCAGAAGCGCGCGACGGCGATATAGGGCTCGTGGCTGTACTGCTCGAAGAACATCCATTGCAGCGTCTCGGCGCGCGCCTTGCGGTCCTTGGGCGCGAGCGGCGTGCCGTCGGCCAGGTACCAGATGATGGCGCCGGACTCGGCGAGGAACGAACCGTCCTCGAGCTGCAGGGTCGGGATGCGCCCGTTTGGATTCTTCGCCAGGAACTCCGGCGTGCGTGTCTCGCCCTTGAGGATGTCGCACAGCACGAGCTTGAAGGGGATGCCGAGCCGGGCCAGCACCAGCCGGCACTTGTAGCCGTTGCCGGAGTCCATGTAGTCGTACAGCGTCAGCATTTCTCTCACTCCGCCGCGATGCGCTAAGCCTTCAGCGCCTTGGTCGTAAGATACGAATGGATGCGCTCGGCAGCATCGCGGCCGTCGCGCACCGCCCACACCACCAGCGAGGCGCCACGCACGATGTCGCCGGCGGCGAACACGCCCTCGAGGCTGGTCATCATGCTGCGCCAGTCGATGTCGAGCGTACCCCAGGTGGTGACGCCGAGATCGGGCGCGGCGAGCGCCTCGGGCAGGTTCTCGGGATCGAAGCCCAGCGCCTTCAGCACGAGATCGGCCTCGATGTTGACGTGGCTGTTGGGGATCTCCTGCGGCGCTTGGCGGCCGGACGCATCGGGCATGCCGAGATGGATGCGCACCGTTCGCACGTGGCTGACATGGTCCTTGCCCAGGAACGCCTGCGGTGCCGACAGCCAGACGAATTCGACGCCTTCCTCCTCGGCGTGCTTCACCTCGCGCTGCGAGCCCGGCATGTTGGCGCGGTCGCGGCGGTAGAGGCACTTCACCGACTTGGCGCCTTGGCGCACGGCCGTGCGCACGCAATCCATCGCGGTATCGCCACCGCCGATGACGACGACGTTCTTGCCTTCGGCATGCAACGCGCCCGACTCTATTCCCGGCACCGAGTCGCCCAGTCCGCTGCGATTTGAGGCCGTGAGATAGTCGAGCGCCGGCGCGATGCCAGGTAGGCCGACGCCGGGTGCCTGGATGTCGCGCGCCTTGTAGACGCCTGAAGCGATCAGCACCGCGCCGTGCCGCTGGCGCAGCTCTTCCAGCGAAATATCGCGCCCGATCTCGCAGTCGAGATGGAAGGTGATCTTTGAATCGCGCAGCAGCTGTTCGCGGCGCTGCACGACCTCCTTCTCGAGCTTGAAGTTGGGAATGCCGTAGATCATCAGGCCGCCGACGCGGTCGTAGCGATCGTAGACCGCGACCTGGTAGCCCTTGCGGCGGAGCTGCTCGGCGGCGGCGAGGCCCGCGGGCCCGGCGCCGACGATGCCCACGCTCTCGGGGCGCTCGCGGCGCGGCCGGATCGGCTTCACCCAGCCCTGGTCCCAGGCGGTGTCGGTGATGAACTTTTCGACCGAGCCGATGGTGACGGCGTCGAAGCCCTTCTCGATGACGCAGTTGCCCTCGCACAGCCGGTCCTGCGGACAGATGCGACCGCAAATCTCGGGGAAGTTGTTGGTGGCCGAGGAGAGTTCGTAGGCTTCCTCGAGCCTTCCTTCGGCCGTGAGCTTCAGCCAGTCCGGGATGTTGTTGCCGAGCGGACAATGGATCTGACAGAACGGCACGCCGCATTGCGAACAGCGGGCGGCCTGTTCCGCCGCCTTCCCGCGGGCGTAGCTGCTGTAGATCTCATCGAAGTCGCGGCGGCGCTCGGCGGCCGGGCGCTTGTCCGGCATGGCCTGCGACGTTCCGACGAACTTCAGCATCCTTTCGGCCATGACCCAGCCCTCGAACCAATGATGTAATTTTATTACGCAAAGGACGTGCTGGTGGCGTCAAAGCTGCGCGTCCGCCGCCCATTCATCATGACTTGTCCCTATAGTCAATAATACTGACCTATTATTCGAATGAAAGAATCTTCTGCAACTATCAAGAGAACTCTGCCTGAATAAAAGCGAAAACATATTACCGATTTAGGACCAATTGAAGAAGGCAGCGTCATCCAGCCGGAAAAGCCCGGCTTTATTAGGCCGGAGCGTGCTGGTTGTAGCGGCCGCCGACGCGGAAGCGGTCGAGATAGGTCGGCAGGATGACCTCGGCTGCCGTGGCCTGGATACCGAGTGCCGCGAGACCCGGGGCGCCTGGCCGGGCGACATTGTCCTGCGTCAGAAGCTCGACCTGGTCGTGGGTGAGCGGCGGGACGGGCAGGAACTCGGCGAAGAAGCCCGCGATCTTCATCAGCGGCGCCGGCACGCCGACGATCGGCTTGTGGCGGCCGATCTCGCGCAGCACGAGGGCCGCGATCTCACGATAGGTGTAGACGCGCGGCCCGCCCAGCTCGAACACGGTCTTTGCCGTCTCGGGACGGGCGAGTACCACCGCGGCCGCTTGGCCGACATCGCCGCAGAACACCGGCTGGACCTTGGCCAGGCCGCTGCCCACGACCGGCACGAACGGCGCCATCGCCGCAATCCGCGCCAGACGGTTGAACATCGCATCGTCAGGCCCGAAGACCACGCTCGGCCGCAGGATCGTGGCCGACGGGAAGGCGGCCACGATCGCGTCTTCCGCGCCCACCTTGGATTGGATGAAACGGTTCTTCGAACCGCGTTGGTCGGCGCCGATGCCGGAAATGTGGACCAGCCGCTCGACGCCGGCGGCGCGCGCCGCCTCGGCGATGGCGCGGGCGCCGGCCACGTGAACCGATTGGTAGCGCTGGCGGCCGCGCTGGAAGGGAATGCCCGAGGCGTTGATCACCGCCTGGCTGCCGGCGATGGCCGCCGCCACCGACGGCGGCATCCTGAGGTTGGTTCGCATCACCGTGATCTGGCCGACGTCGCCCGCGGTCTTGACGGATTCCGCGAGCTCGATGCGGCGGACCGCGACGCGGACCAGCAGGCCCTCCTGCGCGAGCGCCCGCACAATGGCCCGGCCGATGAAGCCGCTGCCGCCGAAAACCGTGACCTGCCTGATGCTCATGGGTGCTGCCTATAGCTCATCGACGTTACGGTGCAAGAGTATGGCGCGATGGCAGCGCGGTTGACATCGGCGCGGCCCCGCCCTAACTCACGGCCCGCAACAGCCCGCATGCCGTGCCCAGGTGGCGGAATTGGTAGACGCACTAGTTTCAGGTACTAGCGCTGAAAGGCGTGGAAGTTCGAGTCTTCTCCTGGGCACCATGCAGGGCTTGCGAGGCATCCGTTAAATGGCGATCAGCCTTCATCGCGGCGACCTTCCCGCCGATCTGTCGTTTGGGCCAGTCGTGGCCATCGACACCGAGACCATGGGCCTCAACCCCCATCGCGACCGGCTCTGCCTGGTCCAGCTCTCGGCCGGCGACGGCAATGCCCATCTGGTCCAGATCCCGCGCCCGGAAAAGAGAGGGGCCTCGATCGAGGCGCCGCGCCTGGCGGCCCTGATTGCCGACCCCAAGGTCCTCAAGCTTTTTCACTTCGGCCGCTTCGACATCGCCGTGCTCGAGCACGCGCTCGGCGTGCGCTGCGAGCCGGTCTATTGCACCAAGATCGCCGCCAGGCTGGTGCGAACCTTCACCGACCGGTTCGGCCTGAAAGATCTTTGCAAGGAACTTTTAGCCATCGACCTTTCCAAGCAGCAGCAGACCTCCGACTGGGGCGCCGACAATCTGAGCGACGAGCAACTGGCCTATGCCGCGTCGGACGTGCTCTATTTGCATGCGCTCAGGGCCAAGCTGGACGAGCTGCTGAAGCGGGAAGGCCGGACCGACTTGGCCCATGCCGCCTTCCAGTTCCTGCCCACCCGGGCCCGGCTGGATGTCGCGGGCTGGCCCGAGATCGATATTTTCGCACACTAGAACAGGTTTCCGGCTGACTTTGGCACGACTATTGCTTTAAAACTCCGGCGAGGGTCTGTGGCCTTCGGGGTGGGGGTAACGATGCGTATCGGTCCGAGTCTCCTGCTGGCGTCGCGCCAGACGCTGGCCATGACGCCGCAGCTTCAGCAGGCGATCAAGCTGCTGCAGTTCTCGCATCTCGAGCTCGCGGCCTTCATCCAGCAGGAACTCGAAAAGAACCCCTTGTTGTCGGAGGGCGCCTCCGACGAGGGCCCGATCGCCGAGCCCGACGCCCCGATGCCGGAGGCGCCGACCGACACGGCCGAGGCCTTGGCGGCGGCGGCACCGGCCCTGGCCGAAGCCGACGACCGCTGGACGCGCGAACATGCCGACCGCGGCGGCGACGCTGCGGCCAGCACCGCCAGCACGGTCGGTCAGCGCGAGGGGGTGCCCGACGCCCTCGACTTCGTTGCCGGCCGTCCGCGCTCGCTGGCGGTCTACGTTCTCGAGCAGATCGACCTGCTGTTCGCCAGTGTCGACGACCGGCGGCTCGCCCTGAAGCTCGCCGAAGGCCTCGACGAAGCCGGCTACTGCCGGCTGGACGTCGCGGGCGTTGCCGAAGCCACGGGCGCCAGCGCCGAGGCCGTCGAAACGGTGTGGGCGCGCTTGCGCCAGATCGAACCGGCCGGTCTTTTCGCTCGCTCGCTCGCCGAATGCCTGGGCGCCCAGCTTGCCGAGCGCGACCGGCTCGATCCGGCGATGAAGGCGCTGCTCGACAATCTCGACCTCGTGGCCGCCGGCGAGCTTGGCCAGTTGCGGCGGCGCTGCGGCGTCGACGACGAGGACCTGCGCGACATGCTGGCCGAACTGCGTACGCTCGATCCGCGCCCCGGCCAGGCGTTCGACTTCGAGCCGATCCAGCCGGTGGCGCCGGATCTCTATCTCAACCCGGCCAGGGATCCCGACACCGGCGAGGATGGCTGGTTCATCGAACTCAACACCGACGCGCTGCCCAAGGTCCTGGTCGATCGCAACTATCACGCCACCCTGATGAAGGGCGCGCGCGCCAAGAACGATCGCGCTTTCGTCGCCGAGCGTTTCCAGTCGGCCAACTGGCTGGTGAAGACCCTGGAGCAGCGGGCGACGACGATCCTGAAGGTGGCGCGCGAGATCGTCCGCCAGCAGGACGGATTCTTCCGCCATGGCGTGAGCGCGCTGAAGCCGCTGGTCCTGCGCGACATCGCCATCGCCACCGAGCTGCACGAAAGCACGGTGAGCCGCGTCACGTCGAACAAGTACATCGCCACGCCGCGCGGCATCTTCGAGCTGAAATATTTCTTCACCTCGTCGCTGCCGGCGCGGACGCCCGGCGTGGTCGTGTCGTCGGAGTCGGTGCGCTCGCGCATCAAGCTCCTGGTCGGTGGCGAGAGTTCTCACCAGCCCCTGTCGGACGATCGCATCGTCGATCTGCTGAAGGGCGAGGGTGTCGAGATCGCCCGCCGCACCGTCGCCAAGTATCGCGAAGCCATGCGCATTCCCTCGTCGGCCGAGCGCCGGCGCCTCGGCCGCCTGGGCATGAGCCGCAGCCTTCCGGCGTCCATGCCGAGTGCTGCCGTGGCGTCGCAAGCCCTGACCGGCCCCGCCGACTGAGGCCACGGCGATGGCCGTCGCGCGGGCGAGCATGGGGTGGCTTGACCGGCTCGAAGGACGCGCCTATAGGGGCGCACCCCTCGCCGGGCGAATATTGTCCTCGCCTGCTAACCCATTGGTGTAATTGTGGAAATCGCTGATTTGCTGACCGGCCCCGAGGCCGTTCTGGCCAGCGTGAAGACGTCCGGCAAGAAGGCCCTGCTGGCTGAGTTGGCCAGCCGTGCGGCCAGCGTCTTTGGGCTCGAGGAGCGTCGCCTGTTCGATCGGCTGATCGAGCGCGAGGCGCTGGGATCGACCGGCATCGGGGGCGGCATCGCCATCCCGCACGGGCGCATGCCCACGCTCACCATACCGCGCGGCGTGTTCGCCCGCCTCGCCAATCCGATCGCCTTCGATTCGATCGACGAGCGTCCGGTCGACATCGTCTTCCTGCTGGTGGCGCCCGAAGGCGCCGGCGCGGATCATCTGAAAGCGCTTGCCCGCGTCTCGCGGCTGCTGCGTGACCGCAGTCTCGTCGACAAGCTGCGCGCTACCGAGAGCGCCGAGGCGCTTTACGCTCTGCTCGTCGAATCGGTCCAGGCCCAAAGCGCGGCCTGAACCACCTCTGTTCTCTCCCGCGTCTAGTGGACCAGCGCCGGCTCGAGATCGTGCTGGCGGATCAACGCCTGCGCGACTTCGATCGAAGGCGCAGCGGCCATCGGCTTGCCGTCGGCCGAGAAGATGCCGATCGCATGCGCGCCGTCGGGCAGGTTGATCGCCTTGACGTAGGCAACCTGCTCCGCACCGAGGCTCAGGAAAGCTTCGTCCGCGAGGCGGGTAAAAGTGGTCGGGTTGTTTTCCATGGCTACCTCCTTGGCAGCATCAGCGCGTTTGCGTACGGCGCGCGGTGATATCGACGGTATTGGTTGCGCCGGCGGTGGTCTTGCCGGAGTCGATTCGAATGGTCCGGATGCGCGGCTCGGCGGTCGGACGCATCAGGTCGATCGACAGCAGGCCGTTGTCCAGGCGGGCGCCCGCGACCTCGATGCCGTCGGCGAGCATGAAGGCCCGCTGGAACTGGCGCGCCGCGATGCCGCGATGGAGATAGACGCGGTCGGCGTCCTCGGTCTGCTTGCCGCGCACCGTGAGCTGGCTTTCCACCAGCTCGATGGCGAGGTCGCCGGTCGTGAAGCCGGCCACCGCGAGGACGATCCGCAGGCCGTTCTCGCCGATCCGCTCGATATTGTAGGGGGGATAGCCCTCGGCGTTCTTGGCCAGACGGTCGAGCGTGCGCTCGAGCTGGTCGAAGCCCAGGAGCAGGGGCGAATTGAACATCGATACGCGACTCATAAAACCCTCCTCCGAGGAGCGAGTGGCCGGGAACCCAATTAGGCCTTCCCTTGAGGGTAAATTTGGGGAGCCCCCGCCCCCTTTCAAGGCCCCGGTTCGAGGGGCGACCCAAGGCCGGCCCAAGGGGTGGGCAAGCCTCTGCCAGGCCATCGCCATAGGCCTCCGGCTCGGGTAAACTAGGGAAAGCCCCTCCACCGCCCCGCAGACCACCGCGTGGCCAAAGAACAGAAAAATGACGCTGGTCGCCTCAGAGACCCGACGGCCCGGTGAACCTTTGGTCCCCGGGAGCCGGCCGATCCGTTCGGTGCCTGCCCGTTCCTCCGGTGCGTCGGCCGAAGGCCGCGAGTTCGGCCGCTGGTTCCTGGGCTCCGCCCTCTATTCCCTGACCCTTGGCTACGGTACGCCGCGCAGCTTCTTCGCGGTGGCACCCGATTCGTGGCCCGGCGACACGGCCCTTGGCCAGCGCCTGCTGGGGGGCGAGTTCGCTGCGCATGGCAGCGTGGGCCCTGTTTCGCCCGCGTCGGAAGATCCGCCCTGGCGGCGGGCCGGTGCGACGGCCCTCTGGATCGATGCCCTGAACGGCTTCGCCTGGCTGCGCGACCTGCGCGATTGCGGCGATCCGGCGGGTGCCGTGCTTGCCGCCCGCCTGGTCGACGACTGGACCAACCGCGAATGGCGCTGGTCGCCGCGCACCTGGCGGCGCGACGTGCTTGCCGCCCGCATGGTGGCGTGGATCCGACACTACGATTGGCTGGCCGCCGCCGCCGACTCGGGTTTCGCCACCCGCTTCGTATTCTCGCTCGGCCGCCAGCGCACCCATCTCAAGCGCGCGCTGCGGACCGGCCTGGTCGGCCATGAGGCGGTCGCGGCGCTGAAGGCGATGATCTTCGCCGATATCGCCTTCCTGCGCGACGGCAAGCGCTTCGAGAAGAGCCTGGACCAGACGCTGGCGCGGCTCGCCAAATTCGTGAAGCGCTACGTCATGCACGACGGAATCGTAGCCGAGCGCGCGCCGCATCTGCAAGTCGCGGTGCTGCGGCATCTGCTCGACGTGCGCGCCGCACTCGCGTCGGCCGAGCGTCGCGCGCCGGCCGAGCTCATCGCCGCGATCGACCGCATGGCACCGATGCTGCGCTTCTTCCGCCACGGCGACGGTGGACTGGCGCTTTTCAACGGCGCGTGGGAGGGCGATCGCACGCTCATCGACCTGATGCTCGGGCGCTCGGGCTCGAACGAGGGCGCGCCGATGATGGCGCTGGCGAGCGGCTTCCAGCGCCTGGCCGCCGGGACGTCGTTGGTCATCGCCGATGCCGGCAGCCCGCCGGGCCGCGGCATGGACGGTATCGCGCATGCCGGCACGCTGTCGTTCGAGATGAGCGCCGCGCACGAGCGGCTGATCGTGAACTGCGGCACCTACCCTGGCGCGCTGCGCGACTGGCGCCACTTCATGCGCTACACGGCGGCACACAGCACTGCCGTGGTCGACGACACCAACTCGAGCGAGATCACCAATCACGGCGCGCTGGAATATCGCGCCGGCAACGTGCTGGTCGATCGCGCCGACAACGAGGGCGCGCAGTGGCTCGACATGAGCCACGACGGCTATCGCTCGCTCTACGGCATCATTCATCGCCGCCGCCTGTGGCTGTCGCCCGACGGCGGCGACCTGCGCGGCGAGGACACCTTCGTCGGCCCCGAGGGCCGGCCGGTGACGGTGCCCGACCAGCGCTTCATCGTCCGCTTCCATCTCCATCCGGCGGTCAAGGCGACGCTGGCGCAAAGCGGTCAGGCGGTGCTGATGCGGCTGCCGAGCGGCCGTGGCTGGCGGCTGCGCGCGACCGGCGCCGGTATCGGCCTCGCAGAAAGCATCTATCTCGGCGAGGAAGGCCGCGTGCGCCGCACCGAGCAGATCGTGCTCGTTGGCCAGGTTCCCATGGAGGGCTGCACCGTGAAGTGGGCCCTCACCCGGATGGAAGGCTAAGGCCGAAGGTTAGGGTTTCAAAAAGCCCACGGTCTTGTAGACATCGGCCAGGATCGGGCCGGCCAGCGCGCGGGCGCGTTCGGCGCCGTTGCGCAGCACGCCATCGACGTGTCCGGGATCCTTCATCAGCCGCTGCATTTCCGCGCCGATCGGCCCCAGCTTGGCAACCGCGAGGTCGGTCAGCGCCGATTTGAACTCGGAGAACTGCTTGCCCGCGAACTGGGCAACGATCGCGTCCTTCTCCTGGTCGGCGAGGGCGGCGTAGATGCCGAGCAGATTGTCGGCGTCGGGGCGTTTCTCGGCGTCTTCCAGCGTGTCCGGCATCGGTAGCGGATCGGTCTTGGCGCGGCGGACCTTCTGGGCGATGGCGTCGGCGTCGTCGGTGAGGTTGATGCGCGAGTAGTCCGACGGATCGGACTTGCTCATCTTCTTGGTGCCGTCTCGAAGACTCATGACGCGCGTTGCCGCGCCAAAAATCAGCGGCTCGGCGATCGGGAAGAAGTCGGGCTGGCCGAAGTCGTTGTTGAATTTTATGGCGATGTCGCGCGTCAGCTCGAGATGCTGCTTTTGGTCTTCGCCCACCGGCACGTGCGTGGCCTTGTAGATCAGGATGTCGGCCGCCATCAGCGCCGGATAGGCGAACAGGCCGAGCGACACGTTCTCGCGGTCCTTGCCGGCTTTTTCCTTGAACTGCGTCATGCGGCTCATCCAGCCCATGCGGGCGACGCAATTGAAGATCCAGGCGAGCTGCGCGTGCTCGGGCACCATCGACTGGTTGAAGATGATCTGCTTGTGGCCATCGACGCCGGCCGCCAGGAACGCCGAGGCGATCTCGCGCGTCTGGGCAGCGAGCATCCTGGGGTCCTGCGGCACGGTGATCGCGTGCTGGTCGACCACGCAATAGAGGCATTCGTAGTCGTTCTGGAGCCGCGCGAAGTTGCGAATCGCGCCGAGATAGTTGCCGAGGTGGAGGTTTCCGGTCGGCTGCACCCCGGAAAGGATCCGGCCCTTGAGGCCGCGGGCGGCGTAGGGCGGCAGGTGCGGATTGGGGGCGCCGGCAGCGCCGATGGTCGCGTCGGTCATGGATGTGGACTCCGGTAAAGGTCGATGGCGCGGGGTTTGGACCTCCGCGCACCCCGCCGGTGGAAGGCCAAGGGTGGGCGGGTATCGCGCAGACCGCCGGGTTAATCAAGACGACGTTGACGTGGCTGATGTTGACGTGGGCGGCCCCGGCTGTTCCCATCGGCTTGCACGCATCTTGCAGGATAGCGGGAGCGTCGGGGAACGGCTTGGACACTCGGGATGGAGGCATCCAATGGACGAACGTGGTTTGCGTGGTCTGATCGACCAGGTGAAGGCGGGCGGGTTGTCCCGTCGCGGCTTCGTGCAGCGGCTGGCGGCGGTGGGGCTCACGGCGCCGATGGCGACGCAGCTTCTGGCATTTTCGGGCGTTGCCATGGCGCAAACCCGGTCGGTCTACAAGCCAACCAAGCGAGGTGGGGGCGGCCTGCTGAAGGTCATGTGGTGGCAGGGCCCGACCTTGCTCAATCCGCACTTCGCCGTCGGCACCAAGGATCAGGATGCCTGTCGCCTGTTTTACGAGCCGCTGGCTGCCTGGGATCGCGACGGCAACCTGCGCCCCAAGCTCGCGGCCTCGATCCCCAGCCGCGAGGACGGCACGCTCGCTGCCGACGGAAAGTCGGTGATCTGGAAAGTGAAGCAGGGTGTGACTTGGCACGACGGCAAGCCCTTTTCTGCCGACGACGTCCTCTTCACCTGGGAATATTCCAGCAATCCCGCGACGGCGACCGTCAGCAGCGGTTCCTACAAGGACGTGACGGTCGAGAAGATCGACCAGTTCACCGTCGTCGTGAAGTTCAAGCAGCCCACGCCCTTCTGGGCCGACACCTTCGTCGGCTGGGCTGGCGGCATCATCCCCCGGCATCTTTTCGGCGACTATGTCGGCGCCAAGTCGCGCGACGCACCGACCAACCTCAAGCCGGTCGGCACCGGCCCCTATAAGTTCAAGGACTTCAAGCCGGGCGACCTCGTCACCGGCGAGATCAACATGGACTATCACGAGCCCAACCGGCCGCACTTCGACGCCATCGAGATGAAGGGTGGCGGCGATGCGGTCTCGGCGGCCCGCGCCGTGCTGCAGACCGGGGAATATCACTTCGCCTGGAACCTGCAGGTCGAGGACGAGATTCTTCTGCGGATGGAAAAAGGCGGCAAGGGAAAGGTCGCCATCACCCCCGGCGGCGGCATCGAGCATATGCAGCTCAACAACACCGATCCCTGGACCGAGGTCGATGGCGAGCGCTCCAGCCTGAAGACCAAGCACCCGACCCTGTCGGATCCCGCGGTGCGCCAGGCGCTCGCGCTGCTGATCGACAAGAATTCGATCCAGGACCACATCTACGGCCGCACCGGGATCGCGACCGCGAACTACGTCAACAATCCCGAGCGCTTCCGCTCGAAGACGACCAAGTTCGAGTTCAACATCGACAAGGCCAACGACATCCTGGAGAAGGCCGGCTGGGTGAAGGGCTCGGACGGCATCCGCGCCAAGGACGGCAAGAAGCTGAAGTTCGTCTTCCAGACCTCGATCAACCAGCCGCGCCAGAAGACCCAGGCGATCATCAAGCAGGCCGCCCAGAAGGCCGGCATCGACATGGAACTGAAGTCGGTGACGGCATCGGTTTTCTTCTCCTCCGATGTCGCCAATCCAGACACCTACACCAAGTTCTATGCCGACCTGCAGGAATACAGCAACGGCATGAACGCGCCCGATCCCGAGGTCTTCCTGCGCCAGTTCTGTTCGTGGGAAGTCGCCACCAAGGAGAACAAGTGGCAGGGCCGCAACATCACGCGCTGGCAGAATCAGGAATACGACGACATCCACAAGGCGGCCCAGGTCGAGCTCGACCCGATCAAGCGTGCCGCGATGCTGATCAAGCTGAACGAGCTCGTGGTCAACAACGTCGTCGTCATCCCCCTGGTGATGCGCCCGGGCACCGCGGGCGTGGGCAACGGACTGATGCTGGAGCTCACCGGCTGGGACAACAACACCTGGGATCTGGCGAACTGGTATCGCGATAGCTGACGCGTCAGGCGCTCTCGCGGTTCCGGTCGGGATGGTGGAACAGCAGCACCACCAGCACCGAGGAGAGCGCGAGCGCCGTCATCAGCAGGAAGCCGTCGGCGAACGAGCCGCGCAGGTTCAGCACCCAGCCGGTGACGGCGGGCGCCAGGAAGCCCGCGATGGCGAAGGCGAAGTCCATGATGCCCAGCGCCGTCGCCGCCCGCTGTGGGACGATATCGACATTCACCGCATAGTAGGCCGCGTTGGCGCCCATCGAGGCCGCGACCGCCAGCGTGATGCAGGCGATGGCCACGGTGAGGTCGTCGGTGAGCGCCACGGGAATAACCGCGAGGGCGGCGACGAGCTGGCTGCCGGCGATCAGGTACGAGCGGGCGACGCGCAGGCGGCCGGTTGTTTTCAGCAGGTAGTCGGACCAGCGCCCGAACAGCCACAGCAGGAACGCGGCCGACAGCCAGGGCAGCACCGTGAACAGACCCACGGTCTGCAGGTCGAGGCCGTACTGGCGCTCAAGGTAGCTCGGCAGCCAGGTCATGAAGAAGAACAGAAAGTAGCCGAAGACGAAGAAGGCCCAATAGTTGGCAAGCAGCGTCTTGTTGGTGAGGAGCTTCCGCAGCACGCCGGGCTCGGGCCAGGACTTCAAGGTAGCATGGGGTGCGGCGGCGACCGACGGATCTTTCGTCCTTATATGCGCGAGCTCGGCTGCGTTCACGAAGCGCGACTCCGCCGGCTCGTCTCGGAACAGGAAATACCACAGCGGTACCCAGGCCGCCGACAGCACGAACAGGGCCGCGAAGGTGAGGCGCCAGTCGAGCCAGCCCAGGAGCTGCGTGACGATGGGTCCGCCGACGGCCAGCGCCAGCGGCACGGCGAACAGCGCGTTGCCGAGCGCGGTCGCCCGTTCGTGCGGCGACAGCCAGTGGCTGACGGCGCCGGTCAGGGCGGGAAAGTTGGGACCCTCCGAGACGCCCAGCAGCACGCGGGCGGCGTAGAGCATGACGAACCCGCCGGCCAGCGCCGTCGTGCCGATCGACAGGCTCCACAGGACGGCGGCGATCGTGAGCACGATGCGCGCGCCGTAGCGGTCGACGGCGAAGCCTCCAAAAAGGGTGGTGAGGGCATAGCCCAGGCCGAACGCGCCCAGGATTGTGCCGGTGTCGCCGGCCGAGAGGCCGAGGTCGCGCTGGATCGCGGGAATGGCGTAGGAGATGGCGGCGCGGTCGATGTAATTGACGCCGGTGATCGCGAACAGAAGAAAGACGATGAACCACCGATACCTGGTACGCGCCATTTTCTGCTCCTTGTCCTTCGTAGGGTAGCATGCGAAGGATCGATTCGATCCCTGTGACGGTTTGAAAACGATGTCCGAAAATCCGCCGATCGAATTCGCCTTTCCCGAGCTCGGGCGCTGGGAGAAGGGCGACGCGCCCTACATCCACGTGCGCGACAGCGGCAAGCCGGGGCCGACGGTGATGGTGGCGGCCCTCACCCACGGCAACGAGGTGTCGGGCGCCATCGTGGTCGATGACCTGCTCGCATCCGGACTGAAGCCGCGCCAGGGCACGCTCATTTTCTCGTTCAACAACATCGAGGCCTATCAGCGCTTCGATGCCAAGAATCCCTTCAAGTCGCGCATGGTCGACGAGGACTTCAACCGCACCTGGGGCCGGCTCGACCAGCCCGCGACCACGCTGGAGACAAGGCGGGCGCAGGTGGTGAAGCCCTACGTCGAACGTGCCGACTTCCTGCTCGATCTTCATTCCATGCACGACGATTGCGTGCCGCTGATGCTCTGCGGGCCGCTCGACCGGGGCGTGGCGCTGGCGCAGAAGCTCGGCGCGCCGGTCGACATCGTGCGCGACCGCGGTCATGCCGCCGGCATGCGCATGCGCGACTACGGCGCGTTCGGCGACCCCAAGAGTTCCAGCACCGCCTTGCTGATCGAGACCGGCCAGCATTGGCGCGCTTCGTCCGTCGTCGTCGCCAAGGACGTGACGGTGCGGTTCCTCGTCGCGACGGGGATCGTGGAGGAAGCCGACTTGCCGGCAGGCTGGAAGCAGCCGACTCCGTCGCAACAGCGCGTCGTCCAGGTGACGCACGCCATCGCCACCAAGCACGGCAACTTCGCCTCGGCGCGCCGCTTCGAGGGCCAGGAAGTGATCGCCAAGGCCGGCACCGTGCTCGGCCACGACGACGGCGAGCCGGTGACGACGCCCTACGACAACTGCGTGCTGGTGATGCCGTCGATCAATCGGCCGCTCCGGGCCGGCGTCACGGTTGTTCGCCTGGGTCGGTTGATCTGAGACCGGGCTGGCGGCGCAGCACGTAACGCAGCTCCGACAGCCTGACGACGCCCAGCAGTGCGCCCAGCGCGCCGTAGACGACGCCCCCCAGCGCACAGACGCCGAGCAGGGCCGCGATGCCCAAGAGATTGCCGAGCGCCAGCGACGGTCCCAGCACGACGAGCGCAGCCCACAGGGCGGCGCCCATGCCCAGCGTGGCGAGCGCGACCCGCAACGTCCGCGAGCCGAGGCGGGTGTCGGGCGCCCACTGTCCGCGCCGCAACAGGACGGCGGCCAGAAGGGCGGCGTTCAGCCAACCCGAGAGCGACGAGGCGAGTGCGATGCCGACCTGGGCGAGATTCGTTCCGTAGAGGAAGGCGATGTTCATCGCGATGTTGGCGGTGATCGCGGCGATGGCGATATAGAGCGGCGTCCTCGTGTCCTCGCGGGCGAAGAAGCCCGGCGTCAGCGCCTTCACCACCACGAAGGCAGGCAGACCCACGGCAAAGGCCGCGAGCGCAGTCGATGTCCGCACCGTGTCGTCGGCGGTGAACCGGCCGTGCTCGAACAGGATGCGGATGATGGGTTCGGCCAGTTGCCACAGCGCAAGTGCTGCCGGCAGGCTGAAGAGCAGGCCGTATTCGATGGCGCGATTCTGGTTGGCCATCGCCGACGCGGTCTGGCCGGCGCGCAGCTCGCGGGCGAGCAGCGGCAGGAGCGCGGTGCCGATGGCGATGCCGACGACGCCGAGAGGCAACTGCGCGATACGGTCGGCATAATAGAGCGCCGAGATCGTGCCGACCGGCAGCAGCGAGGCCCAGACCACGTCGAGCACGGCGCTGATCTGCTGCACGCCGCCGCCGATGGCGACCGGCGTCGCGAGCTTGACCAGCCGGGCGACGCGCGATGTCCAGCGCGGGCGCACCAGTTTCATGCCGACGCCATCGCGGGCGCAGGCGACCAGCAGCCACAGCCACTGCAGGACGCCGGCGATCGCCACGCCGATCGAGGCGGCGTAGCCGCTGTTGGGCAGCAGCGGCGTGAGGCCGAGCACGGCGCCGATCAGGGCGAGGTTCAAGAGCACGGGCGTGGCCGCGACATGGGCGAAGCGGTCGATGCTGTTCAGCACGCCGCCGTAGAGGGAGGCCAACGAAATGAACAAAAGATAAGGGAAGGCGATGCGGCCGAACTCGACGGCCATGGCGAAGGTCGGCGCGTCGTCGCGCATGCCGGGCGCCAGCACGGCCATCACGCCGGGCATGGAAAGGATCAGCAGCACCGTGAACGGCACCAGCACCAACAGCAGCGCCGCCTGCGCCTGGCGCGCGAAGGCCAGCGCCTCGGCGCGACCGCCGTCGTGAAGCTCGCGGGCGAACAGGGGCACGAAGGCCGCCGAAAAAGCGCCCTCGGCGAACAGCCGGCGAAAGAAATTCGGCAACTTGAAGGCCACGAAGAATGCATCGGCCACCGCGCCAGAACCGAGAACGGCGGACAATACGATATCGCGCGCGAAGCCCACGAGCCGGCTCAGCAGGGTGAACCCGCCGACGGTGGCGATGGCACGGCTGAAACTCATCGCCTTAATTCTGTCATCGCCGCCTGCCATAGTCATGCCCGGTGGTGGCCGGCGATGTGATGGCCGGTTTAAACCGCCACCACGGCCGGTCCCCCAAAGGGGCCGGTTTTTTATTGGAGCAACTCTTACTGAGCACGCGCCAGCTTCAGCAGCGTCTCGCGATCCTGGGCGACCAGTCTCTTGTAGTCGCCGACGATCTGCTCGAGCTCCCGGGCCGGCAGCACGCTTTCCAGATCGGTGAAGCCCTGTGGCGCGCGCTGCTCGACGATGTCGAGCATGATGTCGATGCCCTTGCGCCGGTTGCTGTCGACGATGCGCGCCATCGGCGGCAGGCGCCGCTCCTCGTAACGCTTTAGCGCGACTTCTGGATCGGCGGCGGCCAGCAGTTCCTGCGCGATCGCCTCGCCGTCGATGATCGCCTGCGAGGCGCCGTTGGAGCCGATCGGGTACATCGGATGCGCGGCATCGCCCAGCAGCGTGATCCTGCCGTGGCTCCAGCGCGGCAGCGGATCGCGATCGACCATGGGGAACTCCAGGATCGTGTGCGCGGTGCGGATGACTTCCGGCACGTCGAGCCAGTCGAACTTCCAGTCGGCGAAGCGCGGCAGGAAGTCGGCGAGCAAGCCCCGCTTGTTCCAGTCCTCGCGCGAGGGCAACGCGCCATCGCCCATGTACAGATCGCAGATCCAGTTGATCAGCGCCTCGCCGCGCTCGGCATGGACGCGGCTCACCGGATAGCAGACGAATTTCTGTGTGTGGTGCCCCGCCTGCACCATGGTGGCGCCGTCGAGGAAGGGCTTGCCCACGGTGACGCCGCGCCACATCAGGATGCCCTGCCACTTGGGCGGACCCTCGTCGGGGTAGAACTGCGCCCGCACGGCGGAGTGGATGCCGTCGGCGCCGATCAGCATGTCGGCCTCGGCGTTCTCGACGGGCATGCCGTCGCGATCGACGAACTGCGCGGAGACCTTGCCGTGATGCTGCGCGAAGCGCGCGATGCGCCGGCCGAAGCGGAGACGGTCCGTCCCGAGCATGTCTAGGGCGGCGCGATAGAGAATCATCTGCAATTCGCCGCGATGGATCGAGAATTGCGGCCATGGCAGGCCGGCGCGGCGGCCGCGCGGGTCGGCCCAGATGGTCTGGCCATGGCGGTTGGCGAAGCGCAGCTCGCGCGTCTCGATGGCGGTGGCGGCGAGCGCCGGCTCGAGGCCGAGCCCGCACAGGATGCGGACGGCGCCGGCCTGGATGTTGATGCCGACGCCGAGCGGCTTCAGCTCGCTCACCGCCTCGAACACTTCGACATCGAAGCCGGCGCGGTGGAGGCACATCGCGGCCACGAGCCCGCCGATGCCGGCGCCGGCGACGACGATCTTCATCGGACGCTAGGCGTCGCGGCTGAGGCCACGATACAGCAGCGCGGCCTGGTAGGCGGCCCAGCGCTCGGCCTGGGTATCGCCGAGTTCGCGCAGGTAGGCCCAGCTGTAGATTCCCGAATCGTGGCGGTCGTCGAACACGATGCGGATGGCGTAGTGGCCGACCGGTTCGACCGCCTCGATCTTCACGTGGCGCCGGCCCGAGACGATCTTCTTCTGGCTGGGGCCGTGGCCTTGTACTTCGGCCGACGGGCTTTCGACACGCAGATACTCGGCCGGCAGCGAGCATTTTATGCCGTCGGAGAAATCGATTTCTATCCGGCCCTCTTCCTTGAACACGCGCAGCTCCTCCGGCCACGGCGCCGAGGGCGCTTCGTAGCTGCCGCCGTCGGGCACGGACTTGGCGAAGCCGTCGCTCACGGCACATCCCGCAACTGGCGCGCTTCGCTCACCAGCATGATCGGGATCCCGTCGCGGATGGGATAGGCGAGACCGGCCTTGCGGCTGATCAGCTCGCCCGCCGCCGCGTCGTATTCCAGCGGTCCGTGCGTGGCCGGGCAGACCAGGATCTCCAGCAGCTTGGGGTCGATGCCGGCGCGGCGCGGCGGAGCGGGTTGGTCGATCATGCGCGGATCATACCACTCAATTGGCCTTGCCGGGCGTCTCGTCGGACGGGGCGGCGAAGGCGTTCATTTCCAGGAAGGCGACCAGCAGCTTGGCGCGGGCCGTGCTGTCGGATGCTTCCAGAAGCGCCTGCTTCTCGGACGGGCCGAACGGCAGGACCATCGAGAGCGATGCGACCAGGTTGGCGTCGGCCGCCTGCTTCACCGCGTCCCAGTCGGTCGACAGGTTGCGGCGGCGGAAGAACGCGGCGAGGCCCGCCATCAGCCGCTCGCGGTCGAGTTCGACCGCGTCGTCGGCATGATCGAGGTCGGCGCGAAAGGGCGAGAACACGGTGGACACGCGGCGGTATCCGCCCTGGGCGAGCTCGAGTTCGCGCACGATCTCGAAGCGGCAGACGCCGCTGAGCGCCAGCAGGAGCCTGCCGTCCTCGGTTTCGTTGAAGCTCACGATGCGCCCGGCACAGCCGACCTTGTGGACCTTGGGCCGGCCGTCGTCGGCGGGCAGTCCGTCGCCCGCATAGCCACCGGGCTGCAGCGGCTGCACCATGCCGATCATGCGGTGGCCGGCCAGCGCATCGAACACCATGGCGAGGTAGCGCGGCTCGAAGACGTTGAGCGGCAGCTTGCCGCCCGGCAACAGCAGCACGCCCGACAGCGGAAAGATCGGCAGCGTGTCGGGCAGCTGTTCGAAGCCGGGCTCGAACGGATTGTGGACAGGGCTCTGGTCGCTCATGGCCCGCCCAGAATCCGTGTCAGGAAAAGAGAATGGTCGACAGGCGCTTGCGGCCGTCGACCGACAGCGGATCGCCGAAGCCCAGCGCCTCGAAGAACTTCAGCAGCTGCGTGCGCGCGGCGGCCTCGTTCCAGTTGCGGTCGGCCTTGATCATGGCGAGCAGCTCGTCGATCGCCTCCTGCTTCCGGTCCGCCGCCCAATAGGCCAGCGCCAGGTCGAGCCGGGTCTGGAAATCCTTGGGGTCGGCCGCGGCCTTGGCCTTGAGATCGTCGACCGGGCCCGCTTCCTTGGCCTTGGCGGCGAGATCGATCGTGGCCTTCACGGCCACGATGTCGGCATGGCCCTTGTCCTTGGCCGGGACCTGGTCGATCAAGGTCGTCGCCTGCTCGAAGTCGCCGGCGCTCGCATGATAACGCGCGAGGCCGGCCAGCGCCGGCACGTTCTCGGGATCGACGCCCAGGATCTCGCTGTAAATCTGCGCCGCGGTGTCCATGTCGTTCTGCGCCACCGCCGCCTTGGCATGCTCGAGCAGCTCGGCGATCTCGTTGCCGGCGCCGCCCGCGGCACCGCCGGACGCCTGGATCAGCTTGTCGACGAAGGCCTTCACCTGGCTCTCGGGGACGGCGCCCATGAAGCCGTCCACGGGGCGTCCGCCGAAGAAGGCATAGACCGCCGGGATCGACTGGATGCGCAGCTGCTGCGCCAGCATCTGGTTCTTGTCGATGTCGATCTTGACCAGCTTGACCGCGCCCTTGGCCTCCTTGACGACCTTCTCGATCGTCGGCTGCAGCGTCTTGCACGGGCCGCACCACGGCGCCCAGAAATCGACGATGACCGGGACGGTGCGCGACGCCTCGATCACGTCCTTGGCGAACTTGGTCTGGTCGCTGTCCTTGATCAGGTCGGCGGGGACGGGCTGCGGCGCGGCGCCCGCGATCATCGTTTCCATGAGTCCTCGGAGGGGGAAATTTCGGTTCGGTCGCAATGTGGCCCCCGCTCTTCCGGGGCGCAAGGGGGCGGGTCGGCCTCCACGACCCGTGGAGGTTCGATGTCCGCCGGAACGGCGGGCAAGTCGTTGATCGGAGACGGCGATTCGGCTTCGGCGGGGGACGCCGGATGCGCGGCAGAAGCGTGCATTTTCGAAATCTCCAG
>JAESGK010000281.1_pt1 | contig 27822 bp, 23 predicted proteins | sample 9269681 | NCBI WGS metagenome assembly JAESGK01 (sample SAMN14515347, study PRJNA621673) | algae metagenome | isolation source: Timaviella obliquedivisa GSE-PSE-MK23-08B and co-occurring heterotrophs from... | place: USA: Grand Staircase Escalante National Monument, Utah | collected 2006-08-15
ACTGGCCGGCTTGCTGAAGCTGGGCAATCGTGCACCTCTCCTCGAGGGTGAGGTGGCCGTAATGTCTTCCCATCGCAACACCCTAATCTGGTGTTGCACTTCGTTTGTGAGTTCAGGGGGATCTTTCCCGTGGCTTCAAAGGTCCCTCGGCCTGCGGCCTCGGGATGACACCTCGTATTGGCTCTGCGACATTCGCTGGATGGCTGAAGAAGAACTGCAAGCGCTTCTCGAAAAGACCCTGCCGGCCGCCGACCTGCATGGCCTGTTCGTCGAGGAGTGCCAGGACCAGGATATCCGGCTGCGTTTTTCGCTGGCCGCAGGAGAGGCATGGTCGATGCCGGCGCTGCTGTCGCTGGTCGACACCGCGCTCCGCGCCGCCGCGGGCCTCGAGGCCCAGCTCACGCATCTCAACGTCACGATGCTGAAGTCTGCACAGGACGCCGACGTGCTGGCGCTGTCGCGCGTCATTCGCCGCGACGGCGGTTCAGTTCATGCCGAGGCCTGGCTGTTCAGCCACGCCGCCATCGATCCGATGCTGCATGCGACGGCTACTTTACGCGGCCTCTTTCCACGCTGAGTCCACGACCGTCACCACATCGCGCATGATCGCCGTCAGGTCGAAATCCTTGGGAGTGTAGACGCGGGCCACGCCGGTCTTCAGCAGCGCCTCGGCGTCGGCCGGCGGGATGATGCCGCCCACCACCACAGGCACGTCGCCGATGCCGGCGGCACGGAGGCCCGCCAGCACGTCGCCCACCAGCGAGACATGGCCGCCCGACAGGATCGAGAGGCCGACCACGTGCACGCTCTCCTCGAGCGCGGCGTTCACGATGCGCTCGGGTGTCAGCCGGATGCCCTCGTAGACGACTTCCATGCCGCAATCGCGGGCGCGCACGGCGATCTGCTCGGCGCCGTTGGAATGGCCGTCGAGGCCGGGCTTGCCGACCAGGATCTTTATGCGCCGGCCGAGGCGCCGTGAAACCGTATCGACCTCGCGGCGCACGGCTTCGAGCCTGCCGTCGGTCACGCCGGCGGCGCGAGCGACGCCGGTCGGCGCGCGATATTCACCGAATACCGAGCGCAGCGTGTCGGTCCACTCGCCTGTCGTGACGCCGGCCTGGGCGCAGGCGATCGAGGCCGGCATGACGTTGCGGTCTTCCTTGGCGGCCGACGCGAGTTCGGCCAGCGCCTTCTTCACCGCCGCGCCGTCGCGCGCGGCGCGCCAGGCGTTCAGCCGTTCGATCTGCCCGCTTTCGACGCCGGCATCGACCGTCATGATCGAGCCGCCGCCGGTCGAGAGCGGCGAGGCTTCGGCTTCGGTGAAGGCATTGACGCCGACCACGGTCTGCTCGCCGGCCTCGATGGCCGAGAGCCGCTTCAGGTTCGATTCGACCAGCCGCTGCTTCATGTAGGCCGATTCGATGGCCGCCACCGCGCCGCCCATGTCGTCGATCCTGGCCATCTCGGCCAGCGTCTCTTCCTTGAGCGAGGCCACTTTGGCCGCGATCTCGGTGCTGCCGTCGAAGATGTCGCCGTATTCCAGCAGGTCGGTCTCGAAGGCCACGATCTGCTGCAGGCGCAGCGACCATTGCTGGTCCCACGGCCGCGGCAGGCCGAGCGCCTCGTTCCACGCCGGCAGCTGCACCGAGCGGGCGCGGGCGTTCTTGCTCATCACCACGGCCAGCATTTCCAGCAGGATGCGGTAGACGTTGTTCTCCGGCTGCTGCTCGGTGAGACCGAGCGAATTCACCTGCACGCCGTAGCGGAACAGGCGCTGCTTGGGGTCGGTGACGCCGTAGCGGTTGAGCGTGATGTCTTCCCACATCTCGGCGAACGCCCGCATCTTGCACATCTCGGTCACGAACCGGATGCCGGCGTTCACGAAGAAGGAGATGCGGCCCACGACCTGCGGGAACTCGGCATCGGGCACCTGACCACGCGCGCGCACGGCATCGAGCACGGCGATGGCGTTGGCGAGCGAAAAGGCCAGCTCCTGCACCGGCGTGGCGCCGGCTTCCTGCAGGTGATAGCTGCAGACGTTCATCGGGTTCCACTTGGGAACCTCGCGATAGGTGAAGCCGATCGTGTCGGCCGTCAGCCGAAGCGACGGTTCGGGCGGGAAGATATAGGTCCCGCGCGAAAGATATTCCTTGATGATGTCGTTCTGCGTCGTGCCTTGAAGCTTGTCGCGCGCCACGCCCTGCGCTTCGCCCGCCGCGATATAGAGCGACAGCAGCCACGCCGCCGGGGCGTTGATGGTCATCGACGTGTTCATCTTGTCGAGCGGGATGCCGTCGAACAGCGCGCGCATGTCGCCGAGATGGCTGATCGGCACGCCCACCTTGCCGACCTCGCCGCGCGCCAGCGCATGGTCGCTGTCGTAGCCGGTCTGGGTGGGGAGATCGAAGGCGACGCTGAGGCCGGTCTGACCGCGCGCCAGGTTGGTTCGGTAGAGTTCGTTGGACTTCTCGGCCGTCGAATGGCCGGCGTAGGTCCGGATCAGCCAGGGCCGATCTTTTTTGGGCGCATCGCTCATCGTCTTGGTCATGGTGGCGGCCACTGGCAGGGTTGACGTACACTCCCTACACCAATAAATGCTGCATCGCAGCATGGAATATTCCGCAGTGCAGCCGAGAGAATCAGGCCAGTCTTGAGCGACGCGACCACCCCATGGGCTCAGACAGGAGGGGGTCAAACCACGGGGAGTGCGCCCGGGGGTGTCTTCGTGCCCGAGCCGACGCGGTCGGACCTGACGCCCAGCCGGCCAGTCTATGACGGCACCCTGGGCGAGCTTTATGCCATTTATCTCCGCCATCTCGTGCTGATGCTGGTGACCCTGGGCTGGTCGCGTTTCTGGGGCCGCACCCGCATCCGCCGCTATGTCTGGAACCATCTCGCGATCCTGGGCGACCGCTTCGAGTATCGCGGCCGCGGCCGCGAGTTGCTGATCGGCTTCCTGTTCGCGGTGGTGCTGCTCGCAGCCTGGGCCGGCCTGATGTACCTGGCCTGGATCTACGTCTTCCACGAAAAGCCGTTCGCCACCTTCGGCATGTTCGACATCTTCTCGCTGTCGGTGCTGCTGATCGGCTTTCCGCTCGCCTATGTCGGTCACTATGCCGGCCTGCGCTACAAGCTCTCGCGCACGCGCTGGCGCGGCATCCATTGCGGCATGGCGGGCTCGGCCTGGCGCTACGGCGTGATCGCGACTTTCCTGCACTTCGCCAATGCGCTCACGGCCTACCTGCTGACCCCGGTCGTCTCGGTGAACCTGGCGCGTCCGCGCATCGCCAACACGCGGCTGGGCACGTTGCCCTTTGCCTTCGCCGGCAGCGCGGGCGACATCTACCGTCGCTACCTCGGCTACTATTTTCTGAACATCGTCGCCTGGGTCCTCGCTGCCGTGGCGGTCTTCGCCGCGGTCGGCGGCACGCTCGAGAGCCTTGGCATCACTTGGGACGACGTCCAGGCGTTGTTCGCCAAACCCAGCCTGCGCTCGGTGCTGCTGGTCCTGGCGCTGGCGTTCGGCGCCTATGTCCTTTTCGGCCTGCTCATCCTGCCGCTGCGCTGCTGGTGGCAGGCCTACCTGATGCGCTACCTCGTGACCCACAGCCGCGCCGGAAACGTGCTGTTCGCCACCGCGATCTCGACGCGCCAGATGTGGGGCTTCCTGGTGCTGAATTATCTGATCGTGCTGCTGACCCTCGGCATCGGCTGGCCGTGGGTGATGCATCGCACGATGAAGCTGATCGCCGACCAGCTCTGGGTCTATGGCGCGCCCGACGGCGCCTCGATCGCCCAGCCGCCCGATCGCGGCCCGGGCTACGGCGAGGGCCTGCTCGACATGTTCGACGTGAGCGGAATTTGACGATGGCTGCTGCCTCCCGCTTCTACGACGGCATCACCGCACTGGTGCACGAGGTCGGCGTGCGCGTCACCACCGGCGAGCTGATCGTCTTTCGCCCCGCCGATTCGAGCATCGTGGCGCGCTGGCCGATCGGCGAACTCGTCGTGCTGGGCGATGGCAACCACGAAGCGGCGCCTCCCGTCGTGCGCCGCGGCAACGAGGCCCGCCTGGTGATCGAGGATATCGAGCTCAGACAGCGGCTCGCCGCCCTCGTGCCCGAGCTCGCGGCACTCGACCACCGGCCGGCCCCGTTGGTCCCCAGGCTGGCGACGCTCGGCTTCACTCTGATGGCACTGGTCGGGCTGTTCTGGGTCACCGTCGATTACGGCACCGAGTATGCCGCGCCGTGGCTGCCCTACAGCCTGCAGGCCAAGCTGGGCGAGACCGTGTTCGAGGAGCTGGTCGCCGACAAGGACCAATGCCACGGCACGCGCGGGCTGGCGGCGATCAACAGGCTCGCCAACGACCTCGCCCAGGCTGCCGGCTACGAGCACGAGGTCACGGTGCACATCGTCGAAGGCGGGCCGGTCAACGCCTTCACCCTGCCGGGCGGCATCCTGGTGTTCTATTCGGACCTGATCGACCAGGCCAAGGACCGCTCGCAAGTCGCGGGCGTACTGGCGCACGAGATCGGCCATGTCGTGCACCACCATCCCATCAAGGGTATCGCGCGCCAGTACGGCATCGATCTGCTGATGAAGCTGGTGAGCGGCGGCTATTCCGATCTTTTGAACACGCTGAGCTCGGGCGGCAACATCCTGCTGGCGCTGCGCAACGGCCGCGCCTTCGAGCGCGAGGCCGACGCCACCGGCGTGGCGCTGCTCGAGAAGCTCGGGCTCCGGGCCGACGGCATCGCGGGCTTCTTCGAGCAGATGATGGAGAAGGAACCCAAGGACGCGGCCGCGGCCGCCGGCATCTGGTCGAGCCATCCGCCGACCCGAGAACGTATCGACGCGACCAAGCGTCCGACCACCGGCAAGCCCGCCTTCAGCGATGCCGACTGGAAAGCCCTGCGCGACGTCTGCAAGTGAGGGCGCGCACATGTCTTTCATAGTGCTTGCGACGTCTCTCGAATCCGCCGACATCACCCCGTCCGACCGGCTCTACGCCGACGCGCTGGAGCGCCGCGGCTGTCGCGTCGCCGGCGCGCCGTGGGATGGGCCGCGCGAGGCCTTCGTTGGTGCCGACGCGGTCGTGCTGCGCGCGACCTGGGGCTACTACCGGACACTGGAAGCGTTCCGCGACTGGACGGAGGCGATGGCGGCCACGACGCGGCTCTTCAATCCGATCGACCTGGTACGCTGGAACCTGCGCAAGGATTACGTCGGCAAGCTCGCGGCGGCGGGCATCCGCGTGCCGCAATCTCACGTCGTTCCTTGTGACGCCGCCGCCATCGCCAAGGTGCTGGATGATGCGGGTTGGGACCAGGCCGTGGTGAAGCCTGCCTCGGGTGCGTCGGGTCATTCCGTCGAACTGGTGAAGCGCGCGACGCTCCCGAGGCAAGTTGCCGGACTTTCCGACGAGGCCCGCGCCTCGGGCGTGGTGGTGCAGGAGTTCCTGCCCGAGATCGCCGAGGGCGAACTGTCGCTGATCTATTTCGACGGTGTCTTCAGCCACGCCATCCGCAAGCGCCCGCCGCCGGGCGAGTTCCGCAGCAACTCGCGCTATGGACCCACGCGCACCGCCGAGACGCCGCCGCGGGACGTGACCGAGCAGGGTGCGGCCTGCCTGGCGGCGCTCCCCGAGATGCCGCTCTATGCCCGTGTCGATGGCGTGGTTCGGGCCAGCGAACGCGGGGGCGCGCTGATCGTGATCGAGGTCGAGGTGCTGGAGCCTGCGCTGTTCATGGAGTTCGACCCGCCGTCGGCCGAGCGATTTGCCGAGGCGACCCTAAGGCGTCTGCGCCGCGATCTCATCCCTTAATCCGCTGCCCGCCGATCCTGTGGTCCTTCAGGATTTCCGGCCGGAAGGCGAGGCCGTGGCCCGGTCGTTCGGGCGGCGCCATCGTGCCGGTCTTGGAGGGCAGTACCGGGTCGATCCAGAGGTCGTCGTTCCAGGTCATGTACTCGAGATAGTTGGCGTTGGGGATCGAGGCCATGACGTGGACCATCGTCTCGTGGAAGAGATGCGGTGCGATGCGGATGCCCCAGGGCTCGGCCGCCGCCGCGATCTTGCGCAGCTCGCTAAAACCGCCGCGCATCGGGTCGGGCTGCAGGATCGGTGTGCTGGGATGTTCGAGGAAAGGCCGGAGGTCGTTCCGTCCATAGTGGCTTTCGCCGCCCACGATCCGCGTCTTGAGCGCAGCCGCAATTCGTCGGTAGCCGGCGAAGTCCTCGGCCACCACCGGCTCCTCCAGCCAGTAGGGATCGAATTCGTCGATGCGGTGGCCGGCCTGGATGGCGGTGTCGGCATCCCAGCCCATGTTGACGTCGATCATGATTTCCACGCCGCCGCCCATCGCCTCGCGCATCGCCTTCACATTTTCGACGTCCTCGCGCCACGGCCTGATGTGCGCGACCTGCATCTTGATCGCCGCCAGGCCCTGCGCCGTGAATTCCTTGGCGCGGGCGATCATGCCGTCGCGGCCGAGGCCGCGGAACACGCCGGAACCGTAGGCGGGGATCTCGGTGCGTGCGGCGCCCCACAGCCGGAACAGCGGCAGGCCGGCGCGCTTGCCCACGATATCCCACAGCGCCATGTCGACGGCGCTCTGCGCGAACACGGTGACGCCCATGCGGCCCAGCCAGAAGTTGCTCTTGTAGAGCGTCTGCCAGATCGCCTCGATCTCGGTGGCGTCGCGGCCGATCACGTGCGGGGCAATGAGTTCCTTCATGCAGGCATCGAGCGTGTGCAGCCCGCCGCGCAGCGGCATCAGGTAGCTCATGCCGACGAGGCCGCCCTGGGTCTCGATCTCGAGCACGAAGATGTCGCGCTTGGTCTCGATCTTCAGCCCGGCCGCCGGCGGCTTGCCGTGCCAGGGCACCTCCAGAAGGGTCGTGCGCAGTTCGACGATGGTGGTCGCGGTGGTCATGAGTCGTGTCTCCCGCAGTGGTCGCCGATGGGCGATGGTCGCCCGATATGAACATAACCCCTTGCCAAAGCGTTAGTTTTTGTCGCATCGTATTTGGAACGAACCGCGAACTGCAAGCGACTGATTTGGGGAGCAAGTGAACAAGCGCCGATCTCCCAACGCGCAGGCGCAACCGCTTTGCTTCGATCACCATGGCGGGATCGAAGCAAAGCGGTTGGAGCTTGGACGGACTCGTCTGTTGTGTCGGGCGTGGTCGGACGCGATCGCGCCATCGCATCGCGCGGACCAAGCAGCGATCTTTGCACGCCGGGCCTTGGAGGCCTTCGCAAATCAGGCGACACCCGCACTTCGGTTGAGTGCGCCATTCGTCGAACCTCTCGGTCGCCTGGACCGCGCTGCTGCGCAGTTGGCGGATACGATCGGTCGCGACGCCGCGACTTTGCCTGTTGTCGAGGGACTGCATTTCGTTACGAGCCTGTATCCGGCGCTATTGCCGGAGCATGACCGTGGCGCATTGGGGGCCTTTTATACGCCGTCTGCGCTATGCTCACGGCTGCTCGATCAAGCGAGCGAAGAGGGCGCGGATTGGCGAACCGCAAGGGTTCTCGATCCGGCCGCTGGGGGCGGTGCCTTCCTTCTTCATGCAGCTCGGAGAATGCGCGAAGCGCTGACCGATTGCGAGCCGGCGCTGATACCCGCTCTGATCGGCTCGCGCCTTCTCGGTTTGGAACTCGATGCTCGTGCAGCCGGTCTCGCTCAGGGAGCGTTAGAAGTATTGTTGGCCGATCTCACCGTCGCGAGTGGCAGACCGGCAGCCGTCATGGTTCGCGTCTGCAACACGCTCGACGAGGCGCCGCAGGAAAGTTTCGACCTTGTCGTCGGCAATCCACCCTATGGCCGCGTCACGCTCAATCCCGAGCAAAGGAGCCGTTACGCCCGTGGCCTCTATGGCCACGCAAATCTCTACGGGGTCTTCACGGACATTGCGCTACGGTGGACCAAACCGGGTGGCTTGATTGCCTATCTCACGCCGACCAGCTTCCTGGCGGGGCAATATTATGCGGAGCTTCGCGGGCTTCTGGCCAGGAATGCGCCACCCGTCGCCATCGACTTCGTGCATGCCCGGCGAGGTGTATTCGAAGACGTTCTTCAAGAGACGATGCTCGCCGTCTATCGCAAGGGAGCGCGCCGGCGCCGCGCTCAGATTCACTACCTGCATGTTACCAACGAGCGTGAAGCGAAGGTGACAAAGAACGGCACGATCGGTCTACCTTCCAATCCGACGAGGCCTTGGTTGGCTCCCAGAGATGCCAAGCATAGCGCCCTTATCAGGCTCGTGGAGAAGATGGCAACGCGCCTTTCGGATTGGGGCTATTCGGTCGCCACGGGACCTCTGGTGTGGAATCGTTTCAAGGATCAGTTGCGTGACAAGCCCAACGGCAAAACGGTTCACCCGTTGATTTGGGCTGAATCGGTTACGTCGGATGGTCGTTTTGTTTTTCGCGCTCAGAAGAAAAATCACGCACCCTATTTCAAACTCGAAGCTAGAGATGCGTGGCTGCTCGTTCAGTTTCCGTGTGTTCTCGTTCAGCGGACGACGGCCAAGGAACAGGCGCGCCGTCTGATCGCAGCGGAGCTGCCGTCGGATTTCGTCAAGGAACATGGCGGTGTCGTCGTTGAGAATCATCTCAACATGGTGCGTGCAAGCGGGGCGACGGACGTACCGCCGTCTGTCGTCGCGGCCATCCTGAACAGCCGAGTGGTTGATGAAGTGTTCCGCTGCATGAGCGGCAGTGTTGCGGTCTCGGCGTTCGAACTCGAGGCGTTGCCTTTGCCGCGCCGCGCCGCACTAGGAGCTTTGGAGCAGCTCATCAACGAGAGAGCTGATCGCGCGCTGATAGAGGCTGAATGTGACCTGCTCTACAGCGGTGCAGTTTGATGGAAAGTCTTCCGCCATATGTTGCTCGCGACCTGGTCGCTGAGCGGCTGCCGCTGATATTCCCCGAGGGCACGCCCAATCGCAGTTACTGCGTCCGCGAACTTGCGGCCAGCACAGTATTCACCGCTCTTTACATTGGAGCCGTTGAAAATTCCGGATGTTATCTCGGTCCCGTTCACGTCTATCGGATGACGACGCAACAAGCGGCCAAATCGAAGGATTCCAATCGAGAATCCTATGCCGCAACGGTACTGAAGAAGAATGGGCAAGTCTCCGGCAAGCGTTGGTACGCCGACAATACCCGCGAACCGATACGCGACGAGACTCTTCGAGACGGACTTGTCGCGATCGGGGCGGTCGTCCGGCGGGAGGATTTGCCTACGACTTCTGGTCAGCCACGCTATGCCTTGAAAGTGGATTTCGCGGCGCTATTCGATCCTGGCTTGCAGGGTAAGGCACTGGAGAGTGCGATTGCCGCATTCCAGAGTAGTCATTTGTCCAAGAGCGCTCTGGCGAGAGTGACGATCATGCGTGCTGGCGCAGCAGCCAGCAACACAAGCGTATTGGTTACGTTTCCCAATGGCGAAACTCGGCAACTGGCTCCCGGCCCCAGTTCGTTTATTGCCAAAGGCGTCGTCGAAGTTTTCGCAAAGCGCTTTCTTGAAAAGCCGACCGTGATTTGGCTCAGCGAGAGCGGGAACAAGGTTGTGTTGCGAGATGATAGCATCGCCAATGCCATCGGATTGAAAATCGAGGCAGACAAGAACTTGCCGGACGTCATTCTCGTCGACTTGGGGCCGAAGGAGCCGTTGATCGTGTTCGTTGAGGTCGTTGCCACCGATGGAGCGGTAACGTCGCGCAGGCAGGAGGCCATTTACGATCTTACGGACGCTGCGGGGTTCGACCGCACGCAGGTTGCGTTTCTCACGGCCTATCAGGATCGTGCGTCGGCAGGCTTCAAGAAGACGGTGGCCCAACTGGGCTGGGGTTCGTTTGCCTGGTTCGTGTCCGAACCCGACCGGATCATCATTCTACTCGACGGGCAGAAGCGCGCTTCCGTCCTATCCGCGTTGAAAGAACTCTGATCGCGATTGCAGGCCCAGGGCACCTCCAGAAGGGTCGTGCGCAGTTCGGTGATGGTGGTTGCGGTGGTCATTGCCGGGGCTCCCTGGGAACGGTGTCCTTCTCGAGATTGCAGTTCTGGCAGTGGCGGCGGGACCAGAAATTCGGCCCGTCGAGCGTGGCCATGAAGCGGTCCCCGCAGCGCGGGCAGCGGAAGTCGAAGAGGCGCCAGCCGGCGAGCAGGAAGAGGAGGATGCAGCCGCCCACGAACAAGTCGCTGGGCCACACCTTCAGGCTGGCGAAGACGATCACGATCATCGCGAGCACGGAGAAGATCCGCGATCGGCGGTCCTGCCAGGCCTTCCTGTAACGGTCTGCTTCTGTCACGCCCGCTGCCTTCCCCGTGGTCTATCTTTATGAGGCATGGAGACTATGATGCGCGCCCCATGAGTCAGTCCAACCGCATCTATCTGTTCGACACCACCCTGCGAGACGGCGCCCAGACCCAGGGCGTGGATTTCACCGTGGCCGACAAGGTCGCGATCGCGCGCGAGCTGGACCTGCTGGGTATCGACTATATCGAAGGCGGCTGGCCTGGCGCCAATCCGACCGACGACCGCTTTTTCGCCGAACCGCCCGAATTCAGGAACGCCAAATTCACCGCCTTCGGCATGACGCGGCGTGCCGGCCGCAGCGCCGCCAACGATCCCGGCCTCGCCGCCATCCTGGCGACCAAGGCGCGCAACGTCTGCATGGTCGGCAAGACTTGGGACTTCCACGTCGACGTGGCGCTCGAGGTCGACCGCACCGAATACCTCGAGATGATCGGCGATTCGCTCGCCTATGCGAAAACGCGCATGCAAGAGGTGATGTTCGACGCCGAGCATTTCTTCGACGGTTATAAGGCCAACCCGGATTATGCAATGGCCTGCCTCGCCGCGGCGGAGAAGGCCGGTTCGCGTTGGCTGGTGCTGTGCGACACCAATGGCGGGACGCTGCCGCACGAGATCGAACGCATCGTCGGCGAAGTGGTGAAGAAGATTCCCGGCGATCGGTTGGGCATCCACACCCACAACGATACCGAGAATGCCGTCGCCAACACCCTGGCTGCCGTGCGCGCCGGCGTCCGCCAGGTCCAGGGCACCATCAATGGCCTCGGCGAACGCTGCGGCAACGCCAACATGATCGCCCTCATTCCCAGCCTCGTGCTCAAGATGGGCTTCGAGACGGGATTGCAGGAGGGCGCGCTGCAGCGGCTCACGCATCTGTCGCGCCTGCTCGACGATCGCCTCAACGTCGTGCCAAACCGCAGCGCGGCCTATGTCGGCACCCGCGCCTTCGCCCACAAGGGCGGCCTGCATGTCTCGGCGGTCGAGAAGGATCCCAGGACCTACGAGCACATCGACCCGGAGCTGGTCGGCAACCAGCGCATCATCGTGGTCAGCGACCAGGCCGGCCGCTCCAACATCATGGCGCGCTTCCGCCAGATCGGCCTCGAGGTCGATCCGAAGGATCCTCGCGTCGCACGACTCCTCGAGATCGTGAAGGAGCGCGAGGCCGAAGGCTACGCCTACGACGGCGCCGACGCCTCGTTCGAACTTCTGGCGCGCCACGAGCTGCACACCGTGCCCGACTATTTCATGCTGCAGAGCTTCCGCGTGCTGTCCGAGCGACGGGTCAATGCCCGCGGCCAGCTGATCGCGCTCTCCGAGGCGACGGTGAAGCTCGACGTGGCCGGCGGGCGGGCAATGGAAGTGGGCGAGGGCAACGGCCCCGTGAATGCGCTCGATGCTGCGCTGCGAAAGGCTCTGCTGCCGATCTATCCCGAACTCGAGGACATGCGCCTGGTCGACTTCAAGGTGAGGATCCTCGACTCGGCCGGCGGCACGGCCGCGACCACGCGCGTCATGATCGAGAGTGCGGATGCGAAGGGCCGGCGCTGGAGCACCATCGGCGTATCGCCCAACATCGTCGATGCCTCGTACAATGCCCTCTACGACGCCATCACCTACAAGCTGTTCCGCGACGGCGCCCAGCCCGCGCAGCGAGCCCAAAAGTAGAGCCCGCGCAGCGGTTTAGCTTAGCTGCCATGCCGTGCCCGCCAGTTGACCTCCGAGAGGTCGGGGCAGACCATATACAACGTGCGAGACGGAGAGCAGCTGGACACCCAGACCCCGCCCATCGCGGCGGCCGTTTCCCGGCGGCCGCGGGTGTCCGGTCGTGTGCTCGCCCGTGCCTTCATGTGGCTGCTGCCGTTGTTCGTTCTGGCCGCGACGCTGTTCTTCTGGCTGTCGTCCGGGCGATTCATTGCGACCGACAATGCCTACGTGAAGGGCGACCGCGCCCAGATCGCCACCGAACTCAGCGGCATCGTCGTCGAGGTGCCGGTGAAGGAGAACCAGGCGGTGTCGCGCGGCCAGCTCCTGTTCAAGCTCGACGACCAGTCCTATCGCCTGGCGCTGATCAGGCTCGAGGCCGAGATCGAGACGGCGCGCGCCGAGATTCGCGGCCTGCGCGCGCAATGGCGCGTCAAGCGCGAGGAGATCAAGGCGGCGCTCAGCCAGCAGACCTATGCCGCGGCCGAGTTCGAGCGGCAGTCGGGGCTGGCCGAAAAGAAGATCGCCTCGACGCAGAAACTCGAGGAGGCACGTCTCGCGCTCGACGTCGCGCGCCAGCGCATTTCGGCGGCGGAGGAGGACCTCACGCGCATCGAGGCGGCGCTGGCCGGCGATCGCCGGATCCGCACCGACGATCATCCCAAGGTGAAGCAGATGATGGCGGCGCGCGACGAGGCGCTGCTGCAGCTCCGCCGCACCACCGTCGAATCGCCCATCGACGGCATCGTGGCCAAGCGACCGGTGCCGGGAAGCTATGCCACCGCCGGCGTGCCGGTGATGGTGGTCGTGGCCGACACCGACCTCTGGGTCGAGGCCAACTTCAAGGAGACCGAGCTCACGCGCGTGCGGCCGGGCCAGACGGCCACGATCCACGTCGACACCTATCCCGACTCGGTCTGCGCCGGCTCGGTGCTGAGCATCGCCCAGGCGACGGGCGCTGAGTTCGCCGTGCTGCCGCCGCAGAACGCCAGCGGCAACTGGGTGAAGGTGGTGCAGCGCATCCCGGTGCGCATCGCCGTCGTCTGCCGCGAGGGCGACCCGCCGCTCCGCGTCGGCATGAGCACGACGGTCGAGATCGACACCGGACACAGCCGCTCGTTGGGCGGACTCCTGAGCAGTCTCGGCAAGTCGCTCGGCCTGTCGAGCGCCTCGGCCACACTCAAATCCCAGGATGCGAAGCCCTAGGACGATGGCGCCGGCCGTCGACCCGGCGGTGCTGCGCCGCCGCCGCCTGATCACCTTTACGGTGATGGCTGCCACCATCATGCATGCGCTGGACGGCACTATCGCCAACGTGGCGCTGCCGTCGATCCAGGGATCTCTGTCGGCCACCCAGGAGCAGGTGTCGTGGGTCGTCACCTCCTACATCGTGGCCTCGGCCATCATGACGCCGCTCGCCGGCTTCTGCGCCATGCGCTTTGGCCTGCGCCGCACGCTCGCCACCTCCGTCGTCGGCTTTACCACCGTCTCGATGCTGTGCGGCGCGGCGCAGTCGCTCGACCAGCTCGTGCTGTTCCGCGCCCTGCAGGGTGGCTTTGGCGCCGCCCTCGTGCCGGTCTCGCAGGCCATCATGATGGACACCTATCCACGCGAGGAGCAGGGCAAGGCGATGGCGATGTGGGGCGTCGGCACCATGCTGGGCCCGATCGCCGGCCCCTCGCTGGGCGGCTGGCTGACCGACGAGTTCAGCTGGCGCTGGGTGTTCTATGTCAACCTGCCGGTCGGCATCCTCTGCACGCTGGGCATCCTGGCGCTGGTCCGTGACAGCGTGCACGACCGGCCTCGACGCTTCGACCTGCTGGGCTTCACCCTGCTGGCCGTCGCCATCGGTTCGTTCCAGCTCATGCTCGACCGCGGCCACATGCTCGACTGGTACGACTCGGTGGAGATCGTCGGCGAGACGCTGGTGGCGGGCGTGGCCTTCGCCATGTTCCTGGTCCACATGATGACCGACCGTCAGCCGTTCCTGTCGCGCGAGCTGTTCCGCGACCGCAACCTCACCGTCGGGCTCGTTTTCACGGCACTCGCCGGCCTCGTCCTGATCGTCTCGGCGACCCTGATGCCGCCCTTCCTGCAGCAGCTCATGGGTTATCCGGTGCTCACGACCGGTATCGTGTTGGCGCCGCGCGGCGCCGGCATGATGGTCTCGATGATGATGGTGTCGCGCCTGATCGGGCGCATCGACTCGCGCCTGCTCATCGCCATCGGCTTCGCCCTGTGCGCGCTGTCGCTGTGGGACATGACGCTGTTCGACTTCAACGTCAGCGAAAGCCACATCGTCTGGAACGGCGTGCTGCTGGGCTTCGGGCTCGGTCTCGTCTTCCCGCCGCTCACCGTGCTCACTTTCGCCACCCTGCCGCCCCGGCTGCGCACCGAGGGAGCCGCCATCAATGCGTTGCTGCGCAACCTCGGCGCCAGCGTGGGTATCGCGGTGCTGGTCTCGATGCTGGCCAGCAACACGCAGCAGAACCGAGCCGACATCGTCGAGAAATTCACGCCCTTCCATCCGGGCTGGCCACTGGGCCGGGGCCTGCCGGATGCCGACCCGGCGATGCTTGCGGTCTGGGATGCCGAGATCAACCGCCAGGCCGCTCTGATCGGCTATCTCAACGACTTCCGGGTCATGATGATCTGCTCGCTGGTCCTGATACCGCTGCTGTTCCTGATGCGACGTCCGGCCCTTATCGTTGCGCGCTAACCGCGTTATACGGCGGCATGGGACGAGCTTCGAAAGGCCGCGCGGTCACCGCGACCACGCCTGCGATCATCATGGTGCGGCCGCAACTGGGCGAGAACATCGGCATGGCGGCACGCGCCATGTTGAATTGTGGCCTCTCGACCCTGCGTCTCGTCGCGCCCCGCGACGGCTGGCCGAACGACAAGGCACAACGCGCCGCCTCGGGCGCCGATGTCGTGCTGGAGAACGCCGAGGTGTTCGACAGCGTGGCCGACGCGGTGGCCGATCTCGAGCGGGTGGTGGCGACCACGGCGCGCAACCGCGAGCTCACGCAGCGCATCCTGACGCCCAGGCATGCCGCCGCTGAGGTGCGCGGCTGGATAGGGCAGGGAGAGCGGGTCGGCATCCTGTTCGGCCCCGAACGCACCGGCCTCGAGAACGACGACATGGTCCATGCCGACACTGCGCTCTCGATCCCGCTCAATCCGCAGTTCTCCTCGCTCAACGTGGCGCAGGCCGTGCTGCTGGTGTCCTACGAATGGGCCGCCGCCGGCGACACGACGCCCGTCGCGCGCATGGCCGAGCATGCGACGCGGCCGGCCACCAAGGAGGAGCTGCAGAATCTGTTCGACCATCTCGAGCGCGCGCTCGATCAGTCGGGCTTCCTGCGCAACAAGGACATGCGACCCTCGATGGTGCTCAATCTCAAGGCGCTGCTGCAACGCGCCGAGATGACGGAGCAGGAGGCGCGCACTTTCCATGGCGTCATAAAATTTCTCTCCAAGAGCAAGCACGAGGAATAACCATGTCCACCACCGCCAAGATCTCCTGGGTCGAGGGCGCCCTGTTCGTGGCCGAAGCGGGCAGCGGCCACACCATCACCATGGACGGCTCGCCCGACGTCGGCGGCCGCAATCTGGCGTCGCGGCCGATGGAGGTCGTGTTGATGGGCATGGGCGGCTGCACCGCCATCGATGTCGTCTCGATGCTGAAGAAGCAGCGCCAGGACATCGAGGGCGTCGAGGTCGCGATGGTCGCGGAGCGGGCCGACGACCATCCCAAGGTCTTCACCTCGGTGAAGCTGGTCTACACGGTCCGGGGCCGGAAACTGAACAGGGCCCTGATCGAACGGGCGGTCAGCCTGTCGGACGAAAAGTACTGCTCGGCCACCGCCATGGTCCGAAAGTCGGCCGAGATCACCCATGAAGTGGTGCTGGTCGAGATCTAAGTCATTGATTTCAATGGCGGAACGCCTGCTTGACTAAGCGGCGTTCGAAAGTATGTTCCGCCCTTCTCTGGAGAACGTGGTCGCGGCCCATTTGGGCCTCGCCCCGCCCCAACCATCGTGTTGGACCAAGGCCTATCCGGACAACAGAGCGTCACCGCAAAGCGGGGCGCAAAACCGACGGAGTGCTGCGTGAGCAAGCGCGCGAATTCGAAGTACAAGATCGACCGCCGCCTCAGGGTCAACCTGTGGGGCCGTCCCAAGAGCCCGATCAACAAGCGCGAGTACGGTCCTGGCCAGCACGGCCAGGGTCGTACCAAGCCGACCGACTATCGCCTGCAGTTGATGGCCAAGCAGCGCCTCAAGGGCTATTACGGCTCGGTCGGCGAGCGTCAGCTCCGCCGCTATTATCTTGAGGCCGTGCGCCGCAAGGGCGACACCGGCGAGAACCTGGTCGAGTTGCTCGAGCGCCGGCTGGACGCGGTCATCTACCGCATGAAGTTCGCCATCACCGTGTTCGCCTCGCGCCAGCTCGTGAGCCATGGCCACGTCAAGGTCAACGGCCGCCGCGTCAACATCGCGTCGTATCTGGTCAAGGACAACGACGTGATCGAGCTGACCTCCAAGGCCAAGGAAATGGCCCGGGTCATCGAGGCGACGCAAACCGCCGAGCGCGACGTGCCGGAATACGTCACGGTCGACCATCAGGCGATGAAGGGCAGCTACGTCCGTGGGCCGAAGCTGGCCGACGTGCCGTACCCGGTCCAGATGGAGCCGTCGCTGGTCGTCGAGTACTACAGCCGTTAAGCGGGCTCCAAGCCTTCGGATATCGCGAAAACCCGCCCATTGTGGCGGGTTTTTTGCTTTCAAGCCTTGATGTTGCCACCGTTCCGGCTGTCCGGCGCGGGCATGTGTGCCTATAATCCCGTGGGGATCGGGGTCTGGAGACTGCGGTTATGCGGATGGTCCGTCTGGCGGTGTTGGCGACGGTCGCGGTCGCGATCTGCGGGACCGCCTATGTCTATCGCGACGATATCGCCCAGCGGCTGGGGTTCGGCACGGCGGCAAAGGCTGCCGTGCAGGCCCAGAGCAGCCCTGCCGCCACGGCGCAGCCGCAGGGCCGGCGCGGGCGGGCCAACCCCGGTGGTGCGGTACCGGTCGTGGCGACCCCTGTTGCCAAGAAGCCGATGCCGGTCATCGTCGATGCAGTCGGCACGGTCCAGGCGATCGCCTCGATCCAGGTAAAGCCGCGCATGGACAGCCAGATCATGAAGGTCCACGTCGAGGAAGGCGCTCTGGTCAAGGAAGGCGACCTGCTGTTCGAACTCGATTCGCGCACGCTCCGGGCGCAGCTCGGCCAGATCGACGCCCAGATCCGCAAGGATCAGGCCCAGCTGGTCCAGGCCAGGCGCGACCTCCAGCGCTTCGAGGATTTGCTGGGCAAGAACGCCGGCACGGTGGTGCAGCGCGACAATGCGCAAACGGCGGTGAAGGCAGCGGAAGCCCAGCTCGAGGCCGACGAAGCCGCGAAGGCCAGCGTCCAGACGTCGCTCACCTACACCGAGCTTCGCGCCCCGGTCTCCGGCCGCATCGGCTCGATCGCGAGCAAGGCCGGCGCGGTGGTGCGCGTCGGCGACAATTCCGTCAACAGCACCCTGGCGACCATCAACCAGATCGATCCGATCTTCGTCACCTTCGCGATCCCGCAGGTCATCCTGCCCGAGCTGCGGGCGTCCATGGCCAAGGGTCCGGTTCAGGTCGTCGCGATCGTCGACGAGACCAAGCGTCAGCAGGGCGTCATGGCGTTCATCGAGAACACCGTCGATCCCAACACCGGCACGGTGACGGCCAAGGCGCGCATGGCCAATGCCAACGAACTGCTGTGGCCAGGGCAATTCGTGAAGGCCGAGGTGATCCTCGGCGTGGAGAACGAAGCGCTTTCGGTTCCCGCGGCGGCGGTCCAGCTCGGGGCGCAGGGGCCTTATGTGTTCGTCGTCAAGGACGGTACGGCCGAGCTCCGCCAGGTCGTCGTCAAGCGCACCCAGAACGGCGAGTCGGTGATCGGCAGGGGACTGGAGGCAGGCGAGTCCGTGGTGGTCGATGGCCAGCTGCGCCTGGTCAACGGCGCCGCTGTCGCCGTGCGCCCGCCGCCGCCCGAGCCGGCCAAGCCTCCGGCGCCGCCGCGCGGCTGATCGGGACGGAGACCGGACATGAACCTTTCAGAACTCTGCATTCGCCGGCCGGTGATGACCATCCTGGTCATGGCGTCGTTCGTCATCGCCGGCATGTTCGCCTACAAGCAGCTGCCCGTCGCCGCGATCCCGCGCGTCGAGTTTCCGACCATCCAGGTGACGGCCCAGCTTCCCGGCGCCAGTCCCGAGACGATGGCGGCCTCGGTGGCGTCGATCCTGGAGCGCCAGTTCTCGACCATCGCCGGCGTGACGACGATGACCTCGACCTCTTCGCTCGGCAACACGTCGATCGTTCTGCAGTTCGACCTCAACCGCAGCATCGACGGCGCAGCACTCGACGTGCAGTCGGCGATCTCCTCGGCGATGCGGCGCCTGCCGCCGGAAATGACGACGCCGCCCAGCTTCCGCAAGGTCAATCCGGCCGACTGGGCGGTGATGTTCCTGGCGCTCCGCTCCTCCCAGGTGCGCCTGTCGGACATCGATGCCTTCGCCAACCGGGCGATCCTGCCGCGCGTGTCGACCCTGCCCGGCGTCGCCCAGGTCCTGATCTTCGGTTCGCAGAAATTCGCCGTACGCGTGCGGGCCGATCTCGACCAGCTGGCGGTCCGCGGGCTCACCATGCAGGAGCTGCAGAACGCCGTCGTCAACGCCAACTCGAGCAAGCCGGTCGGCTCGATCGCCGACCAGAAGCAGAACGCCATCCTCGACGCCACCGGACCGATCAACAAGGCAGCCGACTACATGCCGGTGATCGTGAGCTGGCAGAACGGCGCGCCGGTGCGCCTGTCCGACGTCGCCACCGCCATCGACAGCGTCGAGAACGACAAGGTCGCGAGCTGGCTCGACGGCACGCGCGCCATCATCATGGGCGTTTATCGGCAGCCCGATGCCAACACCGTCGAGGTCGTCGACCGCGTCAAGGCGATCCTGCCGCAGATCCAGGCCGAGCTGCCGCCGGGCGTCGAGGTTCGTTTGCTGGCCGACCGCTCCAAGTCGATCCGCGAGGCCGTCGAAGACGTCGAGTTCACGCTCGTCCTCGCCGCCGTGCTGGTGATCATCGCGATCTACTTCTTCCTGCGGAGCTTCAGGGCCACGCTCATTCCGGCGGTCGCGCTGCCGATCTCGATCATCGGCACCTTCGCCGGCATGTATTGCTTTGGCCACTCGATCGACAACATCTCGCTTCTGGCGTTGACGCTGGCGGTCGGCTTCGTCGTCGACGATGCCATCGTCATGCTCGAGAACATCGTGCGCCATATCGAGGCCGGCGAGAAACCGATGGAGGCCGCATTCAAGGGCTCCAGGGAAGTCGGCTTCACCATCATCTCGATGACGCTGTCGCTGGTCGCCGTGTTCATCCCGGTGCTGTTCATGGGCGGCGTGGTCGGCCGCATGTTCAACGAATTCGGTCTCGTCATCAGCATGGCGATCCTGATCTCCGGCCTGGTGTCGCTGACGCTGACGCCGATGCTGTGCTCGCGCATGCTGAAGCCGATCGACCACCGCGAGAAGCACAACTTCCTGCTCGGGCTCTTCGAGTGGAGTTTCAAGAAGGTCACCGACGGCTACGCCTGGGCACTGAAGCGCACCGTCAGGATGCCGCGCATCGTGCTGGCGTTCACGCTGGGCACCTTCGTCGCGACCGCGATCATGTTCCAGGCGGTGCCCAAGGGCTTCTTTCCGTCCGAGGACATCGGCCAGATCACCGGTTCCACGGTCGGCCCCGACGACGCCTCGTTCGACGCCATGGTCGCCCGGCAGTCGGCGCTGGCGGAGGTCATCCGCCGCGATCCCGACGTCGCCTCGGTCGTGTCGACGGTCGGCGGCGGCAACGCCGCGGCGACGGTGACGTCGGGGCGCATGTTCATCATGCTGCGCGACAAGCCCGAACGGAAGGACAGCGCCCAGCAGGTGATCGCCCGCCTGCGCCGCGCCACGGCCACGGTGCCCGGCATCAACATCTTTTTCCAGGCGGTGCAGTCGATCAACATCGGCACGACCCAGACGCGCGCCCAGTACCAGTTCGGCATGCGCTCGAGCGATCTCGCGCTGCTGCGCGACTACGCGCCGCGGATGGAAGCCGCGATGCGCCGCGTCCCCAGCATCCTCGACGTCAACACCGACCTGCAGGTCCGCGCCCGTTCGGCGCTGATCGAGATCGACCGCGACATCGCTTCCCGGCTCGGCGTGTCGGTCGACCAGATCCGGCTGCTGCTCTATTCGGCCTTCGGCTCGCGCCAGGTGTCGACGATCTACGCCTCCGACGACACCTACCAGGTGATCCTCGAGGCCGATCCCAAGTACGCCGACACCAGCGATATCCTGCGCCGCCTGCAGGTGCGAACGCCCAACGGCGGCCTGGTGCCGCTCGATACGCTGGCCAAGCGCATCGACAGGCCGACGGCGCTCACCGTCAACCACATCGCCCAGCTTCCCTCGGTGATCGTCTCGTTCAACCTGGCGCCGGGCGTGGCACTCGGCCAGGCGGTCGCCGACATCCAGGCGGCGGCGGCCGAGGTCGGCCTGCCGGCCAGCGTCGCCACCAGCTTCGAAGGCAGCGCCCAGGTCTTCCAGCAGGCGGTGGCCAACCAGGGGCTGCTGCTGTTTGCCGCCGTGCTGGTGATCTACATCATCCTGGGAATCCTCTACGAGAGCTTCATCCACCCGCTCACCATCCTGTCCGGCCTGCCGTCGGCCGGCATCGGCGCGCTGGCGACCTTGATGCTGTTCGGCATGGACCTCAGCGTCATCGCCATGATCGGCGTCGTCATGCTGATCGGGATCGTGAAGAAGAACGCCATCATGATGGTCGATTTCGCCATCGAACGGCGCTCGCAGGGCGCGTCGGCCGAGGCCGCCATCGTCGAGGCCGCCCAGCTGCGCTTCCGTCCGATCATGATGACCACCGTGTGCGCGCTGCTCGGGGCGCTGCCGATCGCCATCGGCGCCGGCGCGGGCGCCGAACTGCGCCAGCCGCTCGGCATCACCGTGGTCGGCGGCCTGCTGGTGTCGCAGCTGCTCACGCTGTTCATCACGCCGGTGGTCTACATCTGGTTCGACCGGTTGACCGGCATGCGCTTCAGCCCGGGCTGGGCCAGGCGCTGGCGCGTCAAGGGCCGGCTGCCGGCGGCGCCCGCCGAGTAGACATCCTCCATCATCGAAAGTTTGACTGCATGACCGACGATATCGGTGCTTTCGTGCCCGGTCCCCGTGTGCGTATCGAGGGTCGCCCCGGCGGGCCGCTGAAAGGGCTTACCTTCGCCGCCAAGGACCTGTTCGACGTTGCAGGCGTGCCGACCGGCGGCGGCAACCACGACTGGCCGACCGGCCGGCCGGTGCCGGCGAGGAACGCCTGGGCGGTGCAGACCCTGCTCGACGCGGGCGCCACCCTGATCGGCAAGACGATCACGGACGAAGTCTCGCTCGGCATCCTGGGCGAGAACGCCTTCGACGGCACGCCGAAGAACGTCCGCGCCCCGGGCCGCGTGCCGGGCGGCTCGTCGTCCGGCTCGGCCGCCGCGGTGGCGGCGGGCCTCTGCGACACCGCGCTCGGCACCGATACCGGCGGCTCGGTCCGGGTGCCCTCGAGTTTTTGCGGCTTGTACGGCATCCGCCCGACTCACGGGCGAATCGACGTCACCGGCATGCTGCCCCAGGCGCCGACTTCGGACACGACCGGCTGGTTTGCGCGCGACGCGGAGACCTTCGCCAGGGTGTCGTCGGTGCTGCTGGGCGAAGCCGTTCCAATCGCGCTGCCGACCAAATTGATCGTTGCCGTCGATGCCTTCGGCTTCGCCGATGCCGACGTGGCCGATGCCCTGCAGCCGATGGTGAAGCGCCTGGGCGCGCTCGTCGGCAACAGCCGCGAGGAGGTCATGGCGCCGCAGGGCCTCTCGGTATGGGCGCGCGCCCAGCGCAGCCTGCAGCCCGTCGAGGCCTACGCCACGTTCAGGGACTGGCTCGACAAGGGCAATCCGCGCTTCGCCTTCTCGGTCGCCAAGGCGCTAGTGATGGGTTCGTTGACACCGCTGGTCGACCAGACCTGGGCCGCCCTGATGCGCCAGGAAGTGCGCGCCCGCCTGAAGTACCTGCTGCCGGCCGGCACCATCCTCTGCCTGCCGACGACGCCGTTTCCGGCGCCCCTCGCGGGCCAGCCTCTGTCGGTGCTCGATCCGCTGCGCGACCGCATCACCTGCCTCTGCGCGCACGGCGGGCTCGCCGGCCATCCGCAGGTCAATATTCCCGGCGCGACGGCGGGTGGCCTGCCCGTCGGATTGTCGATCGTCGGTCCGCGCGGCAGCGATGCAACGCTGGTTGCCGTGGCCCAAGCCTTGGAGAAGACAGCGTGAAGGATCTCGTACCCAACATTCCCGAAGTCGTCGCCGAAGTAAGCGAACTCTTCGAGCGCTACGAGCAGGCGCTGATCGACAAGAACGTCGAGGTGCTCGACGCCACCTTCTGGAACAGCCCGCATACGATCCGTCTGGCGCACCACGAGCACGGCTACGGCTTCGACCGCATCCATGCCCATCGCGTGGCGCGGGTGCCGGGGCCGGGCACCAAGGAGAAGCGCCTGCGCCTCGATATCGTGACCGTGGGCCGCGACGTCGCCACCGTCACGCTGGTCTACAAGGTGCGCGGCAAGGACATGACCGGCCGCCAGATGCAGACCTGGGTGCGCTTCCCCGACGACGGGACGGGAAAGGGGGGCTGGAAAGTCATCGCCGCCCATGTCTCCATGATCGCCGAAACGCCCGTGCTGTAGAGGACGCCATGACCCAAGAGACAGCGCAGCTCGGCAACGTGATCAATCCCGATGCCGCCTGGGTCGCCAGGGTGAGCGAACCCGCGCTCGAGCCCGAGCTGCCGATCGTCGATCCGCACCATCATCTCTGGCAGCGCGCCGGCAACGACTACCTGTTCCACGACCTGCTGGCCGACACGCAAACCGGCCACAACATCGTGGCCACCGTCTTCGTCGATTGCCATTCGATGTACCGCAAGGATGGCCCGGCCGAGCTGCGCTGCACCGGCGAGACCGAGTTCGCCAACGGTGTCGCCGCCATGAGCGCCAGCGGCCTCTACGGCAATCTGCGCGCCTGCGCCGGCATCGTCGGCCATGTCGACCTGCGCCTGGGCAGCAAGGCCGGCGCCGTGTTCGATGCCCAGATCGCCGCCGGCAACGGCCGCTTCAAGGGCATCCGCCATCAGACCGGCTGGGACGCCGATCCCGGCATCCGCAACGTGCGCACCGATCCGGCGCCGGAGCTGACTCGCGACACGACTTTCCGCGCGGGCTTTGCCGAACTGGCGAAGCGCAACCTCGTCTTCGATGCCTGGCTCTATCATCCGCAGCTCGGCGAGATCGCCGATCTCGCCGATGCCTTTCCCGGCACGACCATCGTCCTCGACCATGTCGGCGGGCCGCTCGGTTACGCGGGCTATGCCGGTCGCCACGACGAAGTGCGGGTGGCCTGGAAGCAATCGATGGCCGAGCTGGCGAAGCGCCGGAACATCGTCGTCAAGGTCGGCGGCCTCGGCATGGCCATGGGCTGGTTCGATTTCTACAAGCAGCCGATGCCGCCCGGCTCGCAGGCGCTGGCCGATGCCTTCAAGCCCTGGGTGGAAACCTGCATCGACCTGTTTGGCGCGGACCGCTGCATGTTCGAGAGCAATTTCCCGGTCGACAAGATCACGTCCGGCTACGGCGTGCTGTGGAACGCCTTCAAGCGTCTGGCATCGGGTGCGTCGGCGGCCGAGAAGACTGCCCTGTTTTCAGGCACTGCGCAGCGTGTGTACCGCCTCGACTGATACCCGTTTGACATTCCAGCCGATGGCCTGCAATTTCGCGTGTAGACAAAACTGTTGCATCGAAAATCGGGGCAACAACCGGCAGGCCGATCAACGGCCGTCGGATCGAGGGAGCGAAGAACAAGGCCAAACAGACGACCGTGTTCTTCGCGTGGCTTGGATCTACGGGAGGAAAAGACATGCGCTTGATGGGTAAGTTGGGAGTAATCGCGGCCGCCGCTACGGTGGCATTGGGCGCCGGCACCGCCGTGGCCCAGGACAAGAAGGTCCGCATCCAGATGCAGTCGAACTTCGCGTCGACGCTGGCCTTGCTGGGACCGAACGCCAAATACACGGTCGACCAGGTCAACAAGCTGTCGGGCGGCAGCATCGACATGAAGTTCTTCGAACCCGGCGCCCTGGTGCCACCGGGACAGGCTTTCGACGCCGTCTCGTCGGGTGCCCTCGACGCTGCCTGGGCGACCCCCGGCTTCTGGACCGGCAAGGACATCGCCTTCGCCGTCTTCTCGACCGTGCCGTTCGGCCCGGGCATCGGCGAATACATCGGCTGGATGAAGGAGGGCGGCGGCGAGAAATTGCTGCAGGCGCTCTACGCCAAGTACAACATCCATTCGGTGGTCTGCCACCTGATCCCGCCCGAGGCCTCGGGCTGGTTCCGCAAGGAGATCAAGACGCTGGACGACCTGAAGGGGCTGAAGATGCGCTTCTTCGGTCTCGGTGCCAACGTCATGCAGAATCTCGGCGTCTCGACCCAGCTCCTGCAGGCCGGCGAAATCTTCCAGGCGCTGCAGCTCGGCACCATCGACGCCACCGAGTTCTCCATGCCGGTGATGGACTTGAGCCTCGGCTTCCATCAGGTTGCGAAGTTCTACTACTTCCCGGGCTGGCATCAGCAGGCGACGTTCGGCGACCTGATCGTCAACAAGACCAAGTGGGATTCGCTGTCGGCGACGCAGAAGGCCCAGGTCGAGGCGGCCTGCGACCAGACCGTGCTCAAGGGCATCAGCGTCGGCGAGACGGTTCAGGGACCTGCGCTCAAGGATATCGAGGGCAAGGGCGTCAAGCTGATGACCTGGAGCCCGGAATTCCTCGCTGCCTTCCAGAAGGAATGGGACAAGGTCGCGGCGGAACAGGCCGCCAAGAGCCCCGAATTCAAGAAGGCCTGGGACTCGCTCAGCAAGTATCGCGCGGAATACGCGATCTGGAAGGATCGCGCCTACCTCAAGTAGGCGGCGACATGACGTAGGCGGCCGCCCGAAGGGGCGGCCGCTTCTTTCTGGGGGAGTTTCGCGTAATGCAGGCAATGTTGAGTGCGAGTGACGCGATCAATCGGGTTCTGGCGCGCATCGCGCGGGTATTCGGGTGGTTGTTCGTGGCTCTGGTGGTCGTGATCTGCTGGGACGTGCTGACCCGCAAGATCGGGTTCCAGATACCGGGTTTCGGTTCGACGCCGATCCAGGAGCTCGAATGGCACCTGCATGGCGCCCTGTTCCTGTTCTGGCTGGGCTATGCCTACATCCGCAACTCCCATGTCCGTATCGACGTGTTCACGTCGAACAAGACGCCGCGCCAGCAGGCGAAGCTAGAGGTGTTCGGCATTCTCGTCTTCGCCATCCCCTACTGCGTCGTGGCCACGTATTTCTCGTTCCTGTTCGCCCAGGTTTCGTTCCTTCAGAACGAGCGATCGGACGCCCCCAATGGGCTCGAGTACCGCTGGATCCTGAAGGGCTGCCTGTTCCTGGGCCTGGTCCTCGTCGATCTGGCGGTCGCCTCGGTCCTGATGCGAAAACTCGTCATGCTGTTCGGCTCCCCGGACCTCGCCGCGCGCGCCTCGTCGCCCGCGGCCAGTCACTGAGGGAGACGGGCCATGGAATGGATCGCAGACCATCTCTCGGTGCTGATGTTTCTCGTGCTCACGTTCATCATGTTCGTGGGTTATCCGGTGGCGTTCGTCCTGGGCGGCGTGGCGCTTGCCTTCGGCGCGCTCGGCATCGCGCTCGACGTATTCCGCCCGGCACAGTTCGGCAGCCTGATCCCCCGCATCTGGGGCCAGGCCGTGCAGAACCAGGTTCTCATCGCCGTCCCGATGTTCGTGTTCATGGGCACGATCCTGGAGAAGTCGGGCGTTGCCGACGAGCTGTTGAAGGCCCTTCAGGTGATCACGCGCCGGATTCCCGGCGGGCTCGCGATTTCGGTCACCGTGATGGGGACCATCATGGCGGCGACCACGGGCATCGTCGGCGCCTCGGTGATCATGCTCACCCTGATTGCCTTGCCGACCATGCTGGAGCGCGGCTACTCCAAGGAACTGTCGGTCGGTACCATCGCCTCGGCCGGCACGCTGGGAATCCTGATACCGCCCAGCATCATGCTGGTCATCATGGGCGACCTCATGACGCTGTCGGTGGGAACGCTGTTCACCGCCGCCATCCTGCCGGGCCTGCTCCTGGCGGGCATCTATCTCGTCTACATCTGCATCTACGCCGCGATCAATCCCAAGATGGCGCCGCCGCTGTCGTCGGACGAGGGGCCGCAGAGCGTGGCCGAACTCACACGTCTGGTGCTGCGCAGCTTCCTGCCGCCGGCATTCCTGATCTTCGTCGTCCTGGGGTCGATCTTCGGCGGCTGGGCCACGCCGACGGAGGCCGGCGGAACGGGGTGCGCCGGCGCGCTGTTGCTGGCCTGGTGGAACGGGCGTCTCAACCTGAAGACGATGAACGAGGTGATCGAGAGTTCGGCCCTCACCAACGCGCTGGTGTTCTTCATCATCTTCGGCGCCACGCTGTTCTCGTTCGTGTTCCGCGCGCTGGGCGGCGACGATCTGGTGGTCGAGCTGCTGAAGGCGATCGGCATCGACACGGGATGGGAGATCCTGATCTTCGTGATGGTGCTGGTCTTCATCATGGGGTTCTTCTTCGACTTCCTCGAGATCTGCCTGATCGTGCTGCCGATCTTCGCGCCGATTCTCCTGAAGGTCGATTTCACGCCGCACATCGCCGAGAACAAGGACTTCATGGTCTGGTTCGTGATCCTGGTCGCGGTCAACCTGCAGTCGGCTTTCCTCACGCCACCCTTCGGCTTTGCGCTCTTCTACATGAAGGCGACGGTGCCGCCCGAGGTGACGATGGCCCACATCTACCGCGGCATCGTGCCGTTCGTGGCCCTGCAGGTTCTCTGCGTTGCCCTCTGCATGATCTGGCCGGAGATCATCCTGGTGCTGCCGCGCCACTTCGGCTTCCTCGACTGACCCGAAGGCGTCAGGCCGGCCACGCCACTGCCGTCATGACCATCACCAGTCCCGTGGAGGCGACGTTCCAGCTCAGCGTTCGCAGCCACGGGACGCCGATGGCATAGAGCGGCAGGAAGAGCACCCTGCCGCCGAGATAGACCAGCGCGCCGGCCTCGCTCGTCCATCCTCCCGTTCGATGGAAGACCTCGAGCATCAGCACGGCGGCGGCGAAGATCGCAAAAGTCTCGAGGAAGTTGCGCTGGGCCCGCTCGAGGCGTCCGGCGACCCCGGCCGGTCGAATGTCCTCGTCGCGGGGTCCGACGGAGTAGGCGTTTCCGACCTGCGCCTTGAAAGCGAACGAGGCTGCCGCAACGTGGACGAGTCCGAGGACCATCGCCCCGAAAAGAGCCCAGGATTCGATAGACATGACGATCTCCCGCCCGATCGCCTGTCAGTATACCACCACCGCCCGGCCCGGCTGGGCCGGTGACAGCCCGCCCGACGCGGGCCTAGCCCGGATATCTCACAGATGAAGGGTGCATCGGGGCACGGGCTTTGAGAGAGTTGTTGTGTGGCAACACTTTCCTCAGTCCCAAGGATTAGCCCCGATGCCGACAGAGTGTAGCGCAGATCTG
>JAESGK010000284.1_pt1 | contig 27460 bp, 27 predicted proteins | sample 9269681 | NCBI WGS metagenome assembly JAESGK01 (sample SAMN14515347, study PRJNA621673) | algae metagenome | isolation source: Timaviella obliquedivisa GSE-PSE-MK23-08B and co-occurring heterotrophs from... | place: USA: Grand Staircase Escalante National Monument, Utah | collected 2006-08-15
ACACGCTCTTCGACGTATCGATACCAACTCGTGCTATCTTCGACATGGACGGCTCCCTCGAATGAGTCCTAACGACCTCATTCTGGCACTTAGATGCCGTCGGGGGCCGTCCACCCCAACGAGCCTCCGGCTCGCTCGAAATCATGAGCGAGCCGGAGGCTCGCGGTCCGGAAGACCATGATCGCTTCGCGTCGTGTAATCGTCCTCGGCGGTGCTGGCCTCGTCCTCGGCGGCTGTTTCGACCGGCCCTGCCACGAGCGCAATCCGGCGCAGAAGGCGTTCCTCGAGGGACTGTCGGCGCTGGCCAAGCCGGCGTTGAATTCGAAGAATCCGCTCGCCGTCGAGGAGGCGGCGCGGCAGAGCGTGGCGCTGGCGGGCAAAGTCGGCGCCTTTTCCGACTGGTGCGGCACCATCCGCAAGATCGAGGGCACCGCCCAGACCGCCGCAGTCACCATCGAGGTCGGGCCCCAAGTTTCGCTCTACGCATTCAACGACTGGGCGCTGGCGTTCGCGGGCTCCGTGACCGACCTTTTCTCCACACGATCGCGTCAAACACCGCCGCCGGGTCTTTCCGACCCGGCCATCGCGGCGCTAAAAACACTGCGGCTCGGTGAACGCGTGACGCTCTCCGGACGGATGGGCGAGATCGCAGGCTCCGGCGTGTTCGATCTCTCCCGACTGTTCGGCAAGAGCGACGCGGAGCACCGCCAGTTCCTGCAGACGCCACGCTTCGTGGCGCGCATCGAGGCCCTCGCGGCATCGACGAAGACCTAGAAAGGACTCCGAGTGCCGTCTTTCAATTACGACTTCCCCTACTCGACCAAGAAACTCCCGGTCTTTGCGAGCAACGTCGTGGCCTCCTCGCAGCATCTCGCGGCAACCGCGGGCCTGCGCATGATGGCCAAGGGCGGCAACGCCGTCGATGCGGCGATCGCCAGCGCCATCGCCATCACCGTGGTCGAGCCGACCATGAACGGCATCGGCGCCGACGCCTTCTGCATCCTGTGGGACGGCAGCAAGCTGGTCGGCCTCAACGCCTCGGGCCACTCGCCCGGCCTGATGACGCCCGACCAGTACAAAGGCCAGGACAAGATGCCCAACGTCGGCTGGGGCAGCGTCACCACGCCCGGCGCGGTGTCGCTCTGGATGGAACTGCACAAGCGCTACGGCAAGCTGCCTTTCGCCGACCTGTTCGAGCCCGGGATCAAGTACGCGCGCGACGGCTTTCGCGTCTCCTACATGGTGTCACGCCAGTGGGAGCGCGCCATCGACCGGCTGAAGGGCCAGGAGAGCTGGGTGAAGGCCTTCCTGCCGGGCGGCCGCGCGCCCAAGCCGGGCGAGCTGTGGAAATTCCCCGACCAGGCAACGACGCTCGCCAAGATCGCCGAGAGCAAGGGCGAGGCGTTCTATCGCGGCGAACTCGCCGAGGCGATGGACAAGTACGCCAGGGAAACCGGCGGGGCGCTGCGCAAGGAAGACCTCGCCGCCCACAGGCCCGACTGGGTCGACCCGATCGGCCTCAGTTATCGCGGCACGACGCTGCACGAGATCCCGCCGGCGGGTCAGGGGATCGCGGCCTGCATGGCGCTCGGCATCCTCGAGAACTTCGACGTCGCCGAACACGATCCCGACGGCCCCGAGATGACGCATCTCCGCATCGAGGCGATGAAGCTCGCCTTTGCCGACATCTATCGCTACGTGGCCGACCCGCGCTTCATGGAAGTGACGCCCAAGCAGATGCTCGACAAGGGCTACCTCAAGAGCCGCGCCAAGCTGATCGACCCGAAGAAGGCCAAGGACTTCGGGCCCGGCACGCCCAAGGACGGCGGCACGATCTATCTCGGCACCGCCGACGAAGGCGGCATGATGGTGTCGCTGATCCAGTCGAACTACACGGGCTTCGGCTCGGGCGTCGTCGTGCCGGGCACCGGCATTGCGCTGCAGAACCGCGCCACCGGGTTCGTCACGACCAAGGGCCATCCCAACGAAGTCGGCCCCAGGAAGCGGCCGTTCCACACCATCATCCCGGCCTTCATCACCAAGGACGGAAGGCCGGTCGCGACCTTCGGCCTGATGGGCGGCGCGATGCAGCCGCAGGGCCACATGCAGGTCTTCTCGCGCATCGTCGACTACGGCCAGAACCCGCAGGCCGCCACCGACGCGCCGCGCTGGCGCGTGCACGAGACCGACGGCACGGTCTGGACGGAAGAGCATATGCCGGCCGACACCGCCGCCGGCCTGGAAGCGCGCGGGCACAAGCTCACGCGCACCAAGGCGCCGAGCTTCGATTTCGGCTCGAGCCAGATCATCTGGCGCTATCCCGACGGCGGCCCCTACTTTGGCGCCTCCGAGAGCCGTCGCGACGGCGCCGCGGTCGGCTTCTAGTCATGAGCGGCACGGTCGTCTCGATCCAGGACGGCGGATTCGCGATCAACGGCCGGCCGACCTATGCCGGCCGGAGCTGGAAGGGCCATCGCATCGAAGGGATGCTGTTCAACAGCCGCATGGCCAACGCCATCGCCGACGACGAGAACCCTTCCACGCGCGGCGGCTGGGCCTATGCCGACGGCGACTGGGATGCCGAGCGCAACACGGCCGAATTCATCGCCGCCCTGCCCGCCTACCGCGCGCACGGCCTGCTCGCGGTCTGCCTGAATATCCAGGGCGGCAGTCCGCAGGGCTACTCCTGGCACCAGCCATGGAAGATCGGCGGCTTCACCTCGGAGGGCGTGCTGAAGCCTGCCTGGGCGGCGCGACTGGGCAAGGTGATCGAGGCCTGCGACCGCAACGGCATGGCGGTGATCCTGGGCCTCTTCTACGGCAAGCAGAGCGGGACGCTGAAGGACGAATCCGCGGTGAAAGCAGCCGTCACCAACACGGTCGACTGGCTGCTCGAAAAGGGCGCGACCAACGTGCTGGTGGAGATCGGCAACGAGGTCGACCTCGAGAATGTCTGGGCGCACCCCATCATTGCCGCCGCACGCTGCCACGAGTTGATCGAGCTTGCGCAAAAGCGCGGTAAGGGAAAGCTGTTGGTGAGCACGAGCCTGATCGGCCTCGACGCGCCGCCCGCCCAGACCGTGGCGGTGGCCGACTTCCTGCTGCCGCACGGCAATCGCATCCACGGGCCCGACGGTCCCTTCCAGCCGAGCCCGCACGGCATCCGCCTGCAGGTCGCGCGTTGGCGCGCCAGTCCCGCCTACCGGGGCCAGCCGATCGTCTACAACGAGGACGATCACCTCGAGTTCGACAAAGCCGACAACCATTTCGTGGCCGCCGTCGAGAGCGGCGCGAGCTGGGGCTTCTTCGACTACCGCCGCTCGCGCGAGCGTTTCGAGGACGGCTTCCAGTCGCTGCCGGTCGACTGGACGATCTCGTCGGTGCGCAAGCGTGGCTTTTTCGGGTTGCTGAAGGAAATCACCGGATGAACTGGGGCACGATGAGCCGCGCCGAGCGCGACGCGGCCTACAACAACTCGATGGCGGTGAAGAACAGCCCGGACCTGAACGCCGCCCGCGAGGCAGCGTCGGCCGCCTTCCGCAACGCCCATCCCCAGCATCTCGACCTGCGTTACGGGCCCAAGGAACGCAACGCCTGGGACCTGTTCCCCGCCGCCGATCCGAAGGCGCCCTGCCTCGTGTTCATCCACGGCGGCTACTGGCAGCGCAACAGCAAGGACGGGTTCGCCAACCTGATCGCGGGCCTCCATGCCCGCGGCTGGGCCGGCGCGCTCCCCGGCTACACGCTGGCGCCCGACGCCACGCTCGGCGAGATCGTGGCCGAGATCGACGCGGCGCTCGACTGGCTGGCGGCAAATGGCAAGGCGCACGGCATCGAGGGCAAGGTCGTGCTCTCGGGCTGGTCGGCCGGCGGCCACCTGACCGCCATGTGCCTCGGCCACAAGCGCGTGCATGCCGGGCTGGCGATCTCCGGTGTCTACGAGCTGGGCCCGATCCGCGACACCTACCTGAACGAAAAGCTGAAACTCAGCGACGGCGAGATCGAGACGCTGTCGCCGATGCGCCTGCCCATGGTGGCCAAGCCGATGCTGATCGCCTACGGCACGGCCGAGCTGCCGCCGCTGGTGTCCGACAGTCGCGAACTCCATGCCAAACGTGCCGCGGCCCATCTGCCGGGGGCGCTGCTGCCGGTCGCCGGCGCGGACCATTTCACCATCGTGCACGAATTGCGCGACACCGACGGCGCGCTCACCCGTCAAGCTCTCCTACTGGCCGACTGATCGCCCGCGCCGCAGCGGCCTACGCAGCATCGGCACCAAAGTCGGCGAACTGCCGTTCTGGATTCGGCCGAGCCGTTCGAAGCCGTGCCGCTCGTAGAGGCCAACGTTCCGCGGGTTGGACGATTCGAGATAGGCCGGCACGCCGTCGAGATCCGCGAGGGCGAGCGCGTACCCCAGCAGCGCGCCGCCCAGGCCCTTGCCCTGGTGCTGCGGATCGATGCCGATCAGTGGCAGGTACCAGTGCGGCTCGTGAGGATGGAAGGCGGCCATCTGCTGCATGATGCCGGCACCGTCCATCAGCGCCGGGCCCTTGAGCGTGCTCTGCATCAGCGCACCCAGCGCCTCCCCGTCGGGCTCGACGCCGGGCGACAGCCACAGGGCCACGCCCGCGCAACCCTCGACACGATGCGCACTGCCTTTCGCGAATGCCTCGCCACCGAAGGCCCGGGCGAATTTTGGAAAAGCGTCGAGATAGGTTCCGGGGTCGGGCCAGCTCCAGCGCGTCATGGGATCGGCGGCGAATGCCAGGGTGAGCGTGGCAATCGCTGCCGCCTCGTCGCCGGGGGTCGCCGTCTCCACCGTTCTCGTCATCGTCGCCTCGCCTGATCGCCGCGGTCCCTCAAGATGGGAACCGCGGCGATCCGTACAAGGTCCACTACTTCCCGCAGTAGGCCTCGATGCGATAGCCATCGGGGTCGATCGCGAAGGCGGCGTAGTATTTCGGGCTGTAATCGGCCCGCACGCCGGGCTTGCCATTGTCCTTGCCGCCGGTCGCGAGCGCTGCGGCATGGAAGGCATCGACCGCCTTGCGGTCGGGCGCCACGAAGCAGAAGTGCAGGCCCGCTTCCATGTCGGGCTTCACCGGCTTGGTGCTGGCGCCGATCCAGAGGCCGACCGCCTTGCCGCCGTAGCCCAGCGAGTTCTCACCCTCGCTGAGCAGCGCGTAGCCCAGCGGCTTCAGCGCGGCGTCGTAGAATTTCCGGGCCCGGGCGATGTCGGCAACGCCGATGGAAACATGGTCGAACATGATCGAATTCTCCTATAACTTGATAACTGGTTATATGGTTATTCCGACGCCCCGGCCTTGTCAACCACCCAACCGGTTACTAAGTCCTAACCATGAATCGCCCCGACCTGTGCCTGGAGTTTGCCAACACGCGCTATTGGCGGGGGCAAGACACACCGACCGAGACGCTGAACGCGCCCGAGGATCTCGCTGCCTGGACGGTGGCCAACGAGGGGCTGAAACCGGCCAAGCCGCCGGCGCGACGCGAATTCGAGCGCGCCATCGAACTGCGCGAGCTCGTCCATCGCCTGTTCGATGCCCATGCCCAGGCCAAGGCCCCGGTGGCGCGCGACGTGGAGAGCCTGAACGCGGCCCTGTCGGAGGCGCCGACGCGTACGACGCTGAAGCGCGAGCGTGGCGGCTATGGCTGGGAATTCGATGTCAGGTCGGGCACGGCGCTGGCACTGCTGGCGCCGGTCCTGTGGACGGCGGGCGACCTGCTGACAGGCCCCCGTCTCGATCGGGTGCGGCGCTGTGCCAACCCGGAATGCAACTACCTCTTCCTCGACGACAGCCGCGCCGGCAAGCGGCGCTGGTGTTCGATGTCGTCCTGCGGCAACCGCGCCAAGGCACGGCGGCACTATCACAAGAGTCGCGACGAGTAAGCCGTTGCGCTATACTGCAGGCATGGCTGCGCCAGAAGTCCCTGCCACGTTATTGCAGGCGGTTGTCGCTCACTTCAACCCGCGCAAGGTGATCCTGTTCGGTTCGCGGGCGCGCGGCGATGCGCGCAAAGACAGCGACCACGACCTGCTAGTGATCGTGGACGACGAAATCGCACCGCAGAAACTCCATTGGCGGTCACTCCACGCGGCACGGAAGCACTACCGCAAGGCTGTCGACATCACTCCATATCGCCAATCTACCTACGACACCCAAGCCGGCATCGTAGGTACCTTGCCGCACATGGCCGAGGCGGGCGGAATCGTGGTGTTTGATCGAGCGCTTAATGTCCGGGCGGCCGAATAGGCGTTCCGCCAGTTCGTGGATCACCAGGGCCGACGAAGACATCGCCGCGGCCGAGCTGTGTCTGACGGCAGCGAACCCACTGATCAACATCGCGGCATTTCACACGCAACAAGCCGCTGAAAAATTGCTGAAGGCCGTCATCGCAGCCTCGGGAATAGAGCCGCCGCGTACTCACGACCTGGCTGAACTGGCCGACCTTGCCGCGAACGCACAGCCGGCCGTCCGGGTACAGGCAGAGCAAGTCGAGACCATCACGTCCTGGGCCGTGCTGACCCGCTACCCCAGTCACGGCGACACGCCGCCGCCAACTTCGGAGGAAATCGCAGCGGCACTCCAACTGGTCAGGGAACTTCGCGGCGGCGTCGCCAAGGCAACGACGCGCTGAATGAAAAAGCGCCCCGTAAGGGGCCCCTCGTTTATCCTTGAGCGAAGCCTAGCGCAAAATGCTTTGCAGCTTCATCGCGACGCCCATGTCGCCTTCGATCTTGAGCTTGCCGGTCATGAACGCGGTCATGCCGTCGAGCTTGCCGTTGATCAGGTCGTCGAAGTCGGCGAACTCCATCTTGATGGTGCAGTCCGCGGCCTTGTCGTCGTTGCTTACGGCAGGCGGGGTCGCATTGCCGTCGATGTGGACGACACCCTGGTCGGTGGCGAATTTCACGGTGTTGCCGAACGGCGACTTCTTGGAAGCGCCTTCCTTCATTTTCGTGGTGATTTCCTGCAAGGTCATGAACGAGTTCCTCCAGTCGGCCAATGGTCTGGGGGCTTACTTGACCTTTACGTAAACGTCAAATAGGCCGGTGAACGGTCATTCAGTCCGGAGGAAAGATGTCGTATCGCTCGGTCTTCAAACCGGGGCTATTTGAAGGCCAGACCGTCGTCGTGACCGGCGGCGGCAGCGGCATCGGCCGCTGCACGGCGCACGAGATCGCAGCTCTTGGCGCGCACCTCGTCATCACCGGCCGCAAGCAGGAGAAGCTCGACGTCGTGAAGGCCGAGATCGAGGCGGCTGGCGGCACCTGCGAGACGCACATCTTCGACATCCGCGAGGAAGCGCAGGCGAAGGACGCGGTCGGCGCCATCGTGGCGAAGAACGGCCGCATCCACGGCCTGTTCAACAATGCCGGCGGCCAGTTCCCCTCGCCCGCTGCCAGCCTCAGCGCCAAGGGCTTCGACGTGGTCGTGCGCAACAACCTCACCGGCGGCTTCATCGTCAGCCGCGAGGTCTTTACCCAATCCATGCAGAGTCATGGCGGCTCGATCGTCAACATGACGGCGGACTATCGCAACGGCTTCCCCAACATGGTGCATACGGGCGCCGCGCGCGCCGGCATGGCCAACCTCACCATGACGCTGGCCTACGAATGGGCGGTCGCGGGCGTGCGGGTGAACTCCGTGGCGCCGGGCTGGATCGCCTCTTCCGGCATGGACACCTACACCGGCGACTTCAAGGAACAGATCCCGAAGCTGAAAGGCTACTGTCCGCTGGGCCGACTCGGCACCGAGAGCGAGGTATCGGCGGCCGTGTGCTTCCTGCTGAGCGACGCCTCGGCCTACATCACCGGCACCGAGATCAGGATCGACGGCGGCGTGCCGCTCGCCAACCGCTCGGTCGACCTGCCGGCGACGGACAAGTCGCAGGCCTTCAACGGCTTCCATCTCGCCAAGACGCCCAAAGTGCTGGGAGGCGAGTAGCCCATGCCGATCCTCGAAAGCCAGGTCGACACCAACAGCGACGAATTCAAGCGCAACCGCGAGAGGATGCTGGCAGCGATCCTGGAATTCCGCGACGCCGAGGCCGCCGTCCAGGCCGCCACCGAGAAATCGCGCGCCCGCTTCGCCAAGCGCAAGCAACTGATGCCGCGCGAGCGCATCGCGCTGTTGCTCGATCGCGGCGCGCCGTTCCTCGAGTTGATGAGCCTGGCCGGCTATCGCATGTACGACGACAAGGACGGCACCGGCGCGGGCGGCGGGGCGATCGCCGGCATTGGCTACGTCCAAGGCGTGCGCTGCATGGTGTCGGCCTCCAACAGCGCGGTGAAGGGCGGCACCATCTCGCCGTCGGGCCAGCGCAAAGGCCAGCGCATGCAGCAGGTCGTGCTGGAGAACAAGCTGCCGCTGGTCTATCTGGTCGAATCGGGCGGCGCCAACCTGATGTACCAAGCCGAGATCTTCATTCCGGGTGGCCGAGGCTTTGCCAACCAGGCCCGCATGTCGGCGCGCGGCATCCCGCAGGTGACGGTGGTGCACGGCTCCTCGACGGCGGGCGGCGCCTATCTTCCGGGCCTCAGCGACTACGTCATCATGGTGCGCAACCAGGCCAAGGTGTTCTTGGCCGGCCCGCCGCTGCTGAAGGCCGCGACCGGCGAGATCGCAACCGACGAGGAGCTGGGCGGCGCCGAGATGCACGCCACCGTCTCCGGGGTCGCCGAATGGATGGCCGAGAACGATGCCGACGGCATCCGCATGGCGCGCGACGTGATCGCCAAGTGGCACTGGAACGACAGACTGCCGCCGCGCCGCGACCGGCCGTTCAAGGAACCGCTTTACGACATCGGCGAGCTCTGCGGGGTCGTGCCACCCTCGCACAAGGATCCCTACGACGTGCGCGAGGTCGTCGCCCGCCTGGTCGACGGCTCGGATTTCCTCGAGTTCAAGGGCCTCTACGACCAGCAGACGATCTGCGGCTGGGCCGAGATCGAGGGCGAGCCCGTGGCCTTCATCGGCAACAACGGGCCGATCACCACCAAGGGCTCGGTCAAGGCCGCCCAGTTCATCCAGCTCTGCTGCCAGCAGGGCACGCCCATCGTCTATCTGCAGAACACCACCGGCTACATGGTGGGCACCGAGGCCGAGCGCGGCGGCATCGTCAAGCACGGCTCCAAGATGATCCAGGCGGTGGCGAATGCAACGGTGCCGCAGATCACGGTCGTGATCGGCGGCAGCTTCGGCGCCGGCAACTACGGCATGTGCGGCCGCTCCTACGATCCGCGCTTCATCTTCGCCTGGCCCAACAGCCGCACCGCCGTGATGGGCGGCGAGCAGGCGGCGGGCGTGATGAAGACCGTGACCGAGCAGAAATTCCTGCGCGAGGGCAAGGAGCCGCCCGCGGAGCAGATCGACAAGATGTTCAAGGGCATCGTCGACCAGTTCGAGCGCGAATCGACGGCGCTCTACGGCACGGCGCATCTGTGGGACGACGGCATCATCGATCCGCGCGACACGCGCCGGGTGCTGGCCTTCACCCTGTCGATCGCCCGCGAATCGCTGGTGCGGCCGCTCAATCCCATCACTTTCGGCGTCGCCCGAATGTAGCGGCAAGGATGTAGAGATGAAGTTCACACCCGAACATCTGGCGCTGCGCCAGACCTGGAAGACGCTGATCGACCGCGAGGTCAATCCCTACGTCGATCAGTGGGAGGCCGAGGGCCAGTTCCCCGCCCACGAGCTGTTCAAGAAGATGGGCAACGCCGGTCTGTTGGGTGTCGACAAGCCGGTGCAGTTCGGCGGCTCGGGCCTCGATTTCTCCTACGCCATGATGTGCGCCGAATCGCTGGGCCTGGTGAACGGCGGCTCGATCCCGATGGCGACCGGCGTCCAGATCTCCATGGCGACGCCGGCGCTCGCCCGCTACGGCAGCGACGAGTTGCGCCAGGATTTTCTGGCGCCGGCGATCAGTGGCGACTACGTGGCCTGCCTCGGCGTGTCGGAGACCGGCGCCGGCTCCGACGTGGCCTCGATCAAGACCACGGCCAACCGCGTCGGCGGCGACTGGGTGATCAACGGCGGCAAGATGTGGACAACCAACGGCGCCCAGGCCGACTGGATGTGTCTTCTTGCCAATACGGGCGAGGGACCGGCGCACAAGAATAAGTCGCTGATCGTGGTGCCGATGAAGACCAAGGGCATCACGGTTGCCAAGAAGCTCGACAAGCTCGGCATGCGTGCCTCCGACACGGTGCAGACCTTTTTCGACAATGTGAAGGTGCCCGTGCGCCACACGATCGGCCAGCCGGGGTCGGGATTCATCTACCAGATGCAGCAATTCCAGGAGGAACGGCTGTGGGCCGGCGCCGGCTCGCTCATGACCTGCGAGCGGTTGATCAACGCCACCATCGACTACACGCGCGAGCGCAAGGTGTTCGGCAAGCCGCTGCTCGACAACCAGGTCGTCCATTTCCGCCTGGCCGAGCTAAAGAGCGAGGTCGAGGCGCTGCGCTCAATCGTCTATCGCGCCTGCGAGGACTATCTCGCCGGCAAGGACGTCACCCTGCTGGCCTCGATGGGCAAGCTGAAGGCCGGCCGCCTGCGCCGCGAGGTCTCCGACGCCTGCCTGCAGTACTGGGGCGGTGCCGGCTACCTCTGGGACAATCCCGTGGCGCGCGGCTATCGCGACGGCCGACTGGGTTCGATCGGCGGCGGCGCCGACGAGGTCATGCTGCAGATCATTTCGAAGCTGATGGGCACCCTGCCCCGTCTCGGGAATCGCTAGGATGCAATTCACCCAGGAACATGACGAGATCCGCCGTACCCTGCGGACGATCATCGACAAGGACATCAATCCGCACGTCGACAAGTGGGAAGAAGACGGCATCTTCCCCGCCCACGAGGTCTTCAGGAAGCTAGGCAATGCCGGGCTGCTCGGCATCAACAAGCCCACCGAATACGGCGGCATGGGGCTCGACTATTCCTACGCCATGGTGATGGCCGAGGAACTGGGCCATATCAACTGCGGCTCGGTGCCGATGGCGATCGGCGTGCAGACCGACATGGCGACACCGGCGCTCGCCCGCTACGGCAACGATGCCCTGCGCAAGGAATTCCTGGCACCCTCGATCAGCGGCGATTACGTGGCCTGCCTGGGCGTCTCCGAAGTGGGCGCCGGCTCCGACGTCGCCTCGATCAAGACCACGGCCCGCAAGGTCGGCGGCGACTGGGTGATCAATGGCGGCAAGATGTGGACGACCAACGGCACCCAGGCCGACTGGATGTGCCTGCTCGCCTCCACGGGCGATGGCCCCGCGCACAAGAACAAGTCGCTGATCTGCCTGCCGATGAAAACCAAGGGCGTCGAGGTCGTGAAGAAGCTCGACAAGCTCGGCATGCGCAGCTCCGACACGGCACAGATATTCCTCGATGAAGTGAAGGTGCCGGTGGGCAACCTGATCGGCCAGGAAGGCATGGGCTTCGTCTACCAGATGCAGCAGTTCCAGGAGGAGCGGCTGTGGGGCGCGATCAGCGCCGTGGTCGGCATGGGCCGCCTGATCGACCAGACGGCGGAGTACACCCGCGAGCGCAAGGTGTTCGGGCGCCCCCTGCTCGACAATCAGGTCATCCATTTCAAGCTGGCCGAGCTCAGCACCGAAGTCGAGCTGGTGCGCTCGCTCTGCTATCGCGCCTGCGAGGAATATCTCGACGGCACCGACGTCACGATGCTGGCCTCGATGGCCAAGCTGAAAGCCGGCCGCATGGTCCGCCTCGTGACCGACGGCTGCCTGCAGTACTGGGGTGGCGCCGGGTATCTCTGGGACAATCCCGTGGCGCGCGCCTTCCGCGATTCGCGCCTGGCGTCGATCGGCGGCGGCGCCGACGAGGTCATGCTGCAGATCATTTCCAAGCACATGGGCACGCTGCCGCGGCTCGAGAATCGCTGAGGACCAGATGGCCGAATTCGCCGACAAGTACCAGACGCTGCTGCTGCATCGCGAGCGGTCGCGCCTGCATGTGACGCTCAACCGTCCCGAGGTGAAGAACGCGCTCAACCCGACCTTGATCGGCGAGTTGCGCGCCGTCTTCGAGATCCTGAAGGACCGCCGCGACGTCAAGGTCGTGGTCCTGCGCGGGGCCGGCGGCACCTTCTGCGCCGGCGCCGACCTCAAGAGCATGGAGCAGAGCTTGACGGACAAGCCCAAGCCTGGCGAGAAAGACCCGATCGCGGTCTGGAACCGCGGCTTCGGCACCTTCCTGGAGATGGTGAACACCACACCGCAGGTCGTGGTGGCCGCGGTCGAGGGCTACGCCATCGCCGGCGGCTTCGGCATCCTCTGCGTCTCCGACGTCGCCATCTGCACCGAGGATTCGGGCTTCGCCATGAGCGAGACGGCGATCGGCATCGTGCCGGCCCAGATCGCGCCCTTTGTCGCCGCCCGCATCGGCGTGCCGCAGACCCGCCATCTCACGCTCACGGCCGCACGCTTCAAGGGTGCCGAAGCCCTGCGCCTCGGCATCGCGCACTACCTCGTGAAAGACTCGGTCGGCCTCGACGCCAAGCTGGAGGAGCTGCTGAAGCAGATCGACCGTTGCGCGCCGATCGCCAATGCGCTTACCAAACAGGTGGTGATGAAGGTCGGTACCGAGCCGCTGTCGCAGGTCCTCGACTTCGCAGCCGACAAGTTCGCCGAGGCACGGCGCGGACCCGAAGCCTCCGAGGGCCTGCGCGCCTTCGCCGAGAAGCGCCCGCCGCGCTGGGCTGTCGAATGACGGGCTTTGCCAAGATCCTGATCGCGAACCGGGGCGAGATCGCGGTCCGCATCCACAGGACGGCCCGGGAGATGGGCTACCGCACCGTCGCGGTCTATTCCGACGCCGACAAGGCGGCGCTGCACGTCGCGACGTGCGATGAAGCCGTACGGATCGGCCCCGCGCCGGTCGGCGAGAGCTATCTCAGCATCGACCGCATCCTGGAGGCCGCCCACACGTCCGGCGCCGACGCGGTCCATCCGGGCTACGGCTTCCTGTCCGAAAACGCCGAGTTCGCGACGGCCTGCGAGAAGGCGGGGCTTGTGTTCATCGGGCCGCCGCCTGCCGCCATCGCTGCCATGGGCAACAAGGCTGCCGCCAAGCGGCGCATGATCGACACTGGCGTACCGTGCGTGCCGGGCTATCAAGGCGCTGACCAGAGCGATGCGAACCTCGAAACGGAAGCCCACAAGATCGGCCTGCCGGTGATGGTGAAGGCCGCGGCGGGTGGCGGCGGACGCGGCATGCGCCTCGTGGAGCGCGACGGCGATCTCCTTGAAGCCATCCGCACCGCGCGGGCCGAGGCCGAGAGCGCCTTCGGCTCGGGCGAGCTGATCCTCGAGAAGGCCGTGGTCGATGCCCGCCATGTCGAGATCCAGGTCTTCGCCGACGCCCACGGCAATGTCATTCACCTGGGCGAGCGCGACTGCTCGGTGCAGCGCCGCCACCAGAAGGTGATCGAGGAGGCGCCCTCGCCCGCCGTCGACCCCGGCCTGCGCGACCGTATGGGCGCCGCCGCCGTCGCCGCCGCCAAGGCCATCGGCTATCGCGGCGCCGGCACGGTCGAGTTCCTGCTGGCCGGCGACGGTGCCTTCTATTTCCTGGAAATGAACACGCGGCTCCAGGTCGAGCATCCGGTGACCGAGGAGATCACCGGCCTCGACCTTGTCGAATGGCAACTGCGCGTTTCGCGCGGCGAACGGCTGCCGCTCACCCAGGAGCAGGTGAAGTTCAAGGGCCACGCCATAGAAGTCCGCCTCTATGCCGAGGACGCCTACAACGGCTTCCTGCCGCAGGCCGGCCGCGTCGACGTCTGGCGGCCGGCGTTCGGCGCGGGTGTGCGCTTGGACTACGGCGTGACCAACGGCTCGACGATCTCGCCCTTCTACGATCCGATGATCGCCAAAGTGATCGCCCATGGCGCCACGCGCGAGGAAGCCCGTATCCGTCTGGTGCGCGCGCTGCGCGAGACGGTGATCCTGGGGCCCACCACCAACCGACATTTCCTGATCCGCCTGCTGGAGCATCCCGACTTTGCCGCCGGCAAGGCAACGACTGCCTTCCTCGTGAAGCACGATTTCCCTGCCCCGGCGATCGGCGACGCGCACTGGGACACGGCCGCGCGCCTGCTGTGGCGCGCCTCGGCTGCGCGCTATCCGGCGCCACTTCGCGGCTGGCGCAACTCCAACCCCGAGCCGACGCCGATCCGGCTGGCGGCGGGCGGCGCGGAACGCCTGCTGCAGGTCACGGGCGGCGACGGCATCGACGCGCCATTCCACATCGATGGCGAGGACATTGTCGTCGATCTCGATGCCCTCACGGTCCGCTTCACCGACAGGACCTACGCCCCGCCCGCGACGGCGGCGGCGGGCAGCGACGGCAAGCTGCGCGCGCCGATGGACGGAAGGATAGTGGCCATCAAGGTGGCGGCCGGCGACAAAGTCGCGCGCGGCCAGACCCTGGTGGTGCTCGAGGCGATGAAGATCCAGCACCAGCTCAAGGCCGCGCTGGATGCCAAGGTTGAATCGATTTCAGTCCAGGAAGGCCAGCAGGTCGCCAACCGCGCCGTGCTCATCACGATGGCCAGCGAGGGGGCGGGTGGAGCATCTCGTCCAGCGATGGCGTTGAGGCCGCAGGACGGCTAGTCTCCCCGCTGACGAGAAACTCAGGGAGGAATGACCGTGCTGCGCAGAACTGTCCTTGCCTTGCTCGCCACGGCGGCTGCAAGCCCCGCCTTCGCCCAAGCCTACCCCAACAAGCCGATCAACCTCATCGTGCCCTTCGCCGCCGGCGGTCCGACCGACCTGCTGGCGCGCATCCTCGGCGAGCGCATGTCGAAGGAACTCGGCCAGCAGATCATCGTCGAGAACGTCACCGGCGCGGCCGGCACGATCGCCATGACCAAGCTCGCGCGCTCGGCGCCCGACGGCTACACGATCGGCATCGGCCACCTCGGCACCAACGTGGTGAACGGCGTGATCTACACCAAGCTCGGTTTCGACCTCATCGGTGACCTCGAGCCGATCGCCCGCTTGCCGGCCAATCCCATGCTGATCGTTTCTTCGAACCAGGTCCCGGCGAAAACGCTGAAAGAGCTGGTGGAGTATCTGAAGGCCAACCAGGTCTCCGGCGGCACCGCCGGCATGGGCTCCGGCTCGCATATCGGCTCCCTCGCGTTCAACGCGGCGACGGGCGCGACCTATCAGCTCGTGCCCTATCGCGGCACCGGCCCCGCCATGCAGGACCTGATCTCGAACCAGATCCAGGTGATGGTCGACCAGTCGTCGAATTCTCTGCCACAGGCACAGGGCGGCAAGATCCGCGCCTACGCCGTGACCTCGGCCAAGCGCTCGCCGGCCATGCCCGACATCCCCACGGCCGCAGAGGCGGGATATCCCATCGAGGTCTCCATCTGGAATGGCCTGTGGGCGCCCAAGGGCACGCCGAAGGAGATCGTCGACAAGCTCAATGCGGCCGCCGTTGCCGCAATGCAGGACCCGGCGATACGCAAGCGCATGGAAGAACTCGGACAGGACCTGCCGACGGTCGAGGAGATGAAGCCGGCGGCGTTCGCAGCTTTCCAAAAGGCAGAGTTCGCCAAATGGAAGCCGATCATCGAAAAGGCCGGCGTGAAAATCGAATAGCCTGGCAAATTGTCATCCTTCGCCACGCTCGGGATGACGAGTATTGCGGCGACACCGGACAGGGCGGCGGCGGCCTAACCCAGCTTCCCGTTTCGTATGGCGCGTCCAGCCCCGGCGGCGGTCTGGAAACACGGTTCCATGCATGCCTCGTTTGCATGCCGCCGAGACTAGTCGCCTCTCCTACACCGAGCTATAGAGCCCAAGGAATTCTTGGGGACGTCATGAGCCTGGCTAACAAAACGCTGTTCATCACCGGCGCCAGTCGCGGCATCGGCCTTGCCATCGCGCTGCGTGCGGCCCGCGACGGCGCCAACGTCACCGTCGCCGCCAAGACCGTGAAGCCCGACCCGCGTCTCGCCGGCACGATCTTCACCGCCGCCGACGAGATCGAGAAGGCCGGCGGCAAGGCGCTGCCGATCGCCTGCGATATCCGCGACGAGCAGAGCGTCGACAAGGCGGTCGCCGATACGGTGGCCAGGTTCGGCGGCATCGACATCCTGGTGAACAACGCCAGCGCCATCAGCCTCACCGGCACGCTCGCCACGCCGATCAAGCGCTACGACCTCATGCACCAGATCAACGGTCGCGGCACGTACCTGGTCTCGCAGAAGTGCATCCCACATCTCATGAAGGCCGCCAACCCGCATGTGCTGAACCTCTCGCCGCCGCTCGACTTCGACGTCAAATGGTTCGCCAACCATCCGGCCTACACGCTCGCCAAGTATTCGATGTCGGTCTACGCCTGGGCGATGGCGGCAGAATTCAAGGAGAAGGGCATCGCCTTCAATTGCCTGTGGCCGCGCACCGCAATCGCCACCGCTGCCATCCAGAACGTACTGGGCGGCGACGAAGCGATGAAGCGGTGCCGCAAGCCCGAGATCATGGCCGATGCCGCCTACGCCATCTTCAACCGGCCTGCGCGCCAAACGACCGGCAACTTCTTCATCGACGACGAGGTGCTGACGGCCGAAGGCGTCACCGATTTCGACCAGTACGCCGTCTCGCCCGGCGAGCCGCTGATCCCCGACTTCTTCGTGCCCGCCGCGGGCGCGCGCACCGTCGTCGGCCGGGGCTAGCGGCGATCATGGCGATGTTCATGCTGGTCCACGGCGCCAGCACCGGTGGCTGGTGCTGGGAAAAGGTCGTGCCGCTGCTCGAGACGAACGGCCACAGGGTCTGCGCGCCGGACCTGCCGGGCCTCGGCAAGGACCACACGCCGCCCGCCAATGTCACATTGGCCGACAATGTCGAGAAGCTGTCCCGCCTGCTCGACAAGATCGAGGAGCCGGTCGTCCTGGTCGGCCATTCGCTGGGCGGCATCACGATCAGCCAGGTGGCCGAGGCACGCCGGCGCAAGCTCAAGGCGCTGGTCTACCTCTGCGCCCTGCTGCCGACGTCGGGCAAGTGCGGCAAGGACATGACGGCGCTGGAGCCCGATGCCATGTTCCGGCTGTCGCGGCAGGTCAGCCCCGATGGGGCCACCTACAGCTTCGCCCGCGACAAGCTGCCGAGCCTGTTCTACGCCGATATCTCGCCGGAGGACCGCTACCGCGCCATGGAGCGCCTGCGGCCGCAGCCACTTTCCATCTCGACGACGCCGGTGACACTGACCGAGGACCGCTTCGGCTCGGTGCCGCGCTGGTACATCGAGTGCACGCACGACAACGCCATCCGCATCGACCTGCAGCGGCTGATGGTCAAGACGACGCCCTGCAAGGTCCTGACGATGGAATGCGGCCACTCGCCCTTCTTCAGCAATCCCGAGGAGCTGGTCGAACACCTCGAGACGATCGCGAAGAGCTAGTGCGTAATTGGAACCGTGCGGGCTCCCGCGCCAAAGGATTCTCGCCGAAGACGGCGAAAACCCGAGAAGGCGCTGCCGCCCGCCGGCGCGTCTGAACGCGCCTAATCAAAGAACGCGAAAGCCCGGGTCTCGATGCTCTGGCGTGGCCTGGGATTGGCCGGAGACGTCGGGTCGTCGAACGCCGAGTGCAGCGAGAAGCGCGCCCGGCCATCTTTTATCGAGTCGTAGCATTTGATCAGGATCGCCTCGTCCCGGGTCATCCTCGGGAAGTAGTACCAACGATGATCGGCGTTGTAGACGCCCTGGTAGATCTCGCCGGTACGGTCGGCATAGACGAGATCGCAGACAGCAAGGTCGCGCGGCGCCAGGCTTTCGGAATCGACCAGGCCCAGCGGCGTCATCTCGACCGGCTCGTGCGCAATGTTGCGCCAGACATTGAACTCGGCGAAGCGCTTCTCGAGGCGCGCCTCGGCCTCGTCCGGCGGCAGCAGGTCGCGCACGCGCTGCGGCCCTGATCTTTCCGTGTAGTCGCAATGGACGCTGCGCACCGGCGTCCGCAATCCGCGCTCGACGGCACGATCGGCCGTACGGACGGTGTGATCGAACACCACGACCTTGGCAGCACCGGTCTCCCGCTTGATCAGCGCCTCGACCTCGGGCTCGTAGGCCGTCCGCACCTCTTCCTTGTCGTAGAAGTCGCGCACGGCGGTGTCGTGGTGCGTCAGGATGAAGGCCTGACGATCGAGCGACAGGTCGCGCGCGACCGGCCGGCCGTCGTGAACGCGCACCTTGAAGTCCCGGTAGTTGCCGACCCGTCGTGGCAGGCCCGTCCCGTGCGGCGGATTGTAGGTCACCGGCTTGACGCTGAGGTCGGCGAGGTAGTTGACGGCTGCTTCGACCATGACGGCCCTCCATGACAAGTCACAGATCGTGCCGTTCCATATCGTCTTCAAGCGGCCGCAGTCCATGAGAAGAACTCATGGGGGCATGCCGCCCGTTACGCCGCCAGTTCGAGAATCTCCATCACCTCGGCCGGTCCCTTGATCGGGCGCGGATTGTTGAGCACGGCGCGGTCGTGCATCGACTTCTCGGCGATCTCGCGGAAGCGGTCCTTGCCCACACCCACTTCGGCCAGACGTCCCGGCAGGCCGAGCGATTTCACCAGGCCGGCCACGAGATCGGCGGCGGCAACCTCCGGCTTGCCGAAAGCCTCGCTCACCCGCTTCTGGCGCTCGGCATTGGCGGGCAGGTTCCAGCGCAGCACCGACGGCAGCATGACACACGAGGTATGGCCGTGCGGCACGCCGCAGGCGGCGCCCAGGACGTGGCCAATGCCGTGGCTGGCGCCGACGCCGACACCCGACGTGCCGGCACCGATCGACAGCCACATGCCGAATTGCAGGTTGAGCCGCGTTTCCATGTCGTCGGGCCTGGCTTTGTGGCCGGGCAGCGCACGCGACAGAAGCCTGAGCGCTTCGGTCGAGGTGCCGATGGCGAAGGGATTGGCCTGCTGCGAGCACAGTCGCTCCACGGCATGATCCACCGCTTTCAGGCCGGTCGAGAGCATGAGGTCGGTCGGGGTGGCCAGCGTCGCTGCGGGATCGAGCACGATGACGCGCGGCACGACCAGGCGATGGCCGAAGCTCTCTTTGATGCCATAGCGCGGATCGGTGATGCCGGCGAAGGCGTTGAACTCGGCGGCCGACAGGGTGGTCGGCACGGCCAGCATGCGGATCGCATCGGCCGGCGGCTTGATCGACTCCGCCGGCGGCGCCGCGCCTTCCTTGGGCTTGCCGGCGCGGTAGAGATCGAGATCCTCGATCCGGGTCGCGTTTTGCCAAAGCGCGATCAGGATCGCCTTGGTGGCATCGATCGCCGAGCCGCCACCCACCGCCACGATCAGGTCGGCCTTGGCCTCGCGCGCCAGCGCGGCACCCTCGATCACGCAGGGCCGGGGCGAATGGGCGGTGATCCCGGCATAGACGCCGGCGTAGCGGTCGCCGAGATCGCGGGTCACGTCGGCCAGCAGCGCGCTCTGCGCCACCGACCTGGTTGTCGTGATGAAAACGCGCATGGCGCCCAGCCGCTCGGCCTCGGCCCGCAGCGCCGCTCCCGCCGGTTTGCCGTAGACCACGCGCTCGATGTCCTGGTGCCCGTGGATGCCGTTCAACATGGGAAACTCCTCAGCCGATGTGGCGGCGATAAAGCACCAGCATGCGCTCGTAGTGTTTTTCGCGAGCGACTTCGTGGAGATTGCCGCGGTCGGAGAAGGCGTAGCCGTGGTGCGTGCCCGTTTCGGTCTCGACGCGCGAGGGGAACGGGGCCGAGGCCAGCAGCTTCTCGAATTTGGCGACGTCGGACAGCGGCACGTAGGTGTCGTGCTCGGCGAAGGAATAGTAGCCCTCGGCCGTGATGTCGCCCAGCATCAGATGCGGCGAGTCCGGCTTGTCGGTGAGCAGCCGCGTTCCGTAGTACGACGCGAAACACGCGATGCGGTCAGGATGCGCCGCGGCGGCGGCCGTCACGAAGGCCCCGCTCATGCAGTAGCCGACCAGGCCGATCTTGCCGGGCTTGGCGTCGGGCATCGATGGCAGCCGGTCGAGGATCACGCCGGTGTCGGCCGCGACCTTGGCGTTGGAGATCGATTCCAGGAATCCGAACATTCGCGTCCGGTTCGCCTCGGCGTCGGGATGATCCTTTGTCGGGCCGCACACGAAGTCGCGGATGGTCCGATAATAAAGATTGGGCAGCAGTACGTAATAGCCGGACTGCGAAATGCGCCTGCAGATCTCGCGCAGGCCCTCGCGGACGCCAGGCGCGTCCATCAGCATCAGGACGACCGGCAGCGGGCCGCCATCGTCGGGCCGGACGCTAAAAGTGTTCATGGTGCCGTCGGGCGTGGGGATGTCGAATGTGCGTTCAATCATGCCCGGACGGTACCGGGCCGATGCCTCATGGTCTATAACCGCCGCCTCTCACCGAGTTCGAGGAGTGGAACGAGATGCCGGGCGCCCTGGACGGCCTAAGAGTCATCGATCTGTCGCGCGTGCTGGGTGGCCCCTATTGCGGCCAGATGTTGGCCGACCACGGTGCCGAGGTGATCAAGATCGAACCGCCCCAAGGCGACGAGACGCGCACCTGGGGGCCGCCGTTCGACAAGGAGGGCATCTCGGCCTACTTCGCCGGCATCAACCGCAACAAACGCACGATCGCGCTCGATCTCTCCAAGCCCGAAGGCCGCGAGGTGCTGCTGAAGCTGCTCGCGGATGCCGACGTGCTGATCGACAATTTCAAGACCGGCACGATGGAGAAATGGGGCATCGGCTATGCCGACATGCTGGCCAAGAAATTCCCGCGCCTCGTCCACGCCCGCGTTTCCGGCTTCGGCGCCGATGGACCGATGGGCGGCTTCCCGGGCTACGACGCCATGGTGCAGGCCTCCTCGGGACTGGTCTCGGTCAACGGTTCCGCTGAAGGCGGCCCCGTGCGAATCGGCGTGCCGGTGGTCGATCTTTCGACCGGCATGAACGCCACCATCGGCATCCTGATGGCGCTCTACGAGCGCAATCGCTCGGGCAAGGGCCAGTTCGTCGATGCCACGCTCTACGACAGCGCCATCGCGCTCCATCAGCCGCACGCGCCCAACTATTTCTCGGCAGGGCTCAAGCCCAAGCTCGTGGGCAACAGCCACGGCAGCCTGGCGCCCTACTCCAACTTCCCGACCAAGGGCCGGAATATCGTGGTCGGCGCCGGCAACGACGGCCAGTTCCGCAAGCTCTGCCAGATGCTGGGCAAGCCCGAGCTGGCCCAGGATCCGCGCTTCAAGACCAACAAGGACCGCGTCGCCCACAAGCCGGAGCTGGAAGCCGAACTGCGCGCACTCACCAAGGACCGAGATGGCGAGAGCTTCGCCACCGAGCTGATGCAGAATGGCGTACCTTCGGGCGCGGTGCTGGAAGTGCCCGACGTGATGGAGCATCCGCACACCAAACATCGCGGCATGGTGTGGGAGAAAGATGGTTACAGGAACGTCGGCAATCCCGTGAAGCTCTCGCGGACGCCGGCCGGCGTGCGCAGCAAGCCCAGGAAGTTCGGCTCCGACACCAGGGCGGTCTTGGCCGAAGCCGGCTATTCGGCGGCCGAGATCGACCGGCTGGTTGCCACCGGCATCGCGCTCACCGAAATCAAGAAGACCTGAGGATAGAACGATGTTCCAACCCGAACTGCTTAAAGGCAAGCGCATCCTGGTGACGGGCGGTGGTACCGGCCTTGGCCGCTCGATGGCGCACCGCTATCTCGAACTCGGCGCCAACGTGGTGATCTGCGGCCGCCGCGAGGACGTGCTGAAGGAAACCGCCGCGGAGCTGGCCAAGGAAACCGGCGGCGACATCGAGACGGTGGGCTGCGACGTGCGCGTGCCCGACGCCGTCGAGGCCATGATGAACAGGATCTGGGAAAAACGCCCGCTCGACATCCTGGTCAACAACGCCGCCGGCCAGATCCTGGCGCAGACCAACAAGATGTCGTCGCGCGCCATCGATGCCGTGCTCGGCATCGTGCTGCACGGCTCGGCCTATTGCACCGTGGCCGCAGGCCGGCGCTGGATCGATGCGGGCGAGCGCAACAAGGTGGTGATGTCGATCCTCACCGTCTCGTCGCTGACCGGCGCGCCGTTCACCGTGCCCTCGGCCATGGCCAAGGCGGGCGTGCTCGCCATGACCAAGAGCCTGGCGGTCGAATGGGGCCCCAAGGGCATCCGCACCTGCGCCATCGTGCCCGGCCCCTTCCCGACAGAGGGCGCATGGAGCCGGCTGATGCCCAAGGAGCGCGGCGGCCAGGGCGAGATGATCAAGGCGATCCCGATGCGCCGCGTCGGCGAGCATGTCGAACTTGCCAACCTCGCGGCCTTCCTGGTGAGCGACGGGGCGGCCTACATCAACGGCGACGCCATCGTGATCGACGGCGGCAAGATGCTGCAGTCGGGCGGCGGTGGTGCCAACACCTCGGCCATGCTCGACTGGACCGATGAGCAGTGGGAAGCGATCCGACCCAAGAAGAAGTGAGCCCGTCTACGGGAGCACGATCCGCGTCAGCGTGCGCTGGCCGGCGGTGATCTCGAACTCGGATTCCTGCTTCGCGTCGCCCTTGAAGGCGATGGCGACGTATTTGCCGACCGGCAGCGCGAACATCGCGAACGGCGGATAGAGCGTCGTGATGTCCGTCCGGTCGCCATAGATGTCCTTGCCCAGGCCCTTGATCTCCAACGCCGTGGCGCCCGGTGACTCGAAGGCCGCCAGGCCGGCATCGAGCGCGAACTCAATGTCGAGCCGCTGGCCCGCCTTGATCTCAAACGGGAAGGTGCGGTCCAAGGCATCGGCCCTGATGCGCGCACGATAGGCGCCCGACGCCAGGTCGAAGCTGGGCGTGTTGCCGTAGCTGTTGGCGACCGAGTTCTCGCCCTCGACCGGATCGGCGCCGGCAAAAATCTCGATGAACGGATCGCGCAGGCCCTGACCGCCCTTGCTGAAGACGATCGAGCCCTGCAGGCGGCCGACGCCGGCCACGATCTCGACCGCGGTGGTGTCGCCGGCCGCGACTTCGACCTCGCGCGATAACTTGGCCGCACCCAGGGTCATCTTCACCGTGTACTTGCCGGCCGGAACGATGGTCGAGGTCTCGGCAGCGTAGGAACTGAAGATCGCGTCGTCCCCGCCCCGAGGCACGACCTCCCAGAAAACGTCGCCTTTCTGGTTCTCGTCGGCGGTGCGCTTGGCGCGCAGGCCGAGCCTGCCAGCGTTCAGCACGACGTCGAGGCGGTTCATCTTGCCGGCCTCGATCTTCACCGTCGTCTTGTACTTCACCGCGCCGGCATCGACCTCGACCAGATAGTCGCCGGGGGCCAACGCGGCCTCGATGCGGTTCTTGTAGGAGGTGTCGACATATTCCGGGGCGACACCGGCCGGCGCCGGCTTGTCGAACTTCCAGACGACCGAATCCTTGCCGGCCAACGGATCGTCGCCCTCGGCAAGGCGCGCCGAGCCTTCGAGATTCCAGGCGGACTTCGGCTCGGCCTTGGGGGCCGGTGGCGGTGGCGCGGCCGGCGGCGCCTTCTGGCGCGCGGCCTCGACCGCGCGGCCGATGGCGCTGCCGAGCTCGCCGGCATTGCTGGCCGAGAGTGCCAGGCCGCCGGTGGCCGCGGCCATGCATTCGAGCTGGCGCACCGCTTGGCGGTCCTGGACGTCGAAGCCCACGGCGTGCACGACCAGCCGCACGTCGGCCTTCTTGAGGGCGGCAGCGACCGCACAGGGATCGGCGTTGCAGGTCTCGACGCCGTCGGACACCAGGATGACGCTGGTGATGCCTTCGCTGGCCTTGAGTTGCTCGGCCGCCATCTTCACCGAGGCGGTCATCGGCGTCATGCCCTTGGGCACGATGCCGTTCACCTGCCCCATCAGCGCCGTGGCATCGACCGGCCCGACCTGCTTCAGGACCTCGATGTCGCCGCAGTCGCCCTTGCGGCGATGGCCGTAGGTGACCAGCCCGAGCTGGTCCTGCGGGCGCCAGTCCTTGAGCAGCGTGCGGATCGTCTCGCGGGCCACCTCGATCTTGGTCTGGTTGCCGACCCGGCCCCACATCGAGCCCGAGGCATCGAGCACGAGGAAGACGCGGGCACCGTCGGCCGGCCGGGCCGTGACCGGGCTGGCGGCGATCGCAGCCAAGGCCATGACGACGATGCCGCAAATCAGACGACGTACTGGACGGTACATGGACAACACCTGCGCTAATCCTGCTTCTTCGACCCCGATGCCACCCAGGCGATCAGCAGATCGTAAAACACTGCCAGCACGACCGGGCCGATGAACAGGCCAATCAGGCCGCCGGCCAGGGTGCCGCAGATCACGCCGGCCACGATCACGGCCATCGGCGTCTGCAGGCCTCGCGCCATCAGAATCGGCCGCAGCACGTTGTCGAGCAGCAACAACGGCAACGTGTAGACGGTGAAAAGCGCGGCCGACAAAGCGGGCAGATATATCCAGGCCCATATGATCACCGGAATCATGACGATGTTGGGGCCGACCTGGACGATAGCCAGCACCAGGCAGACGAAAGTGATGGCGCCGGCAAAGGGAACGTCCGCCACCAGCAGGCCGATGCCGATCAGCGCCGACTGCAGGAGGGCGACGCCGATCACGCCTTGCGAGACGTTGCGGATGGTCGAACCGGCGATCTCGACGAAATGCCGGCCCCTGGCATCGGCGACACGGCCGGCAAGATCGCTCACGGTCGTGGTCAGCCTGTCCGAATAGGCAAGCAGCACGCCCGACACGACGATCGCCCCGGCAAACTGCAGAACCTCGAAGAACACGCCGGCCGCCAGCGCCCCGACCCAGCGGCCGGCCGAGGCAATCTGGCCGACATGGGTCGACAGCAGGGCCCGGATGTCGTGCGAGGCGTTCAGCCAGAAGTCGTAGAGGCGCGCGCCCACCAGCGGCCAGTCGCGCACCGACTCGGGCGGCGGCGGCATCACCTGCTTGCCGCCGACCAGGAGCCGGGCATAGGCGTCGAGGGTCTCGATCGCCGAGGCCGACAGGATCACCACCGGCGCGAGAAGCAGCACGAGCAGCAGGATCGACAGCAGCGCCGCCGCCAGACCGTGGTGCAGGCGAAGCCGTCGGCGGAGCGCTGCAAACAGGGGATAGACCGCGACCGCCAGGATGATGGACCAGATGATCAGCGGCGCCACGGGCCGCATCAGGGCAATGCTCATGTAGACCACGCTGGCGATCAGCGCGAGGCGGACCGCCACGTCGATCGTGAAGCGGGTTACGTCCGCCCGTCCCTTTTCCGTCTGGATCATCGCCGCCCCCGCTCTGCCTAGCGTACAATGTTCCTAGCGAGCAGGCGCGCCACCGTCCATCGTCCGGCCCTTGTCGAAATACCGATGGATCGCCGATACTCGGCTCTTCCGGGGGAGCGTCAGAAATGAATCAGTACGACTACATCATCGTTGGCGCGGGCTCGGCGGGCGGCACGCTCGCCGCGCGGCTGTCGGAAAATCCCGCAACCAAGGTCCTGCTGCTGGAAGCAGGCGCGGCCAGCCATCCCTATTCCCGCATGCCGCTTTCCTTCGGCCTGCTGATCGACAATCCGGCGGCCAATTGGCTCTACCAATCCGAGCCGGAGCCCAACACGGCCAACCGTGTCATCCCGGTTCCGCGCGGAAAGCTGCTGGGCGGCTCCAGCTCGATCAACGGCCTGGTCTGGGTGCGCGGCCAGCCGCTCGACTTCGACACTTGGGCGCAGATGGGCAACCGCGGCTGGAGCTGGCGCGAGGTCGCGCCGCTGTTCACGCGCATCGAGAATTTCGTCGATGGCGACGGCTCGAATGGCCGCGGCACCGGCGGGCCGCTTAAGGTCTCGACCGTGCCCGACCAGAATCCGCTCTACGACGCATTATTCGCGGCCTCGAAGGCCGCCGGCTTCAAGCTCAACCCCGACTACAACAGCGAGGACCAGGAAGGCGTCGTGAAGACGCAGACCTCGATCTACAAGGGCCGCCGCATGAGCGTGGCGCACTGCTACATCGAACCGGCGATGAAGCGCGCCAACCTGCACGTCGTCACCAACGCCATGACGCTCCGCGTGCTGCTGGAGGGCAAGCGCTGCACGGGCGTGGAGTACGAGAAGGACGGCAAGGTGATCCAGGCCAAGGGCCGCGAGACCATCCTGTCGGCGGGCGGCGTCGCCTCGCCGCAGATCCTCGAACTCTCCGGCATCGGCCGGCCCGACCTGCTCAAGAAGCACGGCATCGAGGTGAAGCACGAGCTGAAGGCGGTCGGCGAGAATTTCCGCGACCACATCAATGCCCGCATCATCTGGCGCCTGAAGGTGGCCAACGTCTCCTACAACCATATGGCGCGCGGCCTGGGCGCCGTGACGCAGATGATGAAGTACCTCGCCACCGGCGGCGGCTTCATGAGCCTGCCCTCGGCGCCGCTGCTGGCCTTCCTCAAGACGCGCCCGGAGCTCGCCACGCCCGACGTGCAGATGCATCTCGTGCCCTATTCGATCAAGGATCCGAAGACCCGCAAGCTGCAGGACTTCCCGTCGATGACGATCGCCTGCTACCAGCTCCGCCCCGAGAGCCTGGGCTCGATCCACATCCGCTCGCCCGACCCGAAAGCGCAGCCGGCGATCCGCTTCAATTTTCTGGCCGACAGGATCGACCAGGAGGCGATGGTCGGCGGCTTCCGCATGATGCGGAAGATCGTCGATGCCGCGCCCATGGACGCCTATCGCGACGAGGAATTCTCGCCCGGCCCGTCGGTCGGCACCGACGAGGAAATCCTGACCTGGATCCGCAACAACTCGCAGACAGCCTATCACCCGATCGGCACCTGCCGCATGGGTCCGGCTGGGCAGAACACCGTGGTCGACGATAAGCTCAAGGTGCACGGGCTGGAAGGGCTGCGCGTGGCCGACGCCTCGATCTTCCCGACCATGCCCTCGGGCAACACCAACGCGCCCTCGATCATGGTCGGCGAGAAGATGGCGGATATCCTGAAGGCGGCGGCTTAGCCGCGGAAATATCAACCGCGGCTTTGTCCGCTAGAGTCTTTCCGACAAGAATCGAATCATCCCAGCTAGGGAAACTCTGAAAAAGTCATCGACATGAGCAGTAGGTCATGATTCTAGGGAATCCCGTTGTGTGAAAGCCAGGATTTCTTCGATGAAGCAGATGACGTTGGCGACGGCCGGGTTCGATCGTTACGCCAAGACGAGGCGACGGGCGAGCTTTCTCGCCGAGATGGAGCGCGTGGTGCCGTGGCGCCGCCTGTGTCGGCTGATCGAGCCGGTCTATCCGAAACCGGGCAACGGTCGTCCGCCGGTCGGTGTGGAGCGGATGCTGCGCATCTACTTTCTCCAGCACTGGTTCAACCTGTCGGATCCTGCGGTCGAGGAGGCGCTGTACGACTCGCAGTCGATGCGGCGCTTCG
>JAESGK010000286.1_pt1 | contig 27232 bp, 26 predicted proteins | sample 9269681 | NCBI WGS metagenome assembly JAESGK01 (sample SAMN14515347, study PRJNA621673) | algae metagenome | isolation source: Timaviella obliquedivisa GSE-PSE-MK23-08B and co-occurring heterotrophs from... | place: USA: Grand Staircase Escalante National Monument, Utah | collected 2006-08-15
CCATGCTTGACTACATCTTCGCTACCACAACTGGGGCAGACGACTGTTTCAACTGCCATATTCGATGATGCTGACGACACTACTCCTCAATTATCGCATGACTTCCACAGGTCTAGAACACTACCCGATTGATTATGACCCGGTTCTGCTGGCGATCGGTCAGGGAGCATTAGGAACGATGGGCAATCGGTTGCGTTGGATCGAGGCAGATCTAACGCAAGAGGTCTGGGTAGAACAGCTTGGTGAAACTCAAGTTGATGCAGTTTTAACAACAACAGCATTGCACTGGCTACCGATTGATCGGCTAGTATATCTCTATCAAAAACTGGGTCAAATTGTGCGTCCAGGTGGTGTATTTCTAAATGGTGATCATCTCTACTTTCCACCGCACTTAACTACACTTCAACGCTTAGCAAAGGCAATGCAAACGCAGCAGGAAAAGCAGGCATTCTCAGTTGAAAATCAAGAGGATTGGCAGCAGTGGTGGCAGGCGATCGGGCAAGAGTTAGAACTCAAAGATTTGCTAACAGAAAGACATCGACGCTTTCAACCTCGCTTTACTGAGAATGAACCAACGCTTGCCATTCATGAAGCAGCACTGCAAGAAGCGGGATTCCGAGAAGTTGGTACAATTTGGCAGCAATTTGACGATCAAATTCTCCTAGCTATACGCTAGTTCTTAAGTATTTGCGGAAACAATGTTTTAGTTAACCCTCTCCTAAGAAACAATTTGAGCTGAAATGCTGATACAGATAAGCTTTAGACATTTCTCAGTTTATTTGTCAACGGCCGCAAGAGCTAGGGTCGAACAGTAACCGGAACGGTTAACTCAAAAGGTTGAAAGTCATCTTCTTTAGATTCTCCAGTCAGTACAAGTTGGTAGGTTCCTGGAGTAGGGAAAGTAATACTTGTGCTAATAGGTCGTTCATGTCCTTCAACTTCAGTTTCAGAGAGGTGAGGATAGGCAATAGGTTGATTTCGCGCGTCATAAACGACCAAATTACAGTTGCAATTAGATAAGGGAATGGTTTCGCCATCGGGGTGAGATAAGTGAAACCAAGTTACACTAGGAATCTTGGTATAAGGAGAATCATCGGGTTCTAAATGAACGGTCACCTGAACAGTTCCAACCGTTAGATGTTGATGGGCGATCGCGTTTGAGGAATTAATCAGAAGGCTAGCTGGAATTAGTAACCCAGCTACAAATAATAAGATAGATTGACGCATAGTAACCTCAAAGTATGAGCGATGTAGGAATCCTTAAAATGAGATACACCCGCAGCACTTCTCAAGGCAAGTCACAGTTTTCTTGCGCTGATTAAATCAATTCTTCTGATTAAATCAATTCTTCAGGTTTGAAAAGCCTGGATCGAACCTGCTTAATGTCTAACAAACTTCTGCGATCGCCCTCATTTTGAATGAGAGGATAGAACTGCAATAACGTACAACCTCAATTTACTCTCTAAGTAGGAACATTCAGTCTAGCTCTGTATTCAAACTTAGCGGAGTAGTTAGATTGAACCCTGAGTCTAACAGATTATTTAATTGAAACCACACTTTTAATAGTTCCAATTAATATGCTGTCGCTATTAAAAAACAACGGATATACACACTAAAACTAATATACTGTCATAACTATCTCCCGTCCGGAACAAAATTGCTAGTTGCTCTATAGTGATGGTAAATCAACGCTTTCAGATAAATAATCTCCAAATTTGCCATTACTAACTTCTATTTGCTATGGTGCTATGGTGTGTTTTGATTGAAATGGTTTCACAGAATGAGTTGAGTGTGTGTTGTTAGCAATTTTTAGTTGCTGCGGCCAATTCTCTGTTGAGTTATCAGAACAGGAACGTAAAGTATTATGTCTAGTCAAGGTTGCTTTACAGCGACCAAAATTCCACACGAGCAAATTTATAGATTGCTCAAAAAGTTATTTTGGTTAAAAGTAGCTTTTCAAATCTGTCTTTATCAGGAGCATCGCCATGCAAAATCTCTTCTTACTAAAGGATGGCGAACGCAATGGGTTTACAATCGACAAAAAACACACAGACTCAGGGAGAAACTTCTACATCTGATCAAAGTCAGCGTAAGCAGATTAAACAAGAGATCCAACAGAGGATTCATGAAACACTTCAGATTGCTAAAGATTTACCGTCAAATGCCTGTTTAAGTGAAGTCAGAAGTAGACTTTTGGCAGTTCAACTCTACTGTCAATCTGTAGGAAAAACATTCATGTTTATTGAGGAATGTATTACTTGTGATCAGTATGACTTGGGGGGAAATCATGACGATAAGGCAACTTTATTCCGTGGTCCTAGTGAAGCAGCCTCAGTTGCAATCTGTATAACAAATGAAGGTTCCCTACTCCATCGAAATGATTGTCCTTGGAGAATTTACAGGCACATGAGAGATGTTAATCCTGTGGAACATCTCTCATGTATATCGATCAGATAAGAACTTTGATGGCGTAAAGTCTAAACATTGACGAGCTTACGAGGGTGAACTTCATATTTCCCCCTCATGAATTCTGTCTTTCGATTAGAGAGTCAAGTTATCTGCATAGACTAGTCGAGTTGCCGATCGCTGCTCAAACAGCATATATTCTTCCATGATGCTCCAGAAAAAAGCCCGTAGAGTTTTCCGTCGTGCTTCGGCTGGAATCGTGTAATCGAACGGCGAATCGCACCGCTTGATCTTGGCTAGGTGGCTATCGCAACCACAGCCATGTTCACTGAAATAACCGTGATGGCTTGATATACTGTCAATCAAACGCCGCAGCATGGATACATAGCCCCCATGCAGAATGGCATCAAACTGTCGGGCAATACCCAGATCTTGTTCACTAAAACGGAACGATCGCACTTCAAACAGATCCGATCGTTGCAAGGGATGGAGGAATGTCCAATAGAATGTAGCAGGTACATCATATTTAAGTTCATCAAACAAGTCCTTCACCACGTTCACTAGAGCGATTCGCTCAGGTTGCTGAACATCACTAGCCTCTACTTCACTCTGAATATGTTGTAGGTCTGGATAGTTCTCTGGCAGAAATGCTTCACCGTAGTGAAAGACAGCTTCCCAAGCTAGTTGTCCGTTTCCTTCCCGATAAGCGTCTTTAAGATGTTTTGCATCAGGACGCTCCAAAAACAGGATATGTCCATTCTGGTTCTTTGCCAAAAAGACCTGTGCCATCGCAGTGTACACGCGAGGCTCCGTCATCCACTCTCCTTGTGCAATCCGTTGCCAATTCTCTGGCATAAATTCGAGGGGAACAGCGGGTTCACCATTAATCGTTGTTAGAAGTGAACCCTGTGTAGTAGTTGCTGCTGATGGCATAAGAGAAATCTCCTGAGTTTAGATACACCCTTCACATTAGTCATTACGAGCAAGAGAAATTTATTGCTAGTCATTAGGTTACATCATCTCACGATGTAACCTAATGACTAACTTGAAGTTGCAGTATTGCTGAATTGCAGCATAAAAATCTGCTTCCTTTGCTCTCTTAGAAGTTGAGTTTCATACTTTCGTTCAGCAAAGCTGAAACCTCTACCGATGCAGGCAGAGAGTCAACAGCGGCAGGAATGCGGTCATTATCCATACGAAGATTACACCCTGTCCTTTGTAAGACGGCTCTGCTTCAGTTAATAAAGTTTCAATGCGTTCCTCCAGGCGGTTTGCTGAAGCGGTAGCGGTAGTGCCAAAAGCAGCGCAATTAATTTCGGAGTGTATTAAAGGATCTTTGACTACTAACAACAATGTTTCTGCCAGCAGCAGCGCATCGACTTTCTGGGCAGCCCATTGATCGGCACGCAGTTCGCGTAGTAGCAATAGTTCTTGCCACAGAATGTTGGAATAAGGGAGCCATCTAGTAGCTTGACGTAACCAGCCCAGCCAGAAAAACCAGAAGGTATCTCGATAATAATGGTGAGCTGCCTCATGAGTCAGGACTGCCTCAATTTGGGCATCGTTGAACGAGGTTAGCAATCCACGACTTATGACTAGTTTAGAATTCCAAAAACCCACTTGGGCTGCAAATAAGGCAGGTGTATCAAGAAGATGTCCGACTGTTTTTTGAAAATTAAAGAGATTATAGGTTTGAACCGTCTGGATCGATCGCCATCCTCCTACCATTAAGCCTATCAACCGCAAACCTGTATATCCCAAAAAGCTCAGCGCCAATAGATAACCGATCCAGCCCACAGGTAACCCCAACATATAGCCATCTGTGCCCATCAGCATTACCGCCAAAGCCGTTGTAATCAGCAGCAGTGGCGGTAGTAGGAACAGACTAAGCGCCCATTGCCAACGGCTTGACCAGGGTCGCTGACCTGGGCGTTGAGGGCTGCACAACCGGATACAAAAGACTGCTGCTAGTGAAAGTAGAATGAAGCTGAGATGCATTTAGGCTTCCTCCTCGGCTTGACGAGTTTGACGGATAGATTTTAGGCGTTGGGCGATCGCTTCTATTTTTTCAACGCTTGCCCGATCTAATTCATCAGCGAAAGCTGCCACTACGTCAGGATTCCCAATCGCCAAAAACCGCTGAAGCTGATTATGCGCCTGCAATGCCTGCGCTTCTGCTTGAGATACTAAGGGTCGCCAGCGAAACGCCCGATCCTGGCGATCGCACGTCAGCCAGCCTTTCTGGGTCAACCGCCCTAATACTGTAGTCACCGAGGCATAGGCTAACTCGCGGTCAGGATTAGTGAGAATGCGATCGTGAATATCTTTGACCGATGCAGAGCCAAGTGCCCAAATCATCTCTAGAATTTCTGATTCTAAAGGACCCAGGGAAAGCTGTTTGGGAGAAGGTTCGGGGAGAGGAGCCATTGAGGGCGATCGGGAGCTAGGAACAATGTATCTTAGTTGAGACACGTCTTAGTTTAAACAAGTATGAGCGCCAGGAAAATAATTTCCTCATATATTTTAGAATCTGTTCTGTTTCAGAATCTTACAAAGTTGGATGTTTGACAGCTTGTCTTTTGACTTTGCTGACAGTAGTTCGGCATTATCTGAGAAGAGATTTAACAAATTTCGTTAGCTCTACAGAAAAATACTTCTCGGACTTAGAAGCTGTTTTCGTTTCCCCCGCGTGGGGTGATTAGGGGTTGTCTGCTCAGCAGGTCATTCTGATTACCCTGCCTTTTTAGTGCCTTACTTTTCTAGTAAATATCGACGAACGAGGAAGAACATGAAAAAATCACTCTCGACTATTTTTCTAGCCTTAGCGATCACCACTTTTATCTTCAGCCGTCCGGTCATGGCGGTGGACGTAGCGGATGGAGCCAAGATTTTTGGCGCAAACTGTGCGGCTTGCCACATGGGCGGAGGTAACATGGTTAACCCCGCTAAAACTCTTAAGAAAGATGTGTTAGACAAATACGAAATGGCATCTCTGGTGGCAATTACTACTCAGGTAACTAATGGCAAAAATGCAATGCCTTCCTTTAAGGGAAAACTGACTCCTGAACAAATTGAGAACGTGTCTTCTTATGTGCTGGAACAGTCTGAGAAAGGCTGGTAATTGACAAGGTTCAGATTCTTACCCTAAATCCCTTTCCCAGAGCGGGAGAGGGACTTTGAATTCTAGCCATCTCTACTGGGATATTCATGCTGTTGCAGAAACTGCTCATTGTTCTTTTGGCGATCGCACTGTGGATCACGCCTCTGCTCGCCTTTGCAGATGAAGCGCCCCTCATTCCAGAAACCGCTAAAGAGGTCTTCCGTGCCGGAGTTTTAGCCTTTCAGAAAGAAGATTATGCTGCCGCAATAAAGCAATTTAATCAAGCCATTCAATTAGATGTCAAATATGCAGCAGCCTACAGCGATCGCTGCCTTTCTTACCTCCAATTAGAAAATTACGCAGCCGCCGCTCTCGACTGCACCCAAGCTTTAGCACTCAATCCTAACAACGTCGAAACTTACTTAAATCGGGGCTTAGCGCACTACAAATCTGGCGAATTTGCTGAAGCGATCGCCGACTATACCCAAGTTCTACAACTTAAGCCCAGTGATTATCGCGCCTACTACAATCGAGGTCTAGCCGAGGTCGAGCTAGCGGCATACCGAGACTCAATTGTGGATTACGGACAGGCGCTTCGTCAGGCTTCACCTTTAGATCGGCTGACCTTGGCAGAAATCTACAATGATCGAGGGTTGGCGCAGTTGCTGTTAAACGAGCAGCAAGGGGCGATCGCCGATTTTACACAAGCCCTTCAATTCAACGATGCCAATACCCGCGCCTACTACAATCGGGGCTGTGCCTATCATCAAAAGGGCAACCGCATTGCTGCACTGGATGATTTCAACCAAGTCTTACAGCGCGATCCTGGCGATGTCAAAACGTATGTCAGCCGGGGCTTATTGCACCAAGAAATGGGGGAAATGGGAGAAGCGCTCGCCGATCTACAACAGGCGGCTAAGTCTTTGAGCCAGCAGGGAGCGATGACGGATTATCAGCAGGTTTTGAAGATAATTAAGAATATGTTGCCTGGAACGATAGCTTTTGGATAGTTTTTGGATAGCGCTCGTTTGCAGTGATAAATACACCTTTATTTAGCAACGGTTGTTGTGCAGAATTAGATCAAACTGTCTTACCACAGCCAGATCTTTTTTACTGAAGCGGAATGAGCGAACTTCAAACAGGTTTGCCTGCTGGAGGGTACAACCGATTTGACAAAAAGGGATACTCAAGATTTTTTCTAAACTGAGCTTGCTCTTCTAAAGATTCTCTAAATGTTTGACAGGGTGTCTTTTGACAGCTTTTTGTTAAGTGCGGGATACTGGCGCAGATTTGTCATGGGGAAAAGTAATTGATATGAGTGGATCTGCAATGGCTTCAAATGCCACATCAACTCCTGCCTCTCCGAGTAATCGGTTCTACCGCACCATCTGGCGCTGGCATTTCTATGCTGGTTTGCTCGTCATCCCTTTTATGCTAATTCTGGCAACCACAGGCATCATTTATCTCTTCAAGCCTCAGCTCGACGCTGCTATGTATCACAACCTGATGTTTGTGCAGCCAAGCACTACAGCCATTCCATTCACACAGCAGATACAGAGCGCACAGAGGGCTTTTTCAGGTGCAACAGTGAGTCAGGTCATGCCTAATGTTGCGCCTGACCGCAGCAGCGAAGTACTGTTAACCACAGCCGACCAACAGAATCTGAGAGTGTTTGTTAACCCCCATAACGGGCAGACCTTGGGCGCTCTTGATGAGAAGAACAACCTGCAAGCGATCGTTCGCAAGATCCATGGGGAGCTGTTGATTGGTGATACAGGCAGTTATTTAGTCGAACTAGCCGTCTGCTGGACGCTGGTTCTGTTAATTTCTGGGCTGTATCTCTGGATTCCCCGCAACCGATTCTCAGTGATGGGCACCCTGCTTCCCAGGCTGTGGAGTCAAAATAAGCGCGTTTTCTGGCGGGACTTACACGCCGTTCCTGGCTTTTACGGCATTCTTCTGATTGGGTTTCTAATTCTTACAGGATTACCCTGGACCGCATTTTGGGGGAATACGTTCTCTAAAGTGATGGGCACCTTTCCTGCCCAAATGTGGGACGACGTTCCCAAATCAACGGTATTGACGGGTTCTCTCAACCAGAACAGCCAGGTCGTTCCCTGGGCAGCAGAACAAATTCCTATGCTCCAATCCACCGTTCCTGGACACAGTAACCACTTAGGGCAGACGGGGGCGATCGTTCCCGCGAATGGAATAGTTGAGAATACTCTGGTTAACCTCAACTCTATGATCGCGCTGGCTCAATCAAAAGGGGCTCCTCCTGGCTTCAGCATGACTTTGCCGGACGGCGAAACTGGCGTCTATACGGTTTCCGCATTCCCCAACGATCCGACACAGGAAGTGACAATGCACATTGACCAGTACAGCGGCAAAGTGCTGGCAGATGTGCGCTGGAAAGATTATGGGTTGGTTTCCAAAGCAGTCGAGATGGGAACTGCAATTCACATGGGGAAAATGTTTGGATGGGTGAATCAGTTCGTCATGCTAATCGCGGCATTAATTGCGATCTTGCTCTCGATCACGGGATCTGTAATGTGGTGGCAGCGCCGTCCGAAAGAAGCAGGATTGCTGGGTGCGCCAGCCATGCCGCCCTATGTACAAAGCTGGCGAGTGCCGTTAGCTATCGTTGCGGTTCTGGGACTGGCATTCCCTCTGGTCGGTCTGTCGCTGGTCATTGTGCTAGTGCTGGACTACTTTGTGTTGTCTCGTATCCCTGCACTGAAGCGAATTTTTGATTGAGTCTTGATAGCTTCCGCCCCAGATCGAACAAGCCATTGACCTAGGGGCAATTTGTATTTGTTTCTGAAATTAAGGTTTGCAGTAGCAAGGATATATTGAAGAATGGAATCTTCAAAGAAACAGAAAAAATTGTCTGTTGGAATCGGTGCTCGTGGAGTGGTAGCAATCGGTGTTTCAGCACATGGGGTAGTGGCAATCAGTGTTTCATCTCACGGTATTGTTGCCTTTGGCGTTGTGGCAATGGGCGTTTTTTCGTTTGGTTTCGTATCAATGGGGTTGCTGAGTGCAGGCTTGGTTTCAATGGGAATTGTTGCCTTTGGTCAACAGACTATGAGCTTGACTCAGACCCAATCAGCTTCTTCTCAACCCGCGCATCATCATATGCCTGGAATGAAAATGCCCTGATCGGATCACTTATTGGCGTATGGTTAAACTCAGCAGAGTATTCACTCACCCCGCTGAGTTTAACCATACGCCAGCAATGGCGATCCCCTCAATCAGCCCTCACCCACCGATGCGATCGATCTCGAACGCGAACCCAAACGCCCCGCAGCCCACCTGGAAGTCGAGGAACTAGCGTTGATTCAACAAGCGCTAGAGTTGCTGGTTTTGACGCAGTTAAGGGATCGGGCGATCGTCGCTATTCTCAGTCATGGATTCTCAGTCATGGATTGTATGCCTCTGAAGTCTCTGCCCTCAATATCGAGCAGGAATAGTAAGGTTTTGACGGTTCACCCTTCTAAAGGGCAGAACTATTATTAGAGGGAAATTTTCCGCATATCCCCCCAATTAAGGTGGATCGCAAGAATCTTTCCGTATATCACGCTGATTTGTACGGCTGCGTAGACAAGGATTATTGGACACATTGCCGATGGCTCTGGCTCACTCCCGCATGGAACCCGAATCACTACCCGGAACCGACGATAGTTGGCTGTATTGGGTTGACTTCTCAACTCCAGATTCTCCAGGGGAGAGAGCTCTTTAAACACTTATGGAATCTAGCGTCCTTGTTTCGTATATAAATATAAAATCTGTTTTATAGCGATCGCGGACTTGCCCGAAGCCCTTTCAAGATAAAGGTTCTGCATCACTGTCTTAAAAAACGGAGACAACACCCCCCAAAACTCCGCTTTGTTGGAGGGCCAGCTAAGCTTGGGCACTGAACGGGATCGACAAAATCACCCAAACGTAACCTGGGTGGAATCTAGCTGATTAACTTGAGGTTTGAATGCGCCTAACAGAGTAGTATCTATGCTGCCGATCGCCTCCTCTGAATCTCTCTCTGGTCAGCTTCTGGAAGTTCTTTGAGAGCTTGCCAAATCGCTTCCAGTGCCGCTTCATCGCCCTCAGCATCTCGCAACATCTCCAACCCATCCGCGACCGAGGATTCATCAAAATCTGGTGAGGCTTCTGTCAGCCGCCGCCGTGCTGCCTCTAAAAGGCGATCGCGGAATGGGTTAGCCATCCCCGAAACCTGATAGATCTGATCGCGCTTCCCCACTATCCCCGGTCGGGCGATCGCCTCTCCCTTCAGCCCCAACTTGATCAACAGCTTATTGCAAATCTCTACGGGGGTTTGACTCGGCTTAATTTCTAGCCCTAGCCAACAGTGGATTTCGGATTTCCACTTTAGTGCTGCTGCTTTAATGGCGATCGCCACACAACACCCCTCGCCCGTCCCGGATCAGCCTGGAGCGATCCAGCGATCGTCCCCCGAATCCCAAACGTTCTTTCTTCCTTTCCTCTTCATCGTTTCAAAGCGGATGTCCCAACTCTCAATAGAGTGAAGTGGAGCACCCGCTTTATTTTTTTGCTCCTATCCTTTTTTCCGTTTAGATTCAAACGCCCTGCCCTCAAACTTACAAATCTCAGGCTCGAAGTCTACCCAATTTTTCAAGGCAGCTTAGATGAGTATAAGTACTTAAAAATTGAGTTGAGACACTTTTGAGCCAAGTTGAGCCAGGACAGTTATATTTCCTAGTCAATAGAAAGTCTTCTTTCTCAATAGTGAGCCATTAATGAGAATGTGGTGAGACACTTTTGAGCTAAGTTGAGACGCTTTGAGACGCTTTGAGACACTTTTGAGCCAAGTTGAGACACAGAGAAAGAACGATTCTTGCGCGTCAATGAGATGGATTTATGCACGCAGTACGCTCAATTGTGTTACTTTTTTGGAATGACTCTGAATCTATTTCAGTCACAATTTTTTTGAGCTGTACTAGTATCAAGTACTAATAGCAGTTGAGCCAGAATATGTGGTTGTGTCGCAAGTACTTTTTAGTGACAAACGAAGTATCTCATTCGCGTTCCGTTAAGCGCTAATTCCAAAGAGTTCTTCGATAAACTTCGCTTGAGACACATTGTCCCCTTTGCTGATTCCTTTCACCTGTCCTTTACGAATCATACTCAGGGCTTCGATGCCTCTTAAGGTTTGTCTTGCCGTATTGAATGACCCGAATCCCATCATTGGCTTTGTCAGTCGCTTGATGTTGCGGTGATCCTGCTCGATGATGTTATTCATATGCTTGCTCTGGCGCAATTCCGTCTCTGCTGCCAGCGTTTCATCCGCTTTCAGGGCTTCGACTGCCACCGGGTAGGCAGCATTCTTATCCACCGTGATCACTCGCAGTTTTTGAGTGTGTTTCGCTTTCAGCACTTTCCGAAAGAAGCAGGCGGCAGCTTTGCCGTCTCGCTTAGTACTCAGCATGAAGTCCAACGTGTTACCCATTGAATCGACGGCGCGGTAAAGGTATTTCCACGCTCCTTTCACTTCGATGTAAGTCTCGCCCACTCTCCATGAGTCATTCGTGGGTTCAAGAACGGTCGAATGCGTTTGTCCAGTTCAGGGGCAAATTTCAGCACCCAGCGGTTAAGGGTGGAATGATCGACCTCGACTCTTCGCTCTGCAACTCAATCATCTTCCAACACCGATGGTTTGATTTGTTGGACAAGAGCAAAAAACACGTGTAAATTTGTAGTTAATCCTGTGGGAATTGAATGGGAAAATCTTTGACCGGAAAAACCAAGAAAGCCTCGCCGAATCTCAACTCTATTCAAGTCTGTCCAGGCAAAGATCTTTTCTTTGTATAATAATGCCTTGCTGGTTTAAAGCAATTTGGTCAAATTCCAAGTTTTCACCAGCCTGAAATGATTTTACCAACGGGGGGAGTTGATAGGTAAGACACACTTGCTGCAAGGAAGACCCAAGCTGATCAACATCCTCGATTTTTTCATCCAGATAGCATTTAGAACCGTCTTTTTGTATAACGTTGTAGCTGGAGAAGTACCCACCTCCTCCAACCTGAACTCTGTACTGCCAGATTTCGACAATATTTTGGTAGAGAAAGACCTCAACTTTGGGATTCCGCTCATCTACAAAACCATGTTCAAAAACGCTGATTGCCCGAGTTCCTAGCTTGCGTATTTCTTGCCGGATTCGCGTAGTAAAAAAAGTAATTCCCATTATGATTAAGCCAAGTAACCCAATCAAAAAAATGGACATGGACAGAGATTCTTTCAGAAATTCTTTTTGAACAATTGGAAATATTGATACAAGCAAAATGAGTCCCGCTATAGCAGTGATCGAATTGCTCCAAATGCTCGATTTCGCTTGTCTTCCGTCCCAGTTCGAGGTTTCAAGCAAGCTTCCAAGATGATAGTGAGTGGCAATTTCATTCAAGTCAGTTTTAGTCATTAAAACTCTCCGATTGTAATTGTTTGCGAGGTTGAACCGAGGCAGTGAGAAAATAGCGAAGTGCTGCCATAGCAGTTCCCAAACAAGCAAGGTACGTCCGGCGTTTGAGAAAAAGGGGCTTAAGCTCCTTTTTTGCACCACACTGGATTGAGAAGCACTATATTAGGATGTCATGGTCTTTCAGATGTTGCAGCGTTTTACCGATATCTGGAAGAGTCAGGTCGAAAATCGGCGCTAGGATAAACTCCAGCACAGCTTCTCAGAATTTGAATAAAGTTGAGTTTAGAAAAGCTAAGTCGTTTGGTTAGGACGACTTAGCTTTTCATCGGTTTGCCAAACCTACAAGACAAAACCGAGATTAAACGATGACGATGTTGGCACTGTTAACCCCCAACAAGTTCAAGCCAGGTGACAGTTGAGCAATCTGCGTGGTCGGGAATCCCGGTCCACTCCGGCTACCATCTCGATCGAAGGATAAAGTACCCGTCCCAGGGTTGTAGGTGAAGTAATCGTCAAGGTCGGCTGGACCTGTCCCAATGTTGAAATTGCCGGGTGCAAGAGGTCCCAGGGGGAGCTGAGGCGGGACTCCAGGATTGAGGACGAAGAACTGCGATTGATCGATCTGGATCACGTCGTTCCCCGGAGAGAAGTCGGTAATGGTCGTGTTAACTCCGAAGACATTATCAAGCCTGAAGGCATCTCGCCCTGCACCGCCAGTCAAAAGATTGTTGCCCTCCCCACCAATCAAAACATCATTACCGCTTCCCCCTACCAAAACGTCGTTGCCTGCGCCACCCGTCAGGGTATCGTTGCCATCACCGCCAGCGAGCCGATCGTTGCCATCACCGCCGTCGAGCGTATCGTTGTCTGCACCGCCGTCGAGCGTGTCGTTTCCGTTACCACCCCGGAGGATATCATTGCCTGCAAAACCTCTGAGGATGTCATCGCCGCCGAAGCCAAGAATCAGATCGTTGTTGACAGTACCATTCAGGTTGTTGTTGTTGTTGTTACCAGGAACGAGAGCCATTTGAATTTGTTTCCTTAAGAACTTGACACCTCTCGTTCTAGCGATCGATCGTCAATTCACCGTATGGAATACCGTCAAAACATCGTCAAATTGGAAGTTTTTTTCTTTATTTTGTAAATAGTTTTGGTTTACTTAGTGTCACGAAGTGTTCCATCACTAAGCGGTGAACAAAAAGGTAGTTTCCTCCTGCTTTGCGCAAGAAAGTTCGTTCCGCCGCATAGTCGAGAAATGCAGCATAATTCCAGGGCATGACTTTACTGCGATACAAAAGATAGCGAATTGCTAAATGCTGGATGCAGGCTAAACCGCCACAAATTAGCCAGCAAGCCGTTCCACTTTCGATCGCTGAACCCAGCCCTTTACCCACGCCGCTTGACCAACCCATCGTTGCCCCATAGCCAATGCCATTCGCCAGCCCAAACGGAATCCCGATCGCCAAGCTCATCCACAGCGCGCCCCACAGGGAATGACGGATTCCTTGATTAGGCATGATTTTGGTTTCAATTTCGCTGCTGGTGAAGCCGCCAGCGATCGCCACCATCAGCCCGACACCCAGGCTCATCACCCAGCCGTATGTCACTTCATAGCCAATTCCATACACGACTCCGAAAACCAACCCGAGCGCGATCGCCAAATTGAGGCCGAGGCGCGATCGTGACCATGACCATCGCCAGACTTCTAGCAAAACCACGCGATCGGGCTGTAGAAATCGCCATGCGCCAATTGCTGTACACAAAGTCACGATCAAGACAACGCCCAAGCCCAAGCGCAGTCCCAGAAACAACCCGATCGCCCAGCCCTGACTGATTCCTGCGACAAGGCCAATCCGAACCGCATCGCCAATCGATCGCCATTTTGAATCAGCGATTGTTAATTCACGCACAGGAGCGTGAAATCCAACAACGACAAGGCTGAAGAGGAAACTGGTAATGATTCCCACCATCAATCCAACTTCTAGTCCGTGCATCATGCCCTGCAAGCCGTGACTCAGCCAGGGGACGACACCATTTGCCCATCCCGGCGCTAATCCTAAGTTGAGACCAACGCCCATGCCGCCAGCGATTCCCATCAGCAGGGCAACCATGACGGTTTCGATCGCTAGCAGCCCGCGTCGCTGTCCGTTTGAGAGCAAACAATCGGGCTGTAGCCGTTCAATCAAAAACAGGGTTTGGTCGCGCCGTACTAAGGTTTGAGCCAGCCATGTTAGCCAGTGAACGACTTGATCTGATCCATAGGGCTGTTCCGCACCTCGATGCACTAGCATTCTCTGGATGTAAGCCGCAAATAGCTGATCTCGCCACTGCTGGGAAGAAACCTGAAGCTGTAGCGCCTCAAGGGTTTGATCTTGGCAAGCGATCGCAATCATATTCACCATCAGCGGCGTACTGGCTAATTCTTGAAGCGCAAGATCCTGCTGCAAGATAGACCTGACTCCCGCTAGCCGATTGCCCGATCGCGCTAGATAGCTGTCCGTCTGGGCAAGCGTCAGGGGCTGCACCAAAACAGCACCATTGAGTTGCAAACGCTGCGTCAGTGCCTCGTAGTCGATCGCTCTACTACACACCACCAGATTCGTGAGCCAGTCAGTTGTCCGAAACTGGTTGATCGCTTCCACACAAGCTTCTCGCTGGCTCAAAGCCACTTCATCCAACCCATCCAAAAGCGGCAAGATTTTAGATGTTGCGATCCAGTCTTGAGCAAGCTGCTGAGGCACCTGATAGCGAAGCTGAAGCTCATTCACCAGCCAGGTTGACAATGAGCCAGCAGCCCACGATGAAAGATTGAAGACTACAGGCATCGGATAATGGGGATCTTGGGCAGCTTGAACGAGGAGCGATCGCGCCAAATCCAGCAGCAGCGTCGTTTTGCCTGCACCAGGCATACCGAGAATCAGAAACGAGTGGTTGAACTGTTCATACACGTCAATCATTTTTATTTCTGGTGCTAAAACTCGCGAAGATCGATCGACGTGCATCAGCAAGTTCCAAGGCTGTGCTATGGCATCAGAACGTTCTTCTAAACCTAAGTCCATTAACGCTGCGTTATAGAGCGAGTTTTCAAGAGCACCCTTGATCCAGAAAACATGAACTTTTTCCAACATTCTGTGCCGATTGAGTTGATCGGGTTTGTCAAGAGGAACTGGAGGCGGTTGAGCGACCGACCGGAAATCCTTCTGAATATCCGTCTGTAAGCCAATGGCAGGTTGATTTAACGGTATTTTGACGATCGGTTCTTCTAGATGCAAGGCTCGATCGGTAGAGCAGAACGGTTCAAACAACTCTGCTTCCAAACATTTAGGAATAGTGATTGACGGTGCAGATGCTGTCCGAGAATTTCTCGACAAAGCGGATAAAACAGGTAAGGTTTCATCTGTCCGAGTAAAAGAGCCGTTACGAATTTGCTCATACAGTTCTGTTGTAATCTCATCAGGTTCGGTCTCAAGTTGAGTGGCGAGAATTTGAGAGCAGGTTTTGTATTGCTGTACTGCTGCACTGCGCTGTCCACAATAAGTGAAGACCTGCATCAAGCATTGATGAGCAAATTCATTCCAAGGCTCCAACTCTACTAGTCGCTGGGCGTGGCGCTGTAGCTGCGGCCAGTTTTGGTGATGACTGTAATAGATTGCCAGACTGGTGCAAGCATCAACTGCTAGACCATGCAACCGCTCGCGAGTGAGAATAATCCACTCCTCAAACGCTTCGCTATCAAACGTCTTGACCTCAGCCAAAAAATCTCCTCGGTAAAGATCGATCGCCTGCTTAAGCTGCACAACTGCCTCACCGCTCAACTCGCTAGCAGCTTGTGGATCGAGGGAAATACTTTTCAGCAGCGTCAAGAAGTCGGTCACATCTAAGCTGTAACTGCTGTTAGGGTCGAACTGAATCGTTTGGCGCGTGGTGAGTAGAAAGGGCGTGGCTGATTGGCGATCGCTCAAGAGATGACGCAGTGTGGTTAAGGTTTGGCGCAGATTACCACGTGCCCGTTCCTCAGTAGAATCTATCCAAAATAGAGCCGCCAATGTTTCTCGACGACGAGGTTGATTCGCTTCTACAACCAGGTAGACAAACAATGCCCAGACCTTATTGTAGGCAAAATTCGTGAGCGCCGCTTCATCTAGGCTGACTTGTAGCGATCCCAGTAGTGATACAGAAAGTCTCACCATCAGTGATTGTCTCTCGAAATTTTGCTTAAAGGGTTGATGTCTGTGTTCAGAGTAGAAACTTGCCTTCTATTTGTCGGTCTGAAAAAGTCATAGAAAGTATGGAATGTCCAACATTGCTACTTAGATAGCGATCGGTACAACTGTCCAAGCGCCGAACGGACAAAGCTTTGTACAAATGCACTATTAACCCGGACATGAAAGACAACGTACATTGAAAGATAAGCTACTCAACATTTAACTTGCAAGTAGCCCATTTCCTTTGTTCTTCACTTTTCGTTGCCACTTAATCTTTAGTTCTCCTTGATTCAGGAGTCGATCCAGTAGCTCTCTCAATTCTTCCACCGATTGGAATAATCGATGCGCGATAAACTCCTTACAAAAGTGCCAGACCAACTCAATCAGGTTGTAATCTGGGCTGTAAGGGGGCAAAAACCACAATTCTAGATTGGGGCATTCCTCAGATAGCCGAGCCATCACTTCCTGCTTTTTGTGGTAACTTGCATTGTCTAGAATGATTACAACTCGCATCTCACTTTGCTCAAACTCGATTTCAACATTGCCCTTCCCAATCCATTCTTGCTTGACAAACTGGTTCAGCTTGAACATATTCTCATAGAAACTATCTCCGTTACCTTGCTCGATGAAATAGCATTGTTGATGACGGTCATGGTAGCGTAGTCCACCCATCACATTGACTCGTCCTCGACTCCGCTTTCCAGGTAGTTGCTTTCGTTTCCCTTGCTTTCCCCATTGTTTCCGGCGAATCACTCGCAAGCTAAATCCACTTTCATCCCAAAACCAGACCTGGAGTTGCTCCGAAGACGATTCTGTCGCCGCCAATTCCGCCTCTAACTGCGCCTTAAATGTTCGCCGTTTCTCAGGATCTTGCTTCTCCTCTAGGCTGTACTTTGCCCAGAGGTAACCGTACTTTTTTTGGCGTAAGATTCTCCCCACTTGGACACTGCTGAGCTTAATTTGAGTTTCCTTTTCTAAATGTAAGGCTAATCGAGCCGTTGACCAGCGCCCAAATTCATACCCTAACTCGCTCGGTGATTGCTCGACCACCACCAGCAATTGTTCAATATAGGCATCTGTCGCCTTGCGATAATTGCCTTTTGAGCGTTGGTCTTTGAAGCTCTCTAAATCATCGGGATTCCCGCAAACGCACCAATGAGCGACGCTGCGGTAAGAACATCCAATAAAATCCACGATTTCTTCATAGGTCTTGCCATCATTTCTCAGCAGCAACATCAAAATCCGCTGTCGTTGATGAGCATCCTCGCTCTCTCGAAGAGCATTTTGGAGGTTTTCTTGTTGGAGCGGACTGAGAAATTTAGGAACTGGCATCGGTTTAATTCGATTATCTTCTAGTCCCTATTTTACCCAGCTTTATGTATTCTAGATGATAGTCAGCTTACCCGCCTAAAGTAACTCCCATACTGGAATAACTATAAATCTCTCCTGGAGGCAAGGTGAACGGAGGCATACGATCGGGGATATAATTGTTCTAAGGGAGTCATCTCTGTGGCAGTAGGAGCAAGAATGCCAAGCAAGCGCTGACTCGTGCCCTCGGTTTGAGTCATTAAATTGGCAGCATCAATTGGTTCCTTATAGAAACTCTGGATTTTGAATGCTTGTAGATATGAATTAATATCAGCTTTAAGATCTAGCAATCCCCGTTCATAGAACTGCATGATCGCTGTATGAGTAAATAATTTGGAAATAGAGGCAACCCGAAATAAAGTGCGATCGCCATCTATAGGTATTTTCTGGTCTGGATCAGCGAAGCCATACCCTTTGACAAAAAAGAGTTTACTATCCTTAACAGCCGAAACTACACCCCCTAAAGCGTGCTCCTGTTCCATCTCTTGAGGCAAAAATGAATCGAGAAATGCTTCTAATTCCTGTGGATCATTAAGTCCTGGATTGGGTTGAGTTTCGCTAGGATCGACTGGAGGCTCAGGAGGGGATGTTGGAAAGGGAATAATGTTTTGGGGCTGCGCAATTGCACTAGTTGGATAGAAAGCCATCACACCCACTAAAAAGCATGACAGCAACGCGATCGCGCTAATGACGACCTGAACCAATACTTGATTAGTGCAGGGTTTCATTCTCTTCTCCTCAGTTTCCCAAATCCGTTTGTCACTCATGAGGCTGGATAATTCGTCGATAGCGAGCTTCAATTAATAAATAAATACTGTAAGAGATTAATCCGAGGGAGACGGTGCCCAAGAGCCAACGACCAAACATCTGCTGTGATAAAACCGTTAACACACCGTCTAATCCTTTCGCTTCACTGGCATTTGCATGAAGAGCAGCTAACACCAAAAATAGCCCAATGATGTCAAACATAATCCCGCGAGCGGCAATTCCAAATTGCCCAATCCATTTTGCCCATTTGCGTTCTGTCTGAGTCATTTGATGTTGCTCAAAATGGCGTTGAAATTTAGCTTGATAAGCTTCGTAGAGATAAAAAATTCCCACTGCAATCACCATTAACCCTACGGCTCCAACCATCCACCGCCCAAAGGGTTAAGCCATAAGTCGGCTTGTCCAAAATTGGGTTGCATTAATATCACTCCTATCAATATCCATAATGAGCTTCACTGCTGTTAACGCTAATCCGGTATAGGCGATCGCACTAAAGGCATAGCCAAGACGTTGCCCCACCCGCTTTACACTCATTTTTTTAGCAGAATGCTCTGGATCAAACACAGTTTTAACAACGCACCAAAGAACGTAACCCATTAAGCCGATCGCCACTAAAACCAGCAGAAACTTTCCGAAAGGCTGACTCAAAATAGTTGTTAATGCACCACTTGTACCAGTTTTTCTGCCTCCTGTAGTAAAAGCTGCTTGTGCCGCCAATAGACCAACAATAAAGTAAGCGATGCCTTTTGCAGCATAGCCAAATCGGGCAAGATGTCTACCCAAGGATGGGCTGCTGCTTGTCGTGCAGATTGTTCAAGATCGGGGCGGGTCATAGGAATTACTTTAGAGATGTAATTGAGAAGTGTGATTGATTTTGTGAGCTACGATTTTGCTTGCAGTGTAAACACAGTTAGTTCGGGAGAGCAGTTAAAGCGAATGGGGAGATGACTAAAACCAATGCCACGATTGATATACAATCGATTTTCAGGATTGCCGTAGCCCGGAATCCAACCGGATACCCGTACGGTATCACCTTTGATTTCGGAGAGCCATGACCAGCTTGATTTATCCTCCACAAACGTCATCCATGACCACTCTGGCATAAAGGGAATACGAACCTGTCCGCCATGAGTATGCCCTGCCACTGCAACTGGGGCTGTGTTTGCAGGAAGGGCACCAAAGGAAGCGGGATTGTGCATCAAAACGAAGCGGGCAGCATTATTGGGAACCTGAGCGATCGCCTTAAGTGGCTCGGATTGTTTAGGAAAATAAGCTCCAATGCCCACTAGGTAAAGGCTCTCATTTTCAGAAGATTGCCCCGTCTGTGGCAGAATAACCGCCTCATTTTTCAATACAGGAATACCGATCGCTTCTAATGCTTGCTGAATTTGCTCGGCTCGTTGGATAGCGGCTGCATCAGGATCAGCAAGTTTTGTCATTTCATAATCATGATTTCCCAATACCGCGTAGGTAGGAATTTGTGCAGCAGTCAATGGGCGCACCAATTCAATAATTTGATTAAGCTCCGGTGTTAAATTTTTTCCTGGCTTGTAAACAAAATCTCCCGCGATTAACGCAGCAGCAGGGCGATCGGCAACAATTCGAGCGATCGACTTTTCAATGGTGCTAATATTTGCCATCCACATTCCGACTTGGAAATCTGACACTACAGCAATTTGGTTTCCTTGCCAAGATTGGGGCAGAGCAGGAATTTCAGCAACTACAACATTGCGATCGAGAAGATAAGGCTCGATCAAGCCCCAAGCTAGCAGCACAAGTAAGCAACTTCCTACACCTAACACTAAATATTTAATTCGTTTCCATAAATGACTCATTGTTCAATCACTAGTTATTTCTTAATTAATAATTGTTCTGTCCAATCACCAGCGCCTAGTGATCGTAAGGAAATTTGTTTGGAAAATATGCGTCAGCCGCCTCCAGAACCTCTTAGAACTCCTGTTAATTGCAACAAATAAATAAATGCAAATACAGCAAAGAATAAGCCTGCAAGCAACGTTCCCCAGAAAGAAAATCCTGTAGGACGCAGTTTCTTTGGCAACATCCGGTAATTAAGGAAAAGCGTCAGTCCAGCCACGACGGGAATGTGTGCCGCTTCGATCGCCCCGGCAGTCTGCAATAAAGCAACAGGTGTACCAAAAAAAAGATAAACTGCGATCGGTAAAACCGCTAACAAGAATACAATGTAAAACTTCCGCAGAAACTTCTCATTCGTCCACTGACCCTCACGGATGCCAAACTCTTGCAGGAGAATTCGCGTACCATCAGCAAACATCCGTCCAAAGCCATCCTGCACCGATAATGTCGTACTACAAAAAGTAATAAATACGATCGCAATCATGAACCAAAAACCAAACGGACCCCAGATGTTTCCAAGCAAAGTTCCTAATGTTTCTGCTACCTGATTTTCTTCAGGAACTATTCCCTCCGGGCGCAACAACTGGGCACCTAAAATTAAAAATGCCAATGCTGCCAGCAATGCTCCAATCACCGCTAACGTATTGGAGAAAGTCATTAACTTAACCCAGCCTTGCAATCGCTGCTGCTGTTCCGAATCAAGCTGTTTGACATCAAGAGGTTCTTCTTGCTGAAGCGCCGTTGCTCCATACCCCCGCGCCTCTACCCAGTAGGAGTACCACATCATTCCAGCCGCACCTGCTAACATAAACCCCAACCAAGGCAAAACTTCTTGGTACTGCGCATTCGGAGGAATCTGTGGTATTAGACCAGAAGCTAACTCTCGGACATTAGGGAAGACTAAGAGTGCAGCGATAACAATGGCAAGGGTACGGGCAATTCCTATCAGTGAGGAAATCTTTTCGACAACATGGTACTGCCCCAAAAACACGATCGCCGCTGTCACTAAAATAATAATGATTGTCCAGAGTTGAACAGTTCCACCTATCACTAAAATTAAAGCTGTTGCTGCTGCTCCTGCCAGCCCTGCAACCGTCGAAATTGCCACAGCAAACTGAGGAACAAGAATTAGCCAAACTGCCCAATTTTTAAAGCCAGGTAGTTGTTTAAATCCTTCTAAAATTGTTGCTCCTGTGCAAACGGTAAAGCGTCCAACCTCGCGGTTAATAAACCATTTCAAAATAACGGCTGCAAGTAGTGCCCATAGCAGAGTATATCCATAAAGGGCAGCAATTCGCGGCGTAAATAAGAGTTCTCCAGAACCTGCCGCAGACAGCATCCAGATAAAGCCTGGTCCCAGCCAATTTAATTGCTCTGTCCCGTGTGGCGGTGGGGGAATTTGTTGATTCTGCGAATCTAGATAGGATAATTGAGATGAAGTCTGAACTTGAGGCTGATAGTTCATCCGGGGTCGCTCCTGGCTCTGATCCTGCTAAAAATAAGCGGGCTTTCAGGCGATCACCCCTTTCATACAGCCCGTCCTGTTACGTCTCAAAATTTCAAGCTGGTATTTTACAAATGATAATGTGAAAGGAGTTGGCATGATGCATTACAACTACACGAACTCCTTTCACTGCTCATTCAATCTTTATTACTTTGCACCGTCTGGAATCGCTGAAGGATAGACCTCTTCCGCAACCAGCACAGGTTTATTGCTGTACTCAGCTTCTAACACCTGCTGAATGCCAGTATCCCAGTTGAAGTCATATTCGCGCTCTAAATCAGCAACAACAAAAGGACGCAACACACCCGTCACTGCAACTTTCTCACCGTCACGAATTGCTGGCAAAGCCCCAGTTGTAGGGGTTGCGCGAATGACTAGCAAGTCTTCTGCACCAAACAAACGATCCTCATCTAAAGTGAATGCGTTTGCACCCTGAATGTCTCCAACTTCACCTGTAACCGCAAGAGGCTTACCATAGTACTGCTCAGGCTCACTAGTCAATTCACCAGGCTTTGGAGCAACGGCAAGCGACTGAGCGATGATTGCGGGTTGGTTCTCGTATTCTACATAAAGATCTGGGTCTAGACCCAAAGTGAATTCGCGTTCAACATCTGCAAGCACGAAATTGCGAACTTGACCCGTAGCTTGAATATCCACCCCATCTTCCGGGAAGACAAAGGGTTCCCCTGAGGCATTCACAACCAAAATTGGGTTACTGCCAAAGAATTGCTCATCCTCGATTGTGAATGTACTAGGACTAATTTTCTCGATCGGTTCACTTCTAATGGTCACAGTCTGACCGATGTACCGATTCGTATTCTCAGCAACATCTTCTGTAGTCACGTTGGTTTGAGCTTGAGGTGTAGAGGCTTGAGGGGTGGGAGTCGTGCAACCCGTTAATAAAGCTGTAACGAACGCCAAACCCATAGTGCTTTTTACTGCCCAGCTTTTAGCAGAAGAATTTCCGAAGCTGTACTTTTTAGATTTCTGAACTTTCATTACTGTAACCTCCTAAATGGTCAATTCATCACTGACGTTAACAATCGAACTGTATTCTCAATCTTCTTCAATCTCTTTACGTTCTCTGGTTCTCTCTTCTCTAAAATTGTTTTAACAACGTTTTTCCCTATGATTATTGCCGGAATTAAATTCCTTGAATTTGTTACACATCCCTCTAGGAGAAAGATAAAATAGGCGAATTATTTTCGTTGTAAAAGCGAGGATCGAGCCTCAAAAAAGAACGTTATATTTAGAGACGCAGTGCTCATGCAGATCGGCGATCGCGCATCCGCTGCTCATAGGAACGGAACCTAGGATCATTGAGAGCGTAGAGGTAAGGTTCTTGCTGATAGCTGTAGGGTACACTAATTAAACCTTGAGAAACAACTGAGGGCGGAACTAGAGGGCGGTAGGATGACCGAACCCTCTCCTCATAATCATTATCAATCTTCAGGTCATCACTGAACTCAGGCAATTTTTCCACTTGCTCTTTAGTCAAACCAGAAACATAAAGCCTTTTCTGATCATAGTTTAGGCGCGCTAAGCCTACAGGGAGCAAGATGTCCTTCCCAAATACCCAGAACCCGGTATCGATAATGAAATAACGGAATTGTCCATCTTCTTCATCGACTAGCATACCCTTGACTGAGCCTACTTTATCCCGATCATCGTCATTTGTATCGTTCACATACACTGAAAAACTGGTGATGTCGTGTCCATCAAATAAGTCTTTCGTATGGTCAGGATAGTAGTCATTCATTTTCATTAGTGCCATGTTTATTTCTCCACCAAACAATTTACTTTGTATTAACTTTTAACTGAGAGAACCTTCGTTTTGCAGTTATAAGCCTTCGTCACACATATTGCTAGATCTGGTATACAATCGTGCATCCCAGTTAGGTACATCTTGTTCAGGCAATAAACGCAAAGGTGATATAAATGTCTTACAACTATTAAGTAAAGTTGTATGTAAGTCGTATGTAAGTATTATATGAGATGAAGGTGAAAAATCTAGTAGCAAGTGGGAAAATTTGAGGAAATTCTGCTCATAGGAATAGTTCTTTTGAACCCGTTATCTATCATATCCACTACTGTCACCTATCGTTAGTCACAAGTGTGGATTTGAGAGCTTTTTTATATAATAAGAGAAAGTAGTTAGTGATATGAAGATAAGGAATTGGTAATTGCTCAACTCGGTTCAAATAGAGACAGATGCTGGGATAGAGCCTTCTAAATTGCTTCAAAAGCTGACAAGCCTTGTCGCTTACCCGTATTGACTACCGAACGGACGACCACAAATTAATCTCGTCCCTAATCAGAACGAAAGCCGTGTGTCACTTTGCGAAACACCACACTCATGTGAATCCCTTGCTCACTAGAATTATTAGTCGGTGGAATCATCGCATCTTCTAGAAAGAGAAATACGTTGCACCTGCAAACTGGGACTGGGTAAAGATGGCATTCCACAGGTCTAGAACACTACCCATACCTCGATTCAGCAATGCTGCATTTGCCTCATCTGCAACAAATCTCTCAAACAGAAATTCCAACTGCTATAGCTAACTGCGTTTTACATTGCTCATAATAAAGCGACTTTTGGGCATGGTTGGCATTCTCGACAAGCTAACTTCTAGATTTTGTTCAGGTACGTTATAGTGAACTGAATTAACTAAGAAATCTAATGCCGTTTTCATCAGCTCAATCGTAATCCATTCTCCAGCACAGCGATGGCTAGTATAGTAATCACCTCCTCCTTGTGGAATAAAATTAAAGCTGCTATCGTTCCACTGCCGAAAGCGCTCTGGTCGAAATTCCTCTGGGTTTTCCCATAGAGCAGGATCGTGGTTGGTGCCATACAAATCGAGCAATACCTGAACTTTTTCAGGAAAATAGTACTCCTGCCAATTAAAGGCATGGCGTGTGCGAGCTACTATAGCGGGAAAAAATGGATAAAAGCGACGGACTTCTTGGGTAAATAGCTCTCGATAGTCGGCTTCATCTTTTAGTTTCTGACGACACTCTGGGTATTCATGTAAGGCTAAGGCTGCAAACGTAACATATCGGGCGATCGCTACAACGGGGCGGATTATATTAATTAGATCTACGACAGCCCCATGCAGGTCTAATAAGTTGCCTTCTGGTGTCCGATGCGAAGCAAACGCATAGGCAGCACTATCTTCAGGTACTTCTAACTCGTGCGCCCGAATTTTCTTGATAATTCCCCCAATCCATTTTTCAGATTGCTCCCGTCCTCGTCTACCCTGCAAATACCTCAAAGCAATGCCGCCTGCCCCATCAATCATTGCAGCCAGATCTTGAGTTCGTTGCTTAACTTCTGCCTCTAACAAGGGCACTCCTGACCAAGCACACACTGCCCGACAAAAAACCTCATTGGCTGCGTCAAAAAGCACCACGCGATCGCGCTGTTCCCATTCTTGGGCTGCTTTATGCCACTCCTGGCGCGTCAATTCAGCAAGCTGCGCCCTGTGTTCTGGTGCCATCAATGACATAAAGATTTGTTTGCGTTGTCGGTGGGTTTCACCATCCAAACCTTGTACGCCACCTTCGCCTACTAGCGTTTTTTGAACTCGTTTAGGCATAGCATTCTCACGAAAAAATTTTTCGGTGTCGTAAAAAACTTTTGCTGCCGCTTCTCCCCTAAAACAGATCGTTTTCTTCAACAAAATCCGCGTTTGAAAAATATTAGTCTGATATCGCTCACATCGATTTGAGATGAATCGATAGCCCTCAGATAGCAGAAATACTGTACTGTCGATAGTCCGCTCGGTAGGAATTTCGCGCATAAATCCTATGATTTAACTCCGTAGAAGGTAACGGGAGAAGGTAACGAGGCGATCGCAATCTTATATCATCAATTAGCCATGAGAATCAGCTATGAGATATCGCCAGAATGATACAAAAATTACCTTGAGATTAAATCAACCTAGGAGTAGAAGTATTTTCTGTTCGATCGATCGTCTAACTATCCTAGACAAGAACTTACAACGATTAGCAACACTTATTCAGTCGTTAGTATTACTCCTCTCACCCAAGTTATGTACCCAATGGAGGACGGAACTTTACTTTTACAAAAGCTAAGCTCACAAATAATAAACTCTTAAATCAATATACGTACGACCGTACCTCTAAAACCGGAAGTATTCAATCTAAATTGCAAGTAACTAAGCTAATCAACATTTAACTTGCAAGTATTGCATTTCCTTTATTCTTCACCTTTCGCTTCCACTGAATATTCAGTTCTCCATGATTGATGAGTCGGTCGAGTAAGTCTCTTAATTCACCGACCGATTGAAATAATCGATGGGCAATGAATTCTTTGCAAGAATGCCAGACTAATTCAATCAGGTTGTAATCTGGACTATAGGGCGGTAAAAACCAAAGTTCTAGATTTGGACATTCAGACGATATCTGAAGGATCACCTCCTGTTTCTGGTGATAACTCGCATTGTCTAAGACGATCAAAATCCTCGCTCCATTCTGCTGGAACTCACATTCAAGATTGCCCTTCTCTACCCATTCCTGCATCACATACTGATTCAGATTAACCATACTCTCAAGGAAGCTATCCCCGTTTCCTTGCTCAATAAAATAGCATTTTTGTTTTCGGTCACTATAGCGCAGACCACCCATCATATTAACTCGTTCACGACTCCGTTTCCCAAGTAGCGCTTTTCGTTTTCCTCTCTTGCCCCATTGTTTTCGCCGAATCACCCGCAAACTGAAGCCACTTTCATCCCAAAACCAGATTTGAAGCCTCTCTGGTGAGGCTTTTGAGCGCGCTAATGCTTGCTCTAATTTCTCCTTAAATGCTGCCCGCTTTTCACGGTCTTGCTTCTCCTCTAGGCTATACTTTGCCCAGAGGTATGCGTACTTTTTTTGCACCAATATCCTCCCCACTTGAACACTGCTCATCTTAATCTGGGTGGTCTCTTCTAAATGCTTTGCCAATCGTGCAGTCGTCCATCGTCCAAATTCATATCCCAACTCCATCGGGGTTTGTTCAACCACCCGCAGTAATTGTTCGATGTACTCAGGCGTTGCCTTTCGATAGTTTCCTTGCGCTCGTCCGTCTTTGAGACTCTCTAGATCATCGGGGTTGCCATGGACGCACCAATAGGCGACACTCCGATAGGAACAGCCAATGAAATCCATAATCTCTTCATAGGTCTTGCCATCATTCCTCAATAGCAACATCAATACCCGCTGTCGTTGATGCGAATCCTCACTCTCTCGTAGTGCATTTTGGAGGGTATCTTGTTGAACGGAACTCAGAAATTTAGAAACTGGCATCGCTTTCTAGAAGACGAATTATACTTCCTATTTTATCCGATTTTATGCATTCTAGATGAGGATTCAGCTTATAGAACCCATTTGACATCTTCTAGCTCCTGCTTTAAGGTGCTTGAAGCCGTCTAATCTAGCGACCATGACATATTCCAGCAGCCTCACCGATGCCGAATGGGAAATCTTTGAACCTCTGTTACTTCAGAGTCTTCCGCCCAAGAAGAAGACTCGACCTTCAAATTGGACAAAGC
>JAESGK010000292.1_pt1 | contig 26715 bp, 28 predicted proteins | sample 9269681 | NCBI WGS metagenome assembly JAESGK01 (sample SAMN14515347, study PRJNA621673) | algae metagenome | isolation source: Timaviella obliquedivisa GSE-PSE-MK23-08B and co-occurring heterotrophs from... | place: USA: Grand Staircase Escalante National Monument, Utah | collected 2006-08-15
GCCAAGGACTGGGAAAAATCCATCGAAAGCGCCACCGCCTTCGCCCACATCGCCAGCATCCGCATGCTCACGCGACGAATCGCAAGACACTGCAAACCCGCGTGAACTTCTGAATCGGGCTCTAACGAACCCTGCCTCGGGGCGCGTGGTCGAACCAACGCAGTACGATTTTGTCTCGCTCTTTGGTCCGGGGCATAGGCTGGAGCGCGTCACACTGGAGATGGTGCCGGTCGGAGTTTGGCCCCTCAACAGATTTGGACTTTGGGGAACGCCAGTGACATGGGGCATCGAAACCAAGATTCCTTTTCTCACAACCCATCGTGCGTCGCTGAGCTCTGTCATATTCGACTTACCCGCTCGCTATCAGACAGGGTTCTCGCAATTCATCAGGGACTGAGACAACGCCCGCCCGCGCTTGATTTCATCCGCCATAAGCCCGATATCGGCCCCGAAGGCGCTTGCCCCTTTGCCGCGCAAGCCGCCACCTTGATCTGGACTGGATGAGGCCATGACGCAGAACCCTGCGAACGACGAAGCCGTGACCGAGACCAACGCAGCCCCTGCCTCGCCCGAGGAGTTCCTCGCCGGCGAGTTGACCCGCGTCGAGGCCGAGCGCGACGACCTCAAGGACAAGCTGCTGCGCACGCTTGCCGACATGGAAAACCTGCGCCGCCGCACCGAGCGCGAGGTCGCGGACGCCAAGACATACGCCGTGACCAGCTTCGCCCGCGACATGCTCGGCTCGGCCGACAATCTGCGCCGGGGCCTGGAAAACGTGCCTGAATCGGCCAAGAGCGGCGACGCGGCGCTGAACGCGCTGATCGAGGGCGTCGAACTGACCGAGCGCGAGCTTCTCAAGACGCTGGAGCGCCACGGCGTCCGCAAGATCGACCCGTTGGCTGAAAAATTCGACCCCAACATGCATCAGGCGATGTTCGAGGCGCCCGATGCCGAGACGCCCAAGGGCATGGTCTCGAAGGTGGTGCAGACCGGCTACAAGATCGGCGAGCGCGTGCTGCGGCCGGCGCTGGTCGGCATCTCGTCCGGCCAGCCCAAGCCGGCGGAAGCCCCCGCACCCGAGGCCGACCCTTCTCCCGAAGCCTGAGCCATGCTGGAAGCCGCCGGCGTCGCCGTCTTCGCACTGACCGGCGCGCTGGTGGCGGCCCGCAAGGGCATGGACCCGTTCGGCTTCATCCTGCTGGCGACCGTCACCGGCGTCGGTGGCGGCACCTTGCGGGACCTGCTGCTCGGCCGGCTGGTGTTCTGGGTCCGTGATCCGTCCGACGTCTTCGTCTGCATAGCCGTGGCCTTGTGCTGCTGGGGCACGGCCTATTTCAGGCCAGGCCTGATCGACGGCTGGGCCGGCAAGCGCCTGCTGCTCTGGGCCGATGCGGCGGGGCTGGCGCTCTTCGCGGTCGTCGGCACGCTCAAGGCGCTCGATGTCGGCATCTCGCCTTTGTCGGCGATCGCGCTCGGCGCGATGACCGCGACTTTTGGGGGCATCCTGCGCGACATCCTCGCCGGCGACCGTCCGATGGTGCTGTGGAGCCGGGACTTCTACGTCACGGCGGCGGCAGCCGGAGCGGCGATGACGGCGGGGCTCTCGCTGCTGGTGATCGAGCCGGTCATCGTGATGGCGGCCGGCCTCGCGACGGGGTTCGGCCTGCGCGCGGGCTCGATGCTGTTCGGCTGGTCGTTTCCGGGGTTGCCGGGGCCGCCAGCCGACGAGAAGTGACCCGCGCCCTTCCTTCTCCCCTCGGGGGAGAAGGAAGCGGCCCCGCCTTACTCCGGCTTCGTCACCCGCCGCAAGGTGAGGTTGAGCCGCCCGCCCTGCGGCAGCAATTGCGACGAGCCCGAGAGGATGCGGTCGATGCCGTGATAGGCCAGACGCGCTTCTCCGCCGAACAGGAGCGCGTCGCCCGAAGCCAGCTTGAACGATATGGTCTTACCGCCGCGCGTCGTGCCGCCGATGCGGAACAGCGCGGCGTCGCCGAGCGAAAGCGAGAGCACTGGCGCGTCGAACTCCGCCTCGTCGCGGTCCTGATGCAGGCCCATCCTCGCACCCTTGTCGTAGAAATTGATCAGGCAGGCCTCAGGCGGGTGCGGATAACCTGCCAGCGCCGCCCAGGCGTCGAGCAGCGGGGCCGGCATCAGCGGCCAGGGCTCGCCGGTCTCGGGATGGAGCGGCTGGTAGCGGTAGCCGCGTTCGTCGGAGACCCAGCCGAGCGGGCCGCAATTGGTCATCCGGACCGAGAAGGGTTTTCCGGTCTTGGGCATGCGCGGCTGGAACAGCGGGGCCTGCCTCACGACGGCGCGCAGTTCGGCCACCAGCGCTCCCTGCGCGTCGGCGTCGAGCCAACCCGGCCAGTGCAGGACGCCGGGTGCGATGGCGACCTGCGTCATGGCCCGGCTCAGAGGCTATCGAGGCCGAGGACGTCGGCCATGCTGTAGAGGCCGGGCTTGCGGCCCCTGCCCCAGAGCGCGGCCTTGATCGCGCCTTGTGCGAACAACCCGCGATCCTCGGCGATGTGGCTGAGTTCAAGCCGCTCGCCCTGACCGGCGAAGATGACCTTGTGGTCGCCGACGACGGTGCCGCCGCGCAGCGCCGCAAACCCGATCGCCCCAGTCGGCCGCGCGCCGGTTTGGCCATCGCGCGTCGCCACGCGGGTCTTGGCCAGATCGACCGCGCGGCCCTCGGCAGCGGCCTCGCCCAGCAGGACGGCGGTGCCCGAGGGCGCATCGACCTTCATGCGGTGATGCATCTCGGCGATCTCGATGTCCCAGTCAGTCCCGAGCGTGGCGGCGACCTTGCGCACCAGCGCGGCCAGCAGATTGACGCCGAGGCTCATATTGCCGGAGCGGATGATCGCGGCATGGCGGCCGGCGGCTTCGAGCTTCGCCAGATGGGCCGGCTCCATGCCGGTGGTGCCGACGACATGGACGATCCGGGCCTGGGCGGCGAGCGCCGCGAAGGCCACCGTCGCGTCTGGCATGGTGAAGTCGAGCACGCCCTCGGCCTCGACGAAGGCCGGCAGCGCATCGTCGGTGACCACGACGCCGCAGGCCGGCAGGCCGGCGAGCACGCCGGCGTCCGACCCCAGCAGCGGCGAACCGGGCCGCTCGATCGCGGCCGAGAGCACGCAACCCGGCGCCTCATGGATCGCCCTGATCAGCATCCGCCCCATGCGCCCGGCGGCGCCGACGACAACGAGACGCATGTCGGTCATGGGAAGGGTCTCCAGAGGCAGGTAAGAACACACACGAACCACCGCCGTCATCCCGGACAAGCCGCGAAGCGGCGCAGCTCCGGGATCCATCGCAAGGCACGCCATCGCCCTATGATGCCGGAACTCCGCTTCGCTGCGTCCGGGATGACGTCGCGCTTTGGCGAGAAACGGACTCGCCCTATAGAGCGGATCAGCCGGCCGCGACACCCGAAAACCGCACAAAAGAAAACGGCCGGGTCGCCCCGGCCGTCCTCGCTAACGATGTCGTCAGGCTCAGGCCGTGGCCTGGATGCCCGAGAGCTTCCACACTCCGTCGCGCTCGCGCACAAAGGTCCAGTGCTCGGTGACCTCCTGGGGCGTCCTCGGATCACCCTCGACGACCTTGCCGCTGGCGCGCTCATAGAGCGCGTTGATCAGGCTGAAGCGCATCGCGACGGTGGCGTAATCCATCGACCCCTCGCGCCAGGCTTCGGCAAGATCGCCCTGCAGCAGCTTGACGTCCGAGACCCGGTCGACGAAGCCCTTGCGGGCGTTGCCCGACAGGTCCTCGTCGAAATAGCCGAACATCTCCGGCGTGGTGATGCGGCGCAGGCCGGCCTCGTCCTCGTTGGAGTAGGTCGCGTTGACCTCGGTCAGAAGCGTCTCGAAGGCGTTGAAATCCTCGCCCGTCAGTTCGATCGCCTGGGTCTGCACCGCAGCGGCAGCGCCGCCGCCCATCATGCCCATGCGGGCCATCTGGGTGGGCTGGCCCTGCGGCTGATAGGGTTCGCGCGGCAGCGGCGCGCCGCCGGCGGCGGCCATCTGCGGCTCGGAGCGGCGGCGGAAGAAGCGCAGCGCCAGCCAGATCGCGCCGCCGATCAGTGCGATCTGCAGCAGGAAGCCGAGAATGCCGGCCATCGAGGCGAGGCCGGAGAAGAAACCGGAGCCGGAGAGCAGACCGAACAGGCCCGCGCCGAGCAGGCCCGCGCCGAGGCCCATCATCAGGTTGCGCGCCATCGAGGGACGGGCTGCCTGAGCGGCGGCGGCGCTGGCTGCGCCCGCTGCCGCAGGAGCGGCCGGCGAGGGCTGCGCGCTGCGCTGGAAGGGCTGGGCGCCGTTGGGCGCGGTGTCGGTGCGGGCCGGGGCCTGCTCGGTGCGCGAGCCACGGCTGCCTGCGCCCTTGCCGCCGCCGGGACGCGCCTCGGCGACAATCGGGACCAGCAGCAGCGCGCCGGCGAGAACGGCGACGTAACGGCCACGACGGGCAAGCGAAATCAGAGACATGGTTCCTCCCGGAGCCCCCCTCGGGCTCTCTTGCGGCGAATATGGTTCGGGCCGCCTGACGTTGCAAGAGCCTGACGTTGCAAGAGTCGGCAGGAGACGCGCGACGAAGGTTCTACAACCAAAGACCGAGACAATCATGACGGCCTGCTACTGTCAGCATGCTGGGCGAGGCCGCTTGGGCGGACATCGCAAGCCGTGCTAGGCTAACCGTCATGATCGGGCATCGATCCGATCGCGGAGGGATCGAGCCATGAGCGTGATCTCGTTGAGCGTTGTCTTCGGCAGGCTAGCAGGTCTCCGGCTGGCCGCCATCCTGATGGCATTATGCCTTTTGGGCCTGACGACCCCGGCCTTCGCCGCCGAGCCGGCGCTTGCGCTGGACCGGCCGAGGCTGGCGCAGGCGCCAGAACCGCTCTGCTTCTGCTGGAGCGAGGGCCGCAAGATCGCCGAAGGCGCGACTGCCTGCATCCGCACCACGCAAGGGCGGCGTCTGGCCGCCTGCGGGCGGGTGATCAACATGATGTCCTGGGACGTGACCGAGAAGCCCTGCCCGGAAAGCTGATTTCAGCGGCCATTGATCCCGACCTGTCGTCTTTGCGAGCGTAGCGAAGCAATCCAGGAGGGCGTAGCGCGAGACGCTGGATTGCTTCGCTGCGCTCGCAATGACGGGAAGAGTTTGAACCGATCGGATCAAAGTGCCGCAGGCATGCTGTCGCCGCGCCCTGCCGGGAAACCGACCAAAGAAAAACGCCGCCTGACGGTCTCGTCGGGCGGCGTCTCTCTTAAGGCTCTTGTGGTCGAGGCGACTCGAGACTGAGGTTCCGTCAGAACGCTCCCAGAACGATTGCCATCATGAAAACGAAGGCCGCACCCATGATCAACCGGTCGAGACGTAGCGTGAGGCTCATCACACCCTCCTGTGTCATTGACCTGACACAGAGGCTAGCAGAACTGCAGCGGCCCGCAAGGGGGCTGCGGCGGCGTTGCGGCCGCCGTGAGGCAAGAGTATCGCTAAAAATTGCTTAAAATGTTGAATTATATTGGGGATATCGCCGGTTACCCTGTTGGGAGGTCAAGACTTTCAAGCGCCTTGCCGGCCGCGATGACCGCTGCATCGCCGCCAAACCCCGCGATGATCTGGATACCGACGGGAAGGCCGCGCGGACCGCGCATCAGCGGGACGGTCAGGCAGGGCACGCCGAGCAGCGTCCAGAGCCGGTTGAAACGGGAATCGCCGGTCGAATCCATCGTCTCCGGAGCTTCGCCGGGCGCGGCGAAGCTGACGACGACATCGGCCTCTCGGAAGAACGCGCGGGCCGCGTCCCGGCCACGGCGCGAGTCGCGCCGGGCGGCGTCATACTGGCCGGGCGTCGTCGCTTTGGCGGTGTCGAGATAGGCGCGCAGCTTGGGCGCGATCGCCTCGCGGTGATTGGCGTATTCCCAGGCCAGCGCCTGCGTCGCCTCCCAGTCCTGCAGAGGGCCATGCGCGTTATACGCATCGGCCAGCGCCTCGGGCTCGGCGAGATCGCTCACCATTGCGCCGGCAGCCGTGGCGATGTCGCGGAAGCGCTGCAGCGCGAGGTCCGAGCCCGCCTCGGGCGCGCCGGCGAAGGCCTGCCGCGCGATGCCGATGCGCAGTCCCTTCAGCGTCGCGGGCGCGCAGTCGAGGTCCGCCCGGCCCGTGACCGCAGCCAGAGCAAGGCCGAGATCGTCGGCGCTGGCCGCCATCATGCCCAGCGTATCGAGAGACCAGGAGAAGGTCTTGACGCCCACCGTCGGCAGCAGGCCGTAGGAGGGCTTGATGCCGGCCGCGCCGCAATAGGAGGCCGGGCGGATGACCGAGCCGCCGGTCTGGGTGCCGATCGCGAGCGGAATCATGCCGGCGCCGACCGCCGCCGCCGAGCCGGCCGAGGAGCCGCCGGGACTGGCGACAGAATCATGGGGATTATGCGTCGGGGCAGGATCGAGAAATGCGAAGGCCGTGGTGTGGGTCTTGCCGGCGACGGTCGCGCCCGCCGCCTTCAGCGCCATGACGATGGCGGCGTCGCCGCGCGGCTGCCAATCGCTATAGATCTCAGAGCCCATCCGGGTCGGCAGGTCGGCGGTGTCGATGATGTCCTTGACGCCGCAGGCGATGCCCGCCAGCGGGCCCGCACCCGGAACGAGCGCGTCCGGCCGGCTGGCGAAGGCCTTCAGCGTCGGCTCGGCCGCGTCGATGGCGGCCTGGGCGCGGACAAGCTCGGCCTGCGCCGTGCTCTGCCTGGAGGCGATGCGTCCGACGATCTCGCGCAGGCGTTCCATGGCTTACTCTCCGATCCGTTTGACGATGGCCATGGTGACCCCGCGCGCCAGCGGCAGGGCGAAGAACGCCACGACCGCGGCGCTCGGCCAGGCGATGAGAAAGGCGCGCAGCCAGCGCGACAGGAAATCCGGCGCGAAGCCGAGATTGACGAAGGTGATCACGGCGGAAACGAGGAAGGCCATCATGAAGGCCATCACGACGGGGAAGATGAAACGGGCCTTGCCGGTCATGCTGGCTCTCTGGCGATGCGGGTCGTCGTCACTGGCAGGTTCGTCACTGGCACATGCGTCACTGGCACATGCGTCATTGGCACATCGCTTGCCGACCGACCAAGCCGCTTTGGCGAATGGGCCCCTGCGTCGGTGAGGCCTTGCGCCGCCGACGGCGCGTTAAGAGCCGCTTAACCCAGCCTCCAAAGTTAATCCCGCTGTGCCGTTCGCGCCTCACCCGGTCAAGAAACCGTTCACGAAACGGGTCGCATTTGATCGGTCATGCGACGCATCCATCTTGCCCTCATCGCTCTCGGATTGCTCGGCACCGGCCTCGCCGGCTGCGGCAAGTTCCAGAAAGCCCAGCGCGCGGCCTGGCGGGACCAGGCCGAGGCGCAATGCCTGTCCTCGCGCCAGGTCCAGCTCTCGGCCTATGTCAGCCTGCGCGACAGGCCGATCGACGGGCCGGGCACCTGCGGCATGGAGAAGCCGCTCAAGGTCTCGGCCTTCGCCAATGGCGGCGTCGGGCTGACGAGCGCGGCGACGCTGTCCTGCCCCGTGGTCGCGACCACGGACAAATGGCTGGCCGAAGTGGTGCAGCCCGCCGCGCAGAACACGCTCGGCGCGCAGGTCGTCGAGATGCGGGCGGGCTCCTATTCCTGCCGCGCCATGAACAACGGCACCGGCACGAGCCGCACCTCCGAGCACGCCTATGGCAACGCCGTCGACGTGTTTTCCTTCCGCCTGAACGACGGCCGCAACGTCACGGTCAAGGGCGGCTGGAACGGCGCGCCCGAGGAACAGGCCTTCCTGCGCGAGATCTTCGTCGGGGCGTGCCAGCATTTCTCGACCGTGCTCGGCCCGGGCGCGGACATGTTCCACTACGACCATTTCCACATCGATCTGGCGCGCCACTCCAAGGGCCGCCACATCTGCAAGCCGGTGATCAAGTACACGCCGAACTACAATCTGCCGCCGCCGGACCCGGCGCGTCCTTACGTCTCCGCGCAGCCGCAGCGCGGCATTGACGCGCCGATGGTGGCGGGCGGCCCGCTGCTGCGCCAGCCGGGCGAAGGGCTGCGCCCGCCGGGCGGCGTGGGCGGCGGCTATCCCGTCGCGAGCCGCGCGGGCAACGGCCTCGATGCACAGGCGCGCTTCCTCGAGGAATACGACCGCACGCCGCTGAACCCGCCGCGCTACAACCGGCCGCAAGCCCTGCCGAGCGAGGCGCGCGGGCCGCTGCAGCTGCCGGGCTCGACGCCGCCGAGCGAGGAGATGATCCTGGGCGACGATGAGGGCACTGGCGTGCTCGACATGGAGGGCTTCGACCAGGCCCAGCCGGCCGAGATCACCCCGCAGAACGACCCGTTTGCGTATAGTTCTGGGCGGAGGCGCTAGTCAGGTTCCCAAGCCCTGTCATTCCGGGGCGCGGCGCAGCCGCGAACCCGGAACCCACGACGGGATGAGAGATCTGAAAGAAGCCCGGTCGATTAAGCTCGCCCGGTTGCGGGTTCCGGGTTCTTCGCTGCGCGAAGCCCCGGAATGACAAGGGGCCTTGTCGACCGCCCCTACCGCGACACCAGGACCTGCCGGCACTCCGCCGGTAGCGCGTCCAGCGACATTGGCGGCCTGGGTTTTGGCGGCGGTCCCGTGCGCGGCGGCGGCTTCGGCGCGAAGATCGCAGCGCGCTGGCGTTCGATCCAGCCCGAAAGCTCCTCGCCGCAGCCGTCGCCGAAATTTGGCGGTTCCTGACCCGAGCAACCCTCCATGCCGGGCGGGCAGCTCATCCGGATGTGGAAATGGTAGTTGTGGCCCCAGATCGGCCGGACTTTTCCGAGCCAGGCGCGGTCATTGCCGGCCTCGCGGCAGAGCGCGACCTTCAGCGCCGGATTGACGAAGACGCGCTCGACGCGGGGGTCGGCGGCGGCGGCCCTGATCAGCCGGCCATGCGCCGGCGTCCAGTTCTTCGGATCGACATCGCGCCAGTCGGCGCGGGCCATGTTGACGGCCGGCATGTTCTCGCGCTCGTTCCGGTCGAGCTTTTCCTTCGGCATCGGCGTCAGCCAGAGATCGGCGTCGAGCCCGATCTGGTGCGAGGCGTGGCCGGTCAGCATCGGCCCGCCGCGCGGCTGCGAGATGTCGCCGACGAGGATGCCGGGCCAGCCGGTGATCTTCGGCGCGGCGCGGGCAAGGTTTTCGAGATAGTCGATCAGGACGGGATGGCCCCAGTTGCGGTTGCGCGCCAGCCGCATCACCTGCCAGCTCGGCCCGTCGACCGGCAGCGCGGTCGCGCCCGCAAGACAGCCGCGCGCATAGGAGCCGATGGCCCGCGCCCGCATGTCGGCCGGAGCGGTCTTCTGGCCGAAGAGCGCGCGGGCCGCGTCGGGAAAGGCCGCGATGTTGGCGGCGCGGCGTTTCGCCTCCTCTTCCGCCGTGGACTGAGCGAAGGCCAACGAGGCGGCGACGCCTGCCGTCAGGACGAGAATGAAAGCGGCGATTCGGCGAAACGATTTGCGCATGCGGAGAGAATCGCCGCGTCGTGGGGCTCCGGTCAAGCGCCCGGAGCCGATCGTCGAAGCCCGTCACTTCCCGATGGACAAGCGCGAGCCGAGGCGGCAGCCTTGGCCACGACGCAGCAGGCGGGCGCAAAGCCCCGCGCCCTGCACCGGAGGATGCCCAGACCATGACCGATTTCCCGCTCGACCGCCGCGCTTTGCTCGGCGGGCTTGGCGCAAGCCTCGCCCTCGCACCGGTCGGCTTAGCCCAGGCCCCGTGGCCGCAGGGCCGCACCCTCAAGCTCGTCGTGCCGTTTCCGCCAGCGGGCGCGACCGACATCCTCGGCCGGCTGATGGCGGAGAAGCTCGGTCAGGCCTGGGGCACGAACATCGTGGTCGAGAACCGGCCGGGCGCGGGCGGCAATATCGGCACCGACGCCGTCGCCAAGGCCGAACCGACCGGCGATACGCTGCTGATCGTCTCGGTCGGCATGGCGACCAACCAGTATCTCTACGCCAAGCTGAACTACGACCCGGCGAAGGACCTGACCCCCATCACCATGGTGGCGCTGGTGCCGAACCTGCTGGTGGTCAGCAACCAGTTGCCGGTGAAGTCGGTCGCCGAACTCGTCGCCTATGCGAAGGCCAATCCCGGCAAGCTGAGCTACGGCTCGTCGGGCGTCGGCACCTCGGTGCATCTCTCGGGCGAGCTGTTCCAGAAGCTGACCGGCACGAAGATGGTGCATGTGCCCTATCGCGGCACGGCGCAGGCGACTCAGGATTTGATCGGCGGGCGCATCGACCTGATCTTCGACAACATCACGCAGGCGCTGCCGCATGCGCGCGCGGGATCGGTCCGGGGGCTCGGCATAACCACGGCCAAACGCTCGCCCAGCGCGCCGGAATTCGCGCCCATCAACGATACGGTGCCGGGCTTCGACGTCTCGTCCTGGTTTGCGCTGTTTGCGCCGGCCAAGACGCCGCAGGCGGTGATCGACAAGGTGCAGGCCGACACGAAGGCGGCGCTGGCCGACCCGGTCGTCCGCACCCGGATGGAGGCGCTGGCGGCCGAGCCCGTCGGCAACAGCCCGGCGGAGCTTGGCGCGTTCCTGCAGGCCGAGATGAAGAAATGGGGCGATCTGATCCGGGAGGTCGGCGTTAAGGTGGAGTGAACCTGGGTCCATGCCAAGGGAACATGGCCCCCTCGCGGAGCGTTGCCTGAGTCCACCCGGTCGATCTCAAGCCTGATCGACCGTCGACTTCAGAAGGCATACGCCATGTCCACGCTCGTCATCGTCCTGCTCGTCGTCCTGCTCGTCGGAGGCGGCGGCTACTATGGTCATCGCAGCTATGGCGGAGCGGGGCTGGGCGGCGTGCTCGGCCTCGCTTTGACGATCGTGCTGGTGCTCTGGCTGCTCGGCGCGCTCGGCGGTTCGCCGGTGCGGATCTGACGCGGCAGACTAGCCGGCGCGGCTGTCCCAGACGGCGATGGCCGCCGCCAGATCTTCCAGCGAGACGCCGACGGACTTGAACAATGTGATTTCGCCGCCGGGTGCGGTGCCTGAGATCGCACCGGTGCAGAGATCGGCCAGCGTGCCGGCGACCTTGTCGGCGCTGTAGCTGCCCTCGGCGATCGCGATCGCGACATCGCCGCCCTCACCGATCGCCTTCTGCGAATCGACGACCACGCGGGCGCGGGTGAGCGCCTCCGCGTCGGCCTCGCGCATGCTCATGGTGAAGGCCCCGATCAGGTCGAGATGGGCGTCGCGCTTGAGCCATTTGCCGTGGATCAGCGGTTCCGTGGCGTTGGTCGCGCAGGAGACGATGTCGGCCGTGCGCGCCTCGCCTTCGAGATCGGTCGTGGCGCGGGCGGCAATTCCCTCATTCGCAAGCTGCGCGACGACGGCCTCGGCTGCTTCCGGCCGGCGCGCCCAGATCGCGATCTCGGTGACAGGTCGCACGGCGCGATGCGCTTTGATCAGGAAGGGGGCGAGCGCGCCCGCGCCAACCATCAGCATATGGCTCGCCTTCGGCGCGGCCATGTAGCGCGCGGCGAGAGCCGATGCGCCGGCCGTGCGCCACAAGGTCAGCCGGTTGCCGTCCATCACCGCCAGCGGCGCGCCGGTGCGTCCGTCCATCAGCAGATAGGCGCCCAGCACGCCGGGCAGATTGCGGGTGTTGTTCTGGAAGAAGACCGAGACGATCTTGGTGCCGATATAGGGCACGGGCGCATCCGGCCCGCTCCAGGCCGGCATCACCAGCAGGATCGCATTCTCGCCGTCTCGGCCGACATCGTGATGGCCGCGCGGCGGCTGCACGCAACCCTCGCAAAACGCCTGGTCGAGCGTGTCGATCAGGCCGGGATAGCTCAGCGCCGCGTCGATGGCGGCCTCATCGAAGAGCCGCATTCTAGAGCATGATGCCGAGAAGTGGGAACCGGTTTTCGGACGACATCATGCTCTAACTCCATGTTGTAGAGACGGATTCAGATGTCAGGTCGATGCGACCTGACATCATCCGGCTCTAGAGCCGGCCGCCGGTCAGCGCCGGCAGCGCGGAATCGGGCACGGCCGAGCGCAGCGACTGTGCCTCGGAGCGCAGCGTCTCGGCCTCGCGACGGTTGCGGCGCGCAGCCTTGCGGTGCTTGCCTTGGCCGACCCAGGCGGCGAAGCCGCCGATCAGCACGCCGGCCGCGATCGCCGCCAGCACGACGGCGAAAAGCGGGACATCATAAGCGAAAACCGGCGCATCGCGGCTGAACGGATCGAAGGAGACCCGCACCGGAGCGCGGTTGGCCACCGAGAACAGCACGATCGCCAGCGCGACCGGCACCAGCACCAGCAGCTTGAGGATGGATTTCATCGTGAGCCTCCCAATCTCTCGCGAGCCCTCATCCTGAGGAGCCATTTCGCCGGAAATGGCGTCTCGAAGGATGCTCCAGCCGCCTCTGGATCATCCTTCGAGCCGCCGCGTGCCGAGGCTCCTCAGGATGAGGGCTGGTTTACAAGGCCGTCGTCACGCCTTGTCGTTCAGCCTGAGCCTGAGCTCCTTGCCGGTCTTGAACACCGGCACGAATTTCTCGTCGACGGCGACTGCGTCGCCGGTGCGGGGGTTGCGCCCGATGCGGGCGGCGCGCGCCTTGCGCGAGAAAGCGCCGAAGCCGCGCAATTCGACCCGGTCGCCGCGCGCAAGCGCCTTGACGACCTCGTCGAGGATCGCCGTGACGATGTTCTCGATATCGCGCTGGTAGAGATGCGTGTTGCGCTCGGCGATGCGCTGGACGAGTTCTGATTTAATCATTGTTCCAGTATAACCGCTTGTATCAACATCACTTTTCGAGCGCAGGCTGCCAGAGCGCCAGCGGCCCGTCAAGACGCAAACCGATCGGCTGATCGGCGGCGCGCGCGATGATGGTCGCCACCGTTTCGAGCCCGGCGGCGCGGGCCAGCGCCTCGCCGGCGCTCCACAGCCCGTAGGAGGAGGATTCGGACCGGCGGCGCCAGTCGCGGACCTTCAGATCCTTGGCGACGCCCTTCTCGCGCTCCAGCCAGGCGATGGCCTCGGGCTCGCCGCCGATCTCGTCGATCAGCCTGAGCGTCACCGCCTGCCGGCCGGAATGGACCCGGCCATCGGAGACAGCCGCCAGTTCGGCGTCGGCAAGCCTGCGGCGGTCGCGGACGATGCGCTTGAACCAGTCGTAATTGTCGTCGACGACGCGCTGCAGCGCGGCGCGCGCCTCGGGCGAGGTCGGCTCGAAACCGTTCGGCGCGGCCTTGAGCGGGCTCGACTTGATCTCCTCCAGCCTGACGCCGATCGTGTCCATCAGCCGCCCGACATTGGGAAACTGGAAGAGCACGCCGATCGAGCCGACGAGCGAGGTCTGGCGGGCGACGATCCGGTCTGAGCCCAGCGCCGCGATATAGCCGCCCGAGGCCGCGAGCCCGTCGACGACCGCGACCATCGGCTTCTTGGCGGCGAGCCGGCGCAGCGCGTCGTGCAGCGCCTCGGAGCCGGTGGTGGTGCCGCCGGGGCTGTCGATCTTGACCAGGACGGCTGCGGCGTTGCCGTCCTCGACCGACTTGATCAGGTCCAGCGTGCGGCGATCACCCGAGATGAAGCCGGAAATGGTGACGCGCGCGATATGCGACTGCGACAGCGAGCCCGGCGTGCGTCCGCTCCAGGCGAGGCCGCCGATCACGGCTGCGCCGACGACGCCGACCACGGCGAGCAGCCGCCACAGGCTCAGCTTGCGCCTCAGGCTGCGGCGGTCGGCGAGCAGATCGGCGTCGGACGACATCGGCGTGAGGCTCCGTTGGAATGGACCCGTGATGTAGACCCGCCCGCCCGAGGGAGCAAGGCGCGGCGGCCTTGCCGCAGGGCGACGCTTGCAAGCGAAGCGCGTCCCCTCCCCACCGCAAGAGCGGGCGGAGGGAGTGAGAGGCGTCGCGCCTGGGGAACTTTGCAGCCGATCACCTCGCTTGCCACAGGGAGTTCACGCCGCCAGCCCCGCCCGCTGGCGGTCGAGCGCGAGCAGAGCGAGCCCGCTTGCGACCGAGCGGAAGGCGTCGCCGACATGGATGCGGCCTGAGCCGAAACGGCGGTCGAACAGCGCCCTGACGGCGGGCACATGGGAGGTGCCGCCGGTCATGAACACGGCCTCGATCGCGCCCGACGCCAGACCCGCCTGCGCCAGCGCACTGTCGAGCGCGGTTTCGATCGCGCCGACATCGTCGGCGATCCAGCGCTCGAACTCGGCGCGCCTGATCGGGGTCTGGATGACAACGTCCATCTGCCGGAAGTCGAGCACCGTTTCGTCCTGCGAGGACAGCGCGATCTTGGCGGCCGAGACGGCGCGGTAGAGTTCATAGCCGAGATCGTATTCGATGACCGTGAGCAGGTCCTCCAGCTTGCCGGGCTCGACCGCGTCGCGGATCAGCGCCCTGAGCTCGGCCATGGTCTCGCGGCTCTTCATCAGCGAGAGCCGGTGCCATTGTGCGAAGGCAGCATGGTAATGCGCCGGGATCGGCAGCAGCTTCTCGAAGGAGCGGTATTGGGTGCCCTTGCCGAGCCGGGGCGAGATCGCGTGCTCGATGATGCGATAGTCGAAGGTGTCGCCGGCGACGCCGACGCCGGCATGCGAGAGCGGCGTCGCGGTGAAGCGGCCGCCAGCGCCCGGCTCGAAGCGCATCACCGAGAAGTCGCTGGTGCCGCCGCCGAAATCGGCGACCAGCATGGTCTGCGGCCGCTTCAGGTCGCGGGCGTACCAGTAGGCGGCGCCCAGCGGCTCATAGGCGAAATCGACGCCCGGCATGCCGGCCTTGGCGTAGGAGGCCGAGAGCCGGCCCAGCGCCAGCTCCTCGTCAGGCCGCTCGCCGGCGAAGACGACCGGGCGGCCGGAGACCAGCGGAAGCGTCGCGACGTTGTCGAGCCCCTGGGCGAGATCGCGCAGGAAGACGCCGATCAGGTCTTCGAGCTGGAAGAGCTTGCCGAACAGCCGCGTTTCCTGAAAGGCCCGGCTGGAGAGATGCGTCTTCAGCGACTGCAGGAAGCGGTGCTCGGCGCTCATGCCCAGCGCCATGTCGAGCGCGTCGGGCCCGCTGACATGGGCGATATGGGTTTTTGGCGGCCGCCCCTCGCGCCAGAACATCAGCGCCGAGCGATAGGCGTCGACCGCGCCCTGTTTCGTCGCGAACGAGCGCGTCGTCACCGCGCCGTACGCGTCGGCGAGCGCGACGACGCTGTTGGTGGTGCCGAAATCGATGCCGATGGCGGCCGTGGTCATGACGGTCTCCCGATGGTCGGTCCCGCGCCGCCGCCCGGAGGCGAAAGCAGGCCGGCCGGCAAAAGGACCGGCGGCGCGGGACGTCAGATCTGTCGCAAAATCGGCCGCAGCCAGCCCTAAACGATCGGGCGCGCCGCGAAGCGGCCGGCAGCCATAGGGCAAGCCGGGCCGGCGGGCAATCCGATGTCGCGCGATTATGTCGTGGCGGTGTCCGGCAGTCGCCGCGCGCACTTTGCGTCCGAGCCCACCATGGCTTATGTGCGCTGCAGCATCGCAAGGACGACCCGCAAAACCATGATCCGCCTCGACAGCATCGGCAAACAGAACGGCCAGCAGATCGTCTTCATCGAGGCCTCGGCCGCGCTGCAGAGGGGCGAGAAGGTCGGGCTCGTCGGCCCCAACGGCGCGGGCAAGACCACCCTGTTCCGGATGATCACCGGCGAGGAGGCGCCCGACGAGGGTCAGGTCCAGGTCGATCGCGGCGTCACCATCGGCTATTTCAGTCAGGATGTCGGCGACATGGCCGGCGTCAGCGCGGTTTCGGCCGTGATGGACGGGGCCGGCCCCGTCAGCAGCGTCGCCGCCGAACTGCGCGAACTGGAAGCCGCGATGGGCGATCCCGATCGCGCAGACGAGATGGACGAAATCATCACCCGCTATGGCGAGGTGCAGGGCCGCTTCGAGGAGCTCGACGGCTATGCGCTCGACGGCCGGGCGCGCGAGGTGCTCGACGGCCTCGGCTTCAGCCAGGAGATGATGGAGGGCGATGTCGGCAAGCTCTCGGGCGGCTGGAAGATGCGCGTGGCGCTCGCCCGCATCCTTCTGATGCGGCCCGACGCCATGCTGCTCGACGAACCCTCGAACCATCTCGACCTCGAGAGCCTGATCTGGCTGGAGCATTTCCTGAAAGGTTATGAGGGCGCGCTGCTGATGACCTCGCATGATCGCGAGTTCATGAACCGCATCGTCACCAGGATCGTCGAGATCGATGGCGGCGCGCTGACCTCCTATTCGGGCGATTACGAGTTCTACCAGCAGCAGCGGGCGCTCGCCGAAAAGCAGCAGCAGGCGCAGTTCGAGCGCCAGCAGGCGATGCTCGCCAAGGAGATCGCCTTCATCGAGCGCTTCAAGGCGCGCGCCTCGCATGCGGCGCAGGTGCAGAGCCGGGTCAAGAAGCTCGACAAGATCGACCGCGTCGAGCCGCCCAAGCGCCGCCAGACCGTGTCGTTCGAGTTTCAGGCCCCGCCGCGCTCGGGCGAGGACGTGGTCACGCTGAAGGGCGTCCACAAGCGCTATGGCAGCCGCAGCATCTATGAGGGGCTCGACTTTCAGGTCCGCCGCAAGGAGCGCTGGTGCGTGATGGGCATCAACGGCGCGGGCAAATCGACGCTGCTCAAGCTGGTGACCGGCGCGACGACGGCCGACGAGGGCTCGGTCGCGCTCGGCGGCAGCATCAAGATGGGCTATTTCGCCCAGCATGCGATGGAGGTGCTGGAGGGCGACCGCACCGTGTTCCAGTCGCTGGAGGACCGTTTTCCGCAGGCAGGCCAAGGCTCGCTGCGGGCGCTGGCCGGCTGCTTCGGTTTTTCGGGAGACGATGTCGAGAAGCGCTGCCGGGTTTTGTCGGGCGGCGAGAAGGCGCGGCTCGTGATGGCGACGATGCTGTTCGACCCGCCGAACTTCCTCGTGCTCGACGAGCCGACCAACCATCTCGACATCGCGACCAAGGAGATGCTCATCAACGCGCTCGCGCAATATGAGGGCACGATGCTGTTCGTCAGCCATGACCGCCATTTCCTGGCGGCGCTGTCGAACCGGCTGCTGGAGCTGACGCCGGACGGCGTCCACGCCTATGGCGGCGGCTATACCGACTATGTCGCGCGCACCGGGCAGGAAGCGCCCGGCCTGCGCAGCTAGAGCCTCCTGCATGCAGGTCGAGGCTGGGGAGTCTCGACGCGAACCCCTCCACCCTTTGTGGGTGTTCAGACCTGGGAGATTCTGGACATTCGTTCGGGAGAGGGTTCTTCTGGCGCTGTCCATACGAAGCGCAGAGCCATAGGATGTCGTCATGCGCCGCCTCGTCCTGCTGCTGACCCTCCTTTTCGCCGCCCCCGCCTTCGCCGTCGGGCCGGACTGGACCTGGCTCGACGACAATCCCGACTATCGGGCCGCGCGGCGCTGGATCGAGGAAAAGAATTTTCCGCCCGCGATCGAGAAGCTGGAGGTGCTGCTCAAGCGCTCGCCGGAATCGCCGGTGCTGCTGAACTGGCTCGCTTTCTCGCACCGCAAGCTGAAGAACTATCCGCTCTCGAAGGAGTATTACGACGCGGCGCTGAAGAGCGACCCGACCTTTCTGCCGGCGCTCGAATATCAGGGCGAATGGTTCCTCGAGACCGGCGACATGGCCAGCGCCAAGGCCAATCTGGCGAAGCTGGAGCAGCTCTGCGGCCGCTGCCACGAATGGGGCGACCTGCGCGACGCGATCGCGAAGGTCGAAGGGAAGTAGCGGCGGGCGCCCCGCCGCCGCTCAGAGCTTGCTTTCGAGCAGATCGCGGATCGCCTTGGCGCGGTCCTTGACGTCGTTCTCGTTGACGCCCGGCTCGAAATTGATCGTCAGCACGCCGTCGGCGAAAGCAAGCCCGTTGGGGTAGTTGCTGATCGGGGCCGTCGCCTTGTCGTAGGTGATGACGACCTGCCTGAGCCTGGCCTTGAGCGCGTCCCTGCCCATGGCGTCGCTGGCGACGCCTTTCAGCGCGTCGGTCAGCGGCACGAAATAGACCTTGGTGAAATGGCCCTCGCGGGAAAAGCGGTCCGCCTGTCCCGGCCGGGCCACGGCCTCCCATTTCACCTCGACGGCAAGCTCGAAACCGGCCGCCTGGCGGATGGCTGCGAGCTGGCCTGGAAAGACGTCGTCCTGATAGGCCTTTAGCGCGCGCCGTTCGGCCAGCGGCAGGGCGTCCTGTCCGAGAGCGGGAGCGGCGCCCAGCAGGGCGATCAGACCAAGGGCGACAAGGCGGCGGTTCGCGGTCGTCATCGTGCTCTCCCCATCTCGATGCGGCCGGCAGGCTAGGCGGGGCTCATGACGCTTATGCAAAAACCATACGCGACGCCGCGCAAGCCGGTCGGATCGCCCGCCGATCACGCCCCGTTCACCGGCAGTTCATTCGCATCCGGCTAACCGACCATTATGGTTCGGCTGCGGGGGCTGGCCGTTATCGTCTTGAACAGGGCCGATCCGGGGGGATTGTAGCGTCTTTGTCGACACGTGACGCGATGGGCGAGGCGCAAGTCGCTGTTCAGGCCGCCGCGCCGGGCGACCGTCAGGTCGCGCTGCGCTTCTTCGAGCTGACCGGCGGCTTCTGGCGCGGCAAAAGCGCGGGCAAGGCCTGGTTCTGGTCGCTCTCGCTGGCTGCCGCGATCATCATCGGCGTCTTCGCCAACGTCACCGTCAACCGCTGGAACGGCTGGTTCTTCGACGCGCTGGAGAAAAAGGACGCCGAGAGCGCGCTGATCGCCATGGCGGTGTTCCCGGTGCTGGCCTTCGTCGCGGCGGGCTTGGGCGTCGCGATCCTGGTCTCGCGCGAAACCTTTCAGGTCTACTGGCGCGAATGGGTCGCGGCCAAACTGGCCGATGGCTGGATCGGCGGACGCCGCTTCTTCCGCCTCAGCCTCTCGGGCTATGAGCCGGCCAATCCGGAATACCGCATCGCCGACGATGTCCGCTGGGCGACCGAGCCGGTGGTCGATTTCGCCATCGGCCTGCTCTCCTCGATCATCACCGCGATCACCTTCATCGGCATCCTCTGGAGCATCGGCGGCAGCTTCACCATCCAGACAGGCGGCGGGCCGGTGGTGATTCCCGCCTATATGGTGCTGGCGGCGATCGTCTACGCCATCCTCGTCTCCCTGCTGATCAGCGTCGTCGGCCGCCGGCTGCCGCGCCTGATCGCGGCCCGCAACGAGGGCGAGGCGCGCTTGCGCTTCTCGCTGATGCGCATCCGCGACCATGGCGAGACCATCGCGCTGACGCGGGCCGAGGCCGGCGAGCGCCGCGCCGTGAAGCAGACCTATGACGGGCTGGTGCAGCGCTGGCTCGCCATGATCAAACAGCGCGGCCGGCTGACCTGGATCACCAATGGCTCGGGCGCGCTGGTGCCGGTGGTGCCGCTGCTGCTGGCCGCGCCGAAATACCTCTCGGGCGAGATGTCGCTCGGCGGCGTCGTGCAGGTCGCAGCCGCCTTCGTGGCGGTGCAGAACGCCTTCAACTGGCTGCTCGACAATTTCATGCGCATCGCCGAATGGCTCGCCGCCGCGCGCCGCGTCAACGAACTGGCCGATGCGCTGGAGCGGCTCGAGCGCGATCCGCCGGGCGCGCATCTGGCGCTGGAGCCCAGCCGCGACGGGGCCCTGACGCTCGACGACGTCACGCTTGTCGACCGCGACGGCCGCACGCTCGCAGCCGAGATCGGGCTGTCGGCGCAGCCGGGCGACATGCTGCATCTTTCGGGCGAGCTGGGGCTCGGCAAGGCGGCGCTGATCCAGGCGATCGCGGGCCTCTGGCCCTGGGGGCGCGGCGTCGTCGCGCTGCCGCAGGGAGCGCTGGTCACGGTGGTGCCGCACAAGCTGCATCTCTCCGAGGGCACGCTGCGGGCGGTGTTCGATTCCGGCGCGGTCCATGCGGGCGAGGAGATCGCCAATGCGCTGCGCCGCTACGGCCTCTCCAGCCTCGCGCCCCGCATCGACGAGCTGCGCGACTGGGACAAGGAGCTCGCAACCGGCGACAGGCAGAGGCTGGCGCTGGCGCGGGCCGAGCTGGAAGCGCCCGACATCCTGCTGCTCGACGAGGCGACGAGCGCGCTGGAGACCGAGATCGCGCTCGACCTGATCTCGGAGCTGCGCGCCGCGCGGCCCGACGCCATTATCCTCGGCTTCGGCCAGAGTGCGGGTTTCAGCGAGGCCGCGACGCACCGCCTGACCCTGAAGCGCGCCGGCGGCGTGGTCCGCATGGCCGGGCCGGCCCGCACCGAGGCGCGGCCGGAGCTGGCCGAGCCGGGTGCGTCGTGATGGAGCCCGTTCAGGTGAAGTTCAGGCGCGAACCCCGCCTGTGAGCGGCAAGATTTCGCGTGGAAACACGACGTCATCCCGGACAAGCGAAGCGCAGCTCCGGGATGACGTGAATTCCGATTACCATTCCTAAAAACCCTGCCGCACACGAGATTTGGAGCCACCTCATGACCGCCGCGACCAGCGCCGCACCCGCGCCGATGAACATCTGGGACGTCTATTGGGGCCTGCGCGTCGACCAGTGCCCCTGCGACGTGCATTTCGTCGAATGGCTGGAAGAGCTGGGCCTGACCGACAGGCGCATCTACCATTTCGGCAGCGGCGGGCATCATTATGTCGGCATACGCTGCGCCGAGCCCGAGCTGAACTGCACCGTGCTCAGCATCACCGCCTCGCCGAAGGAATACGACGCCTTCGTCAAGCTGGCGACCGGCAACCCGACCATCACCAAGACCTACAGCGCCTATTTCGGCGACATCTACACCTCGAACGCGAAGCTGCTGCCGCGCTTCGACATCGTGACGCTGTTCCACGCCTGCGAGTTCCGGCACGAGATGAACGACGCCTATGGCGCGCTGACCGACCGCGAGGTGATCGACCTGTTCACCGCCCAGACCGACGCGGGCGGCTATCTGCTGTTCTACACCGGCTCCTTCGCCTATGCGACGGCCGAGCCGATCATCGCCGACTGGGCGAAGACCGCTCCGGTCGAGGAGGTAGCGACCTTCAAGACGCTGCGGGTGTTCCGGAAGGCGGGGTGAGCGAGGCGGGCCGATCGGGTCGAACCTCTGCTTGAAGGCGCCGCGCTTTCCGCCCCCTCCCCCCGTCTGCGGTGGGGAAGGGGACAGGGCGGCGCGTCGGCGGGAGCCGCGCCATGCACAATGACGCCGTCCGGCTTGTGGATCGGCCCGGAGACGCTATGTCTGCCGGCAAGGGTCGCGTCGTCGGCCGTTCCGTCCGCCCCGGACTCTCGCGTCCGGACCAGCCCTGAGTTTCCCCATGTCGTTCGGCCAGGATGAGCCAGGACTAACTCGCCCGGCCATACCCCCGCGCCGGCGCAGCCGCTGGTGGTGGCTCGGGCCGCTGGCGAGCGCGCTGATCTTCTGCGCCTCGCTGGTGGTGCTCTACTACATCGTCCGCGAGATCGAGCCCGGCGAACTCGCCAACGCCTTCCGCAACGCCAGCACCCGCCAGATCGGGCTGGCGCTCGGCTTCACCGCGCTGAGCTATCTGCTCCTCACCGGCTACGACGCGCTGGCGCTGAAGCGGCTCGGTCTCTCGATCCCCTACCGCACCACGGCGCTCGCCTCCTTCACCTCCTATTCGGTCTCCTTCACGCTCGGCTTCCCGATCGTGACCGGCGGCACGGTGCGCTACTGGATCTACTCGCCCAAGGGTGTGCGCGCCTCGGAGGTCGCGAGCCTGACGGTGATCGCCGGGCTGACCTTCTGGCTGGGCCTGGGCGCGATCCTCTGCGCCTGCCTGTTCTACGCTTCAGAGTCGGTCGCGGTGCTGGCCCGGACCTCGCCGCTCGTGGTGCAGGGCGTCGGCGTGGCCGTGGCCATCGGCACGCTCGGCTATCTCGGCTGGATTTCGACCGGCGAGCGCACCATCCGCGTGCGCGGCTGGAATCTGCCCCTGCCGGGCCTGGGCATCACGCTGGGCCAGATGTTCCTCGGCGCGGCCGAGGTCTGCGCGGCCGCCGCCGTGCTCTTCGTGCTGCTGCCGGGCGGGCACGAGATCGCCTATCCGACCTTTCTGGCGGCCTATGTCTTCGCCTGCCTGATCGGCATCGCCAGCCATGCGCCGGGCGGCCTCGGCGTGTTCGAGGCGACGATGCTGATCGCGCTCAGCCGGCTGCCCTATGAGGGCGTGCTCGGCGCGCTCCTGCTGTTCCGCATCGCCTATTATCTGCTGCCCTTCATCCTCGCGCTCGCCCTGCTGGCGCTGAACGAAATGGCGCGCCGGATCAGGGGGCGGGAGCGGTAGGCATGGTGATCGCCGCCATCGCGGGATCAATTTCGCGTGCGGCGCGTTCCTGATTCACGATCCAGTGACCTGCGTGCTTCAGCATACCGCCATGAGCGGCAGCCGTCGCCGGGTCGCAGAGCGAAAAGGTGACATGATGACGTCGATAACCGTCAACTGTGCCTATGAAGAAGGTCGGCAGGCCTGCATCGACGGGCTCGCCATCAGCGAATGCCCGTATCCTGCCGACGCCCCGGAGCATGATCCCTGGATGGACGGCTGGGAGGCGGCGCACGACTCGGTCGAGGCCGAGGAGGCTCAGGACGTTCTGGGCTGACCGGAGCTTGCGCCGGGCTCAGCGATGCCCGCCTCCGTGAAACGCCGCTGCGCAAGGCCTTGTCGTCTTTGCGAGCGCAGCGAAGCAATCCAGCGTTTCGCTCTACGCCCTCATGGATTGCTTCGCTGCGCTCGCAAAGACGGCGACGGCCTGTGCTGGTGACAGCCTCACGTCCCGACAAGCGCCGGATGGTTGCGCGTCTCGTAGTCCAGCATGGCGGCGGTCAGGGCCAGAAACTCGTCCTGATCCTCCTCGCTCAAGGCCGCCTCGCTCAGCCGGTTCAGGCGCTCGATGGCCAGTTTGTAGTCGTCGTCGGTCTCGATCATCATCATCGCCGCCGGGTTCAGGTCGCGCGATGGGAACGCCGGACGCGTGCCTTTGATCCGTCGCGATGACGCCTGCGACGCTTTGCGCCGGGCCGGTCTTTCAGCTCTCCCCGCCCTGGTCGAGATAGGCCTTCGCGCTCATCACCACCTTGTCGTCGATCTCGCCGATCGCGGCCTCGTCCTTGCCGTCATAGGGAATGGCGTGGAGCACGTGGCGGATGGCGCCCAGCCGCGCGCGCAGCTTGTCGTTGGCGCGGATCACGCTCCACGGCGCCCATTCTGTCGATGAGCGCAAGAGGAGCTGCTCGAAGGCGTCGGAATAGGCGTCGAAGCGCGGGATCGCCTCGAAATCGATCGGCGAGAGCTTCCAGCGCTTCAGCGGATCGTGCCAGCGCGCATGCAGCCGCGTCATCTGCATCTCGCGGCCGATGGTCAGGAACAGCTTGATCACGCGGATGCCGTCGCGCGCCAGCATGCCCTCAAAAGCGGGGGCCTCGCGCAAAAGCGCGTCGGTCTGCTCGGGCGTGCAGAAGCCCATCACGCGCTCGACGCCGGCGCGGTTGTACCAGGAGCGGTCAAAGAACACGATCTCGCCGGCCGTCGGCATCTGCGCGGCGTAGCGCTGGAAATACCATTGCCCCTTCTCGATGTCGGACGGCTTCGACAGCGCCACGATCCGGGCTTGGCGCGGGTTGAGATGCTGGGTGAAGCGCGTGATCGCGCCGCCCTTGCCGGCGCCGTCGCGGCCCTCGAACACGATCGCGATGCGCTCGCCGCTGGCGCGCGTCCAGGCCAGCAGCTTCTGCAATTCGATCTGCAGCGGCTCCATCTCCTTGTCGTAGCGCTTGCGCTTCAGGCGCTTGCCATAAGGATAGCCGCCCGAATGGTAGGCCGCATCGACGATCGTCTCTGGCAGCGTCTCCGCCTCGATGTCGAAATCTGGTCTGGCGACGGCCTTCGCGACCTTGCGGATGCGCGGCGCGACCTTGCCCGCCTTCGCCGCGGGGGCGGGGCTGGCCGCTCCCGCCTTCGCCGTCTTCGTCGCAACCGCCTTGGCCATCTGTTTGCTCCCTGCTGTCAGGCGGAGCCTAGCCGGCTGTGTCCGACAAGGGAACGTGTCACGGGAACCTCAGGAGGACGCGACGCGAGGGAATTGACGCTTGCCTGCGTTGCGCTCAGGAAGAAGCGCGTCTTCATCCACTTGTCCGTCTAGCCATCTGTCCGCCAAGCCTCCCGCCCGCCAAGGCTACCGCCCATGAATCTTCCCTTCGACCCGCAGGCCCGCTCTGTCGCCGACCTTGTAGAGGCCATGGGGGCAGCCGTGGTTCTGCTCGATGCTCAAGGACTGGCGCAGGCGCTGAGCCCGGCGATGCGCGCGCTGATGCCGGCGCTCGACTCCGGCAAGCCACTGACGCTGGTGCTGCGCGATCCCGACCTGATCGAGGCGATCGGCGAGGTCTCGCGCGGCGGCGGCCGGCGCGTCATCGAGTTCATCGAGCGCGTGCCGGTGGAGCGCACCTTCCGCATCCATATCGCGGCGCTGCCCGGCGCGGACTGGCGCAGGCCCGTGCTGCTGACCTTCGAGGATCTCAGCGAACTGCGCGTCACCGAGCGCATGCGCGTCGATTTCGTCGCCAATGCCAGCCATGAACTGCGCACCCCGCTGGCCTCGCTGCTCGGCTTCGTCGAGACCCTGCAGGGGCCGGCCCGCAACGACGCCGGCGCGCGCGACCGCTTCCTGACGATCATGCGCGAGCAGGGCCTGCGCATGGCCCGCCTCGTCGACGATCTGCTCTCGCTGTCGCGGATCGAGCTGCGCGCCCATCTCGCGCCCGATACGCCGGTCGATCTCGCCGGCATCTCGCGCGAGATCGTCGATTCGCTGGCGCTGATGGCGCGCGAGCGCAAGGTGACGCTGAAGCTCGCGACCCCGCCCGCACCCGTCCGCGTGCCGGGCGACCGCGACGAGTTGCTGCGGCTGATGGAAAACCTCGTCGAGAACGCGATCAAATACGGCCATGAGGGCGGCGAGGTTCAGATCGATGTCCAGGACGGCCCAGTCGAGGCCAGCGTCAGCGTCCATGACGACGGGCCGGGCATCGCGCCCGAGCATCTGCCGCGCCTCACCGAGCGCTTCTACCGCGTCGACACCGCCGCCAGCCGCGAGGCCGGCGGCACGGGTCTGGGGCTCGCCATCGTCAAGCATATCGTGCTGCGCCATCGCGGCCGGCTGACGATCGAGAGCGCACCGGACGAAGGCGCGACCTTCAAGGCGGTGCTGCCGCGTTTTGACGCCGCGCGCGCGCCGTCGTGACGACAGGTCCCGTTACAGCCCGCACCATCGCGATCATCGGCGCAGGCCCGGCCGGGCTGATCGCGGCCGAGACGCTGGCGCAGGCCGGCCATCGCGTCACGCTCTACGACCGGATGCCTTCGCCGGCGCGAAAATTCCTGCTGGCGGGACGCGGCGGGCTGAACCTGACGCATTCCGAGCCGCTCGATCTGTTCTCGACGCGCTACCGCGCCGCAAGGCCATGGCTGGAGCCGGCGCTCGCCGCCTTTCCGCCGCAGGCGCTGCGCGACTGGGCCGACGGGCTCGGCGCGGAGAGTTTTGTCGGCACGAGCGGGCGGGTGTTTCCCAAGGCGATGAAGGCCTCGCCTTTGCTGCGGGCCTGGCTGCGCCGGCTCGACGGGCTTGGCGTCAGGCTCGCCGCCGGCCATGACTGGACCGGCTGGGAGGCGGACGGCGCGCTGAGCTTTCGCGATCGCGAGTCCGTCACGCCCGACGCGACCCTGCTCGCGCTGGGCGGCGCGAGTTGGCCGCGCCTCGGTGCTGACGGAAGCTGGGTCAGTCCGCTGGCGGCGCGCGGAGTCGCGGTTGCGCCGCTTCACCCGGCCAATGGCGGCTTTCTCGTCGACTGGTCGCCGTTCATGCGCGAGCGCTTCGCCGGCCAGCCGCTCAAACGCATCGTCATCCGCCATGCGGGAACGCAGGCGACAGGCGAGGCGATGATCGACGCCGACGGCATCGAGGGCGGGGCGGTCTATGCGCTCTCATCTGTATTGCGCGAGGCCGTTCTGCGTGACGGCGCGGTGGACATCACCATCGACCTGCGGCCGGAGATGGCGGCCGAGCGGCTGACAGAGCGGCTCAGTCAGCGCCGCAAGGGCGAGACGCTGAGCAACCATCTGCGCAAGGCGGCGGGGCTGTCCACGGTCGCCATCGCGCTGCTGCGCGAAAGCGGGGCTTTGCCCGAAGACGCCGCGCGGCTGGCTGTGCTGATCAAAGCCGCGCCGCTGCGCCTGAACGGGCTTTTCCCGATCGACCGCGCCATCTCCACCGCCGGCGGCGTGATGGCGAGCGAAGTCGATGCCGGCTTCATGCTGAAGGCGCTGCCGGGCGTCTTCGTCGCGGGCGAAATGCTGGACTGGGAAGCCCCGACCGGCGGCTATCTGCTGCAGGGTTGCTTTTCGACCGGTGTCGCGGCTGCGGCGGGGATCGGGAGGTGGCTCGCCAAAGCGGGTACCAGCGCTTGAAGCGCCGCCCGGTCCCCTTATCCCGCTTGCCGTGGGGAAGGGCTAGCACTACTTTGGCAGATTTTTGAGTTGGGCGGCATTTTCGGGATTCCCGCGGAGCGGTTTGCGTGATTCATGGGTGGTCGGCTTCAGGAGGGCCGGCCATGGACGAGAGCTGGAAGTCCGACCTTGAGCGTTGGCTCGCACCGTTTCTCGCTGCTCTTGG
>JAESGK010000293.1_pt1 | contig 26576 bp, 26 predicted proteins | sample 9269681 | NCBI WGS metagenome assembly JAESGK01 (sample SAMN14515347, study PRJNA621673) | algae metagenome | isolation source: Timaviella obliquedivisa GSE-PSE-MK23-08B and co-occurring heterotrophs from... | place: USA: Grand Staircase Escalante National Monument, Utah | collected 2006-08-15
CCTCCATGGTGATGTTGTCGCCGGGCATCACCATCTCGGTGCCCTCGGGCAGATGCACCACGCCGGTCACGTCCGTCGTGCGGAAGTAGAACTGCGGCCGGTAGTTGGTGAAGAACGGCGTGTGGCGGCCGCCCTCCTCCTTGGTCAGGATGTAGGCCTCGGCCTTGAACTTGGTGTGCGGCTTCACGGAGCCCGGCTTGCACAGGATCTGCCCGCGCTCCACGTCCTCGCGCTTGGTGCCGCGCAAAAGCGCGCCGATGTTGTCGCCGGCCTGACCCTGGTCGAGCAACTTGCGGAACATCTCGACGCCCGTCACCGTCGTCTTGACCGTGTCCTTCAGGCCCACGATCTCGATTTCCTCGCCGACCTTGACGATGCCGCGCTCGACGCGACCCGTCACCACCGTGCCGCGGCCCGAGATCGAGAACACGTCCTCGACCGGCATCAGGAACGGCAGGTCGAGCGGACGCGCCGGCTGCGGAATGTAGTCGTCGACCGTCTTCATCAGCGCGATCACCGCGTCATGACCGATGGTCTTGTCGCCATTGTCGAGCGCGACCTTGGCCGAACCCTTGGTGATCGGGATGTCGTCGCCCGGGAAATCGTACTTCGACAGAAGCTCGCGGATCTCCATCTCGACAAGCTCGAGAAGCTCGGCGTCGTCGACCAGATCGACCTTGTTCATGAACACCACCAGCGCCGGAACGCCGACCTGGCGCGCCAGCAGGATGTGCTCGCGGGTCTGCGGCATCGGGCCGTCGGCCGCCGACACAACCAGGATCGCGCCGTCCATCTGCGCTGCGCCCGTGATCATGTTCTTCACATAGTCGGCGTGGCCGGGGCAATCGACGTGAGCGTAGTGCCGCGCCGCCGTCTCGTACTCCACGTGAGCCGTCGAGATCGTGATCCCGCGCGCCTTCTCTTCAGGCGCCTTGTCGATCTGGTCATACGCCGTGAACGTCGCGCCGCCGGACTCAGCCAGAATCTTCGTGATCGCAGCCGTCAAAGACGTCTTGCCATGGTCGACGTGACCAATCGTTCCAATGTTGCAATGCGGCTTCGTGCGCGCGAATTTCTCTTTGGCCATGGCACCTGTTTCCTGCGAACGGCCCTCGGGAGGCCTTCAAAGCGCGGTCGCATTAGGGGGTTTTGGCCGTGAATGCAAGGTTGAGCGCGCGGGGCGCATCGCCCCGCGCGCATCTCCGCTCAGAGGCGCTCGCCGATCGAGATCGCATAGGCCGGCTGACGCTGCAGGAACAACTCGTCATCGGGGCCGGCAAGGCCATCGGCCAGCGTGGTCGGATCGAAGATCGCGTTGTCGCAGGTCTCGTTCTTTTCCAGAGCCGCGATGGTCAGCGTGCCGAGCTTGACGGTCGGGCGCGCATCCTCGCCCTCCCACATCTGCGTGGCGTTGGTCTTCTCGTCGCCGGCCTTGCCGATGATCGCGACCATGTCGAAGCCCGCCGGCTTTTTGGTCTCGAGCCGGCCCTTGATCTCGTCGAGCAGGAAATCGGCCGGCTTGGCCTTGGCTTCGTCCTCGGTCAGCCCGACCTCGCCGCCGACCGGAACCATCTTGAACTTGATCACCTGCTTGGCCCCGGCAGCGTTGGTCACGGTGTAGGGGTGAATGCCCCAGTAGTTCACGCCGACCCAGGAGCCGACCACCGGCTTGCCCGCCAGATAACGCCCCTGCCCGGTGGTCTCGGGATTGGCGTCTGTGAAGGCCTTGATCTTGTCGGCCTGCGGTTTCCCGTCCGCGCCCGGCAACCGCACTTTCAGAAATTCGAGCATCTGCTCGGGCGACTTCACGAAATTGATCGGCGCATTGACCATGACGAACTCGGTCTGGCCGGCTCCGCCCGGATCGATCCGGAACGAGAAGCCGCGGTTCACCGCCTTGTTGGCGTCCATCACCTTGGGATTGCCGCCGCCGACGGAGAACCGGGCCACCACCGTCGAGGTCTTGGCGAAGACCGCCGACTTGCTCAGCCCCCTGGCTTCGGCCGTGGGCGCGAAGCTGCCGGTGAAGCACTCGCCCTTGGCTCCGCTCGGCCGCGCCTTCTGCTTGCCCGACAGCGTGCGCATGGTCTCGACGATCTCGGGCGTCTGGGCGGCTGCGCTGCCGGCCATGGCGCATGTGGCGGCAAAGGCGGCGGCGAGTGCGAGATGGCGGTTCAGTTTGTTCATGGTTGTGATCCCCAGCGGTGTCGCGGGACCGAGGAGGCAGCCAGTTTTGATCTGGAGCAAATCAAAGGAACGGCGCTGGCGATCACGCTTGCGTGACCCAGCGTCAGCGCCTCATCCGGGCTGACTAGCCCGCCCCAAAAACCCGCCGGTAGCGCGCCACCGTCTCCGCGTCGCCCGAAACCTTCTCGGGATTGTCCGACAGCTTGACCGCAGGCCGGCCGTTCGCCTTCGTCACCTTGCAGACCAGCGACATCGGATCGAGATCGCGTGAGCCGTCGGGCGAGCAGCCGACGAGATCGTTGGTCAGATCGGTGCCCCAGCCGAAGGCCATGCGCACCTTGCCGTCGAAATGACGATGCACCCGCTCGATCGCCGAAACGTCGAGACCGTCCGAAAAGACCAGCAGCTTTTCGCGCGGATCGCGGCCCTTGGCCTGCCACCAACTGATGATCTCCTCGCCGGCCTGGATCGGCGGGGCCGAGTCGGGCCGAAAGCCCGTCCAGTCCGCGACCCAGTCGGGCGCATGGCGCAGGAAGCTCGTCGTGCCGAAGGCGTCGGGCAGCGCGATCAGCAGGTTGCCGCCATAGACCTGCCGCCATTCGTCGAGCACACGATAAGGCGCGTGCAACAGATCCTCGTCGCTCTCGGCCAGCGCCGCCAGCACCATCGGCAGTTCATGCGCGTTGGTGCCGATCGCCTCCAGATCGGCGTCCATCGCCAGCAGCACGTTGGACGAGCCAGTGAAAGCCGAGCCCAGCCCCTCCTTCAGCGCCTCGACGCACCAGCGCTGCCAGAGGAAACCGTGCCGCCGCCTTGTGCCGAAGTCGGACAGGCGCAAACCGGGGAGCTTCTGCAGCCGGTCGACCTTGTCCCACATCTTCGCCTTGCCGCGCGCATAGAGCACATCGAGCGAGAAGCGCTTCTGGCCGACCATGACGCGGCGCGCGCGCAACTCGTTGATGATCGCCAGCGCCGGCACCTCCCACATCGTGGTGTGGGTCCAGGGCCCCTCGAAAGTCAGCTCGTACTGCCCGTCGACCTTGCGCAGCTCGTAGTCCGGCAGGCGGAAATCGGCGAGCCAGGCGATGAAGTCCGGCGAGAACATCTGCGTCTTGCCGTAGAACGAGTTGCCCGCCAGCCAGATCAGCTCCTTCTTCGAGAAGCGGACCTCGCGGGCATGGTCGAGCTGCGCGCGCAGTTCCGCCTCGTCGACGATGTCGGCGAGCCGGATATGCTTCGAGCGGTTGATCAGCGAGAACGCAACCTGCACCTCCGGGTGAAAAGCCCGGATCATCTGCAGCATCAGCAGCTTGTAGAAATCGGTGTCGAGCAGGCTGCGGATGATCGGGTCCAGCCGCCAGCCATGGTTATAGGTCCGCGTCGCGATATCGGTGACGGTCATGGCGGCGGCGTCTTGTCGGTTGGATGAAGGGCGCGTTCTTGACTAGGCGAGATCGCAAGGATTGGACAGTCGCTGCGCTCCGGGCAGGCGCGGCGGCTGCGCATGGCTCAGGCGCTGGCGGCGACGGCCTCGATCCTGTCGATGCCGCCGAGCCTCGGCGCAAACGACGCCCAGACTTTTCGCGCGCCGGCTTCCCACGCCGAACGATCCTCGGGCTGGACCAGCTTGCCGCCATCGGCCTTGGCGCGGGCCATCGAGGCGTCCTCGTCTGCGACGATGAGATCGTCGAAATAGGCGACGCCCTCGGCAGCGGCGGCGCCAAGCGCAGCCCTGTCCTCCGCCGATAGCGACTTCCAGAACGGCGCGGCCACGAAAATCACGCCGGACGCCCAGATGTGCCCCGTCTCGATCAGATACGGCACGACCTCGTGCAGCTTGAAGCCGACATAGGCCGATTTGGTCAGGTCCATGCAGTCGACCACGCCGGTCTTCAGCGCGTTGTAGGTCTCCGGGATGGGGATCGGCGTGGGATACGCCCCCAGCCCCGACCAGAGTTCGGTGTGAAGCGGGCTCTGGATCACGCGAATGCGCTTGCCCTTGAGAGCCGCAGGCGTCGTGATCGGCTCCTTCGCCAGAAGATGGCGTGCGCCGTAATTGATGAAGCCGAGCACGACGAAGCCCTGGGCCTCGAATTTGCCCTTGAGTTCTGCGCCGAGCGGCCCGGCCAGCACGCGTTTGAGGTGCCCCCGATCCTTGAACAGGAACGGCAGATCGAGGATCTGGCTGTCGGGCACCCAGCCCGACAGGGCCGAGACGGTCGAAAGCGAGGCCTGCACCGAGCCGAGCCGCGCGCCTTCCAGCACCTCCTTCTCACCGCCGAGCGCCGCATTGCCGACGATGCGCAGGTCGAAACGGCCGGGCGCGGTGCGGCCGAGCGTCTCGGCGATGCGCCGCCAGACCTTCGTCTCGGGCTTGTCCTCGCCAAACAGCGAGGCGACCGTCACCGGCCGGCCGGCGGCATGGCCCGGGCGGGCCGAGAGAATGGCTGGCGCGGCCAGCAGGCCGGTTGCGATCTGGCGACGGGTCGGCGACATCAAAACAGCTCCTTGAACGCAGGCGGCAGACTAGGCCACGCCGCCGCCCCGAGGCAAAGCAAAGCGAGCGCGCAGAGCAGGCTCGCCAGCAGGGGCAGCACTGCGCGAAACACATGGCCGGCGGGGACGCGGGTGATGCCGCTGACAACATAGACGAGGATGCCGAGCGGCGGCGTCAGCCCGTGGATCATCAGGTTGACCACAAGGATGACGCCGAACTGGATCGGATCCAGCCCCGCCGCGACCGCGACCGGCAGCAGCAGCGGCGCGAGCAGCAGGATCGCCGCCCCGATATCGAGAAACAGCCCCGCGACCAGCAGCACGAGATTGGCCAGCAGCATCACCGCATAGGGGCCGCCGCCCAGCGCGGTGACGAGGCCGGCCATCTGGTCCGAGACGCGGTCGAGCGCGAGCAGGAAGGCGAAGGGGGCTGAGGCTCCGATCAGCAGCCCGACAGCGGCTGCCTCGGTGGCGGATTTGCGCAGCGCCGCGAAGACCGCGCCGGCGTTCAGGCTGCGCAGTGCGAGGCATACGACCAGCGCGTAGGCGACGGCCAGCGCCGAGGCCTCCGTCACGGTGACGACGCCGAAGCGGATGCCGACGACCACCACCACGCCGAGCCCGATCGCCGGCAGCGCACCTGTCAAGCTGCGCGCCCGTTCCTGCGCGCTCGCCTTCGGCTGCGGCGCAACCTCGCGCACGCTGAGATGAATTCCGACCGCCAGCGCCAGCGCCAGCACGCCGCCCGCGATGAAGCCTCCGACCAGAAGCGAGCCGACCGAGAGGTTCGTCGCGCTCGCAAGGATCAGGAAGGCGATCGAGGGGGGGATGATGTTGTCGAGCATCGAGACGCCCGCCACGATCGCCGCCGCGTTCGCCGGCGGATAGCCGCGCGAAACCAGCGTCGGCGCCATCACCTTCGCCCCGAAGGCGGCGTTGGCCACCGACGAGCCTGAGGCGCCCGAGAACAGCACGCTCGAGACCAGCGCCGTCTGCGCCAGCCCGGCCCGCAAATGCCCGACCAGAGCGGCGGCGAAGCGCACCAGCCGCTCGGCCAGCCCGCCTGAGGTCAGCAGTTCGCCGGCCAGCAGGAAGAACGGGATCGCCAGCAGCAGAAACTTGCTCACGCCCGAGACTGTGTTCTGCACGATGGCGGGTTCGGGCAGGAGCCCGCCGAAGGCCCCCGTCAGCGAGACGCCGGCCAGCAGCGCGAAGGGCAAGGGCGCTCCGAGAATGAGGCCGAGCCCGGCGAACAGCGCCGCGATCAGGCTTGGCGTCGAGACGAACAGGCCGGTCACGCTGTGGGCGGCGAGATAGAAGCCCGCCCCGAGGATGAGCGAGGCAAGCGCGGAAACCGTCGAACGATCCAGCGCGGCGCGCCACAGCACCACCAGTACGGTGAGCCCGCCGCCGACCGCGAAGGCGGCAAAGCGCAGGCTCTCGGGCAGGCCGAGCACGGTCGAGACGCCGCCGACGAGTTGCGCCACGCCTGCCCCGCCGATCGCCAGGACGAACGCGCCATGCACGGCGACCGCGTCCGCAAACACCGCCGCGACGCCCTGCCCGCGGGCCGGCAACAGCCGCACGATCACGTCGAGCCGCATGGCGAGCGCACTCGTCGCCGCAAGCGGCATGCCGACGGCGACCAGCGCGACATTGAGCCAGATCGCCAGTTCGTCCGACCAGACCAGTCCGCCGCCGAGCACATAGCGCCGCAGCACGGCCGCCATCACCACCAGGAAGAGCGCGGCGAGGATTGCGGCGCCAACCCATTCGAGCGCGCGGCAAAGCGCGTCGAAGGCGCGAGCGAAGACTCTCCTCGACGTCGTCTCCACCTCAGCCCTCATGCTGAGGAGCGGGCGCAGCCCGCGTCTCGAAGGGTGCTCCAGTTCGCACCGGAGACATCTGGAACATCCTTCGAGACGCCGCTGCGCGGCTCCTCAGGATGAGGGCGGTGGATTGAAGGATAGTCCCGCCCACGTCATTCACGAGCCCGATTGCGCCATCAGCCAGTCGACGAACAGGCGCACGATGCGCCGCTGCCGATGCGCGCTCGGATACACCAGATGGTGGCCGACGTAACGCACATCCTGGCTTACGCCCGCCAGCGGCGCGACGAGGCGGCCGGCCCTGATCTCGCGTTGCGCCAGCAAGGTCGATTCCAGCGCGACGCCGATGCCGTCGCAGGCGGCCGCGATGGCGAGGAAACTGCGGTCGAAGCGGATACCGTGGGGCGTCGGCGCGCTCACGCCGTTGACGTCGAACCAGTGGCTCCAGCGCACCTGCTTGTTGTCGCTGTGGATCAGGCTGGCGCGCAGCAGGTCGGCGGGCGCGCGGATCGCTCCCGCGATCTCCGGTGCGCAGAGCGGCGTCACCGTTTCTTCCGGCAGCGCCAGCGACACCAGACCCTCGCCACGCACCGGGCCATAGACGATGTCGACGTCGAAATCGTCAGCCGTGAAACGGGTGTAGTCGGTGCCGGCCGCAAGCCTGAGCTCGATCCCGGGATGCTGCACGAGGAAGCCGGGCAGCCGCGGCGTCAGCCAGGCGGCGGCGAAACTCGGCGCGGAATGCACGCGCAGCAACTGCGGCCCCTGCGCCGAGATCGACTCGAGCCCGCGCCGCAGCTCCTCAAAGGCGTTGCGGACATAATGCATCAGCGTCTCGCCATTGATGGTCAGGCTGACGCTGCGTCCGCTGCGCTCGAACAGGGGCACGCCGAGAGCCTTCTCCAGCTTCATCACGGCATGGCTGACGGCGCTCGGCGACAGGTTGAGTTCGGCCGCCGCCGCGCGGAACGAACCGCGCCGCGCCGCCGCCTCGAAGGCGCGCACCGCCGGCAGGGAGACATGGCTCAGCATGCGGGCAAGTGAAGCGAATTCATGCGGGAGTGTAAAGCGCCGCCGCGCGTTTGATAGAGCCTCACCGTCATTGCGAGCGCAGCGAAGCAATCCAGAGCGTTCGCTCAACGCCCTCTGGATTGCTTCGTAGGCTGCGCCTCCTCGCAATGACGGCTGGCATTCAAGCGCAGCGGGTCGATAATTGATGAATCCAATTCATCTATTGGTGAGAACAACCCGCTTGTCCCTGCCGCCCGCCAGAGGAACACTCCCGCCCAACAACGAAAAAATGTCTCTGGGAGAGAAGCATGCTGCTGAAGGGCAAGGTCGCGGCCATTTCGGGCGCGGCGAGCCGGCGCGGGATCGGGCTGGCGACGGCGCGGCTGTTTGCGTCAAATGGCGCGAGCGTCGCGATCCTCGATCTCGACGGCGCGGCTGCGGACGAGGCGGCAAAGTCGCTGCCGACCGAGCATGAAGGGCAGCGCCACCTCGCAGTTCCCTGCAATGTCGTCGAGCGCGCCTCCTGCGAGGCTGCGTCGCAAGCCGTGCTTGCCGAGTACGGCCATGCCGACATCCTGATCAACAATGCCGGCATCACCCAGCCGGTGAAGATCATGGAGATCGACGCCGCAAGCTGGGACCGCATCCTCGACGTCAATCTGCGCGGCGTGCTCAACCTCAGCCAGGCCTTCATCCCGCATTTCCGCTCGCGCAAGTCAGGCGCCATCGCCTGCATGTCCTCGGTCTCGGCCCAGCGCGGCGGCGGCATTTTCGGCGGCCCGCACTACTCGGCCGCCAAGGCAGGCGTGCTGGGTCTCGCCAAGGCGATGGCGCGCGAACTCGGGCCCGACGGGATCCGGGTCAACTGCGTCACGCCCGGCCTGATCCAGACCGACATCACCGGCGGCATGCTGACCGACGAAATGCGGGTCGAGATCGCCAAGGGCATCCCGCTCGGCCGGCTCGGCACGGCCGAGGACGTCGCCGGCATCTACCTCTTCCTGGCCTCAGACCTGTCGCAATACGTCACCGGCGCGGTGATCGACGTGAACGGGGGCATGCTGATCCATGGCTGAAACGGCTTCCCACGCCATTCCCAACGTCTCGCTCGCCGAGCGCGCCTGGCGCATCCGCCGCAACGCGGTCCGCATGGGCGAGGTTCAGGGCCAGGGCTACATCGCCCAGGCGCTCGGCATCGCCGACGTGCTGGCCGTGTCCTATTTCCACGCGCTGACCTACCGCCCCCACGAGCCGGAATGGGAGGGGCGCGACCGCTTCCTGCTCTCGATCGGCCATTATGCGATCGCGCTCTATTCCGCCCTGATCGAGGCCGGCGTTCTCCCGGACGACGAACTGGAGACCTATGGCGGCGACGATTCGCGCCTGCCGATGTCGGGCATGGCGGCCTACACGCCGGGCATGGAGATCACGGGCGGGTCGCTCGGCCATGGCTTGGGCATCGCGGTCGGCATGGCGCTCGGATTGAAGCGCAAGCAGTCGAAGAGCTTCGTCTACAACCTGTTTTCCGACGGCGAACTCGACGAGGGCTCGACCTGGGAAGCGGCGATGGCGGCCGGCTCCCACAAGATCGACAACCTGATCGGCATCGTCGACGTCAACAACATGCAAGCCGACGGGCCCTCGACACAGGTGATGAATTTCGAGCCGCTTGTTCCGAAATTCGAGGCCTTCGGCTGGCGCGTCCAGCGCGTGAACGGCAACGACATCGCAGCCCTCGTCGCGGCCTTCGACGCGGCCCGGCATGCGACCGAGCCCAAACCCCGCGTCGTCATCTGCGACACGAAGATGGCCAAGGGCGTGCCCTTTCTGGAGGAGCGCGAGCGCAACCACTTCCTGCGCGTCGAGCCCGAGGAATGGGCCAAGGCGCTGGCTGTCCTCGACGAAGGGAGGCCGGCATGAGGCGGTCGAAATACTTGCGCCCCGCGCATCTGGAGAACCCCGCGCCCGGCGGCGTACGGCTGAAGACCTCGGCGATGATCGCCTCGATTGCGGGCCCGGACCAGCGCACGAAGCCTGCCCCCTTCGGCCACGCGCTGGTCGAACTGGCCAAGACGCGGCCCGACATCGTCGGCGTCACGGCGGACCTCAGCAAGTATACCGATCTTCACGTCTTCGCAAAGGCTTACCCCGATCGCTTCTACCAGATGGGGATGGCCGAGCAGGTGATGATCTCGACGGCGGCGGGGCTGGCGCGGGAGGGCTTTACGCCGTTCGCCACCACCTATGCCGTCTTCGCCTCGCGCCGCGCCTACGACTTCATCTTCATGGCGATCGCGGAGGAGAACCTAGACGTCAAGATCGTCTGCGCCCTGCCCGGCCTGACCACCGGCTACGGCCCGAGCCATCAGGCGACCGAGGACATCGCGATCTTCCGCGGAATGCCGCAGCTCACCATCGTCGACCCCTGCGACGCCCATGAGATCGAGCAGGCGGTGCCTGCGATCGCAGCCCATAAGGGCCCGGTCTATATGCGGCTGCTGCGCGGGAATGTGCCGCTCGTGCTCGACGAGTACGGCTACAGCTTCGAACTCGGCAAGGCCAAAATCATCCGGGGCGGCAACGATGTCCTGATCGTCTCGTCGGGGCTCATGACCATGCGGGCGCTGGAGACGGCCAAGCGGCTGGCGGCAGACCGGATCGACGTCGCCGTGCTGCATGTGCCGATGATCAAGCCGCTCGACGTCGAGACCATCCGCCGCGAATGCGCCAAAACCGGCCGCATGGTGATCGTGGCCGAGAACCACACCATCGTCGGCGGCCTCGGCGAGGCGGTGGCGGCCGAGCTGATGCGCTCAGGGATCCATCCCCCTAGCTTCCGCCAGATCGCCCTCCCAGACGCCTTCCTCGACGCCGGCGCGCTGCCGACCCTGCACGACCGCTACGGCATCTCCACCGACGCGATGAGCGCGAGCATCAGGGGGTGGATGTGACCATGCGAACGCACGCCCATTGTCATTCCGGGGCAGCGCGCAGCGCTGAACCCGGAACCCAGGACCGGGCGCGACCTTTCGATCGGCGTCGTGAAGGACTCACCCGGTCGTGGGTTCCGAGTTCCCGCTTCGCGGGCCCCGGAATGACAACGTAGGAACAATCCAAAAGCACAGCCAGCCCGGCCAACGGGCGGCGTCAACCCAGGGAGAACGACCATGACCATCAACCGCCGCCACATCCTGCTCGGCGCAGTCGCCGCGCCCGCCATCCTCAGCCTGCCGCGTGGCGCGAACGCCCAGGCCGCGATCAACATGACGCTCGGCCACAACGCCGCCGCCGGCAATCCGCGCTGGATCGCCGCTGACAAGTTCGGCGAACTGGTCAAGGAGCGCACCAAGGGCCGAGTCAATGTCCGCGTCGCCGGGGCCGAGCAGCTCGGCAACGAACAGTCGCTGCTGACCAGCCTGCGGACGGGAGCGGTCGACATGACCGTCAACAGCCAGGGCTCGACCTCGGCGCTGCTGCCGGAACTCGCGGCGCTGGGCCTGCCTTTCCTGTTCGCCGACAGCGCCGCCGCCTTCAAGGTGCTGGACGGGCCGATCGGCGCGGAACTCGATCAGCGCTTCGCCAAGATCGGCATGGTGCCGCTCGGCTGGTGGGACAACGGCATCCGCCACATCACCAACTCCAAGCGCCCGATCGTGAAGCCAGCCGACCTCAAGGGGCTGAAGATCCGCACTCCGCCCGACCCGATGACGATCGACATCTTCAAGGCGCTGGGCGCGTCGACCGAGCAGATTTCCTTCGGCGAGCTCTACATCGCGCTCCAGCAGGGCGTCGTCGACGGGCAGGAGAACCCGCTCGTCAACATCTCGTCCTCGAAGATCTTCGAGGTGAACAAGTACATCTCGCTGTCGGCCCATAAATGGGAGTGCTCGCCCTTCCTGATGTCGCAGATCACCTGGGCGCGGCTCTCCCCGGCCGACCGCGACATCATCAAGGCCTCCGCCAAGGAGGCCGGCGACCTGCAGCGCAAGCTCTTCCTCGACACCGAGACCAAGCTCGCCATCGACTTCAAGGCCAACCCGAAGATCGAGATCAACCAGGCCGACCAGGCCGCCTTCCGCGAAGCCTCGGCCTCGGTCGTGGATGCCTGGAAGGCGAAACCCTTCGGCGACTTCGTCGATCGGCTGTCCAAGACGGCGCGGGTCTGACGCCGTGAGCGAGGGCGCGCGCGCCGCGCTGCTAGGCTTAAGCGAGCGCGTCGACTGGCTGGTCGCGCGCTTCTGCGAGGCGGTCGTGCTGCTGGTCGGCGGCGCGCTGCTCGCCTTGCTCACTGCCAACGTGCTGGCGCGCTATGCGCTTGATTCCGGCGGCTTCCGCTTCGCGCAGGAGCTGCCGGAACGGCTCTTCCCGGTCTTCATCATGGCGGGCGTCGCGCTCGCCGTGCAGAAGGGCGGGCACATGGCGGTCGAGACCGTGCTCGCCATGCTGGGGCGGCGAGGAGCGCGCGCGCTGCTGCTGCTCGGCCATGCCATCGTCATCGTCTCCTATGTCATGCTCGGCCGGGAAATTTTCGGCCTGGCCGAGATCATGGCGATCGACCGCTCTCCCGTGCTCGGCCTGCCCTCGAGCTACGGCTACTACACGCTCGGCGTCGGCACGGTGCTGATCATCCTGACGACGCTGACGCTCGCCACCCGGGTCGCGCTGATCGGCCCCGAAGCCATGCCGGTCCCCGGCCCCGAGGAGCTGATCTCGTGAGCCTGATCCTCGTCGCAGCCTTCACCGTCCTGATGCTGCTTGCCATCCCCGTCGGCCATGCGCTGATCGTTGCGGCTGGCGTCACGCTCGCCTGGCAGGGGCAGCTGCCGCTGACCATCATCGCCCAGCAGATGTACCAGCAGACCCAGTCCTTCCCGATGCTGGCTTTGCCCTTCTTCATGCTGGCCGGCTCGCTGATGCTGGGCGGCAGGCTCGGCGGGGAACTGCTCGCCTTCGCCTCCAAGGCGATGCAGCGCTGGCGCGGCGGGCCGCTCTCGACCACCGTCGTCGCCTCGGTGGTCTTCGGCGGCGTCTCCGGCAGCGCGGTCGCCAACGCCAGCGCCCTCGGCTCGGTTCTGATCCCCTGGCAGAAAAAGCAGGGCTATCCCGCGCCGCTCTGCGCCGCCAACAACGCCACCTCGGCGATCATCGACATCCTGATCCCGCCCTCGATCCCGCTGATCCTCTACTCTCTGGTCTCGAACGTCTCGATCGCCGACCTGTTCACCGCCGGCATCCTGCCGGGCCTGCTGATGGCGGGCGGCTTCATACTCCTGTGCAACTTCATTGCCCGCCGGCGCGGTTATGTCTCGGCCGAGGACCCCGTCGGCAAGCGCGAACTCCTGCGCCTCGCCTGGCGCAGCATGCCGGCGCTGCTGATGCCGGTGATCATCCTGCTCGGCCTGCGCTTCGGCATCGCCACGCCGACCGAGATCGCGGTGCTGGCCGTGCTCTACGCGCTGGTTCTCAGCCTCGTGCTCTACCGCGACATGAGCTTCGCCCGCTTCCGGAGGAGCATGATCGAGGCCGGCATCGCCACCGGCGTCGTCATGCTGGTCATCATGGGCTCGGCCATCGTCGGCTGGATCCTGACCTTCGACCAGGTGCCGCAGCGCTTCGCCGAATGGGTCTCGGCCACGATCTCGAACCCGCTGCTCGTCATCCTCGCCATGAACGTGCTCCTGCTGCTCGTCGGCATGCCGATCGACCTGCCGCCGGCGATCCTGCTGCTGGGGCCGATCTTCGTGCCGCTGGCCGCGACGATCGGGCTCGATCCGGTCCAGCTCGGCATCATCATGGTGCTCAACCTCGGCATCGGACTCTACACTCCGCCGATCGGCACGACGCTGTTCATCTCGACCTCGATCGCTCGCACGACGCTGGGCGAGACGACGAAGGAGCTCTGGCCCTTCTTCGGCGTGGCGATGATCGTGCTGCTGCTGGTCAGCTACGTCCCGGCGCTGACGATCTATTGAGCCTAGCCTGTTTCGCCCGTCCGCATCCTGACTCTTGCGGGCGCAGCGTCATGGCACGATCCTGCCAGCGGCTCCCTATGCGGTGGAGCCGAGCGCAACCATCCGGATCATGCCATGACGTCCCCTGCCGTCCGTTCCGCCTCCCGCGACGAGGAGAGCGCCGTTTCCGCGCTGATCACGCTCGCCTTCGCGGCCGATCCGATGGCGCGCTGGTCGCTGAGGGACCCGCAGACCTATCTCGCCGTGATGCCCGAGCTGATCCGCGCATTCGGCGCCGCCGCCTATGACAGCGACAGCGCCTATGTGAGCGACGGCTTCGGCGGCGCGGCGCTGTGGCTGCCGCCCGGCGTCGAGCCCGACATCGAGACGCTGGACCGCCTCGTCCAGACGCATGCCGACCCTGCGATCCTCTCCGATGTCGGGGCGGTGTTCGAGGCGATGGCGCATTATCATCCGGAGGCGCCGCACTGGTATCTGCCGCTGATCGGCGTCGACCCCGCCCGGCAGGGCCAAGGGATCGGCGGCGCGCTGATGCGGCGCGCGCTCGCGCGCTGCGACCGCGACGGCGTCGCGGCCTATCTGGAATCGTCGAACCCTCAAAACATCCCGCTCTATCGGCGACATGGCTTCGAAATCCTGGGAACCATCCAGTTCGGCTCGTCGCCGGTCCTGACGCCGATGCTGCGCCCGCCGCGCCTGCGTTGACAGCCCGGCCGTCTCGGGCGACGAGCGGTCATGCCGTCAGAACAAGCCCAACGCCTCATCGACCGCATCAGCGACCGCTCCGCCGTGATCGGCATTGCCGGCCTCGGCTATGTCGGCATTCCGCTGGCGCTGGCGGCGCTGCGGCGCGGCTTTCGCGTCATCGGCTTCGACATCGACGAGGCCCGTATCGCGCAGATCAACGCCGGGCGCGAGACCTTCCGGCACATCCCGATGGAGCCGATCGCGCAGGCAGCCCGCGACGGGCGCTTCATCGCCACCGCCGATTTCGGCCGGATGGGCGAGCCCGACGCGCTGCTGATCTGCGTGCCGACGCCGCTCTCGCGCCATCGCGAGCCCGATCTGTCCTATGTCCGCAAGACGACCGAGGCGATCGCCGCCACTCTGAGGCCCGGCCAGTTGATCGTGCTGGAATCGACCACCTATCCCGGCACCACCGACGAGCTGATGCGGCCGATCCTCGAAGCCACGGGGCTGAAGAGCGGCCAGGACTTCTTCCTCGCCTATTCGCCCGAGCGCGAGGACCCCGGCAATGGCGAGTTCGGCACCGCCGACATTCCAAAAGTCGTCGGCGGCGACGGCGCCGACGCGCTGGCCATCGCGGATGCGCTCTATGGCGCGCTTGTGGTCCGCACCGTGCCGGTCTCCTCGACCGCGACCGCCGAGGCGGTGAAGCTGACCGAGAACATTTTCCGCGCCGTCAACATCGCGCTCGTCAACGAGCTGAAGCAGGTCTACGCCGCGATGGGCATCGACGTCTGGGAGGTGATCGAGGCCGCCAAGACGAAACCCTTCGGCTACATGCCGTTCTATCCGGGGCCGGGACTGGGCGGCCACTGCATCCCGATCGACCCGTTCTATCTCACCTGGAAAGCGCGCGAATACGACATCGCGACCCGCTTCATCGAGCTCGCCGGCGAGATCAACACCGAAATGCCCTATCGCGTCGTCGACCGGCTGGCCGAACTGGTCGACCGCGAGCGCGGCCGCGCCTTCAGCGGGGCGCGCATCCTCGTGCTCGGCCTCGCCTACAAGAAGAATGTCGAGGACATGCGCGAGAGCCCGGCGCTGAAGCTGATCGAGCTGATCGAGGCGCGCGGCGCCAGGGCCGACTTCCACGACCCGCACATCCCGGCGATCCGTCCCTCGCGCAAGCATGGCGGCCTGACGGCGCGGGCCAGCGTGGCGCTGACAGTTGAGGCGGTCGCTGCTTACGACGCCGTGCTGATCGCGACCGACCATGACGAGGTCGACTACGCGCTGGTCGCGGCCCATGCGACGCTGATCGTCGACACCCGCAACGTATGCGGCCGGAACGGTCTCACCGGCCCGACGATCTTCAAGGCCTGAAGCGCCGCGACGCCGTGTCTCCTGCCGTGGATATCGTAAGGGGCTGGAGCGGGTACCGGGAAACGGACCATACCTATGTAATTTCAGATATTTAATGGAAATTTTTCTAGCCATATAACCAGCATTAGCACCAGTTTTTCTACCAATTTTCTGGCGTCTTTGAGCTTTGTTTGGAGTGCGCCCTTTGAGGCGGACAGTGTGACGACAGGGAATTGACGGTGAATAGGCGTCCGCTGTGACCCGGCATCGGCGTCTTGCATGACCACCAAAACTCCCGAATTCATCCAATTGGTCGAATACCTTATCGCCGATCTGATGGGGTGAGGCTTGGGCGCCGATCGGGGGTCAAACGGAATGCCTATTAACACTAAAGGCCCCACTAGATTCCCGGAAATCTAGCTACCAGCGCCCTGCCCGGCACCCGACCCAAGGGCACCAAACCCTCGCCTCACTCAGGGACGGAATGCGCCATTAGCTGAACTTGGCGCGGTACCCAAAACCCGACATTTGCGGTTGGGGCAGAGCTAGCCAGCAATTCAGCCCGTTTGTCCTGATCAGCTACGTGCCGAGAAGCGCTCCAGCACCGCGGTCAGATTGTGGCTGTCGCCCTGAGCTTCATCCAGCACAAGTCGGCTCTCAAGATCGTCGAGATGCTCGCTCATCTGCGCAATCGCGCTGGACTTGTCGCCGCGTGCAACCGCTTCGATGATCTGACGGTGGTGGTCGGCCCCGCACTGATCGCCATTCTTGCGCCGGTATAGGGCATCGACCAACGAAATCCTTGCGAGAACCTTCTCCAGCAGTTCGAGCAGCACCGCGTTGCCGCTCAGGCGTGCCAGTTCGATATGGAAGCGGCCCGCAAGTCGGGACTTTGCGGCGGCATCGGGAGCGGCGTGTATCCGCTCTTCCTCGATCGTGAGCTCTTCGAGGGCGGCGATGCGCTCCGGCGCGGCGCGCTCGCAGACACGCTCCAGCATCAGCAATTCGAGGCTGCGGCGGGCCTCGAGCAGGGCGCGCGCCTCCTCGATGCCGGGCTCCGCGACAAAGGCGCCGCGGTTTCGCTTGCGCTCGACGATGTGGTCGCGCTGAAGCACCGCGATCGCGCCGCGGACAACCGTCCGGCTGACGCCGAAATGCGACCCGATGACATCTTCGGGGAGCTTCATGCCGGGGCGAAGCGCACCCTCGGCGATAGCGTCCGACAGCGTGTCGCAGATGCGCATGACGACGTCGTCGCCGGAGATGTCGCTACCGCGCTCGTTCATGTGGCGTCCCCGCTGCCGTCCTGCCGGCAGATCAGAGATAGCGCTTCAGAGGATCACGATACAGCCCAACAAAGATGCAGAATTTCGCTATTTGTGCAAACAAATCTGCTTTCATACCTGAATACAAAACTAGTTGCTCGATCAAACACGATGATAGAAACTATTTTTATCGTTTTTTTCCAAATAGTTGTGGACCGTTACCGGGAGCCTTCCCGGCAGTTGGCATAGGCTTTGCCAGAAGGATAGCATCAATCGGGATGCACGAGCGTCAGTAGGTTACCGACGCAGACTCTCCCAACGATCGGATGGCGCACCATGGCGATTGCGGCTGAAACGTACCGGGAGGCACAGGTGCCACGACTCGGGCAGCGTCTCTCCGTCGCCGGCGTCAGCCACGCCTATGCTGGGGCTGCCGCGATCGAGGATGTCGGTTTTGAGGTTCCCGCCGGAACCATCGCCGCGATCCTGGGACCGAGCGGCTGCGGCAAATCGACTATGCTGCGCGTCATCGCCGGCTTGCTGCGCCCCAATGCCGGCTCCGTGCGGATCGGCGAGCGCGACGTGACCGATATCCCGGCACGTGAGCGCAGCGTCGGCATGGTCTTTCAGAACTATGCGCTGTTCCCGCATCTGACGGTCGCGGAGAACGTCGCCTACGGCCTCTCGCGGCTGCCGCGCGCGGAACGCCGCGAGCGCGTCGACGAACTGCTCAGGCTGGTCCGGCTCACCGCTTTTGCAGATCGCCTGCCTCGCCAGATGTCGGGGGGGCAGCAGCAGCGCGTCGCGGTCGCGCGAGCCCTGGCGCCGAGCCCGGCGATCATGCTGCTCGACGAGCCGTTCGCCGCGCTCGACCGCGGCCTGCGCGCCGATCTGCAGTTCGAGTTCGTCCGGCTCCAGCGCAGCCTCGGCATCACCGCGATCATCGTCACGCATGACCAGGACGAGGCGCAGTCGGTCGCCGACAGGCTGATCGTCATGAACAAGGGCCGCGTCGAGCAGTCGGGCCGGCCGGCTGAGCTCTACGATTCCCCGGCAAGCCTGTTTGTCAACGGCTTCGTCGGCCACGCCTCGCTGCTCGACGCCGTGGTCGAGACGGATGCGGGGGGCGCCGGCTTGCGGCTGAGTTCGGGCCCACTTCTTCCCATGCCCGCTCCGGTCGGCTTCGTGCCGGGCTCGCCGGTCGTGCTCGCGGTCAGGCCCGAGCATGTGATGCTCCAGCCCTCCCCGTCGGCCGACGCATTGCCCGCAAAGCGCCTGCTCTCGGTCCCTCAGGGCCCGCTGATGATGCACGACCTTCTCGTCGCCGGCGCGCATCCCGTCCGCGCCGCCGAAAACCGTGTGCCCGGCTCGTTGACCGACAACCTGCCTGAAGACGTCTTTGTGACCTTCGCTCTCGATCGCTGCCGCCTGTTTCCTGCTCCCTGACCCCCATCGCAAGGATCGCCGCCATGACCAGCCATCCGATCAGCCGCCGCCAGTTCACCGCCGCCCTCGCGAGCCTCCCCGCCTTGGGTCTCATGTCGCCGCAGTCCGCCCGCGCGGCCGGCTCGGTCGTCGTCGCGTCCTTCCCCAACGCCTGGGAGGACGCCTATCGCAGGATCGTCGCGCCACTCGTCAAGGCGCAGGGCACGGAGCTGGTGGTCGCGCCGGCGCTGGCGCAGGACCAGCTCGCCAAGCTACTGGCCAACCCCTCCAAGCCGCCCTTTGACGCGCTGCTGATGTCGCCCGGTCAGACGGCGGAGGCCGCATCGCGCGGGCTCATCGAGAAGATCGATCCGTCAAAGCTGAAGAACTGGAGCAAGCTCGACGCCGCCGCGCGCACCGAATACGGCCCCAACGTCACCGTCGAGATCAATGGCATCGCCTACAACCCAAGCCTCGTGCCCAAGCCCGCCGGCTACAAGGACCTGTTCGAGAACAAGGCCTATGAGGGCAAGGTCGCCTGGATCGGCTTCGGCTCGAACACCGCGACCATGGCCTGGGTCGAGATCGCCAAGCTCTATGGCGGCAGCGAAGACGATATGACCCCCGTCTTCAAACTGCTCGCCTCGCATCTGCCGAAGATCGGCGCGATCGCCAACAATGGCAGCCAGCAGATGACGATGTTCCAGCAGGGCGAAATCGCCGTCTTCATGGCCAGCACCGGCAATGTCGCGCGCCTGAAGTCGCTCGGCGTGCCCTGCGAATTCGTCCACCCGTCCAGCGGCTCTCCCAGCGTCCCGGTGACGATCCACCTCGCCAAGAACGCGGCCAATCCCGAGGGCGTCTACCAGTACATGGATGCCGCGATCTCGGCCGACGCGCAGGCCAAACTCGCACTGCCGCCGACCGAGATGATCCCGACCAACACCGATGTGCCGCTGCCGCCCGGTATCAAAGCCTTCGTCTCGGACGAGCAGATGAAGACGCTGGTCTATCCCGACTGGGCGAAGATCAACGCCAAGCGCGCAGCCTGGACGGCCGAATTCGACCGCGTCGTCCGCAAGTGAGCGAGCGCTGACGAACCAGGGGCGAACGGACGATGAACCGCAACGCACTGCCGTTTCTGCTGCCCATGCTGGCGCTCTCGCTGGCGGGCTTCGTCGTGCCGCTCGCACTGCTCGGCGTGTTCAGCCTCGTCGATACGGCCGGCGCGCCGACGCTCGATAACTATCGCCGCCTGTTCGCCGATCCGTTTATCCTCAGCGTCCTCGTCGATACGCTTGCGCTTGGCGGCAAGGTCGTCGCGCTGACGACGCTGATCGCCCTGCCGATCGTGCTGCTCTATTGGCATGCCGGGCCGAAGATGCGCCGCGTCATCATCTTCCTGACGCTGCTCCCGATGCTGACCAGCAACGTGGTGCGCACCTTCGCCTGGATCGTCATCCTCGGCCGGCTAGGCCCGGTGAGCCAAACGCTGGTCGAGCTCGGCTTTTTCCCGGCTCCGCGCAGCCTGCTCTTCAACGAGACCGCGCTCGTCGTCGTGCTCGCGCAGATCGAACTGCCGCTGATCGTGCTGCCGGTGATCGCGGTAATGACCCGCAGCGACGGCAGTCTGGCGGCGGCGGCCGCCACGCTCGGGGCCGGCCCCTGGCGCGTGCTGTCGACGATCCTGCTGCCGATGATGGCGCCGGGCATCCTCGCCGGCTGGGTTCTGGTCTTCGCCGGTGCGACGACGTCCTACGTCACGCAGTCGGTCATCGGCGGCGCGCGGCTGATCTACCTGCCCCAGTTCGTCTATCGCGAGGTCGGCGTGCTGTTCAATTGGCCGTCGGCTGCCGCTGCCGCCTTCGTGCTGCTGGCTGCGACCAGCATCGTGATGCTGGCGATGACGGCCGCCTCCCGCCATCCGAGGCTCGCCGGCCATGCTTGACGGAAACCGTCCGCTCGATTGGGCCTACCGGCTCTTCGTCTACGGCCTCGGCGGACTCGCCATCGCCTTCATGGTCGCGCCGGTGGCGGTTGGCCTAGCCATGTCGTTCACGGCCGGCCAGACGCTGAAGTTTCCGCCGGACGGGCTGTCGCTGCGCTGGTATGCTGCCTTGCTCGACCCTGAGCAGTCGGCCCCGATCCATACGGCGATCCTGCATTCGGTCCAGATCGCCGTCCTGACCGTGCTCGGCGCGGTCCTGCTTGCCGCACCCGCCGCCTATGGCGTCACCCGGCTCAAGCCGGGGGCCTCTGCGGCGGTCGAGCCGCTGATGCTCGCTCCGCTCGTTCTGCCGAGCCTCGTCTACGGCTTGGCGGCGCTCATCGCAGCGGGCCGCGTCGGCTTGAGCCCCTCCTTCGGGCTCGTCGTCTTCGGCCACATCGTCGTGTTCGGCCCGCTGATGTACCGCTCCTGCGCGGCGATCACCCAGCGGCTGGATCCAAGTCTGGAGGAGGCCTCGGCCCTGCTAGGGGTCGGGCCATTGCGCACCTTCCTGCGCGTGACGCTGCCGCTGATGCTGCCGGGCATCCTGGCGGGCATGTTCCTCGTCTTCATGCAGTCGCTCGACAACGTCTCGGTGACGCTCTTCCTCGCAGATGCGCGCACCACGGTCCTGCCGCTGCGGATGTTCCAGATGATCGAGGAATCGCTCGACGTCAGGGTCGCCGCGATCTCGGGCGTGCTGATCGGCGCGGTGCTGCTGTGCCTCATCGTTTCGTGGAAAGCGCTGGAGCCAAAGCGCCAAAGCTAGCCGCAGTCCGAACTCCATTTCTCGCAAGGATCGCTCTCGTGACATCAATGCCGCCTGCCGGCCGCCGCATCGAAGCCCTGCTGGCCGATTTCGAGCCCGACTTCCAGTTCGACGCACCTTTGCCGCTGCCGCTCGACGAGTTCGAGGAGCGGCTGCGCAAGGTGCGCCGCGAATGCGTCGTCGCAGGGCATGACGTGCTGATCGTCCACACCGACATGATCGGCTGGTTCCACACCTCCAACGCCTATCTGCGCTATCTCTGCGACTGGATGCGCGAGGGCGTGCTGATTGTCCCGATGGACGAGGACAAGCCGCTGACGCTGCTCTCCTTCTTCACGCAGGCCGTCATCCTGCCGCCGGGCGGCGAGCCGGTGCTGGTCGAGGACATCTGGCAAATCGGCGCGATCGGGCGCGAGTATGCCGACCGGCCGGGCTCGTCCGTGGTGAAGACGGCCGAGGCCTGCGCGAAGCTCCTGGCGGATATCGTTCCCTCTCGTCCGCAGATCGGCTGGATGGGCGACGGCCGCTCGGGCGAGTTCATCGGCCTGCTGAAGGAGCTGATCCCCGGCGCCAGCTTCTCAGATGAAAGCGCCGTTATCGACCGGATGCAGCGGGTGCGTTCGCCGCGCGAGGTCGGCATGTTCCGGGCCGCCTGCCAGCTCATCGATATCGGCATCCAGGCGGCCTATCACGTCGCCCGGCCCGGCGTGACCGACCACGAAATCTTCGCCGCCTTCACCTATGCGCAGCTGGCGCGCGGCGGTGAATCCGCCGATGGCTACCAGATCGGCGCCAACGCCTTCGGCACTCATTGCGGCAAGCCTTATGGCCACGTCATGAGGCCGGGCGACATCGCCAATCTGTACATCTCGAACGTCACCTTCCGAGGCTACAACGCCCAGACCTCCCGCATGATCGCCTTTGGGGACATCACCGCCCGGCAGGAGCTCGTGCTGTCGGCCTGCGAGGAAGGGGTGAAGCGCGCCGAAAAGCTGATCAGGCCGGGCGCCCTAATGCGCGACATCAACAACGCCGCCTTCGAGCCGATGATCGAGAAGGGCATGCTGACCTCGCCTGAGACGCGCACGATGCCCTACAACTGGAGCACGGCCGAGGATGGCGGGCCGCGTCTCATCAAGCGGCAGCAGGTCAGCGCCCCGGACTGGGAGGCGCAGGGGCGCCAGTTGATGCATGTCTATCCGGCCACGCACGGCCCCCATAACCCGAATATCGGTCACGCCGTCGGTATGGCCAGCGCCGGCAACGCCTTCAACCTCGCCTCGCACAACTATGATCGCCTCGAGGAAGGCATGGTCTTCGTGCTGCACGCGCAATGGCTGGAGCCGCTCTCGGCCGGCGCCAATCTCGGCGACTTCTATGTCGTGACGCGAGATGGCTTCGAGAACCTGAGCTGCCATACGCCGCTGGCGACGCATCGCGTTCCGGCTTGAAATGCGACATCCGCCAAGTTTGCCGCCCGCGCCGTCAGCGAAGGACCGACCGTGACCGACACGACTTCAATCGGCTCGGCCGCCAGCGACATCGTCACCTTCGATTTTGCCAGCCTGACGCCGCGCGAGCGCTACAAGCTGCTGATCGGAGCGGTGGTGCCCCGCCCCATCGCGCTCGTCACCACCGTCGACAAGGCCGGCACCGTCAACGCCGCGCCGTTCTCATTTTTTAACTGCCTCTCGGCTGATCCGGCGATCCTGGCGCTTGGCGTCGAGTATCGCCCGGCCGGTGCGCAGAAGGACACCGGCCGCAATGTCCGCGAGACATTGGCCTTCACCGTCAACATCGTCTCGGACGCTCTGGTCGAGGGGATGAATGTCTGCGCGACGCCGTTCGAGCCAGGCGTGGACGAGCTGGCGCAAGCCGGCCTGACGGCTATGCCGGGCGTCAAGGTGCCCTGTCCCTGGATCGGCCAGGCGCCGGCCGCCTTCGAATGCCACCACCACACCACACTGGGCATTGGCAATTCGCGCGAAATCATCCTGGGCGAGGTCGTCTATGCGCATTTCCGGGCGGACACGATCGACCTCGCCAAACTCTATGTCGACCCCGTCGCGCTCGACGCGGTCGGCCGCATGGGCGGACAGGGCTACGCGACGACCCGGGACTATTTCGACCTGCCGACGCTGTCTGTCGACGATTGGATGGCCAATCCCGCGCGGGCGAACGCGCGCAGGCGGCCATAATGGTCGTGTTGGTCCAGCGGCATTCGCATCATGCCTCGATCATTGGCTGGCTGTCCCGCGCCAGTTCCTGAAATTGGGGAGACGCCAGAAACCAGACATCCGTCCTCGCTCTATCTGGTTTTAGAATTGAGGTCCGCTGGCCAAGCCAACAGCGCAGTGTGTGCCACGCTCATAAGCTTGTCGCGTGGAACCCCGTCTCTCGCCAGTGTCGACAGGCCTTGGATGACGGCGATGACGAAGCCGGCCAAAGCCTCCGGATCGGTCTCGCTTGGCATCTCGCCGCTGTCCACCGCAAACGCGATCTTGGCTCGCAGCCGTTCCCCGATGGCACCTCTCATCCGGGCGAGTTCCGACTGGACGTCCAGGGCTGCGGCCGAGCAACTGATCGCCCCCGTCGCGAGCAGGCAGCCGGGCGGCGTCGTCGTCCCGGTGAACGCCATGGCCGAGCCCTGCAAAAGGCTCCACGCCGCATCGCGGGCCGTGGCGGCGTTGTCGATCATGTCCTGTGCGGTCACTGGACCAGACAGGTATCGCCGGACAGCTTCGAGGAAGAGCTGCTTCTTGTCGCCGAACGCCGCATAGACGCTCGGTGGCGTCACGCCCATCGCCGATGTGAGGTCCGAGAGCGATGTGGCTTCGTAGCCGTGCCTCCAGAACAGCAGCATCGCCTGTTCGAGAGCCGCATCTCGATCGAAGGATCGAGGACGTCCGGTCTTGCGGGGACGGGCGGGCGAAGACACTTCCATAGTGACCAATATGGAACAATTGACATCGGCCCGCAATGGGCGCTCATGTTTCATAGTGATCAATATGAAAGAGAGCCTCATGTCCCTCACCGATTTCCGCACACTTGGCCGCTCGGGCCTTGCCGTTAGCCCCCTGACGCTGGGCACGATGACGTTCGGGACCGCGAGGTGGGGCCTCGATACGGCTGGAAGTAAGGCTGTGTTCGACGCCTATGTCGAGGCGGGCGGCAATGCCGTTGACACGGCCGACGTCTATTCGAACGGCCGCAGCGAAGAGATGCTCGGCGGCTTCATCGCCGAGCGAGGCCTGCGAGACCAGATCGTGCTCGCGACGAAATCGGGCTTCGCGACTGGACAGGGGCCACATGCAGGGGGCAACGGCGCCAAGCATGTTCACGCAGCGCTCGATTGTTCCCTAACCCGTTTGCGGACCGACTACGTCGATCTGTACTGGGTCCACGTCTGGGACAGCGTGACCCCTGCCGAGGAGCTTCTCGAAACGATGGCCGGCCTCGTTCGCGCCGGCAAGATCCGCTACTGGGGCATTTCGAACTCGCCGGCGTGGTTCGTGGCGAAGATTGCGACGCTCGCAACCCTTCGCGGACTGCCCGGGCCAATCGCGCTCCAGTACTTCTACTCGCTGGTCAATCGCGACATCGAGGACGAACACGTTCCGCTCGCTGCTGAATTCGGCATGGGAATCGTTCCGTGGAGCCCGCTCGCCTATGGGTTGCTGACGGGCAAGTACCAGCGTGATTAGGTCGAGGCCGCCGGTCCCCGGGCCGCGGGCTTGCCGAAGGACGCCGCAGGCGAGAGCGATAAGAGGCCGGCTGATGACAAGCGTCTCGATGGGGGCAACCCCTTCGGAGACAGTCTATTCACCGACCGGAACTGGACGATCGTCGATGCCGTCCGCGACGTGGCCAAGGAGATGGACCAGCCCTCCGCCCGCGTCGCACTCGCCTGGGTGGTGGAGCGGGCCAGCGTGTCATCGACCTTGATGGGCGTCAGTCGGCCTAATCAGATCGCGGACAACGTCGCCGCTCTCGAACTCAGTCTCACACCTGACCACCGGGCCAGACTCGACGCTGTCAGCGCATCGGCTTCGCCAAGGATGCTCTACAGCCTGTTCAAGCCGGCGCTACGCCAGCAGGTGGTCTTCGGAGGAAGCTCCGTGCGGCCCGCTCTGTAATCCGAATAAGAACCTTGGCGCCTCAGATCAGCACCCATCATCGACCTATGGCCGGCCGCGATCTACCAGATAATGCGGCCGGCCACTGGTTCGGTTTGGACGCCCTTCCCGATATGGCTCGCGACAAGAACGCCGAGGGCAGCCATCGCACCTTCGGCGTCGTGATCAGCAACGCGAACCGCGTCGTTATCTACAGCGCCGCCATCGCGCTGAGGCGCGGCCGGAAAAATCGCCACTGACCCGAACGTCTAGGCGACGGGCTCGGGCAAGACGGCTTGCCGCACCGCAGCGACGATCCTGTCAGCGGGCGACGGCTTCTCCAGCCATCCGCCGGTTAGGAATACGGAATCGATCGTCTCATTCTTTTGCGAGCTGCCTGAGAAGACGACGAACGGGATGCCCAGATCGTTAAGGCGTCGCGCCACCAGATCGCTTGGACCGTCGAGTAGGTCCAAGTCGATAAGGGCGACGTCGGCTCGGTTGGCGACTAGCCAATCCAAGGCACCGGCGCACGTCGGCAAGGTGGCCATAACGTCGCAGCCAGCGTCTGTGAGGATGCCCTCGACATCGATGGCGATCATAGCCTCATCTTCGAGGACAAGGACGCGTAGCCCGCCGGTAGGCCCATGCATCTGCGTATTCCGGTAGCGCGGCACGGCTCGAAGCCGCTCATCAAAAAAGGACCCTAGCCCTGTTCGCATCTGCGTAGGGGATTTCTTTCCATTTTCGTGAAACCATTCCAATCATGATAGGTTCTTCGTGGCTGCACCGTCCGAAAGCGTTCCATGTCCAAGCCTGTCGTCCTGGTCGTCGAAGACGAGCCCATCATTCGGATGAACGCCGTCGCCATGATCGAGGACGCCGGCTTCGATGTCATCGAGGCGACGAATGCCGACGAGGCCATTGTGTTCCTGGAGACGCGTCCTGATATCTCCATCGTCTTCACGGATATCGAGATGCCCGGCTCCATGGACGGCCTTAAGCTGGCGCATGCGATACGAAATAGGTGGCCGCCGGTTGTCCTGATCATCGCGTCTGGGCGCATCACGCCCTGTCCGGACGAAATGCCGACCGAGACCGTGTTTCTCCGGAAACCCTACAGCGAGGTGACGGTCGCCATGGCGTTGCGCAGGGCTGCTTAATTCGCCAGTTTCGCGACCTTCAGCGTGAGCGTCACGATCAGCCCCGCCGGTTCCCACGCGTAGTCGATCGCGCCGCTGAGCTGTCCGGTGACGCTACGGGCGACGAGCCGGCTGCCATAGCCACTCTGGCGCTTGCTTTCGACTTCCGGCCCACCACGCTCGGTCCAGACCATCCTGACGTAACCGTCCGGTGTCGGCCCTTTCAGCGTTCTGATGGGCGGCTTTTGGCGAAGGCGGCTTTTCCGATGGCGCGACGCCGGGCCAGCTTTGCGATGTTGGCCTTGATGGTGGGAAGGTCGATGTCC
>JAESGK010000296.1_pt1 | contig 26382 bp, 34 predicted proteins | sample 9269681 | NCBI WGS metagenome assembly JAESGK01 (sample SAMN14515347, study PRJNA621673) | algae metagenome | isolation source: Timaviella obliquedivisa GSE-PSE-MK23-08B and co-occurring heterotrophs from... | place: USA: Grand Staircase Escalante National Monument, Utah | collected 2006-08-15
GTGTTCCAGTCGTATCGTCTGTGTCGTCTGTCTAGAGAAAATCGCAAGAAATCGGCTTCTGTAATGTATGCTCTGAGGGCTTTTCAGGAGTTGTGATACCTAATTACCAGGATCGTTGCCATATGCCTTGTAGGTACAGAGAAGGGCGGTTTTGCTTGCGAGGCGATCGCCCTTCTTTATGTCTTTACTATAGCACTATTAAAATAATGCAATATAACAATATTTAGATATATTAGTATTGTATTATCGTGCTATGTTGGTTCTAAGGTAAATTCGAGAGGTATTTTATGTATGTGCTTGTGGCATCTCATTCAGTCAAAAGTCGGCTCCAAGAATGGATGGAGGCGGAAGAGCTTAATTATTCCACCCTAGCGGAAGCGGCAAAAGTTGATGTTGGAGTCATCCGGCGGCTGGCGAAAAACCAGTTTGATCGGGTTGACTGTGCGAACTGGTTGGCAATTTGCCGCTATTTCAAAAAGCCCTTGGGTGAGTTGTTCTACGATTCAGAAGGCGAGGGGGCAGCAAAATGAAGGATGCGGTTCTTAGAACTCTCAATGAAGCTTTGATGCTGGCTCAATTTAGAGTTGCTGATCTGGGCAATCGGCGGGGTGGGGAAAAGACATGGGATACTACATCAGCACACTCTCTTGAATCTTTTTCCTAACGACTCCTCAGAATGCAACTACCGATTCAATTACTGAGCGGGAAAGGAGAAATTGTCACAGGGCTACTGTGCAACATGAGCGATCGCCATCTAGAAGATTATCAAACTATCTGGAAGGGCATTCTGACCGCAACCGACCAACCCGATCGCTACTGGATGTGGAGTTACAAGCTGCACCAGACCAATCGAGAGGCTCGGTATGAAGCCTATGCCATTGAAGTCGATGAGCTAACCCAGGGGCTGATGTTTCTCGAAACCCAATGGCATCGCTCACAGTTAACGCAACGAGATCCGTTGGTGTATCTTGAAGCCCTCGCTGCTGCACCCTGGAACCGCCGATTGCTGGAAGACCCGCCCTACTTAACAGGTGTTGGGCGATCGTTGTTGCTGTTTGCCCGACAGCGTAGCCTAGAACTGGGATATGGCGGACGAGTGGAACTTCATGCCTTACCGGGTTCAGAAGGCTTTTATCGTCGTAATCAAATGACCTGCTATGGCGACGATCCAGATAAAGAGGGCTTGGTATACTTTGAGTACGGCTTCCTCCGACGCTAACTGCCCAGTCACTGAGGACAATTCTCCAATGGATGACCAAACGCTTGCCGCCCAATATGCTCAAACCGGGAATCTGATGGATCTGTGCCAGAACGAAGTATGGCTTCGAGAATCAGCCCAGATTGAGGATGAAGTTGGCGGACAAGTTGAAGCAGGTTTAGGACTCAAGGACTATCACCAAGCGGTAAACGTCCTCACACCAGAGCAGTCTCGACACATTCGACAACAGATGAAGGTGCAATCTATTCTCTTCAATGGGTTGCGGCAATGGATGGATTCCTGGGATTTAGGTGCAGGGTTTGAGGATACTTATGCGATCGCTCGTCGCTTGATTCGTCAGCACCTAAGCCAGCCCACGTCCAATCAGCAGTCTCTTGCTGCGTTGCTAGAAAGGGTTGAGAGAGATAGCCCTAAACCACTCCCTCAGCAACAGGTGGTAGCGTTGCTATCTGAACTGTTCACCCCGGAAGACTGGCAGACAATGGCTCAAGCAGCTTCTCAGTCCATATCGTTACGAGTGTTGGGTGCAGGCTTGGCACAGACAAATAGTTCGGCAGCGTAATTGAAAGGGCAACGAGTTTGAGAACTTTTAGCGATCGAACCTACCTTTTTTGAGCCATGCCCTCAAACCCTACCCGCAGGGGGTATAGATGAACCATTTCTTACCCTCTAAATTGATGAGGATTAATGAATTGGAGAATCATGATGTTTCAATCCCGCAGAGTCTTGACCGCTATGCTGTGCTTATTGCCCATCACTGCCTGTTTCCTCTTGTCCCTTAACAGCACTCAGGCTAATTCTCAACCCACGCCCAGTGCTTCGCCTGCACCCACCCCAACTTCAGCCCCTAACCTTGCTCCTTTAGAACAGGCACTCGCTAGTAAAAACTACCGAGAAGCCAGCCGTCTCACTTCCCTGCTAGTGCTTGACTTAGCGGGTAAACGATCACAAGGCTTCCTCACAGCCGAAGATATCCGTAAGCTGACCTGTCAACCGCTCCAAGACATTGACCAGCGTTGGCTCAAGGCAAGTGATGGCTACTTTGGACTAAGCGCGCAAGCCTCTATCTGGCGTGGTGTGCGTGGACAAACCTTTGAAGACACCCAAACCTTTCAAGACATTGTGGGTTGGAAGGGCAACAGTTCCACCTTTTCTACAGCCGATCCTAGGGGTCACTTGCCGTTTCGCCCCGCGACCACTTCACCTGAAGGAATTAAGGAAGCCTCAGGGGGCGCTTGGATTCAGACCCTCTCTAACCGTTTAGACACTTGTGCCAAAGAGTAGATGCCAACTGTGGAGTGAGTTAGGGCTTGCGATTCTCCTGTAGCGATCGCTCACTAGCACCCATTAAGAATCGAGGCGATTTAGCAAGTCAACATCAGTTGCTCAGTGAAGGTGATTGACTGCACACTTCCTCTGTGTACTGAGCAATACTGGGATACTCGCCTTTGTCAGTCCATTGGGGTCTAGTGTTATTCCAAAGGTTAATATCTCCCGAATAGTGGTAGCTGGCAAGCATTCGGCATTGTTGGCTCAAGTCTGAGGTCTGCGCCTCGATTTGTGGCATGACTTCACCCCAGTAACACCCAGCGATCGCCTCCTGCATTCCCACATCCGCCAAGAACTCCGCCTGAGTTGGGACTTTGCCAATACATTTGGGCGCTACTGCCGCCAAGGTATCGGGCATGAACTGAAACATTCCCATTGCGCCAATCTCATTAACAGCAGAAGCATTTCCCCCACTCTCTTGTCTGACGATCGCCTTCGAGAACCGTTCGATCGCCCCCCATCCAGTCTTCGCTCGGTTGCCTCCGTGAGGCTTGGGTTGAAACCCGTTGAGCGTCCACCATAAATAGCCCTTGGTGGGAGCGATTGCCTCCCCCGATTGATGCTGTTCCCAGTGCAAATGTGCCCCCGTACCTCGCCCTGTATCGCCAGAGCGGGCGACGATTTGACCCGATCGATAATCTCCGGCGGCACAATTGCTGAGATGACCTGCCAAGAACTCATAGGGCAGATTATTAGGCTTGAGAATGGCGTACTTGCCATAACCAGCTTCCTCACCACAAGTGACAGAGCCATTACCCACCATGTGAACGGATGTCCCCCAACGAGTACCCACATCCACGCCTTTGTGAAATGTGCTGGCTCCCGCGATCGGTGCATTGCGATATCCAAAATTGCTGGTGATTTCGTAGCCTGCGATTTTATCCCCTTGAGTCAGCTTCTCAAAATAGATGCCATCGGTAAACCCAATATTCTGACGGGTTGGGACATACTCGCCCATGGGTAAAAAAGAGAACTGACCTGCGAGAGCGACATAAGCATTCACCCCACCTAACAGCAGACAGGCGATCAGCAGTTCTAGGGTATCTAAACTAAGGATTGCATCAGATACTTTTTGTAAGCGTTTCCGGGCTGTTCTGCGAGCGGCTCTGTCTGCCTCTTTTGCAGCGGTCTGTGCTCCATCTTTTACCCACTGCGGCGGGTCATACTCCCATTCAGCATCCCAGAGTTCCTTAAATACCTCCCCCCGTTGATGCCATCGTCTTGATCGCTCATTTGGTCGTCTCCAGTTGGGCGACCGCTCCTTTGCCAAGGGCGCATCAGTCATAGAAGTTGCCGTCCTGTTTCTTCCTCGGCTTGGCATCATTGCCAATGTCTCTATCAATCTTGCCTTGTGTGGGTAGTACGGTATTCTGCCTGTGAGTTAGGTTATTCCATTGCCCCTTCAGCCACTCTGGGGAAACAATTCCCAACTGCACCAGGCAATACAAGGTCACACATGACCATCCCAATCCCCGCATGAGCTAACCTCTTAGATGGGTTCTTTAGTATCAGAAGTGGGCTTAATCTGCGGCAAGGGAGCAGGTCGAAACTCTGGCTCAATACAAGCCCCGTTGTCACACAGGTCAACGCCAGAACCGAAAGTCGTCACCCCCGTCACCCCGCGATCGAGAATCTGACTCAGCACTCTCAGATCAATGCCGACTGCCCCGATCGCAAAGGCTTTGATCAGAATCACGCCAATAAATACAGCACCTAGAGTAGAAAATAATCCGTTCATAACAAAGACTCCTTGATTCGTTCTAAGTGGTCAAGCGGATTCTGATGCATCAGTCGGTTGCACTCCCATTTCGGCGAGGAACAAATAGACGGCAATGCTAGGCGCTTTATGAGCAGTGCGGTTGAGTCCTAATGCATCCGATAGCTTGCGATGGGTATTGCATCCTTCTGACCAAGCCTGTTCAAAATCGCTGCGGCGATCGGTTAATAAAGCCTTGGCTTTGTCGTCTTCTGAAAGTTCTGATTCATATCCCAACTGAGCTAAATCTAGCCAGGGAATTCCGACCGCTGCACATCCTTTTGGGTGTTTAATGACGGCGGTGCCGTAGCAGTAATCACCCGCATATTTGCGTTCTAGTTCTTGTCGTTGTTCCCGGATCTTTGGTAAGTTCAGAATGCTTTGCACATTGACAGCAGCAGCATTATCGATCGCACTGCCACAAGCGACCCACAGCATTTGCGCCAAGGTATCCGAATCTAGTCCAGTGTTGAGTTTCTTGATCGAGTGCATTCCCAAAGTGCAATCGAATTTAGGCTTGCGTCCTTCGTCCTGAATGGCATCGACCAAGCTCATCAGTTTGCCGTGGGTAGCAGGATAGTTCTTGGCAAGATAATCTGCAATTCGTTCAAACTCATCGATCATCAAGTGCCATGGAGTCTTTGATAGGGAGACGCGATCGATGCGTCCATCCATCTCGGCTTGAAATTCATCAATAATGCCTTCAAAACGTTTGACTGATACAGGGTCTTTGCCAAACTTGAAGCAGTAACGCTTCGTCAGATCTTCATTGCCGTTGAACCAGTTGGCGCCATCCTCTAAGCCCAAGTGCGGATCAACAATGACCAAATGAGTATCCGGTCGGTGTTGAATCATCAGGTGAGCAAAGTAAGCCATTAGCACCGACTTGCCTGATCCTTTGGTGCCGAAGACCGCTTTGGAGCCATAGGCGATCGCCCCGTTGTCCACCCAATCAATTTTGCAATCGTCGTAGCGCGGCTGGAACCGTTCGGCGATCGGGGCAGGCAGGTTGGCTTTATTGATGAGGATTGTTCCCAAAGGAATGACGGCACGTTCGGTTCGGGCGGTGGCGAATGTGAGCAGTTGGCTAGCTGGCTCCAAGACTTCCTTCTCAAACCCTTCAGCAAAGTCCTTCACTTGCAACTCATCATCCACAGATTTCTTAACCCCAACGGCAAAAGCACCAATCCCCAAAGCGGCGTTGCTCGTCCGCAGCCAGAGAGGTAGGTCGAACCGTAAGAATCCCAACAGGATGCAAAACAGCCCCGATGAAATCAGAGCTAAGTTAATCACTGCACTCAAATGTTTTTCACGATGGGTCATTAGGCTTCTCCTTTGGGCGTTGCAATGATTCGGCGTAGCGGGCTTTCAACGCTTCATAGGTACTGTCTGCCTCCTGAAACTGATTCAGGTCATCGAGGGCGATCGCAAAGTTACTCTGGCAAGGTCGCTGAGGTTTGCCGTCCTGAATATCTTGCAAAGCAGCGAGAGCGGCGAGTAAATCAAGAGCAACCTTCGAGGCTTCAAATTGCACAGGCTCACCTGATAACCCAGTGAAGGATCGGGGGTTAGCTTTGAACTTGCTCTTAATAGCGGTCAGATTATCCCGTAGCCATTTCTCGGCGCTTCCCCCGGTTTGCCCTGCCCAGATATCAGCCTGAGTCCGAAAGTAAGCTTTGCGACTGCACACCAAGTTGCTTTGAATCTCATCGGATAGCGTTTCTAGTGCTTTACCTCGGTAGCTGTCCCGTGCCACCAAATAACGAGATTTGCGATCGCTAGGAGTGGAGTCTTCTGTCTGAGGTTGCTCAGTTCTAGGTTGGGGTTGAGCTTGCTCTTGCCGACCAGAGCTATCCCCCCGAACGATCGCAATTCGGGTCGAGAGGGTTGAAATAGACAGTCCTAAGACAGCTACTCCTGCAACGGTGAAGAGGAGAAAAGCGAGGATTTTAGGAGGCGATCCAGTCGGTTTGTTCATCTCTATTCATCCATAAAAAATAGTTAAATGAGTAGATTGGCAGAATTGAGCGGAGCTTGAAACCCTTGGTTTCTCGTGAGAGATTTTCGCCTCCTTCTGATAACCACCTCCTCACCAAAAGGCTGAACCAGTTGGTACACCATTGCCCGTCACGTTAACCACCTGGCAAATCCTGATAACCACTAATGGCTGCAATCCCTGGTTCCTCGTGGTTATTGGGGGAATGGGTTAGAGTTTCTCCCGTTTGGGAGCCTGAGTAAGCGCCAGTGCCAAATCGATCGCCTGTTTGTCTTCATCGGTGAGGTCATCCCGCTCCCGTAATTGCAGCAGGGACGATCGCGTCACACGCTCATCCCGTTGGAGCAGCGATCGCCCCATGAGGTAATCGATCAAACAGCCGATCGCTCCCCCGGCAAAGGCATGACCCCCGACCGCGAAAGCGAGGTCATAGGCAGTCACCACTCGCCCTGTCCAAACCGTTTGATCATGGTCAGTAAACTTGGTGAACCAATCGTGAGCCGAAAAAGCTCCAGCTAGGGTCGCCAGAGCGATCGTGCAAAGGGGGAGGATTCGCATAGTGCTCACTGGTAAAGTTCAGCGTGGGCTGGGTCGCTTATCCTGTCTGCCTGAGAGTAGGGAGACTGCTGGAAGAACCACGCTGCCACTACCATCAACAAAGCAGCGGCGATCGCCATCGGTGCCAGTCCCGCAGGACGCTTAGGAGTGATTGGTGCCTGGATTATGTGCCGCGAATCGGTGATCTCGGCTCTCAGTTCGCTCACCCTTTCAGCCAGCTCTGCAACCTCCTCTTTCAGCACACAGGCATGAATTTCAAGTGCGGAGACTTGGGTTTGGATAGACTGGTGAGCCTGAATATTGGTTTTATAAATGCGCTCCAACGCCGTCATCAGCCTAGGGTCAAGCTGTTGGAGCATCTGTGGCTCCGGCTGGACTTGAGGATATGCATTGAAGTGTTGTCTTAAGGCATCTTGAACTGAGGGAGAAATCTGGGTGGGTTTGCCGGGTTGAGGTTTAGGAACGGTTAGCCCTAGAGTGGCGATCGCCCGTGTCACCGTATCGCGCGATCGCCCCACCTCGTGGGCAAATTGCGAAAGTGATTGTGTGGTCATGGGAGGCGTGGCTCCGTAGCGACAGTGAGTTGCTTCAGAGTGGGAGCAGGCGGCAATTCTAAGGAGATGTCGAAAAAATTGGGGATTTCCACCGTCCGCTGATTGAGTTTGGCAACGGTTCGCTCCATCACATCCTGTAAGAACAGGTCAGGGTCTAGCAGAGCCGCCATTTGGTCAGCGACGCGATCGGCAATCACCTCCCGCTGTGTGGCAAGGGCTTGCGTGCTTTGAGCGGAATAGCCAGCCATTGAACCCATCGCTTCTTGAATCGTCCCGGTGCTGGATTGGAGCGGAGCGATCGGGTGTTGGGTGGGTTCAGTGGCAGGGGTCGATTCAGTTTCGGTTGGTTGATAAGGTACTTTCTGCACGACATTGCGGCGAGCTTTATTGTGAGTGTTGGGTGTGAAGCCTTTACCATTGGCGGATTGTGCTGCTTTAATTTCGTTCAAATTAAGTCCCATGATGTTTATGCTCCATAGAAGGTTGGGTTATTTTCAATCTCGGCTAAAAGTGCATCCTGTGCTGCTTTTAGACTTCCTAACTGTGCTCTAAATTCGTAAAACTTCGTGAGACGTTTTAAGTCCTCTTGCGTGTATTTTTGCTGGTGTTTTTTCCCGCCTCTTGTTTGTGGGGCGACGACATAAGCCCACTTAAGCCACTCATAGAACTGTGAACGGCTTGGAGCGCTGCCACATTGAATTTGCATCTCATGCCATAGCTCAGTGATGGCAAATTGCTTAGGGACTGTAATCCGTTCAGGTGTTAAAACCTCCATACTTTCAAAACCTTGCAATAGGTGTGCTTATGGATGTCCGGTTTCTATCCGGCTTGCCGTGTCTTCTATCTGGTGCTATCCGGTTTTGTCTATCCGGTCACTCTTTATAGTTATAGGTTAAACGCAGACAAAACACAGGCAAAATATTGACAAATCACAGATACTCATCAATTAGACTCATTTGTATAAGCGTCTGCAATGTGAATGCAAATAACAGACAAAACACATACAAGATATGTAAAATTGATGCGTTAGTCTTCTAATCACCTAATCTGAGGAGGAAATAAATGGTTTACAGCACAGAGATGAAAGTCCCAAAAAATAGGCAAAGTCGGCTATCCGATGACGTTTGGCTTGCAGGTGAGGCGATCGCCCGCTATTTCCGTATGTCAAGTTCCCGCGATGGGCTGGAAACTGCGGTTCGGGCACATGTGTCACGACTGGCTGAGAGTGACCCGAAGTTTGCCGAAATTTGGGAACAGGTTAAAGCCGAAGGGGTTGAAAGCAACCAGCCCGACGCAACCACTTAGAGGAAAGTCGCTCCAACGCCTAGGTTTAAGGAAAACCTATAAGTGAATCCGTAAAAGCCTTTTTCAGCAGACAGTTACTCCCACTTGGTCACAGACAAGTCTCCGACTGAATGTGCCCAGTTGCTATGGAGTTTTTCTTTTCGATACTTTCTAGGGATATTCTGCAACGTTCATTGAATTCAATTAAATTGTCCCCAGATAGTTACCAATTCCGGTAAAACTTCATCAAAAAACTTTGCCAAGCTCCGAAAAACTTGGACGTTTTTACCCCAAAAGTCTGACACTTTGGCGATTACGAAAGAGCCTCGAATGTGCATCTTTCTTCTGTCAAAACTTAAACGCCGTCTTTTCCAGGTTTTGTGGCTATTTCCTCAGTTCTTCAATCTTTGACAGCAATGTTTTTTTGCATAGACTGAACTTAAAACTTGGACGCTTTCTGCATTTACTTTTTCAGTGCTAGACCCCTAAACTTCACATCATCAGGCAGTGTAAAAGGGCTACCGAGGACTGAGCGATATCTCGCAATAGCAATACGGCGATAGAACGAAAGATTGCAAAGAATCGGCAAGGAGCCAGAAAATGCAACGCAGTTTAAATTCAAGCAAGGCTTCCAAAGGAATCAGACCCGACACAAGCTGGAGGATCAATCTTTGGGACACCACCAGATGTAAAAGTCTTTTGTCAAAGGCTCAGTTAATTCCACTGGAAGTCAAAGAGGCAGATGACACGAGCTAAGAGCCTCCAGATAAGGATAAGACCCCTTCCGCTACGAACAGAAAGGGTCTTGCCTTGAATATGAATTCATTTTTTGAATTGGGGATAGAACCCTGGGAACTAACGAAAGCTTTAGCAGGCAGGAGTTAAGTAACCCACAGAGTTCTGTGCTTATATTAGACCGACTTGCAATAGTTGACAAGCTATTTGAGTAAATCTTTTATAAATGCAGAACGCTCTATCCCTGCTCCATTCGGATAGAGCGTTTTGCGTTGGTTAAGAATCTTGATTACTCCGCCGCTGTTGGCGATGAAATCTTGTCCTTTCGACCCATTTTGCTCTCTCCCTCTCACTCACCCGACAGTCGAGAGGAATGCGATCGCCCCTAGCATTTATTTTTCACCTTCAACATCAAATTAATTCCTCTACCGATCGCTCCTCTCCACTGTCCTGCTCACCTTCTTGAGGGACAAAAGAGATGACACGTTTTACAGCCCCCGTTAACGCTCCCATCCTCCGTGCTGATCAACAGCATCACAAAGGATCACCTGCTTTTGATCAATCACATCATCGCCTCCAACCGCAAACTCTAGAACAATTCCAAGCCCACATCGAACATGAATTCGTCATCGGGAGTGCGATCGCCCCTACTCTCTTCGCAGCAACCATTCACATCGTCAGCGACACCGAAACGCTCGCGGGTGGCGAAGCGCGATACCCCATTGACGAAGCTTTTAATTGGCAACCCATTCGCTTTGGACAACAAGCTAGAGCTACCCAATATGCGGCATTGTTTACTAACGAGGATGGCTCAGTCTGGCAGGGCAAGCTCAGTCAGTCCCGCATCGATAAAGAGAAAACTAAGAAGAAACTTAAACAAGCATCGGGAAAACCTGCGATCAACTCATTTGAATTCTGGAGCCTAGTTAGATCACATCCAGAGGCAGTGGTCTATCAAAAATATGAAACGCCCATTGGCAAAGCGCTATCTCAAGGCGGCTCCCCACGCTCTGCCCTTTACCTACCCACCGTCCCGATCGCCATTCGCCGCCGCATTGCCCGTCGTTATGGCATCACTGACCCCACGTTTCTCCCCACTCGCGCCTCTCGCAAACAAGGCATCAAGATGATTTCTTTCTGGGAATGGATTGCCGCGCACCCGGAGATCCCGATCGTGTGGACGGAAGGCGGGAAGAAAGCGCTTTGTCTCCTCAGTCAGGGTGAAGTGGCGATCGTGCTCTATGGAGTCAATGGGGGTTACCGCGCGAAGGATGCCTTGGGCAACCCAGTCCTGCCTTACTTAGCGCCTGATGTCGCTCGGTTTGCAGTTTCGGGACGAGTCAACATCCTGGCGTTTGACCAAGATACGAGTGACACGACTCGGCGCAGGGTGAACATTGCCACGCACCGATTCTCCAGGCTGTTGCAAGAGGCGACTCAACAGCCAACTTTGATCACGTTCTGGGATGGACAACAGGGGAAAGGCGTGGATGATTTGATGGTGAACCAAGGAGCAATCGCTTGGACACAAGCTCGAACTGCGGCATTACCACTAGACCATTGGGCAATTTGGCAGCACCTGGCAAATCGGCTAACGTTTCCGGTTGACCTACGAGTGATGACGCATGATTTATCGACGCTGGATCTGCAAGACTTGCCCCAGGACGTTATCCTGGCGATCGCTTCTGGTAAAGGCACTGGCAAGACAAAGTTCATTGCGCGCGAAGTCGCTTCGACTGCCAACGTTTTAAGTGCAGGGCATCGAGTGGCATTGATGCGAAACCTCTGCGATCGTTTGCGCCTAGATTATCGGGGTGATTTAGACAAAACTAATGGACGCTTTATCACGGGCGCCGGATATGCTTTGCGGATTGGCTTTTGTGTCGATGCATTGTTGGCGATCGACCCTGAGCAGTTCAGAGGCTGTGACCTAGTGATTGATGAAGTGGTGCAGGTTTTACGGCACTTGCTCACCTCTAGCACCTGCGCCAAAGATGGCAAACGCCCCGCATTGTTGGCAAGGTTTCAGGAGCTGGTGCAATCGGCGCGGCGGGTGATTGTTGCAGACGCGGATTTAGATAATGCGTCGTTGCGGTATCTGCAAGATCTGCGGGGGGAGAGTGAATTGGGAGTTAAAGCACCTGTGTTTTTAATTCAGAATGACTATCAGGTCGAGGGCTATCCCGTGGAGTTCATTGAGTGCCCAACGCGATCGGTGATTGTTAAAAAGCTTTTGCTTTCCGTCAGCAAGTTGCAACCAGGGAAAGTGATCTTGGTGGTCACCGATACGAAGAAAGCCAGCAAATTAATTGCTGCACAAATTCAAAAGCAGTATGCTCATTTGCGAATCTTGGTGATCAACTCAGAAACCAGTAGTTGTGAAGCAGAACGGGAATTTATTACCACGCCGGATGCGGTGTTAGGACGAGAAGAGTATGACGTGGTAATTGCCTCACCTTCAATGGCAACGGGAGTCAGCATTGAGGCGCAAGGAGTGATTTCTGAAGTCTATGGCGTGTTCAATGGCTATAGTGCCACCGATGCAGACATGGCTCAGGCGTTGGATCGATTGCGGGAACCTGTGCCTCGGGTGGTCTGGTGTGCTGAGTTTGGGTCAAATTATTCGCCCGTGAGTCGGGCGACGAATTCGATGCAGATGAAGCAGGATTTGCTGGAACAAACGATCGCCACGGCTCAAATTGTTCGCTCTAGTTTGCGGGCGGATACCTTGGGGGCGACCCTTGCGGTATCTGCGAAGCAGCGCGTCAACTACGACTGGCGTTCTGACCCGAATGTCACTTTATGGGCAACCCTCAGTGCTGATCAAAACCGCTCGATGAGCCGACTACGCACCGCCTTACTGGTGCGCTTGCGCTACGAAGGCAAACAGGTCAAGGTTTGGAGCGCTCCCAGCGATAAAGCGGTTTTAACGATGCTCAGACAAGTTACCCAAGAGATTAACCAGAGGGACGCAGCCTCATTAGTCGCAGCCCCTATTCTGACCGCTGTGCAGTTTTTGGCGTTACAGATGAAGGAAGCCCATAGTCCGGCGGAAGCTAAGGCGATCGCCCGGTTCTACCTCTGCCAGTTCTATTGCATTCCACCGGAGAGTCTGACGATCGAACAAGTCTTGGAAGATCGAGAGGGGCAGCAGCGGGGTGAGATTCTGAGCTTGGAAGCACAGCTTTTCCCGACAGTCGCGGTCGATCGTTGCGCCAAAGCGTTGGAGCGACAGATGACATGGAACCAGGGGCTATGTCCCTGGGATATTTCAAGAGCGGCGTTGCGGCGGGAGCTGCGGCAGCGGCTGAATCTGCATCGATATTTCGATGTGGAACGGGAGTGGGATGCTCAGGAGTTGAGGGCGATCGCTCAAGTCGCGCGAGAAAATGCGGTGCAGGTTAAAAGGATCTTGAATTTCACCATTCCCCAGGGATGTAAGGAGAATGGCAAACCGCTGGTGTCGGATGTTCACATCATTCACCTGCTCTTGAGTCAGATGGGCATCAAGGTGACCTTTCGCTGGCGAGGCAGTGGGAAGGACAAGCATCGAGTGTATCGCCTTAATCCTGAACGCTGGGAGATGTTGATGGGGGTGATTGAGCGCCGCCAGTTGGAGCGGGAGAGCTTGGGGCAGTCCGAGAGGACAGGAGGATCACCAGAAGTTTTGATAGAAGAGAATCAAACTGTTGGTGATCCTTGGACACAGGAGTCAGCGCACTCTTCGAGAGACCTGCAAGGGGTCGCCCAATGGCTGACTCCCGAAGTGTTGGTGGACGTGCGATCGATGTGGAATGCCGCAGCGGGGGATGTGGAGCAACAGGAGGCGTTGCGGGGGTTCGTTCCGGACATAGTGTTGGAGTGGGCGTGCTCTTCGAGATATCCGCAAGGGGTCGTCTGAGACAACCTGGCAAATTCTATTCCATGCAAACTAGCGCCCTGAATGAAACGCAGTTTTCTGTAGAGTCGAGTTCAAGGCCACTGCTGACTTGTCCTTTGGATCAGCCGGGAAGTTTCCGAGGTTTTAAATGGAAATGAACCGTTTGTCTGAAGGTGGAGCGGTCGCCCTGAAATGCAAGACAATACCGTCTGGCTCAGACCAATCTGACAGCAACACTGGGGTCACTGATATGCCCAGAATTTTGGTTGACACCAATATCCTTATTGATGTTGCTAACAACGATGCGATCGCCAAAGTCCGCCTGACTGTAAAGCGATCGGGGGCAATTTTAGATTAAACTCTGCTCACTTCACCTGGCGTTCATTCCAGAATCGTCCATTGGAGAAATCTGTTAATTTATAAACCTTTATGCGGTGGAGCAGACGCATGGCTCAAGCTACCGAGTCTCTAGACCAAAGCTTTTCGTAGTGAAGCTCTCGCTATAAATCAATGAGCAACTTAGTAAAGTCCTTAGACTTCCAGATCCTGCCTTTGTGGATGCAATTTTCCATGGGCAAAACTCTGATCTTGACGTGTTGAGGAATTGCGTCCGGATGCTGCTCAACCCACTGCCTTAACTCTGCGATTTGCGCTGCGGTAAATCCCATTGAGACTTCATCTGGGTGATCAGGAATATCGTTGGTCAGCATCACGGTGTCTTGCCTCCCCTGTCGGGTCTGTCGGGTCTGCCCCCTCTGCGTCATTTCCAACAGAGTTTCCACAGCCCTGTCGATACCGAAGTGGTAGATCGGGTGGAGTGTGGGACTCTGGACTACCCCAAAGCTTGGGTCAAGAGTCTTCCTTCGTTTAGCTTCTCCCATCATGGTTCCTCATTAAAGACAAGAGTTGAGCTGTAAAAAGCTCAGGACAAGTGCGATCGCTTTTCCTTTTCCATTGTCTACTGTCTCTATTAAACCCTCCGCGTCGAAATAGATTAACTCTGCCCACTTGTCCCTACACCTCAATGATTATGGAAGGTTTAGGGGTCATCTATTGCTTTAGTTCTTGTTCTGCCTTCGCTTCGCGCCCGATCGCGCACCGATTGTGCAAGAGATTCTAGAATCCGTTCGTCAGAATGTTCTAGGGAAAGTCACCTTTATTGCCACTGATAGCAAAGGACTGAGCAAGGCGATCGCTGCTCTCATCGCCCAACATTATCCCGAAAAACGACTGCTGGTGATCAACTCAGAAACCAGCGGCAGTGAGGCAGAGCGTGACTTTCTCAAAGCGCCAGACCTAGCCTTAACGGGAGCTAACGGAGCTAATTATGACGTGATCATTGCTTCCCCCTCAAGGGCAACGGGTATTAGTATTGAAGCCTTGGAAGTCATCACCAAAGTCTTTGGAGTGTTCATGGGTGCCAGTGCTAGCGATCGCGACATGACTCAAGCCTTGGGGCGAGTGCGCGAACCTGTTGAGCGGATTGTCTGATGTGCCAAAGTCGGCTCTAACTATTCCCCGTCAGTCGCTCCGCTAGTCCAACGGTGGTGAAGCATCACCTTCAGCAATCCACGAGCGCCACCGTGCGGCTGGTGCGCTCTAATCTCCATGAAGATGTCGCTGGAACGCTCGAGCAATATAACTAGCACGGTAATCCCCATTTGGATCTTTACTGCAAGCTGAGTGCAGCCCAAAACTTTGCTATGTCCCACCTGCGGGAGGCACTGTTGGTGAGACTGCAATTTGAAGGCAATCGTGTCACCTTGGACGCGCAACCCTCAAACCTAGCGATGAAATGCTAATTGAAATCAGTGCGGGAGGCACAGAAGATGATGGATGCTGAAAAAATCGTTGCGGCTGAGGATGAAGTGCTTCAGATTGAGCAGAAGGAGGCGACTTCTCCCGAAGAGACGATCGCTCTCACCAAGTACTATCTCAAGGACTTCTATGGACTGAACAGCCTAAGTGATCTAAGCAGATATAGCAGTAGTATCTCTCAGACCCATGTCAGCGAGGGCGTTTTATCGGTATCTTCCCAGAACAGCCACAACGCACTCGACAACCTCAGCCTAAAGGCTTTTCCTTTGGGTAAACAGGGAACCACGTTGGAAATGGTTACGATGAGCCAACCTCAACCCAATGAAAAAGGAAGGTAGTTCCTCTTCTACCTTCCCATCATCACAAGGAGCAATTAGACAAGCTGAGATTAGAGACTATGGCTCCTCTCTCTCGATCGGTTCAATCATCAGCGTCAAACCATGCCGCGCTACTACCCTGACCCAATCTCCTGGATGTAGATCAAGAGGCTGTTCTGATCGCGCAGTCCAAAGTGACGCTTGATGCCAAATCCGCCAGATCTTACCGGCTTTGATGATCTCATCAACTCTGCCCTCAGCACAATTAGACCAAACCTCATAACCATGACCCATCAACCAAACCCAAACCCAATGAATATATCCAAACATCACAGTATCCTCCTGAAAATACGAGTTGAAATACACCATCGCTCACAAAATCGCTGACAGATGATTCTGCTGAATCAGAGCAACGTTTGTTGCGCCATAAAGAGTTGAAACAGAGTTGTTCTCAAGCCATCGGCTCAACACTGATCGCGGCGACCAGTCCAGACGATTGCAGAATAAAACCGCATAACCTCCTGCTTTCTGTGGATCATCAAACGAGATCACCACTCTCACCCGCCCTAACCCTACGACTTGCAAACAACAGGAATAATACCAGTGCAACTGCTGAAAAATATTCAAACACTGACATGGAGATTGAAACGTTAATGAAACAAAATCCTGAATCATTAAGCGAGTCTTTTTGAGACGCTTTTCGTCACATTGAATACCAAGTAAACTGAATCCATAGATCTCCATTTCCCAGTCATGCTGCAACAAGCTCACCCAATCCTGTTGATTCTCTGCAAGCGAGTCAATCAAAGACGGAGATAACCACCGACCCTGAACGGAGACTAACGTTGGCGACTGTCCTAAAACCTCAACTGTTGAATCACTTTTATCTCTGGAAGAACGACTAGCTCGTTCCTTGTCAAGATAATCCCGATAATCACTCTCACACGATCTTAACCACGGTGATCCATTCATTGAAACCTCTCTTTATGGCGCTCCCAGATAGGTTGGCTCACGTCTAACAATTCGTTTGACGATTCGCTCTACTTGAATAGTTGTGGTACTGAAAAGACAGGTGTTACAAATTTCACCTCAAGCGCGATCGCCACCCATTCACCATTTTTGTAAAGCTCTGTAAACTTTGTCGATTCCCAGTAACATTTCCAAGGCAGTGTCCACAACTTCATAAGACGGTTGAAGGAAGAATTTTCCTCACATCTTTCTTCCTTCAACTCACTCAGTTCATCAGTTACCCAGACCACGAGGAGATTTTATGGAATGCCCACAAGAATCCCTAGAGGAAATCTTTAAGCTCATCTTTCTGATACATGCTGACCTCTTGCTTCAGTACACCCAACTATGGTTAAAAAGCGAACTAGATGAGGCAGAAATTGAGAAATTGGATGCCCTGTATACAAAAGCAGAGACAGAACCCTTGCTACACTTCGCTATCACCATATATGACCGTATTCTCGGTGAACAAGTTGGGTTGATCGATACAGAATCCATTAAGAGCTACAAAGACCAACAAGCATGGCTCAGAGAGCATTTAGAACAAGTGTTACTTGAGCAAGACGATCTCATTGCTGCTCAAACATTTTTACAGGAGGTTGGTTTCTACAAAGGTCCACTGGACGGGGTATGGGGGACACGCGCTCGAACCGCTGCAACTCAATACCGTATGGAAGTGCAGCACTTACTACAGCAGAAAGGACTCTACTGTGGCGATATTGATGGAGAAATGGGCAACCAATCTGTCACCGCCGTACAAGAGTTCCAAAAGTCCCATAACCTTAAACATGACGGGGTTCCTAGGCAACTAACCTTTTCCGCACTCCGCCGATCAGACTAATCTGAATACTCAAAACACTCAATCAGCAAAATGCTTCTCTTAATTGCAAAACCCGTGAACGGCTAGATCCTGGCTCCGATGCCGCTGTCCAACATTTGTTTCAAGAATTTCAACAGAAATCCTTGTTAGACGATTTTCTTGTGTTTTTTTCAATTGACTCACGATGTTCTCCCCCTTACATCTCAGTTTTATGACGATCGACAAACAGATTCAGCCCCCTTCGATGAGAAATCTAATATGTCAGCAAAACCCCCATGTCTGCAACACGTCTATCTTCCCGAGTATTCAGGTCTGGAGACTTTGACAGTCTTCTTACAAGATTCCTTAACTCTCTATCGGCTTGACCAAGCCTACAAGCCTGAAGACATCCTGAAAAAAATTATCCTATATGGTGAATCCCAAGCCAGCCCGGGCTCAATTGATGAAATCCAGATCGCGTTTCTGAAAACATCGGGTCTGGAAATTATCAAGGAACTCGATCGCAAGCGAACAGCTAATCGACAGCAATTTGACAGTGAGATCAAGGATCTATTTGCCGATGGAGAACGCGCAAACCGTTCCTTCTATGCAAACATTGCTCGCCTGTTGCGTCAGTTTCGCCTAAGTGGAACCTATGAAGTACGAGAAATTATTGCCACTGCTTATGCGTTAGGGGTAAAGCGCATAGAATCCGGCACCCTGATCGACATCCCCTTGGCATGGCTCCGCACCACCTGTTTTAACGTTATCCGCGACCTTCGCAAAAAACAGGATAAGTCAGACAATCCCAAGATTGATGGAGACTTATGGGATTATGGTGATGTTGTCTTCTCCCAACTGATGCAACAAGAAGATATCCAAGCCATTCAACAAGCGATGGCAACCTTGAGCCAAGAAGAACGCGAGATTCTGTGTGCCCGGTTTGTCAATCAGTGGTCATGGGAGCAAGTTAGCCAGTTCCTCTCAGCCTCTAGTGACAGGTCTTTGCTCACTGGAACAGTCCGGCAGCGTGGCTCTAGGGCAACTGCAAAATTGCGGCAAGCCTTTGAATTAGTCAGAGACTCCGTGAAACTAGGCGATACTATTGACTATGATACAAAGGAGTCTCGTGACCGTGACGACCAGGCTGAGAGTACTAATTAAGCAAGTTCAAAACCGACATGAAAGAGAGAACATCCTTGGATGTCCTCTCTTTCATCTTTATAAGCCCAATTACCTCTGCAGCTTGTTTTGATCCTCGGTATTCCTCAACTCCCGTAACATTTCATCCAACCATTCATTGGCTTGTTTCTGTCGATCCGCAGCTTCCTTTGCCAATTGCAATGAACACACTCCAGAAGCTAGCCCCGCAGCCGTTGTCACTGCTCCCTCTGAAGCTTTCCCCATCATCAGCAACCCAGAGCCTCCCAACCCTAGAAGCGTACTTGCCGTCGTCATAAACGTGGCAATCCAGAAACTCCAATGTGCTCGATCAGCACTTTGCCGCGCCTGCCGAACTCCCTCCAGCACTACACTCTCAAGCAACACCGATCGCTGCTCTGACGGTAAATCAATCGACGACTGACGCCAACCACTTATCTCTTTCGTCATCATCTATCTCCCTTGACTTCAAGAACTCACGATCTGCAAGCTAGAGTTAATTCCTATCCTTCAACTCCTTGCTATATCTCTATGTGGCAATGCACCTGCATTTGATACAAACTTCAGCGGTAGGACAACCTGACTGAACGCGATCGCTCTCATAACCTCCCTAGAACAGTGGTGATCTCTAAGGAGATTGAGAAACTCGAATAAGAGTGGGATGCTGTGACGGTTCCGTTCAAGATTTCTGTTGGTACTTCATTCATCCCTACAATGCGTCCTTACCTGTTGAGGACAACCTGACCGCTTACACTCTGAACGATCACTTCAAACAAAGGCTCTCCAAAACTCATCAATCGTAACGAAGGCTTTTCATTAAAAACATCTGGATAAAAGGTGACCAAGTAGCTCCGCCCTTTGGACACTGATTTCCAAAGGCGATCGCCCCTATCTTCAAACCCAACTCCAGCATTTTTCAGTCGAACAGATTGAGTCAACAGTTGCTCGATCGCCTGTGGAGTCCAAGAAGTGCGAGGCAGAGGCTTTCTAATTTCAGCGAGATCTGCTTCAACATCCATCGTCACCATATCGTCTAGGGCAGGACGCAGGGGTGGCGTGTCGAGTATGTGATCAAACTCAGCTAGCAGGACATCCTCTTCTTCAGGATCGGCACTCATGACAGCTTGCTCAATGAAGGTTGGGACTTGCGCCAGGATGGGCTGGAGATTGCCAACTACAGTAGTAAATGCCAGGATGCGATCGCGCAATTTTCGATAAACTTTCGCCTCGACCGTGCCGTCGTAATAAAAGTTGTGAATTGTGACAGTAGAGTGTGCTTGCCCAATACGATCGATCCGTCCAATCTGTTGTTCTACTCGCATTGGGTTCCAGGGCATATCGTAGTTGATTAATACGCCGCAGGTTTGCAGATTCAGTCCTTCACTGGCAGATTCGGTGCAGAGCAGAATCTTGATCTCGCCGTCTCGGAAACGCTTTTTAATCTCCTCTTTGGGAATCGTTCGCCAAACTCCAGATTGATAAAGTTCACCGCCTCGACCTGAGTAACAGGCGACTTGAGCACCATACATCTGGCACAACTCGCTTCGCAGATAGTCCATGGTGTCGGTGTACTGAGTGAAGACGATCGCACTTTCTCGATGCATTAACTCTTGTCTTAGCACGTTCAGAAGATGAGAGAGTTTTGTGTCCTCTCCAGTGTTCTCAAACTGGTACAATAGGTCTTGCAGATATTGGATTTCTCTGGGATCAACAGACTGCATCTGTTCTTCCAATCCTTCGATGACTGCATCATCCGCATCATCCAGATCACCGAGGTCATCGTTGGTTAGGCTAATGCCGTCCAAGCGTCGTTGGAGGGATTGTTGGATGGCGTAAAAGAACTTGTCAGGCGTTTGCGGTAAAGGGTTATAAGGAAGCCGAGCGCTTTGCGGTTCTCTTTTTCAGCAAGCTGGTAAAAGTGGCGAACGTAGTCACTGACGGCTCTGTAGAGGGGCGCTTCACGGTGGGGTTCGAGGGCGATCGCGTTATCGCAAACTTGACGGGTGGGGATATCGCGATCGAGGAGTCCGATGCGGTAATACTGCCGCAGGGTATCGCGGGTGTGGCGAAACATCAGATCTTTGAGCGGTGTATTGATGGTGAGATATTGCCGGGATGTGTCGATAAATGCGTCGTCTTCCAGGTAAGTACGATGGTTAATGAGCGGTTGGGTTCTTGTCCAGGTATCTTGCACTTGGTGGGCGAGAAAGCGATTGTTTTTTTCTAAGTATTTTTTGAGTTGGAGACAGGGTTGACCGCCACGGGCAAAGTAGTCGGCAGACATGTGGTGCCAAAAGTCGAGGGTTTGGCGGTTGGGTTGGCTGGAGAGACTGGCGAAGTAGTCACAGAATTGGTCACCGTTAGCCCATTGTCCGTCGAGTCCTAAAACGCTGAGCAGATCGAAGACTTCGATCGGGTCAATTTGCATGGGGGTGGCGGAGAGGAGGATGAGGGCGCTGGTTTTGGCGCGCAATTGTTTCAGGTAACACAGGCTCCGAAAAATCAAACACCAGCCGCATAAACACATTCGCCTGCACTTCTGAGGCATTCAACAACGCATTGGTCGGCGTAAAGAAACTTTGAAAACCGCGCATCGAACCTTGATACTCAATCCGCGCAAATTGCTCCCCATTCTGTGCCGTCACCAATTGCTCAATCTGCATCGAAAACTTTGCCAACAGCGGCAGCGTCGTCCCCATTTTGCGATAGTCCATGACTTGCGCCACTGACAACTCTAACTTTTTAATCCCCTGGATTTTGAAATCTTGAATGCGATCGCCCAAATCATTGAACACACTGTTAGGCGTACCCTCCAAATCAACTCGCTCAGGTTTGACGGTAAATAAACTCGGCTGATCTGCTCCATTCGGCGCACCAATCGTCGCCCCACCGCTGTAGATTAACGCCTAGGTTTCCTTCTCTGCCGCTTCGCCCTTGCCATAGTCAGCAACCACCCGAAACCGAGCCGTTTTTTGAGTCGTAGCGCTGTACTCATCCGAAGGGCGAAACTCACCGGGAATCAGTTCATCATCCTGGTAGAGCGCCACTGTCAACGCCCCGCGCGCCCGCCACCGAACTTGTACCGAGCGATTGCTTTCAGAACCCAGCATTATTTGGGCGCTCAGTTCAATTTCTCTAGGTTCTGGCAGCTTCAGAATCCCTCGACGGTAAAGCTCTACCCGTTCCGAAAACTCAACAATCTCTGGCAGAACCAGACTTGTACCCTCTACTTTAATGAACAGGCGATCGCCCATTTTCAGATCCCATTGCCCCGTTTCCAATCCCTTCCGAATGGTGTCCCGCAGCTTCGAGACTTCTGCATCGACTAAGATATTTAGGCTCAAGTCCTTCGCAAAAGCTTCCCGCAGCGACTTCGTTGTCCAATGCTCCAACCCTGCTGACCACACTTTCTGAAGAATATAAGCCGGAGCATAGGGAGCCGAGTCATCCGAGCGAACCTTGCCACAGTCCTTCAACACCTTCAAGATCACATCCTGTTGGTTGCTCTTCCCCCGCAGATCGCCAGAATCTTGGGCAGGCAGCACATAATGTATCAAGCCTTTAGGAGCTTTAACAGGATCGTTAGAGGGATAGAACAGATGGCGATAGGCATTTGCAAGATCATCAGCTTAAATAGCAAGATCACATCGAACGGCTTCCGTCCGGCATTACTCCGTCTGGGCTTCTGACGAATTGATTCTAAGAGTGCTCGAAAACTTTCCCAAGGAATCATGGCATTGAGTGTTACGAGCACATCTTTCTTTTGATTCAACTTTTGTTGGCGTCGTTCCAGATCCCAGAATCCTTTCTGTCCCATCGTGTTCCACTCGGAATACTTTGCTATCACTCATGATCTCATACTGAGATTCTAATAAGCAATTTTTCGAGGTGCCCATTATTCCAATTCATGGAGGATCGGCACATCTCTCCGTTGCAAAGGCTCGGATTTGCTCCTTGCATTGCCCATTTCATCCTGAGCTTCGGGGATCTCAACAAATATGTCTTTCGAGATGAATCCAGCGATGATGATGTGATTCAAAATCTAGTGAACGAACATACCTACGAAGATGACCATCATTGGCAATGGTTTTTGCATGACCTCAAGGAGTTAGGGTTCAATCGTTCTCAGTGCTTTACCGACACTTTACGCGTTCTTTGGAGCGACGAAACTTTACGAACTCGGCAATTATCTTATCAACTTTCTGCTTGCACCCTGAATGCTGATCCAGTCATCAAAATGGCAGCCATTGAAGCGATCGAGGCGACAGGCAATATTTTGTTTACCCACGCGACACAGGTTGCCAAAGAGTTAGAGATCACGACAGGGCGAAAGTACATCTATTTGGGTCAGTTTCATCTGAATGTTGAGACGGGTCATGCCGCTGGAGGTAAGGATATTGAGGCTCAACTAGCTGCTGTTGTCTTGAGTGCAGAGAGGATGGAGCAGGTATTGCAGGTCGTCACTCATGTTTTTGAAGTTTTCACAAGCTGGTTAGATGAAATGCTAACTTACGCTCAAACCCATGCCCATGCTCAAACCCAACTCGCTGGCGATGGGATTATTGATGGGATTGTTGATGGGATTGTTTCTGTCCCCATTAACCCAGATGCGTTAGGTGTTTGATACTCCCCCGTGTTTTTAACCGGGAGAGTCTACTGAGCAAGGCTATCACCAGCCTCGCTCAGTTCATTCAACTTATTTACAGTTAAACGCGATGTCCCCATTCTTTTGTGCAAAAGCTTCGAGTGAGGCAGGAGAAGATCTGATTGGCAGCGCTCCACCATGTCAAACCTATATTTTACTTGAGTGTCCTCTACCTTGGGTAGCCAATGCGTTCGAGTCTAAGAGGATGTTTGAAAAGTCAAAATTGTGACCCGAACCGCCCCCTAAATCCCCCATTTTGGGGGACTTTTAAGCCACTTCTTGTTCAAAGTCCCCCAAAATGGGGGATTTAGGGGGCGAGTGTAAGAGGCTTTAATACTTTTCAAACATCCTCTAAGCACATTCCTCAAAGTCTCCGCGATCGCATCGAATCTGTTAAACAATCAGGGTTACAAATTCGTTTCTTATTTGCGCAATTAGGTTACTTAAACAGCCTAGCTCACTCGAACAGTCATCTGTGGCAAACGAGCCATTTTGGTTGACATCGGTTTGCACCCACGTTAATTGATCTGCCAGAGGGTCGCTACTACGGCAGGCTCAATCAATCGGCACTCCGATCAAATTCTGACGCGATCGGGTGACGTTCACAAGTTGTTGAAGAGATAAGGGTTTGTGCCACGGGTGATGGTCACCGACAAATTGAAGAGTTACGAAGCCGCAAAGAAACGAGTGATGCCGAGCGTGGAGCATTGAGCGCACAAGGGATTGAATAATCGGGCGGAGAACTCGCATCAACCTACAAGAGTTAGAGAAAGGCGAATGCAACGATTCAAATCTGCGGGCAAGCGCAACGATTTCTCTCAGCATTTGAACCGATTCGAGGATACTTTCACCCAAAGCAGCATGAACTAAGTGCAAAACGATACCAAGAACAGCTACGCCAACGGTTTGAGGAGTAGCGAGATATTGCTTGTGTGAAAGCTGCTGCGTAACATTGAGCAACACTTGAATGCTCAAGGATTATTGTGCTTAATTTTGAACATACATGGTTAAATTGACGATATCATATGCTCTGAACCTGAACACCCTCATGCGTGGAGAGTTGAGATGTTTAGCCCTGCTCCAGGTTTTGTCGCCGCGATCGCATGCCCCGAGTATCATGCTGGCGATCCGTTGTCTTGTAAGCAAATTAAATTAAATCCTACTGGCGCATTAATGTTTTGGCAATGGCAGCATGATGCTCTTTAGTTTTAACGGAATAGTATTTCTGAGAATATGGGCAGCTTAAAAGAGCTTTTGTGAATCAGCAGTAGTACTATTTAATGAGAAGTATACTCAACATTAAGGTGTCGTCTAACCTCAGGGATGAGCCATCACGTGATCACTATTTCAAACTCAGACTATGAAATGCTTTGGCAAAAATCTATCCCTTCGAGTCAACAGGTTGAACCGTTTGAAACAACCGAAGTTTGTGTTCAGGAGTTTGGAGGAGGTTACCGACAATGGATTGAGCTGCGAGATACTCTGCTGTTGATTCAAGATTATCAATTTCATCACGATCTGCTGGTTCAGCACGAGTTGGGTGAAAATGAGTTGGAATTTGGGTTCCAAATTTTAGGCGGAAGTTATGCACGTCGCAATGCAGGGCAAAATTTTATCAAAGATGGACCTACCGACTGTGCAGTGGTGCAGGAGTTTGGTCAGGAACGAGTTTTGCAAATAGATGTACATTTTGAAACGTCTGATTTTTTGAGCAGTTTTGTTTCAAACTATGCAGGGCAAATGCCAGTTTCAATTCATCGCATCATTGAACGATCGCATTCACATCCGTACCAACACGTTGGCGAAACGACCGGTGCGATGCAGCTTGCCCTAAAGCAAATCTTAGATTGCCCCTATCAGGGAGTAACGAGACAAATCTATTTACAAAGCAAATGTTTGGAATTAATTGCCTTAAAACTGGAACAATTGGTTGACGATAACACGTGTTCTCAACAGCAACATGAGTTGAAATTCAATGATATCGACCGAATCTATGCGGCCAAGGATATTTTGATTCGCAATTGGCAAAACCCTCCTTCCCTCTTAGAACTGGCTCATCAGGTTGGGCTGAATGATTACAAACTGAAGTCTGGTTTTCGTCAGGTGTTTGGTACGACGGCTTTTGGATGCCTCTGGCACTATCGGATGGAGCAAGCGCGTCAGTTGTTAGTAGACGGTGGATTGAGTGTCAAAGAAGTGGCAGCTTTGGTAGGCTACTCTAAACAAAGCAACTTTGCGGCTGCATTCCGCAAGAAATTTGGCTTTAATCCCAAAGCCTATCTTGCAACGCTCAGCGGGCAGTCTCAAGCATTAGAGGATGTCTGAAAAGTATCAAAGATTCTTACACTCGCCCCCCAACCCCCCATTTTGGGGGACTTCCGAACCAATGCTCCTTCAAAGTCCCCCAAAATGGGGGATTTAGGGGGCGGATCGGACAGCAATCTAGACTTCTCAGACATCCTCTTAGATTAATGAGCCGTTTGTAAAACATGGAGACGATGGTAGATTCCTTGTTGATGCAAGAGTGCTTCGTGGGTTCCAACTTCTGCGATCTGCCCCTGATCTAACACGATGATTTTGTCTGCTTCTCGAACGGTGCTGAGACGGTGAGCAATGATGATGACGGTGCGAGTGCCCGCTAGCGATCGCATGGCTAGTTGAATACTGCGCTCTGACTCAGAGTCTAGGTTTGAGGTCGCTTCATCAAAGATGAGTATGTCTGGCTCAACAAGCAAGGCTCTGGCAATTCCGAACAAGCAAGGCTCTGGCAATTCCGAGGCGCTGCCGCTGCCCTCCCGATAGACGGACTCCTTTTTCTCCCACAATAGTTGAATACCCCTACGGCAACTGCGGCATAAACTCACTCACTCTAGCAACTTGACAGGCTTCCTGAACTTGATCAAAGGTTGCCTGAGGATTTCCGTACAGCAGATTTTCAACAGTGTGCTGTTAAATAGGTCCACCTCTTGATGAACGATCGCCAACCGTTTGCGATACTCTGCGACATCCAACTGACGAATATCTTTTCCATCTATGCGAATGCAGCCCTGCTGTGGTTCAAAATAGCGAAATAAAAGTTTTACTAACAACTGGTTGCGGGTTTTCCCATCTGGGTAATTTTGTCTGAAAGCCTTTAAGGAGAAGCCATTCCATCGACTCAAACAAAAAAGACTTTAGTCTAATTAGTTTGACAGTTGGTAGGAGTAATAATGGCTCAATCTCAATCCAGACAAAGGATTCCAACGAATTTGACCTTAGAACAGTTTAAGAAATTTGTCTTGCCCCATCTGCACATCGGGAGTCGCGGCCCTCAGCCGAAGCTC
>JAESGK010000301.1_pt1 | contig 25958 bp, 22 predicted proteins | sample 9269681 | NCBI WGS metagenome assembly JAESGK01 (sample SAMN14515347, study PRJNA621673) | algae metagenome | isolation source: Timaviella obliquedivisa GSE-PSE-MK23-08B and co-occurring heterotrophs from... | place: USA: Grand Staircase Escalante National Monument, Utah | collected 2006-08-15
CGGTTGAAAATGCTGAAGCAATGTTAGCGCTCAGAGTTCAACGGGCTAATCAAGACTGGGATGCCTATTGGCTTAATCTCACTTCAGGGGTCGCTTAAATGGATCTTTCACTTTTAATTGCACCCCCGTTGATCACAGAATTAGAAACCGCATCGAGCCAGCCATCCTGGTTGATATCTGCCAAAACCACAGAGGTAGGGCTACCCATCAAGCCAAAGGTGTTTGAGTTCTGCGTTTGTTCGATGAAGCCCCCTGCTCCGGTGCCCTGGAGCACCAAGACTGCCCTTGCGGTCGCGTCAACGAGAACCAAATCCAAGGTCTGATCAGCCGTTGCCTCCGACAGTATCATCGACAGTAGTCCCTGCCCGGTCGTATAGGTTTTGGCATTATTTGAGAACCGCTCTGCGCCAGCATAGGAGAGCACAGAGGTTTTTCCCACGTTAGGCGTTGTGCTAGAACCCGCTGTAATGACATCAAGCCAGCCATCCTTATTCAGGTCGGCAAGCTGCACAAGATAGGCAGTGTTGCCCACCAGATAGCTTGCACTAGTCGCAAAATTGCCGTTGCCCCGGTTATACAGCACCGAGGTTCGACTTCCCCCTGCCGTTACAATATCAAGCCGTCCATCTTTATTAATGTCGCCAATAGCGATCGCGTTTAGATTATGGTCAACAGCAACCTGAGTCGAACTATAGCCAAACCGACCGACTCCGGTACTCAAAAAGATTGATACTTGTGAGCCATAACCAGCAGAAATAATATCAAGTTTGCCATCTTGATTTAAATCTCTGAGTGTGGCGGTTCCATACACGTCTGTACCAAGGTTTGCGACTGAACTAAACACACCTTGATTATTTTGCAACAACGTAATTTTTCTTAAATCATTGTTGGAGCCAACAATATCAACTTGCCCATCTAGATCAAGATCACCCAACATCATCACCCCTGAAATTTCTGCTTCCAGAGTTTGGGACGTTGCTGCCCCCATGCTTCCCAGTCCGTTCCCCTTCAGCGTCAACAGGTTGTATTCATATTGGCTATCCCCTCCGTAACCGTTGCCAACGAGAGCAAAGGATGCCGTATTGGGGTCAGTGGGTGGGGTGTTTATCCTGAGCGCCGTCCCTAACACCAGATCAAGATTGCCATCGGCATCAATATCTCCTAAGCCAATTGATGTGATCCGAGTGGCTGCATCTAAAGTCAGAGGAATGGCGTACTTGGGGGAAAAGCCCCCTCCCCTCTGCCCCAATAAAACAGACAGTTTCTCATCATTGCCATTGTTTAGCGTGATGATATCTTGTAACCCATCATGATTTAGATCGCCATACACGACAGAAGTAGGATTATTGCCCGTTGCATAGACTTGGTTGGGCAAAGGAGTGTTAATGGTAGTTGGAACGCCAGGGGTAGAATCCTTGACACTAATGACATTGCCATTCGCGTCATAGGCATATTCCGTCTGGTTGCCCTTACCATCGACAGAGAGACTGACTAAATTCTGTCCATTTCGCACAGATGACGGGAGTGTGCCCACACTATCAAACTCAGACATGGTTTGCCCCGCTTGGTCTAAGCGAGTTCGAGTGACATTGCCATTGCCATCAACGAACGACCCAATCGCCTGATTACTCAGTTGAAAAGCGGTTGGTGCATTATCTAAATTACTCGTTTGAGCCGCCGTATACAGCCCTTGAGATTGCACTGGGTCAACTTGAACAACCGAGCCGTCCTTCTTAATGGCCTTGACCACTCGCCCGAATGCGTTGTAGATTTCCTGCTCTTGGTAGCCCTGCTGGTCAGTCTCCCCTGTCATCTGATGCTTGGCATCATACGACCAGGTGCGGTGAGTCCCATCTGGGTCAATCACCTTCGTTAAGTTCCCCACTGCATCATGCACAAGTCGCGTCACCCGCCCCGCCGAGTCAGTGATTGAGCTAACTTGGCTACCCGTGTAGGCAAACTGAGTCATTAACCCGGTCGGGTCGGTGATCCTTGTCAGTTGCCCCAAATTGTTATAGGTATAGCGCGTCAAATCGCCCGTGCGTGTTTGCATTGACACTAGCTTCAGAGCTGCATTAAACAGATACACTGTCTGGTCTTTAGTGGTGCGCAGATAGCTCCCATCGGCTAATTTCTCCAGCTTCGAGAAATCTCCTGGAGGAGCGGTAAAAGTTCCCCCCGCTGCGCTTTCAAAATGCAGTACACTGCCATCACCATCAATCAGCAGCAGAGAGCCATCACCATTCTTGACCAGCTCTTGCAGCCCGCTCAGTCCCCAACCGCTGCCAAAGATGCTGTCTACACTATTGACGCTGACCAACTTGCCCGTATTGGTGGAAGACGACCCCACTTGACGGCCATCCGGCACCAGCAAGTTAATCCCTGTCTGAAGCGAATACTCATACACTCCGGTCGGCAGCGCACTCAAATCCGCTTGCAACGCCGCATCCACCTTACCAGCAGTGGTGGGCAACTTCCAGAAATGACTGCCCGTCAAGCCAGTGCGACTGCCGCTATAACCCGGCACCTGATAGCTAAAGCTGCCATTGCTGACCGTCATTTTGGCGATGAGGCGCAGATACTCGGTAAAACCTGGAGCCATTGCATTGGCATCCACATTGTCATAGCCAAAATGGACAATCGGGGTTGGGTTAGCTCTCAACGAGTTGTAACTGAGGGTCAATCCCCGCGATTCGCCCCCGGATTGATACGTCACTAAACTATGGGTTTCATTGAGCGCCCCGGAATACAGTTCAACCGTGGAGCCAACTTCGTTCTCCTTTTTGCAGCAGTTGCAGCCATCCATCGGGTTATAAGGATTGGTTTTGGGGTCACTCGCTTTTTCTGGCGGAGAAGCAAAGAAGTGCCAGCTACTATTGCGAACACCGCCCTCAATTGTGTCAATCCGCGTCCCATCGGCACTCACCTGTCCCGTCCCTACATTGTCAAATTGCCCCGTCACTGGATTAATCGACCACAGATCCATCAATTTCCCGGCTGCATAGCCCGACAGATTCGGCAGCGACAGCGGCGCTGGGGTGGTAAACACCATATCGCCTGGCTGAATCGTCACCACCAGGTCAGGATACAAATTCTCCGGCAGCGCCGCCGGGGTCAAATTCGTCGGCACCTCGGTAATACTCAAAATCCCCCGGAACGGATTACCATTCTGGTCTTTGAGGCTATTTGCCTCCACCGTCACCTTGGCCTCTGGAATTGCCGCCGTCGTCACCTCCACCGTCTGAGACGGGTCAATCGTCTTGCCCGATGCCACATCAATCACAGGCAGATAAATCGGACGAGCGATCGCATTATCGACCCCGGCATAGACCTCATGTTCTAGGAGCAGGGGGAGTTTTTCGGCAATGAAGGGATAGGTAATCGTGCGATCAAGCACATGCCCAGAGACAATTGTGCTATTGACCAAATTGCCAAATACCTTCAGCGTATTATTCGGGGGCAACGTCGGCAGCTCAATTGTGAACGAACCATTAACAGCCGTCGTGGACTGCCAGCCATCCACCTCGACAATAATTCCCCCCAACCCAGCCTGGTTGGTATCTTGAATCACCCCAGAAATCCGAGTTGTTTTGACCGGATCGGCGGTGACATTCAGCGTCACGTCTTGGGTGGTTTCCTGATTGCCGCTGGTCGCGACCAACGTAAAGTGATACGTGCCCACCTCCGTCGGACTGGGCGCAAACACCAGCTTATTGCCCACCAGCTTGCCCGTGGGGAGGTTGTCAGCGGATCGCAAAGACAAAGTAACGGGGGTGCCCTCCGGGTCGATCGCCGTCAAGGGCACTTCTAGCCGCCCGCCTGCGACCACGTTCAGCGACCCTAGCGATTCCAACTGCGGCGGTTGATTGAGCGCCCCCACCAGCACCACCGCTTGCAGGTCAAACTGCTGCTGATTCGGATTCTCTAAAACAACTTGCACCTTACCGGAGACAGCCCCAGGCGCTAAATCCCCATCCCCGATCGCCCCGGTCAAATTTAAATAGGGTGATCCTGCCGCGTGAGTGCCCGACGCATTGACTAGCGTCACCCCGGTGGGCAGTTGAGTCAACAGCACCGCCATCTGACGACTGAGCGCTGTTGTCCCCGTATTGCGAACCGCCAAATCCGCCACATAGCGCCCGGTGGCTGCATCCAAGCGAACATTGCTCAGTTGCACCTGCACCTGCGTCGTGGACTGGAGACTATCCAAATTCAGGGCTGTGCCTGGATTCACCCGGCTGATGCTAGTGGGCAGCACTGGACTGGACACCCCATTCGGGTCAACCTGATTGGTTAGATTGCTCAGTTTGATTTGAGTGCCTGTATCGCCATCCGTATTGAGCAACTGCACCACCAATCGCCCTTGGGTGGTCGCCGCCAAACTGCTGAGGTCAATTTCCACATGGGTGCCGTTGTAGCTCACCCGCCCCGCTTGATATTCCGCTTTATTCCCTGCCAGGGAGAAAAGCGCCGTCCTCGGTTCACCCCCATCGAGCAAGGTTTGGCTGGGATTGTTCGCATCCACCAAGTAAACCAACAGCCGATCTGGGGAGATTCCATTCAAATCGCTAGTATCAAAGAACGTCGTCAGGTCAAAGCTGAGCTTACGAGTCCCGGTTGTCACCCCCAACGCTACTGGAATCAAGGCTTGCACCAACAGACTATTTTGCTCAGCCAAAGTCAGGGTATTGCCCGACAGCATCGCCCAGCCTTCCGTGCCCGTTCCGGCCGCTTGCAGTCCATTGGCGATCGCAAAATCAAGCTGAGTTTGCGTCAAATTCCCCGCCGCATCATAGCCCTCTAGGGTCAACTGATGATGGCCCGCCGCCAAGCCTGCCTGCATCAGTTGGCTGAATTTCCCTTGGGCATCCACCGTCAAGTCGCTAAACGCTTGCCCATCCAAGCTGTAACGAGCCGTTGTCGATAGATTGGCATCGCTGAAGTGCCCGATCAACCGCGCCGTCGCACTATGGGCGCTATTATCCACGGGTGAAGTCAAAGCTGTGCTTGGCCCAACCGTATCGAGCGTAAAAGTAACTTGAACGCTGTCCAGCAGTATCCCTTGAGCACTGACAAGCTGCAAAATGAGGTTATGCTGCCCTTGGGTTAACGTCCCCCCATAAATCTGGGCTAGCTTGGTCGAGCTAAGGGTAAACTGCCCCTGGGCGTTCAGACTGGTGCTGATATCGACCAAACTGCCTGCCCCAAACTTGGCCCAGAGTTGGCCCTGCCCTGTCACCTGACCCGTAATCGTGGCATCCTTGGTGATGCCATCTCGATTGGTCGTGCCCAAGGCAGCGGTGTCATTCGCCAAGCCCGCTTGAATTCTACCCGTCTGGGTGGTGGGCTTAAGGAGGTTATTGACCACATAGGTGCCAATTTTCTCTCCCAGCACCAAGCCATCGATGTCAGACGTATAGAAGTGAATCCCGCCATAAATCCGGCTCATGCCCGCTTCATCCGCTGCCGCTGCAAAGCTAGTAAAGCTGCGGCTAACGTTTGGCAATCCCACCGATGTTGTTGTAAAGCTGTAGTTCTCGCCAAAGAAGCTGGTCAGAACCGTCGAGGCAACGCCACTAAACGTGCTATGTCCCGACACATACTCAGGGAAGGGTGGGGTATTAATCAGGGGTGTCCAGGTGCTATCGGCGCTGGTTTGGCTATTTCCGTCGGTGCTGGCATTGCGAATTGCCGTCACGGGTCGCCAGAAATTATAGGTATACTTGGCATCCCAGGCTGATATCCCCGCATCCGCTAAGCCAATATTGAGCATGGGGTTTGAGTAGCAACGGAACCGTAAACCACGTTAAGCCGTCCAGTTTTCTGGACAAAGTAGCTTAAACCTCCATCCTATAGGGTTTAATAGGGCGACAAGCCCATCTTCTCTCGCAGAATAGCCCGTTGTTCGCGTTGGCTAAGTGATGACAATTCCGGCTCCGGTTCCGCCAGCCGTTGCCGATGCTTAATGCCAGCAATGATCGGTTCAACTCCAGCATTGCCCTCCTCATGCGTTGTCGAATACCCTGACAATTGATCGAGATCGGCGGCAATTCGATTGAGCACCCGCAATACCCACTTTTGGTCAACACCCACAAAGGCTGTTCTAGAGTCTGACTCAGCGCGGAGATTGATCACTACCCTTTCGCCACAGGCTAGCTGCTCCAGCCAACCGATACACCAACGCATGACTTCGCTTTCCTCAGCTAATCGTTGTTGAAACTTCTTCAGCGACTGAATTTCCTTGCTCAGTGATTGTTGATCGCGATTGGATTGAGAGTCAGACACCGAAGTTAACCACTGAGGTAGTTGAAGCGCCTCATTGGTGTGCAACAGTTGATGGACTCGACTCGAACTCAAGCCTGTGGCTGCGGCAATTTTGCGAATTGACAAGCCTTCGGATTTCGCTGCGGCGATCGCCCAGAGATGTTCTTGCTGAGCATCTTGTAGGCGAGTGGTCACCAAGCGTAAACGGTTTGTCAACCGTTTCTCGCTCAAAACTTTTTCTTTAAGCTGCTCTGGGGGTTCCATACCCCTGAGTTTATAAGTAATCCAGTGCTTTTGTCCAGAAAACTGGACGGCTTAACGTGGTTTACGGTTCCGTTGCTACTCAAACCCCGGTGATAGTCGGATGGGAGAGCTTGACGATCAAACCAGAACACCATCATTTTTGCAACAGAACCCTTTACTTTATAAAGCAACAGGTCTAATATATTTGCAACACAGCCAGAATTGCTATATTTGTCAGTGCATAGTGGTTCAGTTGGGCAGCAACTGTTCTCGAAGTTCATTGAGATACAACTCGGTCCCGATGGAACCAGGTAAGCCCAAACAGAGATAGACAGGGATGAAGTACACCCGTTTAGCTTGACTAGCTCGCAAAGATTGAGCGATCGCATTCTTATTCCAAGCTTGTTCTAGCGATCGCATGGGGTGTTTTGCCTCGTTATTCGTACCATTGGAGCGGCTCCGTTCACTGGATGGGCTGCCTAGCAAAATGATGGAGTCAGCATCATTCAGTTGCGCCAGGGTTTCCGATGAAACGGGAATTGCGTCGTTGAGTTTAGAGCCATTGAGTCCAAGTGGATACACCAATTGAAATCCTAAATCACTTACAAGAGAACTGCACAGATTGTCTACTGCGTTAATTAGGTAAAATTCTGCACCATCTGAGGTCAAGATCGACATCCGAGGATGATCTGTCACAACAGGAGCAAAGTCTTTACGAGCGATCGCGATTTGCTGCTTTGTTTTGGATAGAAGCTGCTCTGCTTTCTCAGGTTGTCCAACCGCTTGAGCAATCGCCTGCAGATTTGTCTCGGTATCAGACCGCTTGAGCAGCAATGTGGGAGCGATTCTAGCCAAAGTCTGATATTGGCTGGTATTTGCCTCGGTTCCTAAAATCAAATCCGGCTGAAGCTTAAGAATCGCTTCAATTGAAGGGGTATATGCTGTTCCGACGTTGGCAGGCCGACTGGTTACTCGACTTCCTAAATAGGGAATCTGCTGACTGGGATTATCATAATCTCCTTGATGTAAGCGCTCCTGGTCAGCAAATCCGGCTGGCTGAAGTCCTAAAGCTAGTAGTGGTTCCAAAACGTAGGGACCCAGCACAACAATCCGCTGCGGCTGATCACAAACCTGCGTCTTTCCCATCTGGTGTGAAATTGTTTGGCAATCTGCGGCAGGCGAGGGGGAAAGATCAGCATTGGCAGCACGGTTATTGGCTGTTCCATGACAAGCTGCAATCCCCAATATCATAAGTCCGGCTAATACAAGCAGCGGAGAAAATGTAAAAAATCTCACTAGTCCCTTCTTGCCCATCTTTATTTTCCTGAGCAAAATCTCTGGAATTGGTTGATCTACAATTCCGTCCCATAGTATTCAAGCACTATCACCTGGAGTGATTTCAGAATAACAATTAAGAAAGGCTTTCAAAAGAGTTGTTGGGTAATAAGCTCAAAAATCCTTGAAACCCTTTCCTGGTAAGCATTTCAGCGATTTTAGTGCAAAATCCTTGAAACCCAGACTGAATAGACTTTTCAGCGATTTTTATCGTTATATCCCAACAGGTCTAAAATACAATGCCAAAGTCAAGGGGTAATAGAGGAATTCTAGGAGGCTGAAGTTACATTTTTCTTTGTGGTATGGACTTTTTCCTTTGTGATACGGACTTTATAGACTCAGTTGGCAAAGCATTGTAGTGTTACAGCTATCTCCGTTTCGCAATCCTTCGGCTGACAGGAACACACATCGGTGTTCCTGTCACCGGGTCGCGTACAATCCGACTTTCAATTCCAAATACGTCCTGTACCATGATTTCTGTCATTACGTTTACGGGCACCCCCTGGGCATAAACTTCGCCGTCTCGCAATGCAATCAAATAGTCCGCATAGCGACATGCCTGATTTAAGTCATGAAGCACTATGACGATGGTGCGTCCTTGCTCCTGATTCAGGTCATAGAGTAAGTCTAACACTTCAATCTGGTGTGCTAAATCGAGAAAAGTAGTTGGCTCATCTAGTAACAAAACTTTGGTATTTTGCGCCAGGGTCATGGCAATCCAAGCGCGTTGCCGTTGTCCCCCCGAAAGCTTGTCTAACGGGCGATCAGCGAGATCCATCATTCCGGTGATGAGCAAGACTTCTTGGATAGACACCTCATCTTCAGACGACCACTGCTGCAGCCAACTCTGGTGCGGATAGCGTCCCTGTGCTACTAACTCTCGAACGGTTAATCCTTCAGGTGCGACTGGACTTTGGGGTAAAATCCCCAGGTGTTTAGCCACCTCTCTTGTGGATTGTTTGGTAATTGATATTCCATTCAAATACACAACTCCCCGTTGTGGCTTGAGCAAGCGAGCTAATCCTCGTAGTAATGTCGATTTTCCGCAACCATTGGCACCGACCAGTGCCGTGATCTGCCCATCTGGAATGGCAAGATTAAGCCCTTCAACAACATATCTTTGACCATACGACAGTGCCAAATTGCAAGTCGTCAGTGCATCTGACATTTCTATTTCAGTCTTCACGGGTTACCACTACCATACATTCATCGGTCAATCTTGCCTGCAAGTGACCCAAAACAGCACAGAACATGCCGCAAACTGAGCAACAACTGAAAAATAGACCAGCCCTACTACTGTGCGATCGTACAATAATCCCATTGCCACACTCCCAGCAAACCATGCCAGTCCATAACCAACATAGAAAATGCCAAACGCTAATCCCCGTTGGTTGATTGGCACTATCGTTGCTACTGTTGCCTTCATGATGGATTCTTGAGCCCCCATGCCAACTCCCCACAAAGCCATACCCAATAATGCCAACGGAGGAGTGCCCAGAAAAGCCAGTGGGGCAAATAGAGCGGAAATGGCAACGGCAATGACCAGTGTGATGACTCCATTACGATCAAAGAGGCGACCCAGTAGGAGAGCCGAGATCGCATCCATCGCCATTGCTACAGCATAAAATAGTGGAATCGTATTGACCGCCATCAATCCCGTGCGCTGAAAGTGAAAGGCAATCAGCGGAAAATCAGCATATCCGACAGCCAATAAAGCGGCTCCAGCTAAATAAATCCAGAATTGACGCGGTAATCCTTCACCGTTGGTAGGTGTCTGGGACTTGACCTCAAACTCTTGCGGATTAGGGTAGCGTTGCTGAGCGATCAGCAATACTCCTAGACCTAGCAGCGCCGGAAACAGCAAGATAGCAAACCCAGATTGATAATTTTGCTGCCGTGCCAATAGGGCTGCCACTGCTAACGGCCCCAACACCGCACCGATTTGGTCTAACGCTTCGTGCAGCCCAAAGCCAAAACCACTGCCAATCTGACTTGCTGCGTGAGAGAGTAAAACATCGCGTGGAGGCGATCGCACTGCCCGTCCAGCTCGCTCCAAGATCAGCAGTGCTGCTGCGGTTTCCCAGCGTCCAGTCAGCGCTAGCAGTGGAATTGCGCCTGTGTTGAGGATATACCCCAGTGTCGTAATGCTCCAGTATTGTCGAGTTTTGTCGCTGAGATAGCCCGTCAACAGGCGCAGTGCAAAGCCAACGAGTTCCCCCGCCCCTGCAACTAAGCCGACGATCGCTCCACTTGCTCCTAAAGCTCCTAGATAGGCCCCCGCAATACTGCGTCCTCCTTCATAGGTAGCATCCGCACACAAGCTGACAATGCCGATGAGAATGACGAACTTAAGCGCCTGAGATCGCATATCCATCTATAATTCATCACGACTGCGATAGAGCAGATACAGAAAATACGGTGCACCCACTGCAGCAGTAAGAATGCCACAGGGCAATTCAATCGGCGCAAACAGTAAGCGTCCCAGTAAGTCTGCCGAGACAACCATAAGACCGCCGATCACTGCTGAGGTAGGCAACAGACCTGCGTAGCCTGTTCCAACGAGTTGACGGGCAAGATGGGGAGCCATCAGCCCTACAAAACCGATCGCGCCTGCCGTTGCAACACTAGCTCCTGCTAGGGCAACGCTAGTCAGCAGCAACACCCCTCGTTGCCATTCCACCTGAGCACCTAATCCACGAGCAATCTCATCTCCTAGGGTTAGAAGACTCAAATGACGCGAGAGAACGAATGATAAGGGCAGAAAAATCAGTAACCAGGGCAATAAGGCTTGCACATGATCCCAACTCCGTCCAGACACGCTCCCTGCTAACCAGACCAACGCTTGACTCACATCGTCAATGTTGCCGAACGTGATCATGAGCGTGGTGAGCGCAGAGGCTATCGCCCCCACTCCGATTCCTACCAGAATTAAGCGCAGGGACGAACTGCCTTCTTCCCAGGACAACCCATAAACTAGTAAAGCGGCGACGAGCGCACCGACAAAAGCCACCATGGGCAAAAGGAATACAGACGGTGCAGGAAACAAAACAATTAAGATAACGGCAGCGAGTCCTGCACCTGCCTCTACACCAACAATTTCGGGTGACGCTAAGGAATTACGGGTGATCCCCTGCAAAATTGCCCCTGCGATCGCCAGCCCAGTTCCCACTCCAAAAGCCACAATTATTCTTGGTAAACGGAGTATGTTGATGACAAAGTAATAGCCCGTATCCGTTGCTTGCCATCTCAAAATGGTTTTAATGACTTCAAACGGTGGAATCGGGTACTCTCCATAACTCAGACTGAAGGCAATAACTCCTAACGTTACCAGGCTTAATCCCAGGAGCACCCAAGGCACTCGGTGGTCTAGCCAAACAGAGAACGCCAGACGAGAAGAACGCAGGATTAACCAGGGATTGCTTACTCTCCTCACACCTTTCTTCATCTCACTGCTTCACCTTCCTTGCCAAATACAGAAAAAACGGAGTGCCAACCAATGCCATCATTACCCCCACAGGCAACTCTTGCGGTTTAATCACTAGACGAGCGACTAAATCAGCAAATAAGAGCAAAATCGCTCCCCAAACAGCAGCATAGGGGAGTATCCAGCGATAATCGACTCCTACCCAGAACCGAACAATGTGCGGGATGACTAGCCCGACAAAGCCAATCGGCCCTGCCAAAGCAACCGCACTGCCTGCCAACAACACAACAACTCCTGCGATGATCGCTTTGAGCCATTCCGTCTGCAGTCCCAATCCTTTGGCAACGTCTTCTCCTAATGTTAGAGCCGTGATTTGTTTGCCTATGCTGAATGCTACTCCAAGCCCAATCAGCATATAAGGCAAAACTTGCCAGAATCCAGTTAAATCTCCGCTTGCCACTGACCCAGCCAACCAAAACCTCACGTCATCTAAGGTACGCTGATTGAGAATGAGAATTCCGGTCGTTAATGCTGATAATAAATAAGAGAGAACCGCACCCGCCAGCACGAGCTTGAGCGGCGTTGCTTCCCTGCGGCCTAAAGAACCCAATGAATAAACACTGATTGCCGCGATCGCGGCTCCGGCAAACGCAACCCAAGGATAAACTTGAGCCGAGACGCTACCCCAAAAGAACGTGGCAGCTACAACGGCCAAAGCCGCACCCGCACTAATTCCCAAGATGCTAGGATCGGCTAAAGGATTGCGGGTCAAGCCCTGCATGAGCGCTCCTGCAACCGCTAACGTTGCTCCCACCATAAGCGTAATGAAGGCCCGAAGTAAGCGCACAGTTCGGATAATCAGATGTTGTGGGGAACCATCAAAGGCAAATAGGGCTTGCCAAATGGTAGTGAGATCGAGGTCTGTCGCTCCCAGTATAATGCTGACCATTAGACAAATCAGCAGGAGCAAGCAGCCTACGATCAAGCCAATTAGGTGTGAGAAGGGAGATCGTTTCACCTTGCTCAAAACTCCGCTGAAAATGACCCGATTACGGTAAACGGTTCCCCAACTTCAATTCGAATATGAGTAAAAGCGCAGGCGGTCATGTTCTCAGACAGTTGACGCAAATGTGTGTTTTTACCTTTATTCTTGCCATTCTTGCGGATATGAGTTGACATTCAGAGCACTGCATCAAAACTTAATCTCCATTCACATCTTAATTAGGCAACCCCAGCCTTTTCACTCCGTAAATTGCCAGCACTTGAGGTGCCATCCCTGTCCTCTTACAGCAAGAGTTGCTGAATAGTCAGGAACAGGCTGTAGCCTATAGAGAGACCATTGAGCAGATAGTTTAGGGTCATCCTCAATACTCAGTAGCCTGACTGATTCACTGAGGTCTAAAGAGACTTCAATTTGATCCATAGGCTGAGCCAAGCCTTCTCCAATAGCTTTGAGAACGGCTTCTTTGCAAGTCCAGGTACTGAAAAAGGCGATGATTTTCTGGCTAGGAGAGAGCGTCTGAAACACCGAGTGTTCTCTAGCTGAAAAGAAGTGCTCGACAATTGTCTCAATATCAGGAAGACGACGAATGTATTCGAGATCGATGCCAATTTGGCGATTTTGGGTGAACGCGTAGAGAACGTGGTCTTGGGAGTGAGAAAGATTGAAGGACAAGGTTGGCTCACGATCGCATGGAGCCAAAGCGGGCTTGCCTTGAGATCCGTAGGAAAATTCAATCTGATTTGCTTTGATGCCCAAATATTGTCCCAAGAGCATCCTCAGCAGCCCTCGGGCAACTACGAAATGTTTTCGATCTTTGTCGAAGTGGAACTTTGCTGCTCGTGCTTGTTCATCTGCAGAGAGAGTTTGTGCCAGGGTCTTTTCGAGTAATGCTGTTGTCTCTAGAGATGCCCACCAAACATGAACCTCATCATCTGGCAGAGGAAGAGGCGAGCATGGTATATTCCACACGCAGGTGCAATTTTTCATATCCTCAGCTCGACTTTATCCATTTTGAGAGTAGGAAAGGTAGCAAAATCAGGAAAGCATTAATCGAATTATCCTGATGAACTTAACTACCAAAAGAATTTCTTGCTCCTTATCCTAGCGGTTGCCTCGCTATTTTCCAAGCCCGGCTGGGAATCCGCATTAGTCTTGCTAGTAAGTCATTTGGTATGGGTGTAGCCATTAAGAAAGACTTCATGTGACCAAAGATCTGGTCACTGCCCCAGACCCACCTAAACGATGCTTCTGCTGTTTGGAACGCGCCCGTTGTCGTCTTGCAGCTCGCTTGCCGGCTGTGTTGCAAATAAATTGAATTGTCATAAACTTCCTGGGTCAATACTCTGGACAGTTTTTAGAACGGTCTTACAAGGCTTTCAGGGCTTATGCTTCAAGAATCGACCTATTTTTTCAAAGTTAGCTCTGCCCTTGACCTGAGAAAAAAGATCCCATCTACGGCTGAATCAGGGTTTAAGCCCCAAAACCTATTCAATTTTTGTCCAGAGTATTGTGGGTAGAAGGAGTGAATTAAGCAGCGACTCCAAAGATTTGATGGATGAAGGAGATCTGTCCCCTGACATCCCCTTTTTCGACAGTTTCAATCTGACCTTTCCTAATCATATTCATTGCCTCAAATCCTCGGAGGGTGCGACGAGCCGTGTTGAACGAGTGAAACCCCATCCCTGGTTTGGTGAGTCGTTTGATGAAGCGATGGTCTTGCTCAATCAACCATCCACAATACCCACAAGAAGTCGAGCGTTGATGGTCGTTCTATTATTGGAATTGAAGGCTTGCGTCAGCTAGTCAAAGTGACTCAGAAGTTGAAAGCAAGTCTAGCTCCCATCAGCGAGGACCTTTCATCATGTCACCCAGAGTTAGTCCCCCCCGCCCATAAAAACACCCCCACCTCAGCTGTGGCTCCAGCTTCCACCAGCCACTCGGAAGCAATTACTTTGGCTCCTCAGCCAGATACTAGAGAATCAGTGGAAGTCCCATCACCAGGAGGGACAGAGTCATGACTGACCAAGTTCATAGCCCCGAGTGGTACCTCAACTCAGAAAAGCTAACGCTCGAGCATCTTGGGCGCTTAGCCGTTGTCTATGTGCGACAGTCAACCCTCCAACAGGTTTTAGATCATCAAGAATCGACTCGGATTCAATACGGGTTGGTCAAGCGGGCGGCTGCCTGGGGATGGCCTGCCGACCGGATTATGGTGATTGACGAGGACCAGGGTAAATCAGGTGCTAGTGCAGAAAATCGGAGTGGATTTCAACGACTAGTCACAGAAGTCGGACTCAACCATGTCGGGTTAATTCTCGGCGTCGAAATGTCGCGACTTGCCCGCTGCTCCAAAGATTGGCATCAACTGTTAGAAATATGTGCTTTGTTCGGCACCGCAATCGCGGACTTAGATGGGATCTATAACCCCAGTGACTATAACGACCGACTGCTGTTAGGACTCAAAGGCACGATGAGCGAGGCTGAGTTACATTTGCTCAAACAACGGATGATGCAAGGGCGGCTCAACAAAGCCCGTCGTGGACAATTAGGCTTCTCTCTACCCAGTGGGTATGTCCGTCATCCATCGGGTGAAGTCACCTTTGACCCTGACGAACAAGTACAACAGGTGATTCGGCTGATGTTCCGCAAATTTGAACAGATTGGTAGTCTCAGCGGATTATTGCGCTACTTTGTCGAACACGATATCCGCTTAGGCATTCGCTCTCGCACCGGCATCAACAAGGGAGAACTAGAGTGGAGACGCCCTAACAAAGCAACGCTCTCATGCCTCCTGAAAAATCCCACTTATGCGGGAGCCTATGCCTATGGTCGCCGCCAACGAAACCCACGGACTCAGAGACCTGGTCATCCTGCCTCTGTCCGACAAGCTTATCATCCTCCTGATTGTAGGGTGCTCATCAAAGACCATTGGCCTGCCTACATTTCTTGGCAGCAATATGAATGGAACCTGGCCCAACTGAGCTCCAATCAGTATCGAGCCAATCAGCCTGGAGTTGTGCGTCATGGACCCGCATTATTGGCTGGTTTACTACACTGTGGCAAGTGTGGTCGCCGCTTATCGGTGAACTATTTGGGACGAGGTCTTTACCATAGCTATGTGTGCTGCTACTTGGCCGTTCATTATGGTGAGCCAGTGTGCCAACAGCTTGGTGGTATTGCTTTAGATCGCTGCGTCACCGAACAAGTATTAATGGCTCTCAAGCCGGTTCTGTTGCAAAAATGATGGTGTTCTGGTTTGATCGTCAAGCTCTCCCATCCGACTATCACCCGATATGAAACTCCATCCGCCGTTCAAATGGCGACACTTTCTCCCAGAGATCATCCTGCAAGCCGTTCGGTGGTATTGCCGCTATGCCATGAGCTACCGAGACATTGAGGAGTTGATGCTCGAACGGGGGGTGGAAGTTGATCACACCACGATTTATCGCTGGGTGGGGGTGTAAGCCCAAACCCCAGAAAATTCCGTTAGCCCATCCACCCCTGTTTCAATCTCATACTGGTTGATGAACTGCCAAGCACTGTAGACGTTGAGTAGCTTGTCTTTCGCTGCCATTGTCGAGGTGCATCCTCAACTCGAAAACTTTCCGTAGAAAGGCTGTAAACCGGAAAGTTGAAATTGAGCCATCAGCAACCATGAGGGTTCCACGCCGCAGGTTGCAACTCTCCAACCATCGAAAACCGGAAAGTTCCCGATCACCGTGCGAGTTGACGGAATTTTCTGGGGTTTGGGCTTACACCCCCTTTAGCAACGGGGAGGGATCAAATACCTGTATTGCCATTTGTAGCCGGGAATCAAGTAAATGCTGCTGCGTTTCGAGAGGGCACCTATCCCATTACTCGACGGATGTTTGTTGTCTTTCGACGCAATCAAACCATTGATGAGCTAGCGGGAGTCGCTTATACGAATCTCCTGCTCTCGAAGGAAGGACAAGCGATGATTCAGAAAGCAGGCTTTGTGCCGATCCGTCAGTAGTGATAGCAGTTACCACAAAAATGTCCTCAAGGAGCGGAGCTATTGTTTCATCATCGTGAGTAAATCAGGGTTGAGCCGTTTTGGGGTCGAGCCGAGATATGGATACGGTGAGAGTGGAAAAAACCGGGGAAAATTCAGAAGCCAAATGAGATTTCGACATTATCTGAATCAGAGCAATCGTCGCCAGATCATTGGGTGAATGCTTATCAGCACAACCTTAAATTAATTGATGGCAGGGGCAAACATCGGAGACTTACCGCCAGCCGATCTGACTTGATCGAAATCTCCTCCGGTTTTTCCGCTCTCCTCAATAATACCGAAGAGCTTAGCGTTGCCTGTAATGATGCTCATATGGCATCAAAGTCTTTCTCGCCTGTACGGATTCGGATGATTTCATCAACGGGGGCGATAAAAACTTTGCCATCGCCAATTTCACCCGTGCGGGCAGCCGCCAGAATTTGATCAACGACCAAAGCGACCTGACCGTCATCGACCATAATTTCAAGTTTGAGCTTTTGTAAAAACTCAACGGTATATTCTGAACCCCGGTAGTGCTTCGTTTGCCCTTTTTGACGACCGAATCCGCGAACTTCAGAAACGGTTATGCCGACTACGCCTGCATTGACGAGGGCAATTTTCACTTCGTCCAGCTTGTATGGACGGATAATCGCTTCAACCTTCTTCAATGTCTTTCTCCAACGTTAAACCAGCTTTAATATGGCAATACAACCCTCCCTCCAGACACAACTCCTCCTGTCACTCTCAGTTAGAGGGAATTGTAGCAAAATATACCGTTATTCAGTGACAGCATTCCTGGGGAGGTCATCGGCCTGGATCGATTGTGGCAGGGCTGAATTTGATCTGACGGAATTTTCTGGGGTTTAGGCTTACATCCCCAAGTTGAAAACATCGGATTTAGGGGAAGTGACTGCTTTCTAGCTCTTTTGTTTATTGTGTGAAATTAAGGTTTGTGTGCCTTGAAATGATTCAGTGGGCTAGGCTTCAGGAGAAATAATGACGGTTGAACCTGATGGGGCTTTCTCAATAGCTTGGGGCTGCTCCTGTTCGGCTGCATCATAGGAGTGAAAAACCTTAGCCGCTCTTTTAGACTGGCCCCAATCTAAACCTTTCCAATACAGGGTTGGCAAATCTGAGACGGCTAGAAGGTAAAACCTTGAGCCAGTATATTTCTTTATGTTGGGCGGCTTATCTAGAACTTGTGTCATAAGACACCTCCGATAGCGTTGCTCCTCTGAAATCCTAAAAAGCCTATTATTCAGTCTAATTTTCCCGTAACCACCGCACCAAATCCCTAGCCCCAGCAAAATCCAGCAGCGCCTCGCCCAAAGACTCAAGCTGAACTAACGATAGGGCCTGGACTTGCGATCGTACTTCTGGCGCTAGGCTACCGATCCGGCGCGTGAGCTGGCGGAGGACGAGAGCTTGTTCACCCTCTAGCTTGCCTTTGACGATGCCCGTCTGTTCACCTTCCTGAAGTGACTCTTGCCGAATTTCCTGATACCAAGGCGACTCGCGTAATACTGTCATATCCCACCTGAGAATTTGACTGACCAATTCCGTATCTAGAACAAAGCTAGCAAAAAAGCCGAGTAATGGTTCTAGTTCGCTCAAGGAATCATCCAACCGTAGCAGTTGCACCGCTCTTTGAACCACTTCAGGTTCACCGCCACCCTGCAATATCGGCACAAACGGTAACAGAGTCGAGATAGATTGGTCAAAGACAATTGACACATCGACTTCCCACAGGTTGATCAGACGATAATCTTGTCGAGACTGAAGACCCAGGAAATCACTCTCAAAGCGATCGTTGACCCTTATGGTTGAGGCTGGCGGTAAAATGTTCACCAGAACCGGATAAGTGGGCAGGTCATATTTCTCTTCTGCCAGTGCTGTGTAGGCTCTCATCCGGCGAGGCATTTTGGAGGTGTAACGAAGTTGCAGCTCGTTAAGGATTAAGAATTCACCCTGTTGAGGGCTAACCGCTTTGACCAAGACATCATTTTGGCGACTGACCCATTGGAATTCGGAATTCAGGATTTCACGAGCAGTTACCTCAGAGGATTGCGTCACCCACTGCACCCAGGCATCGGGTGCGAGGCTGATGAGACGTTTGCCGCCGATATCTGCTGGTTTAGGCACAAGAGTGCGAAGTCAATGAAATTGCTTCTTTGATTATCAAGTGTTTGTGCTGCCTTTAACCCAGTCCATGAATGACATACACCCCCAACTGCTGCGGCACCCGCTGCCAGCGCTTAGCCTTCGCTCCCTTTGCTAAGCGATCAGCGACATCCTTCTTCACTTCAGCCAGGTTTGCCGGAGCCAGGTTGCCGTAGATAGCAGTGGCGATCGCCTCGGCCCGCATCGGAGTGCCCTGATTGTCCCGCAACACCTGCTCTACCGAACCCATCAAAGAACCGGCGATCGCAGGCTTAGCGGTTGCTGCTTTACGAGTTTTCACCGTGTGGATTGCAGCTTTCGTTTTCCTTGCCGTCTGAGGAGTTGCCGCAGGTTGGGGCTTGCCCGATGCCCTGCCATTGCTTGCGGGCAGGAGTTTGGTCGGCAGCGTGTAGTGTGAATCCTTGCCCTTGACTCGTTGCCATACCCCGGATTGCCCCCCATACTTTAACAGGATAGTGTTCTTGCAAAAGAGCCGAAAAAAAATCCTTGAACTCCCAGTCATGCCAAATTTAAACAGATAACGTGTGAATCGAGGTTTACAATCACTATCAAATTCCAGCGGTAGAGCAGATTGCTCTGAGGTTTACAAGCGCTGGCAGAAATTCTCCGGCTCCGGTATTGCGGTTGCTTGATCTATCCACTCAGACAGATCGCTGTTATGTCTGCATTCGCTAAAATTCCCCGCAATGTTTGGCTCTTAGGTCTCACTAGCCTGCTCAACGACACCAGTAGTGAAATGATCCATGCCGTGCTGCCATTATTTTTAGTTTCAAGTCTAGGGGCAAGTGTGACATCGGTTGGCCTAATCGAGGGTATGGCAGAGGCAACCGCATCGATTCTGAAAGTGTTTTCAGGGGCAATTAGCGACTATTGGCAACAGCGCAAAGGTCTAGCCGTCTTTGGCTATGGACTCTCAACCGCAATCAAACCGCTATTTGCGATCGCCAGTAGTCCAGTTTGGGTGCTGCTGGCACGGGTGGGCGATCGCATTGGTAAAGGCATCCGAGTTGCACCTAGAGATGCGCTGGTAGCCGATTCAACGGATGCTACCAATCGCGGAGCTGCCTACGGTCTGCGTCAGTCTCTCGATACGGTTGGGGCGTTTCTGGGGCCTTTAGTCGCCTTTGCGCTACTGAATACAGGTCAGAATTTTCGGTTGATTTTTACGGTCGCTCTGATTCCGGGGGTTTTGGCTGTGGCCTGTTTGGCTTTGGGGGTTCGGGAACCGGAGCGACCTTATCCGGTGCTGAAACGTCCAAACCCTTTCAATGGTCAAGCTTTACAAAGTTTAGGTGCTGCCTACTGGGGGCTGGCGATCGCCGCGCTGCTATTCAATTTAGGCAATGCCAGCGAAGCGTTTCTGCTCCTGAAAGCCAAGCAAGTCACGATTGCCGATGCCCAAATTCCGCTGGTGCTAGTAGTCATGAACTTTAGCTATGCCCTGAGCGCCTATCCGGTCGGATTAATCAGCGATCGGCTTAACCGTAACAACTTGCTGCTCCTGGGCTGGGGCTTAAATGCGCTGATTGATGTAGGGCTGGCGATCGCCCAAGCCCCCTGGCAAGTTTGGCTGCTGATTGCTGGCTATGGCTTGTATCTAGGTCTGACGCAAGGGGTTCTGCTGGCCATGGTGGCGGATCGGGTGCCAGAGCATCTACGCGGCACCGCCTTTGGCTTTCTCAACCTGTTGGTGGGGGTAGCCCTGTTGCCAGCGAGTTTACTAGCGGGGTGGCTATGGCAAACCGTTAGCCCAGGCGCGGCTTTCTTGGCAGGCAGTGGTTTCGCGGTGGCGGCGATCGCTCTCCTCTGCTGGCAGCGAGAAGCCGGAGTTAGAGTTTGACCTTTAGACTTTTATGGTTCAACGTTAGGAACTGGCAATGGTGGTAAAACAGCGTGTATCCCTTGTCTGACTACCTCTGGACGCTCTTTATAGGGCACTCTCCCCTCCGCACAGGCGACATACTGACCGCTAAATTGCAGCAGTTCGGGAACGGAAGCGGTAGACAGTTGGCTCAAAATAAACGTGAGTTTAGTTGGAGCAGCCAGCGCGACGACACAAGCGTGACCGCAAGCTCCCAAGCAGCGGACTGGATGGAGATGAATTGCTTCAGGCCAGTCACAGGCAGCTAGTCCCTGCTGTAATTGCTCGAAGAGAGATTGACCGGCGCTCGATTCCGTCTTTTCTTGAGCGGATTTTGAGGAACGGCAAAGCACACAAACGAACAAAGTGTGTTGAGTCATGACTTTCAGCAAATTAAGTATTGCAGCGGATTCGACGATAGAGGGCTGGTCTTCAATTGGACTAAGGTCTACGAACAGCAAGCCACAGCCGCCATTGAGCGATCGCCTCCAACCGACCGTAGGTCATCGCTACTGATCTCACAAAAACGGAATTGAGCCACTTGCTAAAGGGGATAGTATCTAAGCTTGGAAACCGAGAGACTTTTTTTGGAGGCTGAATGGGCATCACTGCCTTTTGTTTTTCAAAAGGATGCCGGGCAGTTGGCACTTTTCCCATTCTCTGCAAGTAGGGCTGTCGCATTGGCAAACTAATCGGTAGAAGTTGTAGAAGAGAAATTAGACACGAGCCGCCTGAATCGACTCTGCTGCTGTAACTTCTGGCAGCGAACTTGAGCGGATCGCGCGGAACATCCCGAATCGGCACAGTCCTACGCCGAAAGCTAGGCGCATGAGCAGTAGGGTTGGCACTTCTCGCAGTGCTTTAATCAAGCCCGGTAGCCCAAATCGCACTAACCCTTCCGGGCGAACCACGCCTTGCCAAATCGAATCGAGCCAAGAAGGAAGCGTTGGTTCTGTCCAATCTGCTGTCATGACTTCTCCCTCAACCAATTCTGTTGCTGCCAAAAGCTCAGAAAAACCTTCGATGCTTGAGAAAGCAGGATGCGACCACTGATCGAGCAGTTGCTGCATCACAGGTTTCTCCCAAAAATTGAGAGGAGTTTGCCGATCATCCCGCTGATTCCAGTCTGCCACCACTAGTAGGCCACCGGGCTTGAGTACCCGCATCAGCTCTTTGGCAAAGACGGCTTTATCTGGCATATGGGGGCCAGCTTCAATCGACCAAACAACATCAAAGCTGGCATCTGGAAAGGAAAGTGCCATTGCGTCATCCACCTGAAACTTTACATCAAGCTCCTTGGTTGTCAACTCTTGGGCGCGTTGGACTTGTTGAGGGCTGATGGTAATCCCTGTAACTGTAAACCCGTAGGCTCGTGCCAAAATGCGGCTGCTCCCACCAATGCCACAACCCACGTCTAAGACGGTCGTGCCAGGGGGAAATCGATCTAAAGCAGCCCAGCGCACCATTTCATGCACAAAATCAGATTTGGCTACCAGGAAATCTTTCCGCTGTGGCGGCGAACCGTAATGACCTAAGTGAATATGTTCACCCCAGTAAAACTCTAAAATCCCATCTTCTGTCCATTGGTCATAGGAGTTGGCGACCGAGTTAGAGGATTGATACCGCCGAGCTGTGATCAAATAGAGGGCAATGCCTCCAATCAGGAGTGCCAGCAGAAGTCCAAGCCCCAAAAACCATATATTCATAAGAAATTACTCCTTAACCTGTTTGATTATTGTTTTTAGTCGCATCAGCATTCGATTCCAAAAAGGGTTGATCACATAGCTATACCAGATTAAGACAAAGCGATAGAACCAGAAGGGTTCCCTTCTGGGTTGAATTAGTCCTGTGATTGGTTGTTGCTTGTCAAAGGGATGAAGTGAGGCGGGGATTTTGCCATTTCGATGGGAGTAGTAACTTGATGATGTTCGCATTAGAGTATCCAGGCTTGAGGGGATGTGGGGGCAGGGGGCAGCACCACCAGTAAATTTTTCCTGATCGATTCAGGACGCTCTCGATGGGGAACCGTCCCAGTCGGATGAGTCAGATACTGGTGACTAAATTGTAGGAGGTCAGGTGCAGCCTCTAAAGGCGGCAAGTCACTAAAGACAAAGGTGAGTTTGTGAGCAGCCACGAATGCTACTACACAGGATCGGCCACAGGCACCCATGCATCGGACAGGATGAAGTTGAAAAGCATGGTCATGCGTTTCTAGATCTGCGCTGAGGGAGTTCAGCAGGTGTTGCCCACCACTGATGCCATCCCGTTCTCTTTCGGTTTCCGAAAATCGACAAAGGGCGCAAACAAATAGGGTGTGTTGAGTCATGAGTATTCAGAAGGATTAAGTGATTAAGCGCTGCAAAACTTAGGTGTGCCGCAGTTTCTCTTTGTCTAAACAAGATTGTGGTTGAAATTCAGTCCATTCTTTGCAGATGCACTCATAACATTGGATCGGCGTAATCGGTAAATTACGTAGATAGATAAATGAGGCATAATGCCCTGATTCCAATAGCAAAATCGCATCTTTCGTTGGATTGTAGGTGTCAACCGCGTGCAGAATGTGACTATTCATGTGGTGATACTGAAGAATTACCGTATCGGGCGCAGCCAGCCAAGCATTCAAGAAGGCAGCTAGCCGGCTGCGAGGAATAAAGTAGGCCTTGAAACTCTCACCTACCACTCCCACCGCAGGATTGTTTAAGCTACAAACCACTATTCCCCTTTCGCCTGTCGAGTAACCCCGCCAAGCATTGGAGCCGATCGCCAGCAGATTAGTCGCAACAAAATCTTGCTGCCAGTCTTGGTTATCGATTGTAGAGGTCATAGGTCCTGCATAATTTGGGTGTGATAGCGACCAGGATTAGGTTTCAAGGAATGGGAGCAGGCAAAAATTCAGCCCAGCGTCGGCGAACTTGCCGCTAGCAGTTGGGTGGCGTTATCCCCTGATTCTTAAGCCAATTCACTTCAATGGTGCCACCTGAGTGAATCAGCAGCATAATCTCTCGATCGGGTCTGTAGCGGGCGATCGCTGTCACCAACTGAGGAATTGCCTCGGTCAAGATTTCCATCTCTTGTAGGTACGCAGTGAGCAACTGCCCTGGCACAAATTCAATTCTAAACTTCCAAACATGAAGTCTGATCACTGAACCCCTAGGTGGTGGTTCAACATGACACACCACCAAGCCCCAGCCCATCCGTTGAAAACCAACCCAAGCATAGTAGCCAATCACTGGAAAGTTATCGCGGATGAAGGCTTTTTGCCAACAGCTTGCCCTGCTCAAATGCTCTCTATCCTTAAAGAACATGCTTTGCTTCCCGGAGCTTCTGAGTGGCTGCTACCATATTTTTGAGGGCCGGAATTACTTCTTCCCAACGGCGCGTTTTTAGGCCACAGTCAGGATTTACCCAAATTTGTTGGCTGGGCAAATTAGCAACCCCGACTTCAAGTTGCTGGACAATTTGCTCTGTCGTCGGCACAACCGGGCTATGAATGTCATAGACTCCATTCCCAATTTGATGGGAATATCCAGCTTCAGTGACCTCGCGTAGAGTTTGGTTATTGCTGCGGCTGTTTTCGATCGAAATCACATCGGCATCTAGGCGTTCAATATCTTTGATAATGTCGCCAAACTCGCAGTAGCACATATGGGTATGAATTTGAGTTTGGGGTTGGGCGATCGCCGTTGCCAACCGAAACGCATCCACGGCCCATGACAAATACTCATGCCAGCGTTCTGGCTTCAGAGGTAGCCCCTCTCGCAGCGCTGGTTCATCGACCTGAATGATGGTGGCACCTGCGGCTTCCAGGTCAGTAATTTCTGCACGTAATGCCAGGGCAATTTGAAAGGCTTGATCTTGCCGCGAAATATCGGTGCGAGGAAATGACCAGTTGAGGATTGTTACCGGAGCAGTCAGCATTCCCTTGACGGGTTTTGGGGTTAGAGATTGCGCTACTTGGAACTCTCGCACGGTCATGGGTGCCGTCCGGGCGACATCACCGTAAATGATCGGTGGACGCACACAGCGACTGCCGTAGCTCTGTACCCAACCCTGTTCGGTAAAGCCAAACCCAGACAGTTGTTGACCAAAATATTCCACCATGTCAGTCCGCTCAAATTCTCCATGCACCAGTACATCTAAGCCAATCTCTTCTTGCAGGCGAATGCACTCGCCAATTTGAGCATCGATCGCGATTTGATACTCAGCCAACGTTAATTCCCCACGTTTATATTTCACCCGCAGTTGCCGAACTTCTGAGGTCTGGGGAAATGAACCAATCGTGGTTGTAGGGAAAGGTGGCAGAGACTGTTGTTGGGGTAGCCGCACAGCATAAGACAACGAGCGCTGGAAGTCGTTCATCTTTAGATTCTTCAGCTTGTCTTGCACGGTTGGGTTGGCTGGACTAAACTGCTCAAAGGCTTTCCAAGCTGACTGAATCGAGTTTTGATCAACTTTTGTGTCTTCACCTGCGACCGTTCGGGCCAGGAAAACAACTTCTCGTAGCTTCTGTTCAGCAAAACTTAAAACGTGGCGGAGAGCTTCGGGTAGGTGGGTTTCACGGGCAGCATCGTAGGGAACAAATTGCAGCGATGCCGAAGGTTGCAGACTGAGGTTGGCTGTGATTGATTGAATCTGATTGACTAGACTCAAGGCTGGCTCTGGGCGAATCTGCCACACGTTACGCGCATCGACAATCCCCACTCCCAGCCGCTTGTCTGCTGGAAACCCGTGTTGCTTCAATAACTCTAAATTTCGCCCGCGCGTGAAGTCTAAGCTAATGGCTGATACAGGTAGCTGCATCACCCAAGGATAAGCCTCTCCCAAATCATCAAAGTACGTGACCAAGTGCAGCGGTGCTGAAAGACAGAACTTCGGCACCTTGAGTCAGAACTTCGGCACCCCCTTAGAAGCAACCCCCGGCAGGGGAGAAAATCGACAGGAAATGAGGGGTTAAATCCAGGCGCTCTCAGATGAACTAAAGAGCACCTGAACCATAGATAACATAGCTATAAAAACAGGGGCTACGAATGCGAGAAAAATATACCGCCTTCATGAATCAGCGTCCTCCTTTTGCGGGGTGAGTTGGCTGGTGAGCTTACGCATGGATTCGCCCTTGAGAGAGAGTCTCAGGGAATCATGAACGATGCGGTCAAGAATAGCGTCAGCCAAAGTGGGGTCTTGGATCTGCGGGTGCCATTGAGCGACTGGAACCTGTGTAACAAAAATGCAAGAGGTTTTTCTGAATCGGTCATCGAGCAGATCTAATACCTCCCTGGCATCAACAATGGATACAGGGTCACGGAGCCATTCATCCAACACCAGCAGGGAATAAAGGGCGAACTGTTTACGCAGCTTCTGAAAGGAGCCATCGGCCCTAGCCAACCTCAACTCCATCAGCAAGTCAGCGGTTTTGATATAGCGAACTGAATGACCTTGCTTACAGAGATGGTCAGCCAGTACACAAGCGAGAAAAGACTTTCCCACCCCTGTGGGGCCAAGCACAATCAGACGGGTGCGACCTCTATCTGATATATCAAGTAGCAACTGGAAAGCCATACTGGTTTAATTTGCTCCAAAACTGACTCCAACGATTAGGTGTCAAAACTAAAGCTCTTAAACTCAAAATTACACTGGC
>JAESGK010000303.1_pt1 | contig 25724 bp, 25 predicted proteins | sample 9269681 | NCBI WGS metagenome assembly JAESGK01 (sample SAMN14515347, study PRJNA621673) | algae metagenome | isolation source: Timaviella obliquedivisa GSE-PSE-MK23-08B and co-occurring heterotrophs from... | place: USA: Grand Staircase Escalante National Monument, Utah | collected 2006-08-15
GCCCGCCTGCAAAAACTCGCCGAGGCCGCCTTCGCCCAGAGCCGCGCCGCGCCGGCAGCCGTCCGCGCTCCGATGAAGAAGGTCGCCAACGCCCGCGCCGGCGACGCCGGATGGGAGGAGTTCTGAGAAGCGCTAAGGCGCCGGCCCTAATCTGAAACCGGCCGAGCCGCTCGCCCTTAAGCCTAATTCCGCTTCGGCCAGCTCGCATCGTCGAGCCGACCGGCGCGAGGCTCCGGAACGACGCCTTCGCCGAAGATGCGTTCGAGCTGCGCCGCCGTTTCGCCACGTCCGCGCGCATCCGCGATCGAGGCGAGCAGCGCCTGCTCGCCGACAGGCGGCTGGCCGGTCAACGGCTGGATCGGCCCCGCCAGCGGCTTGACCTGCAGCGCACTCGGCAGGCCCAGCGTCAGGGGAGCGCTGCTGACCATCAGGTCGATCAGCCGCTCGATGCCGCCGGCCTGCAATTCGGGATTGACCGGCGCGCCGGTGTCGGGCGAGACGGGCAGCGCGATCACGCCCTGCGCCGGCTGGCTCTCGACGAGGCGGCGGATCAGCACATCGACGAAATGCGCGGCCTTGCGTGCGCCCGCCGAGGTGAAATGGATGCCGTCGCCGAGCCGCAGCCGCATGGTCTGGCCTGAAACATCGGGCCCTATCGCGGTGTAGCGGTTCTCGGCATCGACGAAGGCGTTCCAGAGGTCGACATATTGCCCGCCCGCGCGCTCGACCCGCTGGCGATAGAGCTCGTTGAAGGTGGCGAGATCGACCGAGAGCCGGCCGTTCTGCACCGGCGGCGCGCCGACCCAGATCAGCGGGATGCGCCTGGCGGCGAAGGCGGCGGCCACTGCGTCGATGCGGTCGCGATAGAGTTCAAGCCAGCGCGGGCTCGCCGGCTCATGCACGATCTCGCCTTCGCGCAGCGCCTGCCGGTCGTTGAGTCCGAGCAGGATCACGCCGACTGTGATCTTCTGGTCGCTCGCCAGCAGCTCGGCCGCAACCTTGGGCCAATCGTGAAAATCAGCGCGGACCAGCCCTGAATCGGGCTTCGCCTTCGCGATCACAGCGACGTCGGGCCGGTCGTTGAGCGCGTCCTCCAGCCCGTCGGCCAGCAGGCTCCCAAGCGAATCGCCCATCACCACGACATGATGGCTGACATCGACCTTGGGGATAACCGGATCGTCCCTGACCACGACCGCCGGAGCCCGCCTCTGCTGCGCAACCGGAGCGACGCGCTGGCGGCTCGGCACGACGACGGGTCGCTGCGGCTGGCCGAAGAACCAGCCGCCACGGCCGGGGTTGACCGGGCGCGTCAGGAAGGCGTCTCCCTCCGCGAGCGAAGACGGCCCGCCCGTGACCAGCACGAGGCAGGCGGCGCTCAGCACCATGATGACGGAACGCGACCGCATCGGGCTCCAGACCCTGCGCCGGAAGCGGCGCTTGAAGTGGAATGATAGCGCGCGATTATGGCGAAGTCAGCGCTCTCCGCGCAGCTTCGCCAGCAGAGCCGGCGTCGGCCAGCCATCGGGAATCTCGCCGGCGCTGATCTGGTATTGCCGCACCGCCTCGCGCGTGCCGGTGCCGATCCGCCCGTCGGCATCGTGATTGTAAAGCCCCCGCGCCTTCAGCCGGCGCTGCAGATCCTGCGTGCCGGCCTTGTCGAGGCGCGGCGCCTGCACCGGCCAGTCGGCCTGGATCGCGGGCCGGCCCATGATCCGGTCGCCGAGATGGCCGACCGCCAGCGCATAGGCGTCCGAAGAATTGTATTTCTTGATGACGTCGAAATTCTCGGTCAGCAGCAGCACCGGACCGCGATGTCCGGCCGGATAGAACAGCCGTCCCTCGCCCGAAGAGGGCAGCGCCCGTCCATCGGCGCGGCGCACGCCCGCCGACGAGAAGGCGGAGAAACTCGCCTTGTTGCGCTTGTGATCGAAGCCCTCGGGCAGCGTCACCTCCAGCCCCCAGGGCAATCCTGAGACCCAGCCATAGCCTTTCAGGTAGTTCGCGGTGGAGGCGAGCGCGTCCGAGGTCGAGGACCAGATGTCGGCATGGCCGTCCCCGGTCCAGTCGACGGCGTATGTCTTGTAGCTCGACGGCATGAACTGGGTGTGGCCCATCGCGCCGGCCCAGGAGCCGCGCAGTTCGCGCCGCTCGACATGGCCCTTTTCCATCAGCTCCAGCGCGGTCAGCAATTCGTCGCGGAAGAAGTCGCCGCGATAGCGGATCTGCGCCAGCGTCGCCAGCGACCGGATGACGTCCTTGTCGCCCTTGAACGAGCCGTAATTCGTCTCCATGCCCCAGACGCCGAGCACGACCTCCTTGGGCACGCCGTATTTCGCCTCGATCTGGCTGAGAACCCCGGCGTTGTCGGCAGCGGCGTCCCGTCCACGCGGAATCCGGGTGCCGCCGACAGCGCTATTGAGATAGCCCCAGATCGGCGCGGTGAACTCCGACTGCTTCCTCGTCAGCGCCACGATCGACGGGTCAGGCGTCACGCCGCGAAAGGCGAGGTCGAAGGTCGCCCGCGAAACGCCACGCTGCTGCGCCAGTGGCCAGAGGCCCTTCAGGAACGCGTCGAAGGAGGCGCTGGCGGGCTTGGCCGCTGCGGCTGCGGGCTTGGCGCTGGCGTTGATCGAGCCGGTTGTCTGGGCAAGCGCGGGCGCGAGGCTGAACAGCGCCGCTGCGGCGATGACGGAGAGACGCATGGGAAACCTCGCTTACGGGCATACCGATAATGCCGGGCTCACTGCGCCCGAACAAGATTAACCACTGGTAAACGACCGCAAGATGCGCTGGCAGTCTCGATCTATCGGCAGGTTCCTAAGCGAGATCATCATCTGGCACATATTGCGATCTATATGGGGTAGGATAAAGTCGATGGCTGGAATGAGAACCAAGCCATGAAACGGAACCAAGCCGTAAGCGCGCGCGTCATGCCTGACGGCCGCCTCAGTCTGCCCGCCGAGTTGCGCCGACGCTACGGCTTGGAGCACGGCGGCGACGTCGTTGTGCAGGATACCGGCGATGCCATCGTCGTGCGGACGATCAGCCAGTTGACAGCGCATGTCCAGGCAATGAGCCGGGAGATTCTTAAAGGCAAACCGAACGCATCGGTCGATGATTTTCTCGCCGATCGGCGAAAGGAGGCTTGGGACGAATGACCGGGGTGGTGCTCGACGCGTCCGCAGTTCTTGCCTACATGCTTGCAGAACCGGGAGCAGATGTCGTCGAAAGTATTCTCCGGCCATCCTATCTCACCGCCATAAACCTAGCGGAAATCGTCAGCTACTATGCCAAATTCGGGGCGGCGCGCGAAGAGATTGTGGCGCTGCTGCAGCCAATGCCATGCACGATCGTGGCGATCGACGCCGCACTCTCTTTCGATGCAGGGATGCTGCGGCCGCTGACACTGAAAGGCGGCCTGTCACTCGGCGATCGTTACTGTCTCGCTCTGGCGCGCCGCCTCGATCTCCCGGCGCTTACTGCGGAACGCCATTGGCCGCTCATAGCGGATGCCGCCGGCGTCCGCATCGAGCTGATCCGCTGAAACAGCGCAATCACACGGCGTTGCGCGTCCTGAGCTTCTCCTCCCAGGCCAGCGCCTGCCGCACGATCTGTTCGAGGTCGTCATGCTCCGGTCTCCAGCCCAGTTCCGCCCGGATGCGATCGGCCTTGGCCACCAGCGATGCCGGATCACCGGCGCGGCGCGGCGAGCGTTTCACCGGGAAATCCACGCCAGAGACCTGTTTCACCACCTCGACGACCTCGGCCACCGAATAGCCCCTGCCATAGCCGCAGTTCAGCGTCAGGCTGCCGCCGCCCGAGCGCAGATGGTCGAGCGCCGCCAGATGCGCCCGCGCGAGGTCGGTGACATGGATGTAGTCGCGCACGCAGGTGCCGTCGGGCGTCGCATAGTCGGTTCCGAAAATTTCCAGCCCGGCGCGCTGGCCGAGCGCGGCCTGACTCGCGACCTTGATAAGATGGGTGGCGTTGGGCGAGGACTGGCCGGAACGGCCGCGCGGATCGGCTCCGGCGACGTTGAAATAGCGCAACGCCACATAGGCCAGCCCATGCGCCTTGGCGACGTCGGCCAGCATCCACTCGCTCATCAGCTTGGAGCGGCCATAGGGGTTGATCGGATTGAGTGCGATCTCCTCCGGAACAGGCGACACCGCCGGCTCGCCATAGACCGCTGCCGTCGAGGAAAAGATCACGTGCCTGACGCCGCCGCGCACGGCGCTCTCCAGCAGGGCGCGCGTCTTGACCGTGTTGTTGAGATAGTAGCCCAGCGGATCGGAGACGGAATCGGGCACGACGATGCGGGCGGCGAAATGCGCGATCTCGGTCACGCCATGTTCGGCGATGACGCGCTCGACCAGGGCCTGGTCGCCCATGTCGCCCTGGACGAACACCGCCTCCTGCGGCACGGCCCACCAGAATCCGGTCGAGAGATCGTCGAGAACCACGACCGTTTCGCCACGGTCGACCAGCTCCAGCACCATATGGCTGCCGATATAGCCGGCCCCGCCGGACACCAGAATCGCCATCGCTCTCTCCTTGGGCCTCAGTTCAGCCAAACGCTCTAAGGAAAAAACATTGACGAGCCATCAAGCTCGTTCTGCTATTCCAGCGCAACGACCGTTTCCGACAGGGGCCGGCCGACCCGCCGCCCCGACCGGCCTGACCGCTCCTGGTCGAGCCGAGCCATATGGACCTTTCATGCTGAAGAAAATCCGCAAGGCCGTCCTCCCCGTCGCGGGACTGGGCACGCGCTTCCTGCCGGCCACCAAGGCCATCCCCAAGGAGATGCTGACCATCGTCGACCGGCCGGTCGTCCAGCATGTCGTCGACGAGGCGCGCGCCGCCGGCATCGAGCATTTCGTTTTCATCACCGGGCGCAACAAGGCTGTGATCGAGGACCATTTCGACCTCGCCTACGAGCTCGACGACACGCTGCGCAAGCGCAACAAGGTCAAGGAACTGGAAGGTCTGCTGGCCGACCTGCCGGCCGCCGGCGCGACCAGCTTCACCCGCCAGCAGGCTCCGCTGGGCTTGGGCCACGCCGTCTGGTGCGCGCGCGACCTGATCGGCGACGACGAGCCCTTCGCGCTGCTGCTGCCCGACATGCTGCACCACAGCCACGGCAAGGGCTGCCTCGCCGAAATGATCGACGCCTATGAGAAGCATGGCGGCAACCACATCGCGGTCGCGCCCGTGCCCGATGACCAGACCCATCAATACGGCATCGTCGGCGTTCAGGACGCGACGGCGAAGGTCTCTAAGGTGACGAAAATGGTCGAGAAGCCGGCCAGGGGCACGGCGCCCTCCAACCTCCACATCACCGGCCGCTACATCCTGCAGCCGACGATCTTCAACCTGCTCGCCAATCAGGAGCCCGGCGCGGGCGGCGAGATCCAGCTGACCGATTCGATGATCGCCCTGTCGCGGCTGGAGCCGTTCCACGCCGTGCGCTTCGACGGCGACATCTATGATTGCGGCTCGAAAATCGGCTTCCTCACAGCCAACATCGCCTATGCGCTCGACCGGAGCGATCTCGGCCCGGAGCTGCGCCGCGAGATCGAGCGCCTGCTCGAAAGCTGAGCTGGCACCCGACGGAACCGACCGCATGGGCGACAACCCGCTCGTCTTCGACCGCAGCCTTGCAAGGCTGCGGCTGACGCGGGCGATGGCAATGGGCTATCCCGATTTTCTTCTGGCGCGCGCCGCCGAGGACCTCGACGAGCGCCTCGCCGCCGTGCTGCGACGCTTCGAGCGCGCGGCCGATCTCGGCACGGCCTTGCCGGTCGCTCGCGCGGCCCTGCTTGCGCGCAGTGACACGCTGATGCGCATGGCCGAGACGCCGGATCCGAGCGCCGATTTCATCGGCGACCTCGAAGCCCTGCCACTGGCCCCGGCCTCGATCGACCTCGCCTGCTCGCTGCTGGCGCTGCACGGCGTCAACGATCTGCCGGGCGCGCTGGTCCAGATCAGGCGGAGCTTGCGCCCCGACGGGCTCTTCATCGGCTGCCTGCTCGGCGGGCGCAGCCTCAATGAACTGCGGCAAGCCCTGCTGGAAGCCGAGATCGCAACCACCGGTGGGGCCAGTCCCCGCATCGCTCCCTTCGCCGACCTCCGCGATCTGGGCACGCTGCTGCAACGCGCCGGCTTGGCCCTACCGGTGGTCGACAGCGAGGTGGTGACGGTGCGCTATGGCGATATGCTCGGCCTGTTGCGCGACCTGCGCGCGCTCGGCTGGACGAATGCGCTGATCGACCGCAAGCCCGGCGCCTTGCGCCGCGACACGCTGCTGCAGGCGGCGCGAATCTATGCCGGGCGCTTCGCCGATCCGGACGGCCGCCTGCGCGCCACCTTCGAGATCGTCTGGCTCTCCGGCTGGGCCCCGCATGAGAGCCAGCAGAAGCCGCTCAGGCCGGGCTCGGCCAAGGCGCGGCTGGCGGATGCGCTCGGCGTGCCGGAGCGCAGCGTGGACGAAACGGCAGGATCGTAATGGCGGGGAGACTGCAATGAGCACGCGAAAGCCGCGCCTGAGCCGTGCCGATTTCAGGCTGTTCCGGCCGATCCCGACCCGCTGGCATGACAACGACGTGTTCGGCCACGTCAACAACGTCGTCTATTATTCCTGGTTCGATACCGCCGTCTGCGCCTGGCTGGTCGAGAACGGCCATCTCGACATTGCCGGCAGCGCTATCGTCGGCCTCGTGGTCGAGACCACCTGCACCTATTTCGAAAGCACGGCCTTTCCGGAGATCGTCGAAGCCGGGCTCGCGGTCGAGCGGCTCGGCTCCAGTTCCGTGACCTACCGCATCGGCATCTTCCGCACGGGCGGCGAACAGGCCGCCGCGCAGGGCCTGTTCACCCATGTCTATGTCGAGCGCGAGAGCCAGCGGCCCGTGCCGATCCCCGCGCGGCTTCGCGCCGCGCTCGCCGACCTCACATCGTAAGCCTGACGGCGCTGATCTCGCGGGCGATCGCTTCGATGACAGGGCCGATGCCGGCTGCGTCCTTGACGTCGTAAAACATGCCCGGCTTCGAGGCGCAGTTGCGCAGCAGGTTGGCGTTCCCGGCAATGACCCTCACGGTGTAGACCTGCGCGCCCGACGCTTTCGCCGCATTGCAGGCGTCGCGGGTCTTGGCGTCGATCTGGGCCTGGTTCCCCGTGTAGCGATTCCGCGTGTTGTCGCCGTCCGTCAGGACGATCATGTAACGGGTCAGGCCGGAAGCCGTCGGCTTTGCCTCGGTCAGCGGCTCGCTCTGGCTGAGCGCGGCCATGCCCCAAGCGACGCCGATCGCGATGTTCGTGTAGCCGCCCGGCGCCATGGCGCCGACTGTATCGTCGAGGGCCGTCCAGTTGTCGGTCAGCGGCCGGATGGTGGCGAGACCGCCCTCATCGGCTTTGCAGGCCGCCGCCGGGAAACGCGTCTCCGGCCCTCCGGTCGCCGGCGCGTCGGTGGTGTCGTAGGGCTCGTCGCGATCCATGATGCAGCCCTTCCAGTCCTTTTTCTTGGGGCTCGCGCCGCCGAAACGAAGCCAGTCGTCATTGCGGTGGCTCTCATTCATGCGGACCTGTGTTGCGAAGGGGATGATGGAGACGCGGATCTGGCCGCTCTCGGTCGATGCCTTCTTCATGTCCTGGATCAGCGCTTTGGTGGCCTTCTTCAGCTCGACCATCTTGCCCGAGGTCGCCATCGAGCCGGTATTGTCCAGCACCATCGCCAGTTCGATGCGGTTCGTGCCCCAGCCCGCCTGCGCCACGGACGAAACCGGCATGGTTTCAAAGCCCAGAATGCGGGTCGCGCTGGTCTGGACCGCCGCCTGCGCCGACACGCTGACGCGTCGGCCGGGCCGGTCGACGCTGACCGAGAAGCTGCCGAAGGCCGCATCCGCATTGCCGGCGATGTTGGCGCGGATCAGGGCTTCGGCGCGGCGTCGCAGTTCCGTGTCGCTCAGGCGGGCTGCTTCCTTCGCCACCATCAGCGCGGCAGAATCGACTGCGGCGTCGAGCGTCGCCCGGGCCGTGCTGGCGCGGGCATAGTCGAGCGCCGCGCCCGCCAGTCCGAGCACGGGAACGAGCGCAAGCCCGAACAGCATCATGACATTGCCGGACCTGTCTTTGCCGAAACGTGCCAAAAGCGACATGATCTGTATCTCCCTGACACACCCGCCTGCGTGTCGGGGCGTTCCGCGCAGATGGCGTGCCAGCGCAGCCGAAAGGCGGTATTCCGGAGCCGGAATGCGTTGTCTCGCGGGCGCACACGCGCTATGCCCCGCCCATTCTCAGGACGGCCGCAGGGCCGGATCGTCAGGAAGCCTCGCGCCGTGATCCCCAACGCCATCGCCATCACCCCGCAGCTCGTCGCCGAGCACGGCCTCAAGCCCGACGAGTACCAGCGCTTCCTGCATCTGATCGGCCGCGAGCCGACGATCACCGAGCTCGGCATCGTCTCGGCGATGTGGAACGAGCACTGCTCCTACAAATCCTCGAAACTGCATCTGAAGACGTTGCCGACCAAGGCCCCCTGGGTGATCCAGGGCCCGGGCGAGAATGCAGGCGTCATCGACATCGGCGACGGGCTCGCCATCGTCTTCAAGATGGAGAGCCACAACCACCCCTCTTTCATCGAGCCCTATCAGGGCGCGACGACCGGCGTCGGCGGCATCCTGCGCGACGTCTTCACCATGGGCGCGCGGCCGATCGCGGTGCTCGACGCGCTGCGCTTCGGCTCGCCCGACCACCCGCGCACGCGCCATCTGGTATCGGGAGTCGTCGCCGGCATCGGCGGCTACGGCAATTCCTTCGGCGTGCCCAATGTCGGCGGCGCGACCGGCTTCCACAGCCGCTATGATGGCAACATCCTGGTCAACGCCATGGCGGTCGGCATCGCGCGCGCCGACGAGATCTTCTACGCCAAGGCCTCCGGCGTCGGCAAAGCCATCGTCTATCTCGGCTCAAAGACCGGCCGCGACGGCATCCACGGCGCGACCATGGCCTCGGCCGCGTTTGGCGAGGGCGCGGAAGAGAAGCGCCCGACCGTGCAGGTCGGCGACCCTTTCGCAGAGAAACTCCTGCTGGAGGCCTGCCTCGAGATCATGGCGGCCGGCCATGTCGACGCGATCCAGGACATGGGCGCGGCCGGCCTGACCTGCTCGGCGGTCGAGATGGGCGCCAAGGGCGATCTCGGCGTCGAGCTGAATCTCGACGCCGTGCCCTGCCGCGAGGACGGCATGAGCGCCTATGAAATGATGCTGTCGGAAAGCCAGGAGCGCATGCTTATGGTGATCAAACCCGGCCATGAGGAGCCAGCCGAGGCGATCTTCAGGAAATGGGGGCTCGACTTCGCCGTCGTCGGCCACACCACCGACACCCTGCGCTTCGTCGTGAAGCACCAGGGCGAGACCATGGCCGACCTGCCGATCAAGGAACTCGGCGACGAGGCGCCCGAATACGACCGCCCCTGGGTCGAGACGCCCAAGCGCCAGCGCATCACGCCCGAGAGCGTCGTGCCGCCGATGTCGAACGCCGACGCATTGCTGAAGCTCGTCGCCTCGCCCGATCTTTGCTCCAAGCGCTGGATCACCGAGCAGTACGACACGCTGATCCTCGGCAATTCGGTGATCGTGCCGGGCGGCGACGCAGGCCTGATCCGCATCGGGGACGGCCCCAAGGGGCTCGCCATGTGCGCCGACGTGACGCCGCGCTATTGCGAGGCCGACCCGTTCGAGGGCGGCAAGCAGGCGGTGGCCGAGGCGTATCGTAACCTCACCGCCGTCGGCGCGACGCCGCTCGCCGTCACCGACAATTTGAACTTCGGCAATCCCGAGCGCCCCGAGGTGATGGGCCAGCTCATCGGCTGCATCAAGGGCATCGGCGAGGCCTGCCGCGCGCTCGACTTCCCCGTCGTCTCCGGCAACGTCTCGCTCTACAACGAGACCAACGGCGTCTCGATCCTGCCGACTCCCACCATCGGCGGCGTCGGGGTGCTGGCCGATGTGACGAAGCACGCGACGATCGCCTTCAAGGCCGAGGGCGAGGCGATCCTGCTCATCGGCGACACGCAGGGCTGGCTCGGACAGTCGGCCTGGCTCGCGACCGTCTGCGGCCGCGAGGAGGGGGCCCCTCCCCCGGTCGATCTCGCGGTCGAGCGCAGGAACGGCGAGTTCGTGCGTCGCCTGATCACGGCCGGGCGCGTGACCGCCTGCCACGATCTGTCGGATGGCGGGCTTGCCGTGGCGCTCGCCGAGATGGCGATGGCGAGCGGCATCGGCGCGACGATCTCGGCGCTCCCCGAAGGTCCAGCCCACGCCGCGCTCTTCGGCGAGGATCAGGCGCGCTATCTCGTGACGGCGCCGACGGCTTCCGCCGACGCCGTCATGGCCGAGGCGAAGGCTGCCGGCGTCCCGGCGTGGATCGTTGGCGCGACAGGCGGGACTGCGCTTGCCCTGCCCGGCGAAACGCCGCTTGCCATCGCGGCGCTCAAGAGCGCCCATGACACCTGGTTGCCGGACTACATGTCCGGCAAGGCCGCCTGAGGAGTTTCGCCATGCCGATGGACGCGCACGATATCGAGACCATGATCAAGGCGGCGCTGCCCGACGCCGTCGTCGAGATCAAGGATCTCGCCGGCGACGGCGACCACTATGCCGCGACCGTGACCTCGGCCGCCTTCGCCGGCAAGAGCCGGGTGCAGCAGCACCAGATGGTCTATGCAGCGCTAAAAGGTAACATGGGCGGCGTGCTGCACGCCCTTGCGCTGACGACGGTGATAAAATGACTAATCCCGAGAAGGAAAGCCCTGTTTCACACTACATCACAAATTATGCCCGCAATCCTGCCAATTCATCAGCACGGCGCTCCGTTATATTTCTTTTTGGCCTTATGTTTTTCGCCGTATACTTTGTTGCACTTTCTCCATTTCTATTTTCATCATTTTCATTCAGAAATGAGGAATTCGCAGCTTTTTTAAAGTCTCCAAAATATCTTTACATTGTAGAATTTTCTTTTTCAATAATAGAGCATCTAGTGCCCATGTTGGCAGCAGGTTGCTTTGGCCTGCTTGGTGGCATTGTGCGTACATTTATTGGACGCGACTTGACATTCTATGCTGAAGTTGAAAATTTTGTAAGGAATAAAATATCCGTATCTAATGATGGACAGGTTCCGGTGGGCCTAATTAAGCTGAGACAGGAACAAGATCACCTAGTTGTTGCGGCAATCATGGGAATAATATCATACGCTATCATCAAATCAAACGTTTTACTGAAACTTATCTACCCAAAAATCAGCGTCGCAGACAACGAGATAAATTTCATATCTGTAATATTCGCGGGCTTTTTCTTCGGCCTCTTCTCCAAAACGTTGGTCGGCTTCTCAGATAAATATGCGGACCGCATCTCCATCCAAGACTTGCAGCGTCAGAAAAGAGATACTAACTCTGTCAAAGGAGATCCACAATGACCGACATCAACGCCCGTATCGACGCCGAGGTGGCATCCGCCGACGTCGTCGTCTTCATGAAGGGCACGCCGCAATTCCCGATGTGCGGCTTTTCCGGCCAGGTCTCGCAGATCCTCGGCTATCTCGGCGTGCCGTGGAAGGGCGTCAACGTGCTCGAGGACATGGAGATCCGCGAGGGCATCAAGGCCTATTCGAACTGGCCGACCATCCCGCAGCTCTACGTCAAGGGCGAGTTCATCGGCGGCTGCGACATCACCCGCGAGATGTTCCAGGCCGGCGAACTGCAGGCGCTCTTTGAGGAGAAGGGCATCTCGGTCAAGCAGGCAAGTTGAGGGTCGCGCTCAGGCTTCTGGGCAGGGCGGCAGCGTTTCGAGCGCGTCCCAAAGCGCGTCAGGCAGCGTCGATGATCGTTCGATCAGGGCGATGCAGCCGCGTCGCCCTTCCGCCACGGCCTTTGGTTTCAGTGTAGCGTTGTCGAAGACGCGCCACTGGTCCACGGCCGCGACATAGCCCGGCAGGTTGGCTATAGCCCTGTCAAAGCGGCGGCGGACGTCGACTTCGGCGACATCGTGCCCGCCTTCGCTGACCCTGCGCGCGATACGCGACAGCGAGACCTCGGGCGAGGCGACCAGCAAGAACAGCAGGTTCACGGCAAATCCGGCGTCTCGCGCCGCCGCGATCGTGCGCAGATGCGTCTTGCCCGACAATGTCGTCTCGATCGAAAATGAGCGCCGATCCGCGATGAGCGAGCGGGTCAGTTCGAGCGCGACACGAGCCGCGCGCTGCTGTTCGGCTGACGGATCGAGCGGCGATAGACCGCGGGCGATCTCGTCGAGATTGACGAAGCTCGTGCTGCCGGAGACGGCCTTGATGTGGCGGAAGGCGTAGGTCGTCTTGCCGACGCCGTTAGGCCCGGCGACGATCCAGAATTGCGGCTGCGGAGCATTCATCCGGTTTGGCTAGCACGCGTCACGCCGCATCGCCAATTCTCACGCGGCCGCGCATTCCGGATGGGGCTTCAAAACCCGCGCTTTCGAGGGCGGGTTTTTGACGAGCTTGCCCATGGGCCGGATCGGCCTGCGCACCAGTTCGCCGCCGCAATTGGGGCAGGCGCCCTTGAAGCGTTCCTCGGCGCAATCGGCGCAGAAGGTGCATTCGAAGCTGCAGATCATGGCGTCGCGTGCTTCCGGGGGCAAATCGCGGTCGCAGCACTCGCAGTTCGGGCGCAGTTGCAGCATGGTCTGGCTCCTCCGTGAACAGTCGCGATCATGCCGCGCGATACATATGCTTTCCAGTGTGATGGTGTGATGCATCCGATCACAGCGGCGTGGAAGGCGCGCATCTCGGCATTCCCTGCGCCGTCATGCTAGGATGACGGCATGGGTCCCTATCTCACCTTGCGCGAGCGACATGATCGCAAGCTGGCCGGCTACCGGGATGCCGTCGCAGCGTTGAAACCGGTGCTGGCGGCCTATGCGCGCGAGCATGGCGGTCGCTTCATCCTGTTCGGCTCGGCGGCGCGCGGCACGCCGCATGACCAGAGCGATGTCGATATCATCGCCGATTTTCCGGATCGCGGTGCGGTCCCCGCCTGCAGTTTCGCCGACGAGCGCTGCTGGGCACTCAGCCTGACGCCGGACGTGCGGCCGATCGACTGGACTTCGGACAAGGTCGTCGCGCGCGCGCTGGAGGAAGGGATCGTGTTGGGGGGCACGCCATGATGGCCGAGCGCTGGCGCGACGTCAGCGATGATCTGGCCTCGTCGAAACGACATTTCACTCAGGCCGTCGCGCTGTTTCATCGGAATGCCGGACGCATGTCGCTGGCGGAAAGCTATCTGGAGGTCATGGCATTCCAGCATGCCATGCAGGCCGGCTATAACTCCTTCGAATCGGCGTTGCGCCGGCTGCTGGCGTTTCTAGATGAGGCCCTGCCGCAGGGCTCCGACTGGCATGCCGTTCTGCTGAGGCGAGTGGCGGAGCCGCTCGTAGGCTTGCGTCCGGCGATCCTGAGCGAGGCTCTGGCGGAAGCCGCAGACGAGTTGCTGCGCTTCCGTCATGTTGCCATCCACTCCTATGACCGCTTCAAGGAGCGAAAGGCCGCGATTGCCGTCGAGGCGGCGGAGACCTTCCTGGCTCAAATCGATGCCGAGATCGCCGCTTTCCGGGCCGTGATCGACCCCGACTGAGCCTCACTTCATCAGCAGCCAGTCCTCGATCACCAGCGCATCGAGCCCGCTGGTGTAGAACATCAGGATCGCATCCTCGGCCGTGTGCAGGATCGGCTTGCCCATGATGTTGAAGGAGGTATTCAGCACCACCGGCACGCCCGTCAGCTTGTGGAATTCGCAGATCAGCGCGTGATAGCGCAGGTTGCGCTCAGCCGTGACGCTCTGCAGCCGTCCCGTGAAATCCTCATGCACCACCGCTGGCACACGGGCGCGCGCAGCCTCCTTCCAGACCAGCGTCCGCTCCATATAGGGCGCGTCCTGATAGTCCTCGAACCAGTCCGCGCCATACTCGGCCAGGATCGAGGGCGCGAACGGGCGAAACGCCTCGCGGTACTTCACCTTGGCGTTGAGGATGTCCTTGGCGTCGGCCGGGCGCGGATCGGCCAGGATCGAGCGGTTGCCGAGCGCGCGCGGCCCGAACTCGGCCTTGCCCTGCACCCAGCCGATGAGCTTGCCCTCGGTGAGCAGTTTGGCCGTAACCGGCGCGACCTCTTCCGCACCCAGCTTTCGCAAACGCGGCTCCCAGCCCTGCATGCGCTCCAGAGGCTCGGTCGAGACGGTCGAACCCAGATAGGGCGACATCGGCCCCTTGGGCGCGCGCCAGCCCGGATTGGCTTGGCTGTGGCTGAGCCAGGCCGCGCCGATGGCGTTGCCGTCATCGGCCGGGGCGGACGGCACGAAGACCTGAGAAAAACCGTGCCGCCCGACAATCCTGCCGTTGAAGGAGGAGTTCAGCGCACAGCCGCCAGCCAGCACGAGATTGTCCGACGGGACCAGCGCGGCGGTCTCCCCCAGCAGAGCCTCCATCATCTCCGCGAAGACGTCCTGCCCGCAGCGGGCGAGATCGGCCCAGCCCTGATCGAGCGCATCCGATGGGCGCAGGCTGAGGATGTCGGCGGCGACGGCCTGCACGACATCGGCCTTGGCGAAGGAGAGCTTGTGTCCCTCGATCCGGTAGAGCCTCCGCAGCAGGCCCATCAGCCGGTCGTCGGTCTTGCCATAGGGCGCGAGCCCCATGATCTTCCATTCCTCGCCCTTGGCCTGGTCGAAGCCGGCGAGATCGGTCACGAGGCCGAAATAGAAGCCGATCGATTCGCGCCCGCGATGGCGCTTCACCTCGGTGATCTTGCCATCCTGTAGCGCAAAGATCGCCGACGCCCCAGTCTCGCCCATGCCGTCGACGACGAGGCAGGCGGCGTCCGAGAAGGGCGACGACCAGCAGGCATAGGCCGCGTGGCTGCGATGGTGGCCATGGCGCGTCAGACCAGTGACGTTGGCCGTGCCGAAGGCGCGATCGAGCCCGAGCAGCGTGCCGATGCCGGCGCGCTGCTGCGCGAGATGCAGCGAGGCGATGAAGGCTCGCTCGCTGCGCTGCGGCACCAGCGAACGGTTCAGCTCGGGCGAGAGCTTGAGCAGCGCGTCGAGCGAGAACGAGCCGGCGCGATCCATCTGATCGAGGAAGCCGGTGAACTCCTGGCCCCAGCTCGTTGCGATGCGGACAGGCGCGCCCTTTGGGATGTAGCGCTTCAGCAGCCCTTCCATGCGCGGGGCCGAATCCGGCTCGCAATTGGGTGCACGCTTGTATTGCAGGTAGCGCTCGGTCGCCTCGGCGAAGAGCACCTCGCCATCGGGGCCGATGATGGCGATGGCGGGATCGTGGAAGGTGGTGGCGAGGCCGATCGTATAGGTCATGCAGTCAGCTCGGGCGTCCGGGGCGGCCTCCCTAGCATAAAACCTTCCGGCGTCATGCGCCGAGCTGGTCGCGCCTCAGCGACTCCAGGATCGAGAGCCCGCCCAGCGCACGCCGCAACGCCGTCTGGGCCGGCTTCGACAGGGTCCCGGGCGCGACCCTGTTGCCCGGCGCGCGGCCCGCAGCGATGTCGGCCAGTTGCTGGCGCAGGATCGCATCGAGAATGAGCGCATGCGCCGCGTCGAGCATCGTGAGATCGTCGGCGCCCTGCAGCGCGCCGACGCCCGCGAGCCGCTGCTGCGTGCCATGCGCCGCGACCCCGTGATGCAACGCCAGCACCCGCGCCGTCGTGACGATGTCCTTGAGCCCGATCTGCTTCAGGTCGATCCGCCCGTCCTCCTGCGTCCTCAGCCGGCCGAACAGCGTCAGGCCGGCAGCGGCTTCGCCGGCATTCTCGGCCAGCAGCTTGAGAAAGACGCCCTGCCCTCTGGCCGCTTCCCAGGCCTCGCGCCAGAGCCTGTTCGCCATGGCGCGGTCGCCATGCACGGCCTGGAAATCGAAGACGATGTCGACGCTGAGCAGGTCCTGCGGGTTCGACCGCGTCAGCCACTCGCCGATCCGCGCCCGCCAGGTCGCGAGCGACCCGCGAAAGGCCGGCTCCGAAGCCATCACGCCACCCTTGCACAACGGCACGCCGACCTCGTCCAGAATCGCCGTCATTCGCCGTCCGAGCGCCGCGAACCAGTGGTCGGTCTCGCCGCCCGGCTCGCCATCGGCGAAGATGATGGCGTTGTCCTGATCCATGGCGAGCAGGCTTTCGCCGCGCCCGGCCGACCCGAGCACGAGGACCGCATAGGCGCAGGGCGGCTCGCCGGCCCCGACATCGGCGAGGCTCGCCTCCGCCAGTTGCGCGGCCCGGCGGGTCAACGCGCCGATCTCGCGGGCGATGACGGCGGCGACCATCCGCGCCGGCACATCGTCGGCGAGCAGGGCCTTGGCCATGACCGGCAGTCTTGCCCAGGCCTGCGCCAGCGCCGGCACGTCTGCGGCCCGGTCGATCTCGTCGCCGAGCGCCACCGCGGTCCCGGCGCGCAGTTGCAACAGGTCGCGCGTCGTCACCACCCCGACGATGCGGTCGCTGGCGTCGGTGACGGCGAGATGGCGGATGTTGAGCGCGCTCATCCGGCCGATGGCGCGATAGAGGAAGGCGTCTTCGGGCACCGCCGCCAGCGGGCGCGTCGCGAAATCGCCGCTGGGCATGGCGAGCGCGGCCGGCCCATGTCGCACGATGGCGCGCAATGCGTCGCGCTCGGTCACGATGCCCGGCCCGTCATCGGCCTCCCCGGCGACGAAGACCGAGCTCGACCGCTCGCGCATCATCAGCGCCAGCAGGTCCGAGAGCGGCGTCTGCGGCGCGGTCTGGGCCGCATCGGCGCGCATCACCTCGCGGACGCGGTGCCGGTAGGGATAGCTGTCGAGCCGCGGCAGCGGATCCTCGACGCCGGCCTCGTCCTCCAGCGCCCAGGCCGCCGGCTGCGCTCCGGCCATCGCCTCCGTGACGCGCCGACTCGCGGCGATCGCCTCCCCGACCGTACGGATGCCGCGCGCCCGCAATCTCGGCGCGAGCGCCAGGAAGACCAGTCCGGCGGCGGTGGCGTCGCCCAGGGCGCGGTGCCGCTCCAGCCCCTCGATGCCGAGCCAGGCGCAGAGCCCTTCCAGCGAATAGCTCGGCAGACCCGGCTCGGCGATCTGCGCCAGCAGGCGCACATCCAGCGCCGGCGGAGCGGCGAAACGCTCGTCGAGCCGGGCGGCCTCGGCCGCCAGCAAGGCGAGGTCGAAGCCGATCGTATGGCCGACCAGAACCCGCTCGCCGAGAAAGGCGATCAGCCCCGGATAGAGCGTGGCGAGCGGCGGCGCGGCCGCCAGCATGGCCGCGTCGATGCCGTGGATGGCGCTGGCGCTCGCCGGGATCGGAACCGGGCAGGCGACGAGGCTCTGGAAGGCGTTGGCGCGGTCGAGCCGGCCGCCGTCGAGATGCAGGGCCGCGACCTCGATCAGGCGGGCACGCCCGACATCGAGCCCTGTGGTCTCGGTGTCCAGCACGACCCCGCGCACGGCAAAGAGCGGCGTCGCCCGCAGCAAGGTGGCCATGATGTCACGTTTCCCCCGCGATTCCGCCGGCTAGCCTAGACCAGCATTCGCGAAAGCGGGATCGGTCCACGCACGAAACCTGCCGCGCCGTCGCCGGCCGATCAGGGCCGCAGCGCCGCTCCGACCAGCGCCTTCGCATCCGCGCTCGCCCAGTCGGCCGGGCCTTGCAGGATCGCCAGCTCGCAGCCTTCGCGGTCGACCAGAAGGCTGACAGGCATGCCCTCGACCTTGCGCGCCGCGCGCATTTGCTGGAACACTTTTGCCTGCGGATCGGCGTAGTAGGCCAGTCTCTCGATCTTGTTCTCGGCCAGCCAGTTCTTCGGCTTGTCGAGATTGCGCGTGTCGATATTGACCGCCAACACCGCGAAATCCGGACCTCCAAGCGCGCCCTGCAGGGCGTCGAGCGCCGGCATCTCCTTCAGGCAGGGTGCGCACCAGGTCGCCCAGAGATTGACCAGCACGACGCGCCCCCGGAACGACGACAATGTCGTCGGCTGGCCGTCTGGCCCGCTGAAGGCGAGATCGGGCGCAAGCTGAGGCTCCGTCGCGACCTGAACGGCCGCGACTTCGCCGCGCGCCAGCGGCGCCATCGCTGTCGTGGTTTTTCGCGCCGCGCTGCACGATGCGGAATTGCCGGCATTGCCCGCAACGGAGTAGAAGGCCGCGACGCCGCCAAGCGCGGCGACTGCCAGCATGCCAAGGCCCGCCCATTTTTTCGTCAAAGACGTCATTGCCGTCCTCAAAGCAGGAAACATCGTCGTGAGCAATCGCATGTGGGGTGGGCGTTTTGCCTCGGGTCCCGACGCCATCATGGAGGAGATCAACGCCTCCATCGATTTCGACAAGCGCCTCTGGCGTCAGGACATCCGGGGCTCGCTGGCGCACGCCGCCATGCTCGCCGAAACCGGCATCCTCACATCTGAGGATGTGGCCGCGATCAGCGCCGGGCTCAAGCAGGTGCAGGGTGAAATCGAGGCCGGGACCTTCACGTTCTCGCGCGCGCTCGAGGACGTCCACATGAACGTCGAGAGCAATCTGAAGGACAGGATCGGCCTCGCTGCGGGCCGGCTGCACACCGCCCGCTCGCGCAACGACCAGGTCGCGACCGACATGCGGCTCTGGGTCCGCGACACGCTCGACGAGATCGACGGCCAGATGGCCGATCTCCAGCTTGCGCTGGCGCAGAAGGCCGATACCTATGCCGGCGCGGTGATGCCGGGCTTCACCCATCTGCAATCGGCGCAGCCCGTCACCTTCGGCCACCATCTGCTCGCCTATGTCGAGATGCTCTCGCGCGATCGCGGCCGTGTCCGCGACGCCCGCGAGCGCCTGAACGAATGCCCGCTCGGCGCTGCCGCGCTGGCGGGCACCTCCTTCCCGATCGACCGGCACATGACGGCGCATGCGCTCGGCTTCGACCGGCCAACCGCAAATTCGCTCGATTCCGTGTCGGACCGCGATTTCGTGCTGGAGACGCTGGCCGCGGCCTCGATCTGCGCCATGCATCTCTCGCGGCTGGCCGAGGAGATCGTACTCTGGGCGACTCCGCAATTCGGCTTCGTGCGGCTATCCGACAAATTCTCGACCGGCTCCTCGATCATGCCGCAGAAGCGCAATCCCGACGCCGCCGAACTGGTGCGCGGCAAGGCCGGGCGCGTCTTCGGGGCGCTGCAGGCGATGCTGACCATGATGAAGGGCCTGCCGCTGACCTATTCCAAGGACATGCAGGAGGACAAGGAAGGCACCTTCGACGCCCTCCAGACGCTCTCGCTCTGCCTCGCCGCCATGGCCGGCATGGTCCGCGACATGGAGCCCGACCTCAAGGTGATGAAGAAGGCGGCCGGCCTCGGCTACGCCACCGCGACCGACCTCGCCGACTGGCTGGTGCGCGTGCTGAAGATGCCCTTCCGCGACGCGCATCACGTCACGGCCCGGCTCGTCGGCCTCGCCTCGGACAAAAAGATCGGGCTGGAGAAGCTCTCGCTTGCGCAGATGCAGGCGGTCGAGCCGCAGATCACCGACGCGGTCTTCGCCGTGCTCGGCGTTGAGCAATCGGTCAGGAGTCGCGTGAGCTATGGCGGCACCGCGCCCGCCAATGTCCGCCGCCAGGCCAGGCGCTGGCTTCGGCAACTGGCGAAGGAACGGGGCTGAGCCAAGGGGCTCCGCCTTCAAAAGCTCGCAAGCTGCTGCTGCATTCGTTACAGTCCCCGCCATGCTTCGTCCGAGGGTTTGCTTTCGTGCCGTATGACCGCCTGAAACTGGGTCGCGCCGTTCTCGTCGCAGGCCTCATCGGCCTCTCGCTCGCCGCCTGCGGGCGCAAGGGCCCGCTGGAAGCGCCGCCCAACGCCACCAACGCCATCGCGCTGCCCGACAACCAGATCGGCGGCGTCGAGGAGCAGGTCGGCGCGACCACCCAGGCCTCGCCCTTTGGCCGTCCGGCCCGGGCAAGCCGCGAATTCAGGATACCCGAGAGCCGCTTCGTGCTCGACCCGCTGCTCTGAGCGAACGATGCATCACTTCAGCTATCGCGACGGCATGCTTTTCGCCGAGGATGTCTCGCTGACCGCGATCGCCGAGGCCGTCGGCACGCCGGTCTATGTCTATTCCGCCGCCACGATCGAGCGGCATTACCGGCTGTTCGAGGCGGCGGTGACGGCCGCCGCGCCGGCCGGCAAGGCGCATGTCTTCTACGCCATGAAGGCCAATGGCAATCTCGGCGTGCTGAAGACGCTAGGCCGCCTCGGCGCCGGCGCCGACACGGTCTCCGAGGGCGAGATCCGCAAGGCGCTGCTGGCCGGCTTTGCGCCCGAAAAGATCGTCTTCTCCGGCGTCGGCAAGAGCGAGAGCGAGCTGCGTTACGCGGTCGAGGCCGGCATCTACCAGGTCAATATCGAGACAGAGGGCGAGCTCGACGCGCTCTCGCGTGTCGCGGCCTCGCTGGGTAAGCGGCAGGAGGCGGTGTTCCGGGTCAATCCCGATATCGGCGCCGGCGGCCACGCCAAGATCACCACCGGCTCGGCCGAGAACAAGTTCGGCGTCTCCTTCGATGAGGTCGGCAGACTCTATGCTCGCGCCGCCAACCTGCCGGGCGTCCGCATCATGGGGCTGGCGCTGCATATCGGTAGCCAGATCCGGCAGACCGACGCGTTCGAGGCGGCCTATGCCAAGATGGTCGCGCTGGTCGGCTCCCTCCGCGGCGAGGGTCACCGCGTCGACCGGCTCGATCTCGGGGGCGGGCTCGGCATTCCCTACGACATCCCCCAGGCCTTCAACGATACCGGCCACGATCAGGGAACCTCGCTGGTCGAGGCCTATGCCGCCATGGTCGGCCGCCTCACGGCAGGGCTCGACGTCGAACTCGGCTTCGAGCCCGGTCGGCTGATCGTCGGCAATGCCGGCATCCTGCTGACGCGGGTGCTGCACCTCAATCCGCGCCTGACCAAGCAGTTCCTCGTCGTCGACGCCGCGATGAACGATCTCGTCCGCCCGGCGATGTACGAGGCCTATCACGAGATCTGGCCGGTCTCCGCGCCTGCGGCCGATGCGCGCGGCGCGGCCTATGACGTCGTCGGCCCGATCTGCGAATCGGGCGACACCTTCGCGACAGGCCGCGAACTGGCCGAGCTGAAGCCGGGCGATCTGATCGCCTTCATGACGGCCGGCGCCTATGGCGCCAGCATGTCCTCGACCTACAATCAGCGCCCGCTCGTCGCCGAAGTGCTTGTAAAGGGGTCGCAATTCGCCGTGACCCGGCCGCGGCAGAGCTATGAAGAGCTGCTTGGCACGGATCGTGCTCCGCCCTGGCTGCCCTGAGACCGCTTCACGAAACGCGGAGCGCGCTGTGGGCGACGCGGGTCCGCTCTGGTCTTGCCGCATTCGCGTGTTAGCGTGTGTCTTCTTGGCGAGGTCTATAGCGGCCAAATCCATAAAGGGCTTGGGCGGCTCGGAGCGACGGCATGAATGAGGCGCAGCGTCCCAGGGCGCTTGATCCGATCGAACTCATCCGGCGGCGGCTCGGCCGTCTGGCGGCCGCGTCCCGCGTCTCGCTCGGCTGGGAGCGGCTCTGGCCCCGGCTCTGGATCCCCGCCGCGATCGCGCTGACATTCCTCGCTCTCTCGTGGTTCGGTCTCTGGACCGCGCTGCCCTGGCAGGGCCGGGCGCTCGGCGTCGCGCTCTTCGCGCTCGCCTTCGCCGCCAGCCTCGTTCACATCGCCCGCATGGCCCTGCCGACGCGGCGCGATGCGCTGACCCGTCTCGACCAGTCGCTCGCGGGCGCGCACCGCCCGGCCTCCGCGCTGGAGGACAGCCTCGCCGTTGGCACGGGCGACCCGGTTTCGCAGGCGCTCTGGAAGCTCCATGTCGAGCGTCAGGGCGCGCGTGTCGCCGGCCTGAAGGTCGCGCCCCCCCACCCGCTGATGGCCGGCCGCGACAGGCTCGCGCTGCGCGCAGTCCCCGTTCTCGCCGCCGTCACAGCCTTTTTCGTCGCCGGCCACGAGGCTGGCCCGCGCCTGTCGGCCGCCTTCGACTGGCGCGGCCCGCAGACGCCCGCTCCGGCCGTGCGCATCGACGCCTGGATCGACCCGCCAGCCTATACGCGCCTGCCGCCGATCCTGATCGACTTCGCCCGCCTGCAGAGCCCGACGCTCAGCGCGCCTGAGAAATCCACCATCGTCGTCCGCATCGCCGGCAAGACCGGCATGGATGTCGCCACGACCGGCCGGCTCGATGCGATCGTCGCTCCCGAGGACAAGACCGTTGGCGCCGCAGCGACCGCTCCGAAGCCGGCGACACCCGCGACGCCCGGCACGCCGTCCGTGCTGGAAAAGCGCTTCACCCTGGCTGGCAGCGGCACGCTGCGCATCACCGGCGCGGGCGCGCCCGGCCAGACGCTGACGCTGACCGCCATCGCCGACCAGCCGCCGCAGATCAGCTTCAGCGAAGAGCCGAAGCCCGTCACAGGCCCGCAGGCCGGCGGACTGACGCTGACCTATACCGGCAAGGACGATTACGGCATCAGCGCCGCAGAGGTGCTGGTCTCGCGCGCCGGCCCGCCCTCGGCCGGGCGCTCGCTGGTCGAGCCGCCAAAGCAGTCCCTCAGCGTGCCCTCCTCGCCGACTGGCGAGGAGGAGATGAAGAGCACCGTCGATTTCTCGGCCCATCCCTGGGCCGGCGCGAAGGTCCGCATGACGCTGGTCGCGCGCGACGAGGCCGGGCAGGAAGGCCGCAGCGAGCCCGCCGAGGTCACGCTGCCGCAGCGCACCTTCACCAAGCCGCTCGCCAAGGCGCTGGTCGAGCAGCGCCGCAAGCTGGTCATGGATGTCGAGGACCGCCGCAAGGTCCAGCTCGCCATGGATGCGCTGCTGATCGAACCCGAACTCTTCATGAAGGAGACGGGCGTCTATCTCGGCATGCGCATGATCAACGAGCGCCTGCGCCGCGCCGCCAGCGACGATGGGCTCCGCGAGGTCGCGGAGCTGATGTGGGCGATGGCGCTGCAGCTCGAGGATGGCGACCTCTCCGACGCCGAGAAGGCGCTGCGCGCCGCGCAGGAGAATTTGCAGCAGGCGCTGGAGCGCGGCGCCTCCGAGGACGAGATCAGGAAGCTCACCGACGAGATGCGCAAGGCGCTCGACAATTTCATGCGCCAGCTCGCCGAGCAGATGCAGCGCCAGCAGCAGAACGGCGACCAGCAGAACCAGGCGCAGCTGCCCGAGAACTTCAGGAGCGTCACCCCGCGCGACCTGCAGAACATGCTGAACCGCATCGAGGAGCTGTCGCGGCGCGGCGATATGGCCGAGGCGCAGCGCCTGATGGAGCAGCTCAACCAGATGCTCAACAACCTGCAGATGGCTAGGCCTGGCCAGCAGGACCCGCGCCAGCGCGAGATGAACCAGGCGCTGTCGGATCTCGACCGCATGACCCGCGAGCAGCAGCAGTTGCGCGACGAGACCTTCCAGCAGGAGCAGCAGCGCCAGAACCGGGCGCAGCGCCAGCGGCCCGGCCAGCAGCAGGCGCGGCCCGGCCAGCAGGGGCAACGCCAGCAGGGTCAGCAGGGCCAGCGCCAGCGCGGCCAGCAGCCGGGCCAGCAGCCCGGCGAAGAGGGCGAGGACGGCGAAGGCCAGCAGGGCCAGAACGGTCAGGGACAGGGACAGAGCCTCGCCGAGCGCCAGCAGGCCCTGCGCGAGCGCCTTCAGGACCTCCAGCGCCGCATGCGCGGCATGGGCGCGCCGGGCCAGGGCGAACTCGGCGAGGCCGAGGACGCGATGGGCGAGGCGCAGGGCCAGCTCGGCCAGGGCCAGGGCGAAGGCGCGCTCGGCTCGCAGGGGCGCGCGCTCGAAGCGCTGCGCAAGGGCGGCCAGAACCTCGCCCAGCAGATGCAGCCCGGCCAGCCGGGCGAACCCGGCGACGGCACCGAGGGCGCGTTCGGCGAGCCCGATGGCCAGCCATCGGGCCGCCCCTCGGCGCAGCAGCGCGGCCGTGAGGACCCTCTCGGCCGCCCGCAGCGCCAGCGCGACTGGGCCGACGGACGCGTCCGCGTGCCCGGCGCCGACGAGAGCGCGACGCAGCGCGCCCGCCGCATCCTCGACGAACTCCGCCGCCGGCTCGGCGACCCGAGCCGCCCGATGGAAGAGTTGGACTATCTGGAGCGGCTGCTGCGAAGGAATTGAGCTGGCTCCCTCTTCCCCTGCTCCCCTCGGGGGAGAAGGACGCGCGTCTCCGTCCCGCCCACGCTCCCGCGCGTCGGTTGATCATCAAGAAGCAGCGGAGCGCCGCGAGGCGCGGTGGTAGAAATCCGCAACCATTGAGCCAGGTTGCAGCGCTGCGGGATTGAGCCACCCGCAGCACGCCCCGTGGCGCTCCGCGGTCGTCGGCGATTTTGGGCTCCGGGCCGCGCTTGTTAGGTCGAAAGCCAGCCATCGCCGCGAGCCCTTTCGACGCCAGTGCCCCTCATCGGGTTGTCGCGTCTGGTCGGGCATGGGACGAAGGCGTGATGCCGTAAGACCGTTCCAGCGAGCTCCTCGCACAGGGCCGTAGTACCCCATGCAGACAAGCTTGCGCAGTCTGCATCAATTTGAGTGAAAGACGCCGCCGCAGGCGGCGGCTTTCGGCGGTGCCCCAAAGCCTCCCGGGACCGGGGTGCAAGCCCGGCCGCAGCCGCCGCCCCCATCCCGGTCGCCAGCATGCCTCCGGACGGCCGCCCCTCGGGGATGAGGTGGGTGGATTATAGGGGTGGTGAATGGGGGCGGGGATTAGATTGTCTGGCGTCCCCGCGCGCCGCTGCACCGCCGCCTCTTCCCTTCTCCCGGATGGGAGAAGGTGGCCCGGAGGGCCGGATGAGGGCCCGCCGATCGTAGTTTAAGCAGCACGGCCCCGTCTCTCCTTAAGCAACCAGCGGCGGTCCCTCACCCCTGCCCCTCTCCCATCCGGGAGAGGGGTTCTTCCAGCGCCTCGTTCTGCGCGGATGTACCGTTGTTTGGCAGCGGCTTGGCATCCTACAATGCTGTATGACGACCGAGCAGCGCCGTTTCGCCAGACAATTGCGCCGGCAATCGACAAAGCCGGAAGACGTTCTCTGGAGCCTGTTGCGCGCCAGCCGGCTCGAAGGTCTCAAGTTTCGTCGGCAGGTCCCTTTGCTTGGCTACACGGTTGATTTTCTCTGTGTGGACCGCAAGCTGGTCATCGAACTCGACGGTCGCCAGCATGACGCCGAGCGGGAGTACGATGCGGCGCGGACGCAGGAGATCGAGCGCCACGGTTTCGTGGTGATCCGCTTCCGTAATGAAATGGTGCTGAACGACCGCGACGCCGTCATCGCCGCCATCCGCGAAGCGGCGGGAACCTCGACGGAGAACTCTCTCCTATAAGGAGAGGGCAGGGTGAGGTGACGGGCATCTCCGGATGAGGCTCTGGTCGGCAGCGGCGAGGTCTGCGCTCAACTGGTCCAGCGGCCGTCACCTCACCCCTGCCCCTCTCCTTACAGGAGAGGGGTTCTTCCAGTGCCTCAGTGGCTAAACATTGGCCCCCCTATGCCGCTACGGCGCTCTGCGTGCGATGAGACTTAAGAGCCCGATTCAGAAGTTCACGCGGGTTTGCAGTGTCTTGCGATTCGTCGCGTGAGCATGCGGATGCTGGCGATGTGGGCGAAGGCGGTGGCGCTTTCGATGGATTTTTCCCAGTCCTTG
>JAESGK010000093.1_pt1 | contig 24384 bp, 24 predicted proteins | sample 9269681 | NCBI WGS metagenome assembly JAESGK01 (sample SAMN14515347, study PRJNA621673) | algae metagenome | isolation source: Timaviella obliquedivisa GSE-PSE-MK23-08B and co-occurring heterotrophs from... | place: USA: Grand Staircase Escalante National Monument, Utah | collected 2006-08-15
ACATGATCTCAATTCGAGCCATGAAACCTCTTTGATCTGGAATTAATGTCAGCACTAATGCTGGTTCTAATGCCAGAACATCGCCTGATTTGGCCGATCAGAGAAATCTGCTCGCCGGACGCTTACGGATGAACGGATGTCTCCGGTGATTTCCGCAAATTTATTCAGAACGTCCGATATTCGTGATCCGTCAGATCTTGCGACCTTGCCGTTGTTGCACCCGTGGTCAAATTATGACTTTTGGGGATCGTGGTTTGGCGAATATGGCATCTCCGTCAGCCGCGGCGAAGAGCATTTCTATGATCTCATGGAAACGGCTATTCAAGCAGCTATGCACGGTTTAGGTGTGGCCATGATCAACCCAGAGTTCGTTGTCGACGAATTAGAATCGGGCCGTCTGATCTTGCCGTTCCCGGATATGACACCGTCGATTAGTAGCTATCATTATATCTACCCAAAGTCGAAAGCCGATCATCCCGGGGTGTTGAATTTTCAGGAATGGCTTAGAAAGACCACGGATACAGTTTGCCCGTCGATCCCGGTTCAACGCGATAGTCTGGATCGCCTGAATATCATCCCGTTGAAGCGGACCACGGCGCGCAGCACTTCTCGTATCGGCCGTTCCTACTGATCCAGGTTAGTCGTCGTCATTTCTCTGGCGAGTGCGGAACGCCGAAACATGCCAGCGGCTAGCGCACCGCCCACCGCAAAAGCGTCGCGAGCCCTTCTTTGACGTGTCTATGAACGCGTCGCGGCACGGAACTGCCTCACATATGCGCAGCCGCGAAAATCCGTGTCGCATAATGGCTGTTGCCAGATTTACGGCGCTAGCCACTCGCACTTGTTCAACGATAGTTGCATCTTTCAAAGTCACGATCTTGAGTTCAAGCGTCGGCGAGCCGGTACCAAATTGCAGTGCAATCGGTGCCTTGCCAAGCAAATCATTAAGTTGCTCGATCCTCTCTTCTTCATCCCGTTTGCCATCAAAAAGGGATCTGACTGCCTCTCTCGCATTGCGGACTGCGGCTACATCGGCCGATGTAGCTTTGGCTGACTTGGCCAATCCCCATCGCGTCAGGAGTTCATTCAAATCAGCCGAGGTCTGAAGACTTTCCGGTGGTTCCAAGGCTACTTCAAACGTTCCCAGAAGCGCTTCCGCGAATCCATCGAAAGGCAACGGATTCAACGCACTTATCTTATCAAATTGACGCATTCCAAATTTCCGTTAATGTAAGTGATAAAATTACAATTATAGCTTACATGGGAAGTTTTAAAAATGAAACAAGGCACGTCTCAACCAAGCCGTAAACTCTTCAGAATGACAGCCGCATTAACCGCCGCTCAGGTCGAGGGTATTCCTTCGCATCTACGCATCTTGCTGGTGCTCCAATTCCTGATGAATCTATCGACATTTGTGGCAATGCCGCTCATGGCTGTTTACATGGCCGATCATCTCGGATTGGCGGCGACGATCATTGGCACGGTTTTTACGATCCATCTGGCTCTCGGGCGAGCGCTGCCAATCATCACCGGTCCACTGGCAGATCGTTTCGGGTTCCGAAACTTGATGGTAATGGGCCTTTTTGCGAGGGCTGCAGGCTTCTTTCTGTTCAGCACGGCTACCGGAGGCGCCAGCGTGATCGGCGCCACACTTTTGATAGGCTTAGGAAACGCAGCTTATGAATCGTCTGTGTATGGCGTGTTTGGCAGACAACCCGATGCGGTTGTCACGCGTGTTTTCATCCTGAACAACTTTGCGCTCAACCTTGGCGTTGTATTAGGTCCCGCGCTTGGAACAGTGCTTGTCCTCTATGGTACGGTCATGCCTTTCCGCGCTGCCGCACTATTGTTCGTTTTGCTCGGAATTTGGTCACTGCGGTTCTCTTATCTCGACCGAGAATACTCCAGCCGGTCACCAATCGTCGGTAGTTGGAGTGCGATTGCGACGGATCGCCGGTTCATCTGGTTCCTCTTCACCACCTTGCCTTGGTGGTTCCTCTTCGCGCAGCTCTTTGTCGCGTTTCCTCTGTATGCTACGCAAATTGCCGACTCAGAAAGTGCGGCCAATGCTGTCTTCATAACGAATGGGGTATCCGGCCTCCTCTTCGTCGTCGTCTCGCTGTTTGCCTTCAACTGGGTCAAGTCACGTGAGATGGCGGTTCTGTGTTATGCGATTTTGCTGGCAATTTATCTCCTTGCGCCTGTGTCCCAGTCGCTCACCTGGCTCTTGTTTGTGGTTTTTGTTTATACGATTGCCGAGTCGCTTATCCTGCCGGCGGTTGAGACAATTACAGCGGAACTGGCGCCTGACGGGAAGCAGTCAACCTATTTTGGTGCACTGGGTCTTGTATGGGGTTTAGGCGTAGCCCTCGGCAGTTATGCAGGCAGCTGGCTCGTGATGGATGTGAAATCACCTATTCTAATTTGGGGCGTCAACGCTTCTGTTGCCGCACTCGGACTTATCTTGGCACTTGCATTCCGACGAACGGAAAGAGCGCGCTCCACTGAGGGCAAGCTGGATGTATTGAGCCATTCGCTCTCATGAGTTCCAGCGCGCTCTTCAGACCAAGCTCTATTTCGCTGGCTTGCCAAGCTTCGCGGAATCCTGACGGGCTTCCGCGAATTTGCGTGACCATCCTTCGCGCAACCTGTCAGATTTCGCCTGGATATGCTCGCCTTGAGATCCCATCAGGGGTGAGTAGCGGCCTGCACCGTGGCAGAGTGAGGTCGCTAGAAAACTCTCTGGAGGCCAATCATGCCGATAACAGCAGATCAAACTCAAGCGCAGACCACTACCCCCGTCCACCATCGGGTTGCTTCCGTTGAATGCTGTCGGGTCTCGAGAAGCGACGGTCCACCTTCTTCATCGCAAATGCGCTGCCCTATGGTATCCCTTCGCTGAAGCTTGCAATTACCCATAAGTAACTGGCTCGTTTACGAAAAGCTTTCGCTGAAATCTTGAATCGAAAGAATCACTTGTGATTCTGTGTCGGGCACCTGATTCTTTTAAGGCGGTGCTTTATGTCGGTTCGAGATGATGTGATGGCTGATAATGGCGGCCATTGGAGCAAGCAGGAAATAGACGCGGGGTCTTTCAAGGATGCTCGCCTTGGCCGACGCTGCACAGAACTCTTACGACAGCTTGGAGAGCATATGGGCGGCTCCATTCCTTTCGCCTGCCAGGACTGGGCTAACACAAAAGCCGCCTATCGGTTTTTCTCCAACCCGAATGTTGAGGAAGGCGATATCCTCAACGGGCATTTCTCCGCGACCGCTCAACGCTACGACGCTTCCAATGGTCCGATCTTGGTACTGCAGGACACGACCGAGTTTACCTATCAGCGCCGCAATCCGCATGCCGTTGGCTTTACGAAGAGCGTCAACAGTGGCCGTGACAAACAGGAGCGGCTGCGCCACCATACGGTCTGCGGGATATTGATGCATTCGAGCCTTGCAGTGACCTTGAAGGGGCTACCCTTAGGGTTGGCGGCCGTCAAGTTCTGGAGCCGCGACAAGTTCAAGGGTACGGCCCAGCTCAAACGCAAGATCAATCCGACACGTGTTCCGATCGAAACCAAGGAGAGCATCCGTTGGCTTGAAAATCTGCGCCAATCCGTCGGGCTTCTCGGTCAGCCAGACCGATGCATTCATGTAGGCGATCGCGAAAGTGATATTTACGAGCTCTATTGCCTGACCAAGGAGCTTGGCACACATTTCGTCGTACGCACGGTCGTCGACCGGCTGGCCGGCAACGGGGATCACACAATATCGGCTGAAATGCGCGATGTTGAAACTGTCGGCCGGCATCTCATCGAAGTTCGCGCCGATACCGATGAGGTCACCAAAGTCCACCTGGATATCCGCTTCAAACGAATCCGGGTGCTGCCGCCTATCTGCGGATTCCGACGTGAAGCCGGCCGGCATTCCGATCAAAGACCGGCCAGTTTTCGGCACTGAAGATTACCTCCTGGGTCAGCAACTCTTGGCATCGATACCTCGTGATGAACGAGGACATTTCGATGCCGGCAAAGAGAAGGCTGACCATGAGACAGTTGAGACAAATGCTTCGGCTTGCCGGAAGCGGGACGAGTTCCCGTGAGATTGCGGTCGTATTGGGATTAGCGCGCAGTACGGTGCAGGATAATCTGCAGCGCGCGGCAGCGGTTGGATTGAGCTGGCCCTTGCCGGGGGAACTGACCGACGATGCGCTGGAGAACAAACTCTTCGCTCGCAACGGCATCAAACAGGGCACGAGACGACGCGTCGAACCGAACTGGGCCGATCTTGCTGTCGAGCTCAAAAAGCCCGGCGTGACGTTGCTCATCCTGTGGGAGGAGTATCGGGGGTCGCATCCCGACGGTTACGGCTACAGCCGCTTCTGCGAACTCTTTCGCGGTTTCGAGCAGCGGCTCTCGCCGACGATGCGCCAGGAGCATGCGGCCGGCGACAAGGTCTTCGTCGACTATTCCGGCAAGAAGATCCCGATCGTTGATCGCAAGACCGGCGAGATCCGCGACGCTGAGATCTTCGTGGCGGTGCTTGGTGCCTCCAGCTTTGTCAACGGCACAGCGCCTTTATGAGTTCATGGCGCTGCGATCACAGCACCTGGTTTCGGCACCCCCCGACACACCGTTGTTTTCCTTCCTGCGGGGTCGGGCTGTGAACCCCGGTACGATCAGTATCATCTTCCGTTCGCTGGCCGACCAGTTGGACATACCTATCCCGCCGGTGGAACGCCGGCCCACGTGCATGATCTTCGACACAGCTTTGCTGTTGGGCGACTTCTACGGTGGTATCGTGACGGACATAATCCCACCGACAAACTGGTCAAGCTGTCGACCTTCATGGGGCATGTGGATCCCGCTTCCACGACCGTCTATCTCAGCATTACCGCTGATCTCCTGGAAGCCGCCGGCCAGCGCTTCGAACGATTTGCAGCGCCGCTTTCGCGTGGAGGACGGCTATGAGGACCGTCGGCAACCTCGTCTATCAATTCTTCGAGCATCATCTCAAAGCCGAGAAGGGTCTGGCGTCCACTTCGATCCGGAGCTACCGCGACGGAATCCGGTTGTTTCTTCTGTTCTTGGCCCGGGAGAACCGACGCCCGATCAGCAAGCTCAGGCTGAGCGACCTCAGCGCCGACAATGTGCGAGCCTTTCTCACCCATCTTGAAGCTGAGCGCGGTAACGGCATCCGAGCGCGGAACCACCGGCTCGCAATGTTACACACCTTCTTCGCCTATGCCGGTGGTCAGGAACCGATGGTGCTGCCGGAGGCCGAGCGCGTCGCCGCCATCCCAAGGAAGCGCGCGCAGCCGGCAGCCACCTATTATCTCGAACGCGACGACGTCGAACGGCTCTTCGACAAACTGCCGCGCGGCGGAAAGCTGGCCATCCGCGACAAGGCGCTGCTTATGTTCCTGTACAATACGGGCGCCCGCGCAACGGAAGTCATCGGACTGATCGTTGATCAATTGGTTTTGACGTCCTCACCGCGGGTGAACCTGCACGGCAAGGGCGATAAGTGGCGGACCTGCCCACTATGGCCTGAGACCGCTCGCCTGCTTGGCGAGATGCTGCGTTCCCGACGCCAGCCAGCCACGTCAGAAAGTCCGGTATTCCTCAGTAACGTCGGCAAGCCGCTGACGCGATTCGGGCTGTACAAGCTCGTTCGGCGTCATGGTTCGGACATTCGCATCGGCAACGGACAAAGGTCCATTTCTCCACATGTTTGGAGGCACACAACGGCCGTCCACCTGCTCGAGTCCGGCGTCGACGTGAACGTCATAAGAGGTTGGCTTGGCCACGTCAGCCTCGATACAACCAACCGATATGCCGAGATTAGCATCAGGATGAAGCAGGAGGCGCTTGAGGCTTGTCAGGTGCTTGCTACTTCTTCGGTGGGACCTCCCCGAAAGCCAGTCTGGCAGAGCGAGCCAAAACTTCTCGAATGGCTCGCCGGCCTCTGATCGTTATGTGCCCCGGGTTGTCGAGAACGCTTGGATCAGCAGGCTGCGGGGAACATAACCGTTCGGGACACAAAATCCAGACAATCTGAAGTCGGGCGTCAGTCGCGCCAGCTTTTATGATCCCGAGATCAACCGCAGCTACGGCATGATGGCCTCCCATTATGGCGTCGGCGTTCTTCCGGCACGGCCAAGAAAGCCTCGGGATAAATCCAAGGTCGAGAACGGTGTCCGTTTCGCCCAGTCATGCATTCTGGGGCGTCTGCGCAATCAGACGTTCTTCTCGCTTGCTGAAGCCAATGCCGCCATCAGCCAGGCACTCGATCGCATCAACGACCACGTCATGCGCCGGCTGGGCGTCAGTCGCCGGCAACTGTTTGAGAGTGTCGAGCGTGCCGCACTCGCAAGCCTTCCAAGTGAAGACTACGAATTCGCCGAATGGCGTTTGGTCCGCGTCTCGACGGATTATCATGTCGAGTTCAAGACCTTCCTCTATTCCGTGCCTCATAGCCTCATTCGCCAGCAGGTCGATTTGAGGGCAACGGCGCGCACCATCGAGATCTTCCACCGCGGCAAGCGCATTGCCGTGCATCAGCGCCGCTACGGCGGTCCGCGCCATGGAACGGATCCGGATCATATGCCCAGTTCCCACCGGCGCTATGCTGAGTGGACACCGGATCGCTTTCGGCGCTGGGCCGTATCCATCGGTCCCCAGACAGAAGGTCTGGTCATCGCAATCCTCGCCAGTCGTCCGCATCCCGAACAGGGCTTTCGAACATGCCTGGGTGTCCTGCGCCTGTTTCGCGACATCGAACGCAGTCGTGCCGAAGCTGTATCTGCCCGCGCTATCGAGATTGGTGGCCTGAACTGCAAGAGCATCGCCTCGCTCATCGCCAACCACAAAGCCCCCCGCCATTCCACCGAACCAACCGCCATTGTCGATCACGCCAATCTGCGTGGCCCTGATTACTTTCATTGAGGAGACAAACCAATGCTGATCAATCCCACCATCGATATGCTGCGCGAACTCGGCCTTTACGGCATGGCCACAGCCTTCCAGGAACTCGACGCACAATCCGAAGCGCGTGGCCTCGAGCATGGAGAATGGCTTGCCATACTGCTCGAACGAGAGGCTACCATGCGCCGCCAGAAGCGCTTCGAAGCCCGCGCGAGGGCTGCCAAGCTGCGTCATGATGCACAGATCGAGAATGCCGACTTTCGTGCCGCACGCGGTCTCGACCGCAATCTGTTCATGGCGCTTGCCGGTTGCGACTGGATCAGAAAGCACCACAGCCTTCTTATCACCGGGCCAGCCGGTGTTGGCAAAAGCTGGCTTGCCTGCGCACTCGGCCACAAAGCATGCCGCGAGGATTTCTCCGTCGCCTACCACCGGGTTCCCCGGCTGTTCGCCACGCTCGCCCTTGCAAGAGGTGACGGGCGATATGGCCGGATTCTCAAATCACTCGCCAAGACCGACCTGCTTATCCTTGATGACTGGGGACCGGAAAAACTCAACGATGATCAACGGCGCGATCTCCTCGAGATCATCGAAGACCGCTACGAGCGTCGATCAACGATCGTCACCAGCCAAGTGCCCCTGGATCGCTGGTACGAAATTATTGCAAACCCAACGCTCGCCGATGCCATCCTGGATCGCCTTGTTCACAACGCCTATCGCATCGATCTCACCGGTGAACGCATGCGAAAACAGCGTTCGCCAATAGCACCTGAAACACCGCACGCTTGACCTGAAACAAAAGCAGATCCAAACATCAAACAGACCCAGGATCAGTCCGAGAAATGGCCGGCTTCAAATCGGAATGCTGGCCGGCTTCATCGGAATACGCACGCCTATCGGCAAGAAGAAGCGATATCCTGCTTTGGACCTTACCGTCATCCACGCGGTGGAGCCCAACCCTCCGGCCGGCCGCAAGCGCATCGAGTGGAAGCTACTGACTGATCTTGAGGTGCATAGCTGCGAGGAGGCAGTCGAAAAAATCAAATGGTACGCGATGCGCTGGAAGATTGAGGTCTTCCATAAGATCCTCAAGTCCGGTTGCCGGGCTGAAGATGCAAGATTACGAACGGCCGATCGACTGGCAAATCTCGTCGCCGTGTTCTGCATCATGAGCTGGAGAGTGCTCTGGTTGACAATGCTCGCGCGGACTGCGCCCGAAACACCGCCAACCGCGGCTCTCACCGAACAGGAAATTGAAATCCTCGATCAAATGATAAGTAACGCAAGCAACCGGCAGGCGACGCCGGGATCGCTAAACTTCTATCTCACCAAGCTCGCTCGTTTGGGTGGTTACCTTGCAAGAACATCAGATACGCCACCGGGAAATACGGTCGTCTGGCGCGGCCTCAGCCGGCTGACAGACATTCGCCTCGGAACCGAAATGGCAGCGACGCTCAGATGTGGGTAATTGCAAACTTCACGGATGGATACGCCCTATGGGCCGAGCTCTCCACGAAATCGGTCACTGAAAGACGTGTTAATGGTGATGCGGCTGCTGGCCACTGGCGGCTTGAGGCGTGGCGATTTCGTTCCCATTTCCGTCCGGTAGGACGATGGCGATGTTTTGCATCATGCCCTGATCTTCGTGATCCAGGATATGGCAATGCAGTACGAAAGCACCGATGTAGCGTTGATAGCGCGTCCGGATCTTCACCTGGTACATCCCTCTCGCGCTGGCCGGCGTCGCGTTGCTCTTGATCCAGAGAGTGTCTTTCCAGACGTTCTTTAAACCTCGATATTGAGGGTCCACCGGTCCCGTGCCGCTGGGGCTGTAGTCATCGGCTGCATCCGCTGCGCTCACGTCCTTGCCGTTCGGGTCTATAATGGAGACGATCTGGAACGGGTTGACATGGATGTGAAAGGGATGGCTGGCAAGGCGTGACTGCAACGTCCATTCCTCGACAGCGCCAAGCGACAGCCGCCGGTCGAGCCGGTCGGGGTCGTAAGGTTGCCTTTCTGCCGCGTTCAAGCTGTTGGAGACGCCGAATATCGGCGGAGCGCCGCTTAGATCGATCTGGAAGGTCAGCTCCTGTTGCCCAGTCACCTCGCCGTCTGCAATGTCAGGATGAGGTGTGAACTTGCCGAGCTTCAATCCATCCTTTAGGTCCTGGATGACGATGGGTGCGATCGACGGCAGTTCGTCGGTAGCGGCCGTGGACAGGATATCAACAAGATGACTTTCGATATCCGAAAAACCTTGACCGGCAGTAACCTCAACAGTCCCGATCAGCCGCTCCGGCGGATTGTCGCCATTGACCGATCCGGCCCGGGTCGCGGCGGCATTGATAACGCAATACGTCCCGGGTTCGGGAAATGCGATCAACGCGTCGAAGCGGTATCCTGGCTGAAGTGTCGCGACATCGACTTTCTGTGCTGCCGCCATCGTCAGCCCGTCGGCGGCAACCAGGTGAAATGGCACTGTTGCGCCGGTGCAGTATTCGTGAATGAAACTGGTTGCCGTAGCGCGATCAAGCTTTGCGGGTAAGACTGCGGCAGCCGCCATTTTTACGAATGTCAGGGCGATCGTGTCTCGAACCCCGGCGTGGATCAGCCTCCACCTCTCGACCTGCCCCTGCGACGACTGGAACTCTGGCAAGACGACGCCGTTGACGGAGGTGTAGCGTCCCGAAGCCAGCCACGCTCCCGGACCGAACAGATCGTAGTTTTCGATCTTGCCGGTGTCGCCCGCGTCGCAGCGGTATGTCCCGTCGGCGTTGGTCTTGGGACCAATCGAGCCATCTGCCTTCAGCTCGTCGCAGGCATATTGGATTTGTTGAAAGAGCTGCACGCGCTCAGGCAGGGTTCTCAACAGCACATCCAGGTCCCCGTTGCCATCCTGACGTGGCAAACGATCGCCCCGGATGATCAGGGCACCGGCCATGCCACTTGAAACCTGGAGGGCCGTCGAGCCGTGACGGTGCGTATGATACCAGTACGTCCCGGCGGGATGCTCGCCTGGGATATTGTATTCGTACTGAAATTTGACGCCGGGATTGATCGACAACAGCACGTTATCGCCGTTGCCCGCAGGATTGACCCACAGGCCGTGCGCATGCAGGTTCGTCCCGTTAGCACAATGCGGTGTGTTCGGGTGCGCGCCGACGCTCGCACAGCTCGCATCCGCCGGCAGTTGATTATCGAGATTGATACGGATGGTGTCGCCGGGTGCCACCTCTATTGTCGGGGAGACATAAGGCGCGTCCGGACTGACGTCGGTGCCGTTGTAGCTGCGAAGCTCGACATCGTCATACATTCCTGTGGCGGGATTGTAGAGCTTGCTCTTGGTATAGACGATATTCAGGTTCAGCAGCTTCTCGTGGGACGGCGCCGCTGACGGCTCAATCGTATTGAACAGGATCTTCGATCGCGGTTGCGACGACGATCCGAGAATGCGCGGATTGGACACCGATCGATCCTGCGCGTCGGCGTCGCCCGGTATTCCACCCCATGTAGCGAGCACGAAGGCGATGCCGGACGCTAACGATTGTGCTTTCACCTTTTGCATCCCAGGCCCCCGAATTCTCTAACGTTGTTCCATCGCAGTCGTCAGCAAGGCAGATTCGTCGTCATGGCTTTTTCACTGCGATGAAAGACGCGGTGTAGCCGGCAGGTGCGCCGTTATGGGGTTTTGCCCGGATGACCGTGCCGACCAGCGATGGAACCTGGTCGACACCGTTCGGCCAGTGATGGGCGATGCAGCCGTTGTAGTCATACTGCCATCCATCCGTCTGGCTTCCAGGACGGCCCGTCCCGACGATCGAAAAGCCGACCGGTGTATCGAAACCGCCAGGGTTGATACGGCCCACGAGGTCCAAACCGCCACTTCCCCAGTCGATGACGCCCTTGAACTCCAGATCCGTCATTGCTTCGAAGCGAAATTCAGCTTCAGCGAAGAAAAGTTCGATCGCCTTTTGGGGATCACCGTCCACCGGGACCGAATCATTACGGAAGCTGCGATAGGTCCAGGAGCCTGTCAGGTCCGCACTCGTCATTTCACTACCTCCGATGGTTGGTTTCGTTACCAGGCAAACATGCAGCGCCCCGGCTCCTGAAGATCACTCTGGAAGGGCGGTTGCGGATAATATTGAAGCGTCCTTTGAACGTCCCGCGCGGTGCTATCGCCAGCGATCAGGCGGACGAGCTCGAGCGATTCATCCAGGCCGGACGAAATTCCGCCTCCCGTCAGCCGGTTGCGGTCGCGGTGGAAGCGCGGAAATCCGGGAACCACGCTGATCTTGTCGAAGCTTTTCAGGCAGGGAAGAAAGGCCCAATGTGTCGTTGCTTCATAGCCATCCAGCAGGCCGGCGGCCGCCAACAGAAGAGCACCTTCGCATACAGAGCAGACCCATTTTGCTTGTCCTGCAACCCGGCTCAGATATTCGACGTACCGTTTGTCACCGCTTCCGTTCATCATCGGCGCCAGTGCGCCTGGATTTCCGCCGGGAACCCACAAGACATCGATAGGCGTGTCCTCTGCAAAAGAATGCGTGGACAGGAAACGGAAACCGTCGCGCGTGGTGACGGTGGAATCGGCGGCTCCGGCAACGAGCCTTATTTCAAGGTCCGGATCCATCCATCTGAGCACCTCGTGTGGTGCGGCGACGTCGAAGAGATCCACTTGGTCGTAAACGGGAACGCTGACGATCATGGCTTATCTCGCCGGCTGACCACAAACGCGCGGGCAAAAACTTTGGCAGGCAAAGTAGAGGCGAGCAGCCATGTCGGCTTTTGCCATGGCAAAGTCTCGTGGTTGTCCGGCAATTTCCAGACGTTTCTGCGAACAAAAGACATGATCTCCCCCGATCGATGCACTCGCTCTCCCATGGTCTAAGACCACAGTCAACTATACTTAAAGTTGGGATTATCGCAAGACGCAATCAGAGATTCGAACGAATCAACAGCCGAGCGTCAGATCGTTGCTTGGGGAAATCTGCATTTTATGATTTGACGCACGCCGGTTAAATAAACCGCGCTCGTTTTGCCGGGAGCCAATCCAAAACGAAAATCGGCTGGAGTTACCAGTTGATTTTCTTGCGCGTGTCTGGGATTGAATAACGCTTCATCGGGATGGTTTTCCACCCGGTCACTGACTCGGTTGCGGACCTCAGGGTCTCCTCATCTCCCTCGATAAGAAGAGTGGATGGCTTTTCGTCAATAACCACCGCTCCCGCACGTCCAACTTTTTCGGCCATCTCGCTGGAAGACGGGCCAGCCAAACCTTCCTTGCGCAATATTACCTGTTGTGACGTAATGTCGGTCATATTCATCCCTTACCCGGAAGTCCGAAGCCTTCGTAGTCTCGGCCAATGCCAAGCGGAGCAGCCGAACCAAACAACCGGTCTCGAAGAGCAGTGCTCCGATCTGCACCGGCTAACCCTAATATAATGCCGTCTGCGGCCAAAAGAAAGGCCGCATAGCCAGCGACTGCCGGACTGGCCATGGAGGTGCCGCTCATGACCCCATATGCTCCTTCCGGCAACGTCGAAATCACGCCGACGCCCGGCCCCGTAAGGTCGATCTGCGGCCCAAAGTTGGAGAATGCGCCAAGGAACGTGTTATCCGATCCGTAGGGTCGCACGATATCGTTTGCCTCCGACGAAGCCGAAGGGAGAGAATCCGACCATCCCATCGCAGTAACGGCGACGCAGAACGGCAGTGTGCCTGGGAAACTCACAGGCTTGCGGCCGTCGTTTCCAGCTGCGGCAATGACAAGAACGCCATTGTCCAATGCAGAACCGATGGCCGCCCGGAGCGCCTCGTCCTCTGTTCCGCCTCCAAGGCTAAGATTGATGATATGGCAACCGTCTTGAACAGCCCGGTCAATGGCATTCATAATATCATAGTTGGTCGCGCCGCCGCCCGTGTGCGGGAAGACACGGTAACTTCTTAGCGTGACGCCAGGTGCGACGCCGGCAAGATCCAATTCGGCGGTCGGCCGAGCCCCGACGATCCCAGCGACATGCGTACCATGCTCACCATCGATCGCCGCCGGACCCCAGTCGGCTATTTGCCCTGGATCATCCGTCGTCTCGGCCAGGACCATGTTGGCACCACCTGAGACATTTGGCAAAAGCGGATGTGCGTTATCAACGCCACTGTCGACGATGCCAACGACAATGCCCTGACCCGCGGTGAGTGGAAGGTCACCACGGAACCGCCGCAGAGCCGTCAATTCCTGACCGAGATCAATCGGCTCAAGCTGAAGGCTTGCGTTGTTGGAAAGAGTGAAGCTTTTTTCGAAACGGCCCCAGTAGCGAGGCGGGCCGTAGACGTAGATCCGTTCCACCGTTGTGCCAGGGGCGATGCGCAGGCGAACGGCGCCGTTTGCATCCGTTCGCCCCTCATCTCCGGCTCGCGTGCGGAAGTTTGTAAATGCAATGACGCGCGCGCCTTCGATCGGTCCCCCGGCCATATCCTCGATCCGCAGGACAGCCCCTTGCTCAGCCGTGGAAAAGACGGCGGACGCGGCTTCACGCTTGATCTCGTAAACGACCCGCATTTTCTCGTAGATAACAAGAGGAACGATTTTCAGCGACGGCTCTTCAAGCCTTAGCTCCAGCTCGGTCTCGGGGGTCATTTCCACGAGCTTTGGTCCGTCGACACTGACAGAATCGATCACGTCGACTTTGCTGATCGCCTCGCGGACCGCGAGGTTGGCGCCACCGACTGCGGCGGCGAGCGGGATTGTTGCTCTCAGCGACGCCGCCTGAGCCAGCGACTGCGACCGAAAACCATGGGCTGGAAGAACAATATATTGGTTCAACATTGCATACCCCCGAGAAATTGTTGCCGGCCAGTTTTATCTGTTTAGAACCCGTACCGGAGAGAATTTGACCAGCCTCTCCAGTCGGAAAAGTGTCATGCGGAGAACGACGGTTGGATAACGAACGCTCCAACCCGGCCGCATCGGCTTGTCAAAGCGCTCTGCGAGGAGGATGGCGCTCAACAGAGCCATGACGAGTATGTGCGCCTCGCCAGAAAGTAACCCAACGATCATCAGAGCCCAGCAGGTTCCAACGCACCAGATTCCTTGCGCAAAGCCATAACAAAATATCGAAAAAACAAAGCGTCTGCCGCTTCCAGCAAGCGATGGCGTTCGATGGCAACGGTTCAGACAGGATTGCTTGACCGGAGAGAATTGCCAAACAAGTGCAATCGCCAACGCTGCAATCAATGTTAGATAGGCTGCGGGTTGAAGCAATTCGATCGATATCAAGATCAACGCCGCTGGAACACCCGCAAGAAACCAAACCGAAAGATATCCAATTAGGAAAAGAATGGTTCCCGCCGCCCTCAAGGAAGGGATCGCCCGTGCCTGCACATGCGCGAGGTTACGGGTCAGCATCGGAGCCATCATTGCAACAACCATGAGCACCCAAGACCAGACGAGCGTCAGGGTGCTCAAGCCATCCAGCACGAACAGGAGCTTATCGGTTGAAATCGAACTCCATACGGACGTGTCACAGAAGGACACTCCCTGACCTTTCGGCAAAAAGAGGATGGCAAGCCAAGATATCCCGGCAAAAACGATCAACGGAAGGCGAACGCGCCAACGCTCGTGAGCTGCCGGGGTCATCGCCATTCAATCACCCTGCCGAACGATACTAATGCGTCCAATGCTGACTTCCGACGCTTCGTGGACTGGCGCGACCGGAAGCAAACGGACAGTCAGATTGGCGGGATCGATATCACTTGAACCTGCGACTTCACTGTATGGCTTGGTGATATCAAGCACGTAGGAAAGACCGTCTCCATGCCCTTCGTTGGCTTCAGTTGCTTTCGTGACACCGAACAAACCAACACTTCCTACCCTACGCTCGATTGGTTGAGCTCCATCCTTTCCTGGAAATTCGACAAACACCTGAAGCACTGTTGCGTCGGAATAGCCTGTCACATTCTCCAGATTGAGCAGCACTTTCTCCGGCTCATTTTCCCCATTCGTGCTCAAAGTGGGAGCGGCACTCATCTTGCTTGCGACCTTTGAGCGCATTTGTGCGTTCAAAGGAACTTGCGCTTCTGCGAGCTTCCCAACGACGGGAACAGTTTGAACTGATCCAACGACCTCTACGATTGGCGGTGTCATAGCGACCTCCGGCGTTACCGGTTTCACTGCTGCTGCGGCCACTGTCATCGACGACTGCACAGCCGGCGTGAAATCGTCGTAAGTATAGTCGAGATTGGCGAAATCCGCCATCTCCGCTGGTGTATACTCCCATAGTGAGGAATCCGGCAAAGGCACGACAAACGGCCGCTGACCGAGGCTCTTGGGACCGTCTTTCCAATCTTGCTGTTCCGGATCCAAGTGAGTTGGCTTGGTCAATCGCCAGGTTTGCCAGAGCCGGTCGATGTTGGAGTGATGGAGCCAGAAGATCGGGTCAAGCCCCGCAGTGTCGGGTGCGGACATCAGCCCCGGCAGCGGTCGAGTACTGACACCGGGAAACAGTTTTTCACCTCCCGTCAGACCATGGACCTGATCATGCGGGTCGCTTTCGAGTTTGCCGTGATTGCGGCCGCCATGCTCAAAGCCTGTATCAATACCGCCAAAGCCGGTTTCGCCCCCGCTTTCGACACCCGTGAATTTAGGCTGATCAAGAGCATCAAGGCTTACTGCATCAGAAGGGATGAAGACCTGTCCGGGATTATTCGGGTCGGGCCCCCATCTCTGTTCGACAAATAACGGGTTGTTATCCTTCCCATCGGGCCAATCGGGACTGGCGAACGCCGCCGGCAGGCCATCCTGACCCGCTTTGAAATAATTCCAGTAGGGAAGCGTCCAGTCATCCGGTCCACCCAATGTTACGATGGTGGCGCGTATCAGTTTCTCAAAGCCGATCAGATATCCCCGGTGCCAAGGAAGGAAATACCAACTCCCATGCTGGCACTGGAGCCAGAGGTCATCAAGGTCCTTTTTGCCGGGGAGCTGCTCCGCGGGCGTCTTATATTCATAAAACTCCCATAAACCCTGATGGTACCCGTGCATCCCCGCCCAGAACCGCCATCCGGTTCTATCAGCCAAGCCCTTGCTTTTGAGCTGGCCTACGGCTCGAGCATACCAGAGGATTGGATCTGCCCAGACAGCACCCAGCTCCCATACATTGCGACGAACATGCATGACATTCCCCCGTTTTCTAACAGTTGATGAGTAGTCAGTCGGATTTTGGCAAGCTCATGCGCCCCGAGCAGCATTACACTGCTCGCGGCAGGCGATTACGTTCGTTCGAATAATAATTCGAACGCATCAAAATAGAGAGATGCAGTAAGCACGGAACGGAAGTTCAAATGATATTCATTACGATAGTACGGTTTTCTCTGGTTGCATAGTGGCCTTTTTATAACCACTTGCGGGCGAGCCGCTCGCTCATGCAACGGCTTTGGCCATTGCGAGCAGTTTTGGGATGAAGGGGTGCTTTGGGTCATCAGCCAAGGCGCTGGGTGTTGGCCTGAGTGCGCGCGCCGGTTTCGAAAGCGCAATATTGGCCCAGTCTGGTCACACCGGTCCCTTGGGAATTCTGGATGACGCCCAAGGGCTCCTTGCCTTGCAAAACGTGAACCGGTTTTCTCGCCGGGTTTACGACAGCAGACATTATTCGGAACCCGAACTCGGTTATCTTTTTATTGGAGAGGCGCAGGGGCTGATCAGACCCAGAGGGTACCGCTGGAACGACTTTTTCCCCAAACCCGGTCTCCATTCAGACAAAGCCGCTGCTGGCGACGTCTTCTTCTTTCGGGCGATCGAATGGATCCTTGCACACGAGATTGGACACGTCGCCTTAGCTCACGGCAATCGAGCCTGGACTGCGCAGCAAAGCCGTGACGAGGAAAGAGAAGCCGACGACTTTGCAACGCGATACGTAATAGCCGATCTCACAGCTGACGGCAGGCGTGAGGCAGGTGAAAAGCCTTCGGGCGGCGAGCTCGAGCTTGAGCGTCGTGCTATTGCAGCGGGGCTGGGGCTGATCTGGGTTGCCATGTTCGAGGACACACGAACGCAAGAAAGCGACATGTATCCACCAGTTGCCGAGCGGATAGATCGGGCTATGGCGGCTTTTGGACTGGCAACAGCGCTGCGCTCGAAATCCTCTCCGACTTCATCAAGGCCTGGATAGATCCTGAGGGCCACTGGCCGGTAGGGAATTCATCGGAGGCGAATGCAAGTTCCGCCATGAGCGAGGCATGTGCGCGCCTGAACGCGTATGCACAACACATCAGAAAATAGGTTCGAACCACGAAGCGGAGCGATAGCGGTTTTTCCTTCCCGGGTGTTGGTTTCCACGCGGAACTGAGCCGGTTTTTCCACCGAGAAGTGAGCCACCTCTAAGTATGGTTTTCTGATCAGGGTTTGGTCAAGGGATTGGCTTTTTCTCCTCTCTTCTGCGCTGCGGCGGCCGAGCTGGCTTTGAAGCGGAAGCTGTCGTTCCCGGTTTCCAGGATATGGCAACGGTGGGTGAGACGGTCGAGGAGAGCGGTCGTCATTTTGGCGTCGCCGAAGACGGTTGCCCATTCGCTGAAGCTCAGGTTGGTGGTGATCACCACGCTGGTCCGCTCGTAGAGCTTGCTCAGCAGGTGGAACAGCAGTGCTCCGCCTGAGGCGCTGAATGGCAGGTATCCCAACTCGTCCAGGATGAGCAGATCGAGGCGCACCAAGGTCTCCGCGATCTGGCCCGCCTTGCCCTTGGCCTTCTCCTGCTCGAGAGCATTGACCAGTTCGATGGTCGAGAAGAAGCGGACCTTTCGGCGATGATGCTCGATGGCTTGGATTCCAAGAGCGGTCGCGACATGCGTTTTTCCAGTGCCAGGGCCACCGATTAGGACAACGTTGTGCGCCCCATCCATGAACTCGCATCGGTGCAGTTGGCGCACGGTAGCCTCGTTGATCTCGCTGGCAGCGAAGTCGAAGCCGGAGATGTCTTTGTACGCAGGAAAGCGAGCGGCCTTCATATGATAGGCGATGGAGCGGACCTCGCGCTCGGCCATCTCGGCCTTCAGCAACTGTGACAGGATCGGCACGGCCGCATCAAAGGCAGGAGCCCCTTGCTCGATAAGGTCCGTGACGGCTTGGGCCATGCCATACATCTTCAGGCTCCGTAGCATGATGACGACGGCAGCACTTGCGGGGTCATGACGCATGACGACCCCCTGCGATTCGGGCGCGTAGGCCATCATAGCGTTCGACATTGGCCTTGGGTTCACGCAGCAAGGTCAGCGCCTGTGGCGTATCGATGTCGGGACCATCGATTGTCTTGCCGTCGATCAGCCGATGCAGCAGGTTCAGCACATGCGTCTTGGTCGCGACCCCCGCATCCAAGGCCAGTTCCACAGCCCTGAGGACGACCTGTTCGTCGTGATGGAGGACAAGGGCAAGAATATCGGCCATCTCACGATCACCGCCGGGGCGGCGAAGCATCTGGTCCTGCAGTTGTCGAAAGGCCAGCGGCAATTCCAGGAAGGGCGCACCATTGCGTAAAGCGCCGGGCTTGCGTTGGATGACGGCAAGGTAATGCCGCCAGTCGTAAATCGTTCGTGGCGGTTTGTCGTGGCTGCGCTCAATGATCCGCACATGTTCGCATAGGATATTGCCCTCAGCCGCAACGACCAGTCGGCCGGGATAGATCCGCAGGCTGACAGGCCGGTTCGCAAACGATGCTGGCACGCTGTAACGATTACGCTCGAAGGTGATCAGGCATGTCGGCGAGACGCGCTTGCTCTGCTCGACGAAGCCGTCAAACATGGCGGGGAGCGCCATCAATGCTGCCCGTTCATCAGCCCAAACATCCGCGATCGTGCCGGACAAGGTGCCATGCGGCGTCTCCCGCCACAGGGCCTGGCAATGCTGCTCCAGCCAGTCATTCAACGCCGCCAAATCTGGAAAGTCCGGCATCTGTTGCCACAGCCGTGGTCGGGCATCCTGGACGTTTTTCTCGACCTGCCCCTTCTCCCAGCCTGCCGCTGGATTGCAGAACTCAGGCGCAAAGACGTAATGGTTCGTCATCGCGAGGAAACGGATGTTGACCTGCCGCTCCTTGCCGCGGCCGACACGATCGACCGCCGTCTTCATGTTATCGTAGATGCCGCGACTAGGTATGCCGCCAAACGCCCGGAAGCCGTGCCAGTGGGCATCGAAGAGCATCTCATGCGTCTGGAGCAGGTAGGCTCTGACCAGAAAAGCCCGACTGTGCGATAGCTTGATATGTGCGACCTGAAGCTTCGTGCGCTCGCCACCGATCACGGCATAGTCCTCACTCCAATCGAATTGGAATGCTTCACCTGGGCGGAAAGAAAGCGGAACGAATATGCCGCGGCCAGCCGTCTGCTGTTCAGCCCGCCACTCACGGGCGAACGCGGCGACCCGACCATAGGAGCCGGTAAAGCCGAGAGCCATCAGATCGGCATGAAGCTGCTTCAGCGTTCGGCGCTGCTTGCGCGATCTCCCGGCCTCGGTCTTTAGCCAGCCAGCAAGTTTGTCTGCAAAAGGATCAAGCTTGCTCGGTCGTTCCGGTACCGTGAACGTCGGCTCGATCGTGCCAGCGCTCAGATACTTCGCAATCGTGTTGCGTGACAGCCCAGTCCGCCGGCTGATCTCCCGGATCGACTGCTTCTCGCGCAGCGCCATCCGACGGATGATGTTTAAAAGTCCCATGTGGATCACTCCGTTGCCCCCGTCGCTCACCGCGTTTGGGGGGAAGGTTCACATGGCTCAATTCTCAATGGAAATTATGCGCCTAACCGGCTCAGTTCTGCGTGGAAACCAACATCCCGGGGGCATACTGGCGATTGATGGCTCGTGTCCGCCCACCGGTGAGGGGCAGCGAGCCTCGTTGCAGAATAAATTAGCCGTGGAGAGCAACAATGCACGATGATAAACGATCAGGCTGGGGCTCCCTTGAGGTCATAGAACGCATCATCGGCGATAAACTTAGCCTCAAGGAGGCGGAGCGGGTAGCGGGAGCGCCAGAAGAGCAGCTTGGAGAACTTCTCGGCCAGTTTGCTGAGGTCTGGTACGGCTGGTTGGAAGACCAAGCCATTAAGTTACGGATAATTGCCGGTTCGCCGCTTTATCTTCCATCAGGCGCAGACTATGACGACAGGCGCAATCCGCTTATTATGTCACTTGCTTCCTACAAGCGAGGTGCGCTTTGCTTCCCGACCGTAGCCGTCCCGGATCCCCTTGCCGGCGCATTGCACGGTGCGATTGAAGCAGCAGACCTGACCGGCAGATTTCCGCTCGACAAAACCCGTGACGCGTTTCGATCCGGATTGCTGAGACTTGCCGAGATCGCTCCTCTCATCCGGGCCGGGGCCCTTTCTCTCGTACCAAATCAGTTCGGAGGACTCCATCCGATCATACAAGGTCACGCGAAACAGGAACTAAAGAACGTTACTGATGACGATCAGCAATACTGGCACCAACTCATACGAAGAAGATTTCCTGAAGCCGAAGAAAGGGATGTCGAATTTGGCGCACGACACATGTCGGATGAGTTTGCATTGGCGCTCGCCTGGGTCGCGGCAACTGGCGCGTGGCCCGTGACCAACACGCCTCACGTTTTTGACAGAATAAGCAGCGGCTTTTCGAGAGCCGAGAAGGACGGCAAAGCAGTTGGGATCGAAGTCGCTCGAGCCATGACCACGTTCCAGTTGCCTGATACTAGCCGAGTTGACGTCGAGCTCTTGTCGAAACTCAGGCTCAATGATGAGAACTTTGCCGATTTCCGAAACCAACTCGAGCTAGCGCTGATCCGGGCGCAAAGCTCGGCCGGCGATAATCCGGAGGTTTTCAAATCGCTCCTGAGAGAAGAACTGACCCAAGCTGCAGAGAAGTGCCGGGCCAAAGGAAGTTTCGCATCTGCGATTGGCGGCATTGGTGTTCCAGCCCTGTCAACGCTGAGCATCGCGGCTGTCAAAATCGGATTCGGGGATCTAAATATTGCGGATCCAAATAAGTTAGCGATCGCTGCTGCTGAAGTTGCCGCGCCCGGTGCGGTGTGGTTGATGGCCGAGGCAATTGCCGCCCTGTCATCGGAAAAGCGAGGCGCCCGACAGGCGGCCCGCCTGTATGGAAGTCTTGCCGCACCGTTATAAAACTGCTGGTTTCCTGTGACGATCTTCTGACTTCAGCCCCTCGCCTCGAGCGGAGCCTTTACTCGCTACTCTGTCCAAACAGAGCCGCTTCATCGTCCCGGGACTCTTCGGGACCGTCGCCAATTGTCTCTCTCGTCCAAGCATTCCCGCGTCTTCGAGCGCCTCCATATCTGGTAAGTCCCGCAGCGTCTCCAGCCCGAAGGCAGAAAGAAAGTGCGGCGTCGTAACGTAGGTGTAGGGTGCGCCCGGCGTCGGGCTGCGCGGCCCGGAGCCGATGAAACCGACCCCACGCAAGTTACCAATGGTATCACGGCTAACTTCCCTACCGAAAATCTTCCCCAACTCCCCTCGCGTCACCGGCTGGAAATAACCCACCGCCATCAGGACCATCGCCTCGAACTCCGACAACGCCGCGGCCCCTCCCCTTGTCGGCGCCGAAGACGCGCGGATCGTCTCGGCGAACAGTGGTCGGATACGATGCTGCCAACCGCCGGCGACCGACACCAACTCGTAGGGCCGGGAACTGAGTTCGATACTACAGTCTTTTCCGACCACCCGCGCCAGCGTCTCGCGGCTGACCGGCTCGGCCGAGGCAAAGATCACCGCCTCGACCCTGAGCATCCACTCGCGCCAGCGCATTTCCGGCGGCAAATCCTCGAGCTCTCGATCATACAGGACCTCCTGCTGGTCTTTCGCTTGACGGCGGGTTTTGGCTGCGCTCGCTCCTGCCATCGTCATATCCCGAATATCCGAAACGAGGAGCGGCCGGAGAGCTCGCGTACGGCTTCCAGGATTTCGAGCCGCTCGAACAGCCGGTTTGCCGCCCAGCGCGACAGATCGCTGCCTGGCGCGGAGGCCGGTACCGCGTCTTCAGTCAGCAATCTGCGGATCACCGGATCTGCGCCCTTCGTCCGGACCTTTGGTGCTACGGCCAGCAACCGCGCCGCCCGGCGGTCGATCTCGGCCGCTGATCGTGCGGAAGGCAGCGCTATAGCGCTCGGGCATCAGCAGCGGCACAGCCTTTGGCCATTTCAGCTTTTGCGCGAGCACGACGTCTGCCAGCCCCATGGCCAATACCTCAGCATCGGGCGAGCGGTGACGATCGCCGATATCAGAACGGCCAGCGCGAGGGGTGCCGCGCGCCCGGACTGTGTCGCCGTATCGACGAGATCCGGGACAGAGGCAAGAGCATCGTCCCAGCGGATCCCCAGCAGCGCGTAGAGCTCCTTAACGAATGGCGTGGTGATTGTCCCGGATTGGCGCGTCAGCATTCGTGTGGCCAGAAACAGCTTTCCGGCAGGGCCGGAATCGTCGCCGGCGGCGGTGAGCAGCACCGCGTTCCGGATAACGGTTTCCTCCTCATCGCGACCGACCATTTTCGCAGCGACGGCGGCTGATTTGAGGGCAAGTCGATCGCGCCAGCAACCGAGCCATAGCGGGTCGGCACGGATCAGATCGTCGAGAGATTTCAGGGCGATACAAGCGGCGAAGGCCGCTTCCGCTTCGCTGGTTTCGCGGCCACGCAACACCGCCCAGGCCGGCAGGCTGGGCGACCAAGCGCGGGTCGTTGGAGCGGAGAGCGCGAGCGAATCCACGCGCCGGAGTATAAATCATGTGTGCGGTTTAAGCCAGTAATATCGGATTAAATCGCACCGATCGTCGTCATGCAAGAATGACCGATAATGTTGCATTATCGGACGTTATTGACACGGCTCCGTTCTTGCGGTAGAAACAGTGAAAAAGGTAGAATATCGGAGCCTCTCATGTCTCTCAACATCAAAAACCCGGCAACCGTCGCGCTCGCCGACGAACTCGCCCGCCGCCAGGGTATCAGCAAGACTGCGGCCATTCATCAGGCGCTGAGCGAACGTCTCCATCACCTGGGGTACGGCGATGGCGCCCAGGAGCGCCTGCTCGGCGAACTGCGTGCCATCCGGGAGCGGGTGGGCCGCCTGCCCGAACTGGGCAACCGCAGCGATGAAGAGATCATCGGCTACGACGCGCATGGCATTCCCAACTGATGGTGATCGATACCTCCGCCATCGTCGCGATCTTGCGCAATGAGCCTGATGCGCGCCGGCTGGAACGGGCCCTCGTCGCTGATCGGATCCGCCTTGTTCCCGCGACCTGCGTACTTGAAGCGCGCATGGTTCTGGTCAGCCGGCGCGGTGAGCACGCACTGGCAGAGATCGACTTGTGGCTCCATAAAATCGAAGCTGCCGTCATTGCCGTGGATGCCGATCTCGTGGATCTGGCGACGCAAGCCTGGCTTAGCTACGGCAAGGGCCGTCATCCAGCGGCCTTGAATTTTGCCGATTGTCTTTCCTACGCCCTGGCAAAACGTGCGGACGAACCCCTGCTCTTTATCGGCAGCGACTTTTCCCAAACCGACATCGAGGCGGCGTAGGGATGACCGAGGACACGGCTGCCGACGACGATCTTCCCGAGATCGTCCCCCCGCCTCCCCTGCCGGCCCATCTGCAGGACCTCACCGACCGCGCCCGCGGTTACGTCGAGGCGGCCAGTTCCAGCAATACGCGGCGCGCCTATGCAGCCGACTGGAAGCATTTTTCGGCTTGGTGCCGGCGCTCAAACCTGTCTCCCCTGCCCCCGGATCCGCAGGTCGTCGGACTCTACATCACTGCCTGCGCGTCCGGCAGTGCCGTTGGCACGCCGACGCGCGGCAAGAAGGCCAATTCCGTCTCCACCATCGAACGGCGGCTGTCGGCGCTCTGCTGGAACTATGCCCAGCGCAGCGGCCAAAAACTCGATCGCAAGGACCGCGCCATCGCCACCGTGATGGCCGGTATCCGCAACACGCACGCCGCCCCATCCCGGCAGAAGGAAGCGATCCTGCCGGACGACCTGATCGCCATGCTGCAGACGCTGGACAGGGGAACTTTGCGCGGCTTGCGCGACCGGGCGATGCTGCTGATCGGCTTTGCCGGGGCCTTGCGCCGCTCGGAAATCACCGGCCTCGACCTTGGCCGCGACCAAAGTGAGGAAGGACGCGGCTGGATCGAGATTCTTGACAAAGGCCTGCTGGTGACGTTGCGGGGCAAAACCGGCTGGCGCGAGGTGGAGGTCGGCCGCGGCTCCTCCGATACGACCTGCCCCGTCGTCGCCGTCGAAACCTGGATCAAGTTCGCAAAGCTGGCCAAGGGTCCCCTCTTCCGCCGCGTTACCGGCAAAGGCAAAGACGTTGGACCGGATCGCCTCAACGACAGGGAGGTCGCCCGCCTCGTTAAGTCAGCGGCGCTTGCCGCCGGTGTTCGCGGTGATCTTTCCGAGAGCGAACGCGGGGAGAAATTCTCGGGCCATT